>Ga0224501_10000060_pt1 | contig 122550 bp, 101 predicted proteins | sample SF_Oct11_sed_USG_4_FD_169105 | JGI IMG/M metagenome (GOLD analysis project Ga0224501, IMG submission 169105) | Sediment microbial communities from San Francisco Bay, California, United States - SF_Oct11_sed_USGS_8_1 | ecosystem: Environmental > Aquatic > Marine > Sediment | place: USA...
GAGGCGGCTTGTGTCCGCGCCCCTACGTGGCGCTGACGCGCATGGAGCTGCGGCGCGTACGAACGCTGACTCCAACCCGGTTCGGCATTGCCGATGCGCCGTCGGGGAACTAGCATCGATCAGTTGGTCGTTGTGGCCATCCCCTAGCATTGCTGGACCCGTGGACGACTCCGCCCATGCGCGATGGCATGATGCCAAGCGTTGCAGATCATCACGGTCGCGCGGGCCAGCGATACGGACGAAAACGTGAAGAACCATCTCGCCGTTTTGCTGCTGCTCGCGACCTTGATGGCCTGCGGAGACTCGAGCGGTGACGATAACCCCGGCGACGACGCCGATTCGGGTGTGGGCAAGGGCCACGGTGGCGACGCCGGTATGGACGACGGCTGCGCTCCCGGGCAGGCCGGGGCGTCCTGCTCCACATGTCCTGCCGGCAACTACTGTCCCGGTGGTGCAGCCGACATGGCCCCCTGTGCCGCGGGGATGTGGGACCACGATCAGGACGCGGCTACATTCTGCGTGCCATGGACCGCCTGCATGCCGGGTAGCCATGTCGGCACGGCTGGTTCGACGACGACCGATCGCAGCTGTGTGCCCTGCGCGCCAGAGAGCTTCAGCGCCAAGGCCGACGCCGATAGCTGCACGCCCTGGACCGAATGCGCGGCCGGCACCTATGCGAGCACGGCGGGTTGGGTGACCAACGACCGCGTATGTTCGCCGTGCCCGAACGAAAGCTACAGCGACGCGGCCAATATCGAGCAGTGCACGCCCTGGACGGTTTGCGCGGCGGGCAGCTTCTTGGACACGCCCGGGACCGCCACTGCCGACGCTGTGTGCTCGGTCTGCGATGCCGGAAGCTACTGCCCCGGCGGAGATGCCGCTCGCCAGCTGTGCTCCTGGCGCGACGACGACAACGATCCGACGACGCCTTGTATCGATCCGATTCAAATCTCGGCGGGAGACGCTCACAGCTGCGCTCTCGACGAAGCCGGTCTCGTGAGCTGTTGGGGCTCCGACGAATTCGGGCAGGCGACGGTACCCGAAGACCTCGGCCCGGCGATCGCCGTGGTCGCTGGCGGCTCTCACACCTGTGCCATCGACACCTCCCACGTGCTGGTTTGCTGGGGCCGTAGCGTCAACGGTGAGTCCATCGTGCCAACCGACCTCGGCACCGTGAGTTCAGTGGCAGCTGGCGGCAGTAGCACCTGCGCCATTAGCGAAGCGAGCGTCGTATCCTGCTGGGGCCGCACGGACTTTGGCCAGGCAACGATTCCAGATGGTTTCGGTGTTGGCGTCCAGGTCGCGCCGAGCGGGACGCACACCTGCGCGCTCGACAATTTTGGTGAAGTCAGCTGTTGGGGTATGAGCACCGCGGGCCAGACCACGGTGCCCACCACCCTCGGCGTGACGAAAGAGGTTACCGTGGGGCTGGGTAGTTCGTGTGCGTTATCCGATAGCGGAGTCGTCACCTGCTGGCCCGATGGCGGCGGCGTCCCCGGCGATCTGGGAAAGATCGTAGAGATCGACTCTGGCACCTATCACACCTGCGCCCTCGATGACGCGGGCAAGGTCCGCTGCTGGGGGGACGACAGCCAGGGTCAGAGCAGTGTGCCCGACACCCTGGGAACCGTGGTTCAGATCAGCGCAGGCGGCTCCCACAGCTGCGCCCTGGACGATGGTGGGCTCATCACCTGCTGGGGACAGAACACAGACGGTCAGAGTAGCGTTCCGGTTTGGCACTGAACGCGCTCGAGAGCGCGAAGTTACGGCGAGTTCAAACCGATTTCTGTGGCGGCGTACTCGGTGACTGGTCACCGTCGCCCTGGGGCTGGCGAAAGCATTTCATCAGGATGCACGGCGCGAGCGGCTCGGCCGCCGCAGGCCGAGCGCCTCACTGCAGGCAGGCGGTGGCCGAGCCGGTGGCGCTGGTGGAGCCGCCCAGGAGATTTCTGCTGGCCAGGGCCGCGGCCGGGTAGGCGGTGACGAAGTTGAAGCACATCTCAGACTGCGTGTCCTGGCCGACGCCCACGAAGACCGCAGAGGTGTTTTCGTAGAAGCAGGTCGTCTCGAGGCGGTCGCCGGGGTGTACCACGGCCGGCGACGGGTGACTTACCTGCGAGTTGAAGTCGAAGGACCAGCGACCGAGGGCCTCGCGGCTTCCGTCGGCGCGCATGATGGTGGTCTCGAGTTCGCGGCCGAGCTGGTGCATGTGGGGCCAGGAGCGCAGAATGTGGATGTCCTCGCTGGCCGCTGGCGTGCAGATGCCGCTGGCGCTGCCAGGGGCGCCGGGTGCCAGCGAGATGGCCTCGGTGCCCAGCATGGATATCGTGGCCGTATGGGGCCGCGGCTGGTCCGCGGTGCAGATGGTCACGCCCGATGTGGTTTCAATCGCCGGGCTCAGGCCGTCGTGGAAGAAGTGGAACTCGAGCAGGAGCTTTCCGCTCGCTGGCGACAGATGCATGCCCACGTCGGGCGGCAGGTCGTTGTTGTCCGAACCCGGGGCCCAGCCGGCGACCATGGTCGGCGCGCTCGGATGCAGCGACGAGCAGGCTTCGGCGTAGCCGTCGGGCTGGACGCCGTTTTCGTCGAGGTAGACGATCCAGTGGTGCACGCTGGAGGCGTGCTCGTCGAAGGCCGAGGCGAAGTACACACCCTGGGAGCCGGCCGGCCACGGCATGTCGTAGTAGAAGCAGGCGTAGTGCTCGTTGCGCACCACGTAGGGGCTGTCGTCGCCGGCCATCGGCAGGCCGTGGGCCTTGAGGGTGTAGCAGGTGCTGCCCGGCGGCGGTCCGAGCTCGGCGCCCGGCGGCTGCTGGGCCAGGGTGTCGACGGCGCAGATTTCGTTGTCCGAAGCCGGTGCAGCTGCGGCGAAGTAGGCGTCGAGCAACGCCAGCTCCTCGGCGGGAAGTGGGACGTTGGGCGGCATCGGTCGCTCGGCGTCGTGGATGCGTTCGGCGGCGAGCTGGTAGACCGCGAGTTCGGGGCGCGTGACGGCCGGAGCCTGGATGTCCTCCCAGCTCACCATGGCCATCGGCACCGAGGCCAGCGGCTTGGCGCCGTGACAGCCGAGACAGCGGTGGGTCAGGACCTGGGAAACGTCGCAGGGCAGTCTGGTGCTGCCACTGGTGGGACGTGGCGCGAGCGGCGCCGTCGCTGCCACGGAGGCATCCGCCAAAGCATCGGCTGCGTCGAGCGCGGACGGTGCGGCGGTCTGCGCGGCGGCGCCCGCTTGCGGCGGGGCCGTGTCGCTGTCGAGCCAGGGGGGACGCGCGGGTGCCGGGGCGCTGCAGGCGACCATCAGCGGCAGCCACAGCAGCACCGCCCCGACGCCTACATGAAAGAATGTGCCCATCTGAGGCTCGAACGTCTGGTGCCCAGGGTGCAACGACCTCCACATGACTCTCGAGTGGTCCCACGCCCTGTGATCGGCTCAGGGACTGCCGCTTCCGATCGGCACCGGCGTCCGTCCTATGGCGCGGAGGCGATGAGACCGCCACCTCTTCTGCCCCGATGACGATTTTTTGCTTTGCACCCGTGCTGTAACATTCCGTCAGGGTCACTGACAATCTGGAATCGCTCGAAAGCCGTGTTCGACAACTGGAAGGGCGCATCATCCGGATGCGCGGCCGCCGACGCCTCGGGGGCGACAGGCGTCACCGGTGTGAGCGTCGCTGCGCGAGACCGGACACGCGGTCCACGGTGCCTGCTCGCTGCCGGCATCGGGCAGCGTCGCATCATCGAGCGAGTTACACGCAGCCAGCCACGAGGCCCAAAGCAACGCCATCCAAAGTCGACTCACCACTCGCATTCCCATCCCCGTCCCACTTCGCGTTCTGGCTCATTTCAGCCGGCGCTCGATGAAGTCTAGCAGCAGATCGGCCATCGCTAAGGGTCGGCTCATCACCGCCGGATGGCTGGTCATCTCCATCACCTGTAGCTCCGCGTCGGGCATCAGCACAGCGATGCGCTGGGCCTCTACCAGGTTCATGTCCTGGCGCCCGCAGGCCACCAGCGTCGGGATCTGCACCGTGGCCATCTCTTCGGTCGGGTCGGCAAAGCGCACGTGGGCGGTCAGCGAGCGCAGGGCTTCCTTGGGGTGGCGGTGTTCGAACCAGGCGCGGTCGAGCTCGGGGCTGCCGATGCCGGCCTCGTCGCGCAGGCGCCGCGCCTCCAGCATCAGCTCCCGTTGCTTTCCCTGATCCACCGGTGGGCTGAGCGCCACGTCGAAGAGCGCGAGCAGGGCGATGCGCTTTGGATGTCGAAGCGCAAAGCGCGCCGCCGTGCGCGCGCCATAGGCGCTGCCCACTACGATCGCCCGCTCGATGCCCAGGGCGTCGAAGATCTCGGCCAGGTCGTCGGCGTAGCGCTGGAAGTTGTAGTCGGCGCGCGCACCCCCGTCGGTGCCGCCGGTGCCGCGAAAGTCGTATCGCACGACGCCGAAGCGCTCACGCAGGCGCGGCATCAATGGCGAGTAGACGCCGAGATTGCACTGGGCCGGGTTGATCAGTGCAATGGTCGGCGCCGTCTCCGGCCCCTCCACCACGACGCGATGTTCGACGCCGCCTGCTGTGATCCTGCGCTCGTCCATGGCGCGTTGTAGCACGGGCGCGTTGTAGCACGGGCGCGTTGTAGCACGGACCCTACGGTGCTGGCGGCAGCAGCGGTCGGTGGAAGATGTCGAGGGTGGGGCGCTGATCGACCTCGGCAAAGGACGCCGAGCGGTAGACGGAGGTGTAGCCACCGCAGTAGAGGCGCACGCCGAACTCGGAGTCGAGCAGGGCTTCGCTGCGGATGGCATCGCCGAGTCGATCCGAATGCAGCCGGCCGACCTTCAAGCTTTTGACGACGCCCGGGTTCACCGTCGACGTTCCGCCGTACCACAACCACCAGGAGCCAAGGCTCGACGGGGCCTCGGGAGCCGTATTCCAGGTGGTCGCCGCCGTCCAGCTGTTGCCGGCGACGCGCTGGACGTAGACGTCGCCGTTGCCGCCCCAGGCGAAGCCGTTGTAGGCGGTCATGCGCAGCTCGGCGTAGCTCACCGCGTCGCCGGCGCCGATGCTCGAAAGATCCCAGCGCAGCAGCGCGTCGCTTCCGCCGCCTGGGCCCTCGTTGCGCGCTTCGACCATCAAGTAGTCGAGGCCATCGAAGCTGCTGTCGGGGCTACTCGAGACGATGTGCAGATCCAACGTCGGCGTGATGGTGAGGCGCTTGGATATGGGGAGCTTGGGATGGGTGCAGCGCAGGGCCAGGCCGTCGAGGGCGGTGTCGGCGTGCCCTGCGACGCCTACGCCCACGGTGCCGGCGGGGCAGCGATGGGGCGCTCGCGCCTCGACCACGCTGCCGGTCGAACTCAGGGCCGGACTCAGCACCGCGGCGTCGCCGATCGCGATCGTCGCCTGCGATGGCATGCCGGCGGCGGCTGTTACGCTCAGTGGGGCGCAGTGGACCTTCAGTTCGGTGACGCGACCGGCGGCGTCCAGGCCGCTTTCCACCGCGACCACCACTTCATTGGGGTTGGCGCAGCGGTGTGCCAGGCGAGTGCCGTTGTTGGTGGTGCCGAAGGGACTGCCCGGGCTGCCGAAGACTTCGACATTTTCGACCACCAGGCCGCTTGCGTCGTGGGCGAAGAAGCGGCCGCAGACCGGCGTCAGCACCGAAAGGCGGCCGGCTTCGTCGCCGCTGTCCAAGGCGTTGGCGTCGAAGCCCACCAGATAGGAGCCGGCGGGGCAGGTGCTGTCGAAGGCGGTCGAGCCCGTCAGGCCGTCTTCGGGGCCGGTGGTCAGCGAGCGCATGATGGGCTCGCCGCAGCGCAGCATGACCCCATCGAGGATGTCGCCGGAAAAGGCCTGTATGCCGCGCCCGACCAGGTGCTTGGGGCAGTCGATGTCTGCCAGTGCGATGCCGACGGCCGAGGTGCCGACGGTTCCGACGCTGGCGGCGGCGCCGTGCTCGATGCGGTAGCCGCTTTGAAGGTCACCTACCAGGTTCAGCGGTGCACAGCGGATGCGAACCTGCCGTACCGCATTCGTTAACGCCTCCGCGGTGCCGCCGTAGCCTACGATCGCCTGGTTGGCCGGGCAAGTTGCCGTTTGCGTCGCGCCGCGCGGTGTGTAGCCACCAAACTGTGAGTCAGGGGGAAGCGACGTGCCTGCAGGATCGATCTCGATCGAATGCACGCCGCCGCTTTCCACGATCTTCAGCTTGCCGCATTGAACGTGGAATCCCGTCAGAAGCTTGATGTAGAAGGTGCCCTCGGTCTCGGCACCGCTGATGCCGATCGGGACCTCTCCGATCGGGCAATCGTTGGCCAGATCGCGCGGCTCCGAGATGTTGCCGATCTCACCAATGGTGACCGCGTCCATGACCTCCACGGCCGGCCCACAGGGCTGGGTGGTTCCCGCGCACTCGCCGGTGGCGCAGGTTTGGTCCCAGACGCAGATGTCGTCGTCCGGGCCACAAGGGGTTCCGTCGGTAGCATCGGTCGCCTTGCAGACGGCGTCGCTGCCACTGTCGTCGCAGCTGTAGCTGCGGCAGGTGGTCGTCATGCTGCCGCAATCCAGGTCGCCGCAGGTGACTGGAATCCGAGAGTCGACACTGGCGTCGGTCGCGGCGTCGGTGCTGCTGTCGCTGCCGGCTTCCGCCGCCGCGTCAGAGCCTCCGTCGCCGCCTCCGTTCATGCCGGCGTCATCGACAGAGGCGTCCATGCCGGCGTCATCGACAGAGGCGTCCATGGCGGCGTCCATGCCGGCGTCATCGACAGAGGCGTCCATGCCGGCGTCATCGACAGAGGCGTCCATGCCGGCGTCATCGACAGAGGCGTCGGTGTCATCGCCAGGCCTCTCGCCACCCGCACCACCCGCGCCGCCTGCGCCGCCCATGGGCTCGCTGCCCTGGCCGTCGCCTGCGCTGTCGTAGCACAGCAGGGCGCTCTCGTCGGCCTTGCCGATGCGGCAGCTGTAGCCCTCGGGGCAGTCGCTGTCTTCCTCGCACGCGAAGACCCCGCTCGGTGGATCGCCGCAGCCGCCCAGCAGGCCCATGCAGCCCAAGGCGAGGCCGACCAGCCTGGGCACCGAGCGCGCTTTGACGTTACCGTCGCCCATGGGAATACGGTGCCACGCCATCAGAACGACCCCATCAGCGTGAGCTCCGACGGGCCCAGGCGCAGCGCCAGGTCCGAGCGCTGATCCCTGCCCTGCCCATCCCCGAGCGCCATCACCACGCCGACCGCGCCGGCCGCCAGGCCCACACCCAGCATCACCGAACCGACGGGGATGAGCGTGTTGGCCAGGTCGTGATCGCCCGCGTAGTTCTGCCAATCCGAACCCACCGGAGCGTCATCGACCGAGCCGCGCTTGCCGAGGCCCACCACCAGCACCACCACGCCGGCCACCGCCACCGCGGCGCCAGCGCCGGCGATGATCCATCCGGTGATGTCGCTGCCGCCGGTCGTCGCATCTGCTGCGCCCATTTCGGTGTCATTGGCAGGCGACGGCGCAGCCACCGGCTCGGCTTCGGCCATCGCCTCCCCTGGGGCACCTTGGCCCGTCTGTTCGGCTTCTTTCGCTTCGCCTGTTGCGGCGTTGCCTTCACTGGTAGCTTCAGCGGGCTCGGCCGTCCCAGCCGGCTTCGGCTGCACCGCTTCAAGAGCCCGGATGCGGCCCTCGACGTAGGCGCGATTCGCGGCGTCTGGCACTTCTTCGAGGAACCGCCGGTAGAGCTGCAGTGCTTCGTCGTCGCGGCGTAAACGCTCGGCGCTGTTGGCGATGTTGAACAGCAGCTGCGGTCGCTTCGAGACGTCGTAGGCTTCGCTGAAGTAGCGGTGTGCCCCGGCGTAGTCACCCTCGTCGATCGCTGCGCGTCCCGCTTCGAAAAGCGCGCGGGCTCGGTCGTCGCGCGAGGACTGGGCTGATGCGCCGGAGGCAGCCGTCAGCAGGAGAAACACGAAAGCGGCGGGCAGGCATTTCATATGCCCGATCATATCCGAGACGCGCGATCAGCGGGCTGGTCGAAACGCAGACGTTGCAACGGATCTGCTGGCTCAGGTAAGAGCCTGTCGCCCAACACGCGCATCCGCCGTACCTGACCCACAGTCGACCCGGCTCTGGCATCGACGCCGCCATGGGGGCAGCATGGCGACACCATGAAGCACCTGCTCATCGTCTATCACAGCCAGTCGGGCAACACCGAGGCGCTTGCCCATGCCGCCGCCGAGGGCGCGGCGCGCGAGGCCGAGGCGGTGCAGACGCGCCTTTTGCGCGCGGTCGAGGCCGGGCTCGAGGACCTGCGCTGGGCCCATGGCCTGCTCCTGGGCACGCCCGAGAACTTCGGCTTCATGTCCGGTATGATGAAGGACTTCTTCGACCGCACCTATTATCCGGCCCGTGGTCGCATCGCGGCTTTGCCCTACGCTCTCTTCGTCAGCGCCGGCAACGACGGCAGCGGCGCGGTGCGCGAGATCGAGCGCATCGCCCGCGGTTATCCCTTCAAGAAAATCGCCGAGCCCTTGATCGCCAAGAGCGGCGTGACCGAGGAGATGCGCGACCGCGAGCCCGAAGGCTTTCGGTTGGCGGTCACCGAAGCGCAGCTCGAGGCGGCCCGCGAACTCGGCCACACCATGGCCGCCGGCCTGGGCTTTGGAATTTTCTGAGGCCCGCGCGCCTGCGATGCTTCAGGACCGGGGCCGCGCCGCTTCCATCGCTTCGGGCGACAGCGCGGGCAGCAGCTGTTCGATGCCGATCTGCACCACCGGCTGCGCGAAGAGCAAGAGCGTCAGTGGCACCATCACCACCACCATGCTCATCAGCCGCCCCAGGCCGCAGGCCGCACGCGCCGTCGAGGCCATGGCGATCACCAAAAAGACCGGCAGCACCATGCGCGCCGTCAGGATCAGGGCCGTGGCAGCGCCGATGGGGGCTTCGGGATCGGGCGCGGCCAACGCCCACACGCCGATATAACTCAGAGCCATGGTCCCCGGCAGCAGCCACAGCCGATAGAAGAGCACCCGTACCGCGGCATGGCGGCGCTCGGGTCCCGCGTAGGCGCGCACCAGGCTGACGAAGGGCAGTAGCAGGATCAAAAGCTCCGACCCGCTGAGCACGACCTGAACCAGCATTGCCCTGAGCACGTCGAGCACGATCTGCTCCGAACTCGGCTGGCCCACCAGCGAAACCTGAAAATAGCCGCTGAAGAGTAGGGTGCGCGTATGGGGTATCACCCCGGCCAAACACGCCAGCGGCAGCGCCGAGAGCATCAGAAAGCTGCGCGCACGGTCGCTGTCGTTGCGTCCGAAGGCCGGCGCCGTGCGCATGGGCGAAAAGGCGGCGCCGAGGGTTCTGAAATAGCGCCCCAGGGCCGAGCCTTGCTCGCTTTCCCAGGGCACCTGTGGCGCCGCCGATGCCGGATCGCGCAGCAGGCAGGCGCTGCAGCGGTTGTGCACCGGCTGAAAGCAACGCCCGCAGCAGTAGGAGCCGCAGCGCTCGCACACGAAGAGCGCCGCGTCATCGGGGTGCTCGGCGCACATCGCCCCCTCGGGGGGCATCTCATCACCGCGGTGGTCGTCGCCCATTGCGATCCCGGGCCAGCACGTGCAGGCGCTGGCCCGGTCCTGGATTACAGCAAAAGTCGCGCCGGGTGTTCGAGTTGCTCGATCACGTCGTAGGCGAAGGCGGCGCCTTCATGGCCGTCGACGATGCGGTGGTCGAGGGATAGCGACAGGATCATGATCTTGCCGATGACGATCTGGCCGTCGCGCACGACTGGCCGCTCCTTGATCTGGTGCAGACCGAGGATGCCCACGTTGGGGTAGTTGATGATCGGCACCGCCAGCAGGCCCGCCTGCTTGCCCAGGGAGGTGATGGTGAAGGTGGAGCCCTGCAGCTGGGCGCGCGTGAGCGTGCCGGCGCGGGCGGCGTCGGCCAGGCGTTTGATCTCGGCCGCCAGCTCGAAGACCGAGCGCTTTTCGGCGTGGTGGATCACCGGCACCACAAGTCCCGTGTCGGTGGCCGCCGCCATGCCGATGTGGCAGTGGGGGTGCAGCACCAGCTCGTTTTTCTCGACATCCAGCTCGCAGTTGAACATCGGATGCCGTTGCAGGGCGCCGACCACGGCCTTGACCACGAAGGGCAGGTAGGTCAGCTCCACGCCTCGCGCGGCGGCCTCGTCGCGCAGGTCGGCGCGCAGATCGATGAGGCGCGAGACGTCGCATTCCTCGACGAAGGTGAAGTGGGCCGCCGTGGTTTTCGAGCGCGACATGTTTTCGGCGATGCGGCGGCGCATGCCCACAAAGGGCACGCGACTGCCGGGCTGTGGCCCGGGACCCTTCGCCCGCACCGGCTCGCGCGCGCTCGGCGCCACTGCCGCGCTCAGCTCGGAGGCCCGGGGCGCGCTCACGCCGCCAGCGCTGCTGTAATGCTGCACGTCATCTTTGGTCACGCGTCCGCCCTTGCCACTGCCGGGCACCCGGCGCAGGTCGACCTGCAGATCGCGGGCCAGCCTTCGGGTGGCGGGGGTCGCCAGCGGTTTGGGATCGTAGTGCTCGACCAGGGTGGCCTGGGGGGCCGCTGCTGCGGTCACCGTCTGCGTGGCGCCGGCCGCCGCGTGAACCTCCTCGGTGGCGCGCTTTTCGGCGAACAGCGCCGTACCGGGCAGCGACTCCTTGATGTCGCCCACCGCCGTGGCCGCAGGCAGCTGACCGTGGGCGCGCGAGCCGTTGCCGGTCTCGATCACGACCAGCACATCGCCCACATAGACCATGGCGCCCGGCTCGGCCATCAGCTTGCCGATCTTGCCGGCCCTTGGTGCGCCGATCGTCACCGTCGCCTTGTCGGTCATCACCTCGACCATCAGCTGGTCTTCGGCGACGCGATCGCCCACCTTCACATGCCAGGCGACGACTTCACCCTCGGTGACGCCTTCGCCGATGTCGGGTAGCTTGAATTCGAAGTGGGCCATGCGCCTCTTTCGTTTCTCCCGTCGCTCGATGCGGCGCCTCCGGGCGGCCGTCGGCGACCTGCGCTCAGTAGCGGGCGGTTTCGATCAGGGCCGGTGCGATGCGGTGGGCCAGGGGCAGATATTCGTTTTCGAGCGTGTAGGGGAAGGGGGTATCCCAGCCGGTGACCCTCTGGGGCGGCGCCTCCAGGTGCAAAAACGCTTTTTCGCAGATCAGCGACACCAGTTCGGCGCCGAGCCCGCAGGCCTTGGCCGCCTCGTGCACGATCACCAAACGCCCGGTCTTCTTCACGCTTTCGACCACGGTGGCCATGTCCAGCGGCCACAGCGTTCGCAGGTCGATGACCTCGGTTTCGATGCCCTCGGCCTTGACCTCTTCGGCCGCTGCAAGCGCCTCGAAGAGCATGGCGCCGTAGCTGACGCAGGTGACCTGCTCGCCCTCGCGCACCACCTTCGCCCGGCCCAGCTCCACCGTGTAGGAATCGCTCGGCACTTCCATCTTCAGCGCCCGGTAGACGCGCTTGGGCTCGAAGAAGAGCACCGGATCGTCGTCGCGGATGGCGCTGATGAGCATGCCCTTGGCATCGTAGGGGTTGCTGGGGCAGACCACCTTGAGGCCGGCGTTGTGGATGAACAGCGACTCCGGTGACTGGGAGTGATAGTGGCCGCCGCGGATGCCTCCGCCCACCGGCACTCGCACCACCATGGGGCAGGTGTACTCGCCGCCGGAGCGGTAGCGATATTTGGCTGCCTCGTTCACCAGCTGATCGAAGGCCGGGAAGATGAAGTCGCCGAATTGAATCTCGGGCACCGGTCGCAGCCCGCCCAGGGCCATGCCGATGGCGGCGCCGATGATGCCGGTCTCCGACAGCGGCGTGTCGACCACGCGCGCGCTGCCGAATTCCTTCTGTAGCCCGGCGGTGACGCGAAAGACGCCGCCCTCGACACCCACGTCCTCGCCCAGCACGACCACACGGTCGTCCGTGCGCATCTCGGAGCGTAAGGCGTCGTTGATGGCGGTCACCATCGTCATCGTGGCCGCTTCGGCGCTGCGGCCCGGGTCCTTTGCGTGGTTGCCCTGCGTCGCTTGAGTCATGGAGGTCGGCTCCGCTTCAGTGCTTCTTGCGCGCCCGCGGTCCCTCGACGCACTGCCGCTGCTGCTCTCGCAGGTGCTCGGGCATCTCCGCGAAGACATCTTCGAACATGCTGGCGATGGAGGGCGGCGGCGTGGCCTCGGCCTTTTCGATGGCGCGTTTGAGCTCGGCGTCCACCTCGGCGGCAAAGGCCTGCTCGGCCTCGTCGGACCACACGCCCTGGCGCTCCAGGTAGCGGCGCAGGCGCTTGACCGGGTCGCGCTTTTGGTGGCGCTCCACTTCTTCCTTGTCGCGGTAGACCGTTGGGTCGTCGCTGGTGGTGTGGGGCCCGAGGCGATAGGTGACAAGCTCGATCAGCGTCGGTCCTTCGCCGGCCACGGCCCGCGCTCGCGCTTCGGCGACGGTGGCGTAGACCGCCAGGGCGTCGTTGCCGTCGCAGCGCACCGCGCGCATGCCATAGCCCACCCCCTTGTCGGCGTAGGTCTCGGCCGCGCTCTGCTGCGAAGACGGCACGCTGATGGCCCAGCCGTTATTGCGCAGCAAAAAGAGCGTCGGCGTCTTGAACACCGCGGCGAAGTTCATGGCGGCGTGGAAGTCATTGCTGCTGGTGGCGCCGTCGCCGAAGTACACGCCCACCGCGCGCTGCTCTTCCTTGAGCATCGCCGCCCAGGCCAGGCCCACCGCCTGGGTGATCTGGGTGCCGATGGGCGCGGTCACCGAGCCGAAGTGCTGGTCGCGGCCGGTGACGTGGTCGGGCATCTGCCGGCCCAGGGCCAGATCGTTTTGGTTGCCGTACATGTTGTCGATGTAGACCTGCAGCGGCATGTCCCGGTAGAGCGCGGCGCCCACCTCGCGGTAGCAGGGCATCAGCCAGTCGTGGTCCTCCATGGCCGCCGCCGCCGCCACGATGGCCGCCTCTTCGCCCTCGGCACCCACGTGGAAACCCACGCGGCCCTGGCGCTGCAGCTTCATCAGGCGCGTGTCGATCATGCGAGTGCGCAGCATGGCTTTGTAGATGCGCTCGACCTTGGCGAGCTCGAGGCCCGGATCGCGCGTGGGGTCGGCGCGGCCGTCGAGGTCGAGGACCGTGAAGACCTCTTTGCCGGAGATCGAAGCGATCGCGCTCGGGGGATGGCTCTGCTGAACTTCCATCAGGGGATGACCTCGAGTCCTCTCTTGCCGTAACGGTCGAACGAGGGAGCCGGCCGCTCGCGCTTGGCGCCGCGTGAGGTGGCGCCCCGTGAAAGCGTGCCTCGCATAAAGGCCTCCGCCGCACGGTAACTCGAACGCACCAGCGGACCGGAAGCTACATACCTAAAGCCCATCTGCAAACCCGCCTCGCGGAAAGCCTCGAATTGGGCCGGCTCCACGTAGCGTTGGACCTCTGCGTGCTTGGGGCTGGGGCGCAGGTATTGGCCGACGGTGACCACGTCCACGTCCGCTTCGCGCAGCGCGTGCATGGCTTCGATGACCTCGGCGTCGTCCTCGCCAGCGCCCACCATCAGCGACGACTTGGTCAGCTGCGCCCCGGCCTGGCGCGCCCAGCGCAGCACCTGGAGCGAGCGCTCGAAGCTGCAGCGGGCGTCGCGCATGGCGCGCTGCAGGCCGGGCACGACCTCGACGTTGTGGGCGAAGACGTCGGGCTTTCCGTGCATGACCAGGTGTTCGAGCGGCTCGCGCTTGCCGCCGAAGTCGCCCACCAGGGTCTCCACCAGCGTCTCGGAGCCGCCCGCCCGGATCGCGCGCACGGTCTGGGCCATGTGGTCGGCGCCGCCGTCGGCCAGATCGTCGCGGTCGACCATGGTCAAGACCACGTAGGCCAGGTCCATCTGCGCCAGCGCTTCACCCACGCGCCGGGGCTCGGCCGCGTCGACCAGGCCGCCCGGATTGCCCGAGCGCACGGCGCAGAAGCGGCAACCGCGGGTGCAGACGTCGCCCAGCACCATGATCGTGGCCGTGCCCTCGCGCCAGCACTCGCCCACGTTGGGGCAGCGCGCCTCCTCGCACACCGTATGCAGCGACAGGCGCCGGAAGTTTTGGCGCAGCTGCGCATGGCGCTCGCCGCCGGGGAGGCGAACCTTTAACCAGGGCGGCTTTGGAGCCGACGTGCGCGGGGATTGGGCGGGCATGGGTCCCTATGGATCCGGACTCCGAACGGGGCGGGCCAGATTAACTGACACCCCTGTCTAGTCTACATACCAGATGGAAGCACAATTCGCAGCATGGTGGGTTGCGAATGCGCACTGCCCTATAATTGTGCTGTCCATGTGCACAGTTCGCCAGTGATGACGCGCTCGTGGCGGCGCAGGGCCTCGAGGTCCCTGGCTCCGCACAGCAGCATCACGGCCCGAAGCTGCAGCTCGACGCCGTCCAGGAAGGTCTCGACCGCTTCGCGCCCGCCCTGTTTGAACGCCTGCAGCAGCGGCCTCGCGATGCCCGCGGCGCGCGCTCCCAGGGCGATGGCGCGGGCCACATCCAGCCCCGTCTTGATGCCGCCGGTGGCGATCGGCTCGAGGCCGGCGGCGTGGGCGTGGGCGACGGCGGCCGCGGTGGGCACGCCCCAGTCCCAGAGCAGCTCGCCCAGGGCGCGCGCGGTCGGTTCGGCGCGCAGGGCCTCGACGCCCACCCAGCTGGTGCCGCCAGCGCCCGAGACATCGCAGACCTGCACGCCCACCTGGCGCAGCGCCGCGGCTGTGCCCTTGCCGATGCCGTTGCCGGTCTCCTTGGCCACCACCGGGAAGGGCAGCTCGCGCACCAGGCGCTCAAAAGTCTGGAGCCCGCCGCGAAAGTCCCGGTCGCCGCCGGGCTGCACCAGCTCCTGGGCCGGGTTCATGTGCACGCACAGGGCGTCGGCGCCGATGTCCTCGACCAGCTTCACCAGCTCCGCAGTCGGCGTGTCCCTGGCCTGCACCACGCCCACGTTGCCCAGCAGCAGCGTGGTCGGCGCGTGCTGGCGCACCTCGTAGGTCCAGGCCGTCTCGGGCGCCCGCTGCATGGCGCGCTGGGAGCCGAGCCCGAAGCCATAACCGCGCGCCTCGGCCACCGCCGACAGGCAGTGGTTGACCTCCGCCGACGGCTCGCTGCCGCCGGTCATGGCCGCGATGATCAGGGGCGCCCGTAGCTCCTTGCCCAGCAGTTTGACGGAAGTGTCGAGTGAGCGCTCGGATAGGTCAGGCAGGGAGTTATGGACCAGCTGCACGCACTCCAGCAGCGTGCTTTTCTCGCGGAACGCGACCTCATCGGTCGCACATAGCTCCAAGTGATCGACCTTGCGCTGCTCGATCTCGCCCATGGCCGCCAGTGAAGCACGGAACCCGAGCGCCGGCCAAATCCCACCTGGGCTGCTTTGCCGGGCTGTAAAGTGCAAATCTCTGCGCGGAACCTCTCGCGGACGGTGAATTGACGTGCTAGCTTTGGAGAAGGTGTGGTGGTGTAGGCAGAACATGGGACGTGGTATGCGCATGGCGTTTTCGCTGATGCTGCTGGCATCGGTCATGATCATTGGCTGCGCGGAGGGTGCCGATGGCTTCGCCACCGACCCCGGGGCCAGCGGCGGGGCGTTTTCGGGGCTGACCATGGGAGACGGCGGCCTGCCGGCTCCGGACGCCGGCGGCGGCGCGGGCGACATGGCCGGCGGTGGTGCCGGTGGCGCAAGCGACCCGGGCAAGATTCCGTGCATGATGGGCACGACCCAGACCTGCATCTGCAGCGACACGGGCACCGAAGGCATGCAGAGCTGCATGTTTGACGGCGATTCGCCCACAAAAGGCTCCTTCGGTGACTGCGGCAACTGTGCGGACCCGGTGCCGCCCTGTAAGAACGCGGTGCAGGACCCGCCCGAAACCGACGTCGACTGTGGCGGTGGGGCCTGCGATCCCTGTCAGCTCGGCCAGGGCTGCATCGTGCCCTCCGACTGCGCCACCGGCGAGTGCGAGGGCGGCAGCTGCACGATGCCGGCTACGACGGGCGGAACCGGCGGCACTGGCGGTACGGGAGGCACTGCGGGCACGGCTGGTACCGGTGGCACCGGGGGTACGGGTGGTACTGCCGGCACCGGTGGCACCGGCGGCGGCACCAGTTGCACCACCAACCCCAGCCTCTGCACAACGCTACAGTGCTGCAAGCCCGACGGAACGTGCGGGGTTGGCCTGGCCCCACTGTGCTTCTGAGCGTGAGCCTCCAGCCGCACGTAGACCTGGCCGAGGATCCGGGCTAGACCGCAGCGGTGACCACCGAGTCCCGCTGGCTTGCCGACCTGGTAGCGCGCGTCGACGCCCACCTGGCGGCTTTCTTCGACGCGCGCCTGGCCCAGGCCGAGGCCACTTCGCCCGAGGCCCGGGCCCTGGTGGCCGCCGTCGCCGAGCTGACCCTGCGCGGCGGCAAGCGCCTGCGCCCCGCGGCCCTGTATGCGGGCTATGCCGCCGTCGACCCCAGCGCCGACCTCGCCCGCGTGCTCGAACCCGCCGCCGCCCTGGAGCTGCTGCAGAGCTACCTGCTGATCCAGGACGACTGGATGGACGGCGACGAGCGCCGCCGCGGCGGCCCCTCGGTGCACGCCGCCTTCGCCGCCGAGCACGGCGACGCGCATCTGGGGGCGAGCCTGGCGATCCTGGCCGGCGATCTGGCCAGCGGCTTTGCATGGGAGCTGATCGCACGCGCGGACTTCCCAAAGGCCCGCGCCGCCGAAGCCCTGGAGCTCTTCGGTCGCACCCACTTCGAGGTGCTCTGCGGCCAACAGCTCGACCTGCTGCACCACCCCGACGTGGCCCTGGTGCACCAGCTCAAGACCGGCAGCTACACGGTGCGCGGGCCGCTCCTGCTCGGCGCCCTGCTCGGCGACGCCAGCGAGGCGCAGCTGTCGGCCCTGCAGCGCTTCGGCGAACCGCTGGGTCTGGCCTTTCAACTGCGCGATGATCTGCTCGGCGCCTTCGGCGACGGCGGTGCGGTGGGCAAGCCCATCGGCAACGATCTGCGCGCCGGTAAGCTCACGGCGCTGGTCATGGAAGCCCGCGAGCGCATGAGCGAGGCCCAGCGCAGCCGCTTCGAGGTGGCCTTTGGACGGGCCGACGCCAGTGACGCCGCCGTGCAGGATGCGACCGATGCGCTGCTGGCCTCCGGCGCCCGCGAGCGCGTCGAAGCGCGCCTCGATGGGCTGCTCGCCAGCTCGCGTCTGGCGCTCGCCGACGCCGAGCTGAGCGCGCGCGGCAAAGAGATGCTCGAGCAGCTGCTGTTGCGGATCGCCAAGCGACAGAGTTGAGCCCGGCGGCCAGAGATGCGATAGCTCGGGCGATGGCCGTCGGTTTCGGCAAGGTGATCCTGCTCGGCGAGCATGCGGTGGTGCACGGCCGGCCGGCGCTCGCCGCGGCCCTGCAGCGCGGCGCCGAAGCCCGCACCGTGGCGGCCGAGGGGCCGGAGCTGGAAGTGGCGACCTGGGAGCTTTTGCTGCGCGCCCACGGCGAGCGCGATCCCGGACCCCACGCCATGTTGCAGTCGGCCTTCGAGGCGCTGCTCGAGGCCTACGAGCCGCCGCCGGCCCTGCGCGTGCAGGTGGAGCTGTCGTTGCCCGGGGGCGCGGGCCTGGGCGGCTCGGCGGCGCTGAGCGTGGCGGTGGTGCGCGCACTCGATGCCGCCCTGGGTCTAACGCGCAGCGACGACGAGGTTGCCGAGATGGCCCAACGCGCCGAGCGCGTCTTCCACGGTAACCCCTCCGGCATCGACGCGGCCATGGCCGCCCACGGCGGCGTCTGTCGCTTCGAGCGGGCCACGGGCGTGCGCACGGTCAGGCCGGCGCGGCCTCTGCCGCTGGTGGTCGGCTATAGCGGCGAGCAAGGCAGCACCAAGCAAACCGTGGCCTCGGTGGCGCGTCAGTTCGAGCGCGAACCCGAACGCGTCGGAGAGATTTTCGACGCCATCACCGCCGTCGTCCAAAACGGCCAGCGCGCGATCGAAGAGGGCGAACTCGATCGCCTCGGTCAGCTGATGATACTCAACCAGAAGTTGCTTAGCTCATTGTTGCTGTCCACGCCGCGGCTCGAAGAGATGTGTCAGGCGGCCTGCGAGGCCGGTGCCTACGGCGCCAAGCTGACCGGCGGCGGTGGCGGTGGCTGCATGATCGCGCTGTGCGAGGGTCCGGAGGTTTCGGCGAAGGTCGCCGCCGCCATCGAGGCCCAGGGGCGCGAGGCGTTCATCACGGAGGCAGGAGCATGAGCGAGCTTTCGGCTGGCGCCCGGGCGCGGGCCAACATCGCCCTGGCCAAGTACTGGGGCAAGGCCGACGAGGCCCTGAACCTGCCGGCGGTGCCGAGCGTGTCGATCACGCTCGATCCCCTCGTCACCCATACCCGTGTGCGCTTCGACGCCTCGCTCGCTGGCGATCGCTTCCTGCTCGACGGCGCCCCGGCCAACGCCAAGGAACTGGCCCGGGTCGGCGCCCTGCTCGATCGGGTGCGCGCCGAGGCGGGTCTTTCCCAGCGCGCCGAGGTGGTGAGCACAAATGATTTTCCCACCGCCGCCGGTCTGGCCTCGAGCGCCTCGGGCTTTTGCGCGCTTTCGGCGGCGGCGCGGGCGGCGGCGGGTCTGCCCTTCGACCTGGCGGTGATCAGCGCCATGGCGCGGCGGGCCTCGGTGTCGGCGGCGCGTTCGGCCTATGGCGGCTACGTGGAGCTGCCCCTGTGCGAGCCCAGCGCCCTGGCCCCCGACGCCCACGCTGCCGTGCCCCTGTGCCCGCCCGAGCACTGGCCGCTGCGGGTGGTGGTGGCGGTCACCGCCGAGGGCCGCAAAAAGGTGGGCTCCACCGGCGGCATGATCCACACGGCGGCCACCTCGCCCTTTTACGGCGCCTGGGTCGAGAGTTCGCCCGAGCTGGCGGCGCAGGTACGCGCGGGCATCGTCGCGCGCGATCTGGTGCGCGTGGGCGAGGCGATGGAGGCTTCCACCCTGGCCATGCATGCCTGCGCCATGGCCGCCCGGCCCACCGTGATCTACTTCCAGCCGCCCACGCTGGCGGTGCTGGCGGCGGTGCGCGCGCTGCGCGAGGAGCAGGGCATCGCGGTCTACGCCACCGCCGACGCCGGCCCCCACGTCAAAGCCCTATGCCACGCCGACGACGCGCCGCGGGTGGCCCAGACCCTGGGCGCCACCGAGGGCGTCCTGCGCACGCTGACGGCCGAGCCCGGTCCCGGCGTGGAGCTGGAGGCCGAGGCGTGAGTCTGTGCGTCAGCGCGCCGGGCAAGATGATGATCGCCGGCGAGTACGCCGTGCTGCACGGGGCCGAGGCGCTGGTGGCGGCGGTCTCGCGGCGGGCGCGGCTCACCCTCGACGCCGAGCGTGAAGTCCAGGCCGAGCTGCCGCCGGAGGTCCAGGCGGCGCGGGCCCTGGCCGAGGCGCGTCTGGGCCCGGTGGCCGGCACCCTCAGCCTCGATGTCTCGGAGCTGCGCGCCGGCGACAGCAAGCTCGGGCTGGGTTCGTCCTCGGCGGCGGCGGCGGCGGCGGCCGGCATCGTACATGCCGCCCACGGCCGCGATCTGCAGGCTCCGGAGGTGCGCGCCCAGGTGCTGCACGACGCCCTGGCCGGTCATAGGAGCATCGCCCCCGAGGGCAGCGGCGCCGACGTGGCCGCGGCGGTCTTGGGCGGCTTCGTGCGTTTCGTTCGCGGCTCGAGCCCGGGAGCCGACCCCGAAACGCGTCTGCTCACATGGCCCCAGGCGGTGGCGCTCAAGGTGGTCTGGACCGGCAAGGCGGTGCGCACCAGCGACATGCTGGCGCAGGTGGCCGAGCTGCGCGCGCGGGACGCGGCCTCCCACGATCGCTGCATGGAGGCCATCGCAGACGAGGCCGCCCGCTTGCTCTCGGCCCTTGGGGCAAATGATACCAGCGGCGTCGTCAGCGGCTTCGAGCGCCACGCCGAAGCCATGGCCGCCCTGGGCCGCGCCGCGGGTATTCCTATCGTCGATGATACAACCCAGGCCGTGCGCGAGCTGGCGCGGCGTCACGGCGGTGCGGCCAAACCCTCCGGCGCGGGCGGTGGCGACGTGGTGCTGGCTGTCTTCGATGACCCAGGCCGAGCAGAAAGCTTCGAGGGCGGCTGCACAGCGGCCCAATTCAGTGTATTGTCGATCACTGTCGGCGACGTTGGGGAACGCGTCGAGGTGTTGTAATGGAACGAAACTCGAGGTGGCCCGGCTTTTACAAGCTGTCCATCGAGGAACGCAGGCAGGTCGCAGCTGAGGCCCTGGGCATCAGCGTATCGGACATGCAGCAAGCCCTCGAAGGCGGACTGCAAAGCGAACGGGCCGATAAGATCATCGAAAACGTGGTCGGGACCTTCTCCCTGCCCTTCGCCCTGGCCCTGAACGTCACGGTCAACGGCAGCGACTACATCGCCCCCATGGTGGTCGAGGAGCCATCGGTGGTGGCGGCGGCCAGCAATGCGGCCAGGATGATCCGCGGCGGCGGCGGCTTCGAGGCCGACGCCGACGATCCGGTGATGACCGCCCAGGTCCAGCTCGACGAAGTGCCCGATCCGGTGGCGGCTTGCGAGCGGCTGCGCGGCCACAGCGGCGAGTTATGCGCCCTGGGCGACGCCCAGGTGCCGGGCCTGCTCAGGCGCGGCGGCGGCGTGCGCGGCATCGAGGTGCGCGACTTGGGCGACGGCATGGTGGTGGTCCACTTCTTCGTCGACTGTCGCGACGCCATGGGCGCCAACCTGGTCAATACCGTGGCCGAGGGTGTGGCCACGCGCATCCAGGAGCTCAGCGGCGGCGAGATCGGCTTGCGCATCCTGTCGAACCTCTGCGACCGGCGCAAAGTGCGGGTGCGGGCGCGGGTGCCGGCGGCGAGTTTGGCGGGCAACGGCTTTGACGGCGCGCGCGTGCGAGACGGCATCGTCAAAGCCTCGCGCTTCGCCGAGCGCGATCCCTACCGGGCGACGACGCACAACAAGGGCCTGATGAACGGCCTGGACGCGGTGGTCATCGCCACTGGCAACGATTGGCGCGCGGTGGAGTCGGGCGTGCACGCCTACGCCGCCCGCGACGGCCAGTACCGGCCGCTGTGCGTGTGGCGCGGCGAGGGCGACGATCTGGTCGGCGAGCTGGAGCTGCCGCTGTCGCTGGGCATCGTCGGCGGCCCCTCGCGCGTGCACGACGGCGCCCGCATGGGGCTGCGCATCGTGGGCGTCGAGTCGGCGACCGAGCTGGCGATGGTGGCGGCCTCGGTGGGTATGGCCAGTAACCTGGCGGCGCTTCGGGCACTGGCCACCGAGGGCATCCAGCGCGGACACATGGCGCTGCATGCGCGCTCGGTGGCGATCGCCGCCGGCGCCACCGGAGCCGAGGTCGAGCGCGTGGCCTCGACCATTCACGGCAAGGGCGACATCAACCTGGCCGCCGCCGAGCAGGCGCTGTCGGCGTTGCGCGGTGGCCGCGAGCAGGTTGTCGCACCGCCGCCCGGCGAGTGAGCTCGCCCGCGCAAAGAGCACGAGCCCTGGAATAGGGCAGGCGCCCCGAGTGTTGTCGGATTGCTACGGCAGCGGGCGGCGCGTTATCGTCTAGCACGAGACGGCCGCGAGCGGGCCGGAGGAGAAGCCGATGCCAGGACCCAACCCCCAGATGCAAGCCTACGCCCCCACGCTGGCCGACGGCCGCGCCGCGGTGCGCGCCAACGCCCGCAGCCAGTTCATCATGCTGACCTACCTGCACCTCTTCGGTGCGGTGATGGCCTTCATCGCCATCGAAGTGGGCCTGTTCAGCCTGGGTCTGGCGGCCCCGATCGCCCAGGCGATGCTGGGCACCAGCTGGCTGCTGGTCCTGGGCGGCTTCATGGTGGCCAGCTGGCTCGCCACCCACATGGCCCATCGCGCCGAGAGCCTGCCGGCCCAATACGCGGCCCTGGCGCTCTTCGTGGTGGCCGAGGCGGTGATCTTCATTCCGCTGCTGGCGATCGCATCCTACGCAGCGCCCGGCGCCATCAGCAGCGCCGGTTGGGTCACGGCCCTGGGCTTTGCCGGTCTGACCGCCGTGGTCTTCACCACGCGCAAGGACTTCTCCTTCATGGGTTCGCTTTTGCGCTGGGGCTTCATCGTGGCCATGGTGGCGATCGTCGCCGGCGTCATCTTTGGCTTCCAGCTGGGCACCTTCTTTTCGGTCGGCATGGTGGCCCTGGCCGGCGGCGCCATCCTCTATGACACCTCCAACGTCCTGCACCACTACCCCGAAAACCGCTACGTGGGCGCCTCGCTCCAGCTCTTCGCCTCGGTGGCGCTGATGTTCTGGTACGTGCTGCAGCTGTTCATGTCGCGCGACTGAGGACCTCGGCGCGATGCCCGGTTGGGCAGCCTACGATCCGGCGCCCCGGCGCCCGCTGAGTCGCGGTGAGCGAAATCTTGCCGCGCTCTTTGCGCTTTCGCTCTTCGGCATCCTGTGCGCGGAGCTGCTGAGCGACTTCGAGCCCGCCAAGCTCAGCGTCTTTTTCATCCTGCTGTTTTGGGTGCCGCTGCTGGTCTTGCACGAGCTGGGTCATGCGCTGATGGCGCGGCTTTTGGGCTGGGGCGTGCACGAGATGGTGCTCGGCTTCGGGCCGGAGCTGCTGCGCCTGTCGCTGCTCGGCACCCGGGTGAGCCTGCGCATGGTGCCGGTCGAGGGCTACGTGGTGCCCTATCCGAGCGACCTGCGTTCGGCGCGGCTGAAGAGCGCGCTGATCTACGCCGCCGGGCCCGGCGCCGAGCTGCTCTTCGTGCTGGTCTTACTGCTCGTGGTCGGCAGCGATGTCATGTTCACGCGCACGGGGGACTTGGGGCTGATCGCGCTGCAGAGCGCGGCGGTGGCAGCCATGATCGGCGCGCTACAGAACCTCGTGCCCCACGCCGCGGCCGGCGGCGCCAGCGACGGCCTGGGCATTTTGATGAGCTTTGGCCAGAGCGACGTGCTCTTTCGCTATCGCATGCAGCTGCCCACCCTGCGCGAGGCCGAGCGGGCCATCGCCCGCGGTGATGCAAGGGCGGCGCTGGCGCGGGTCGAACGGGCGCTGGCGCAGTACCCGGGCGACCCCATCCTGGGCGCCATGCATGCCCGCTGCCTGGCGGCAAGCGGCCAACACGAAGCGGCGCTTGCGCGTCTCGAAGCGCTGCAGGAGGGCGATGTGGGAAGCGACCTGGCCGAAGCCGAGCGGCTGCATGCGGCTGCTTGCCTGGTGCTGCACGGAGCCGAGGCCGGCACGCTGGGGGAGGCTGAAGGCGCGTGTCGACAAGCCCTGGCGCGCCAGCCTGGTGCGCCCGACTACTCGATGACCCTGGGTGAAATCCTGGTCGAGCAGGGCCGTTTCGAGGAAGCCGAAAAGGTGCTGCAGCAGGTCTACAAAAACACCCGCGAACCGGCCACCGAAGACCGTTGCACGGCCTTGCTGGCGCGGGCCGCGCATGGACAGGGCAAGGCGGAGGACGCCGAGCGTTTTCGGGCCGCTTCGGCGCGGCGGGGCGGCTGAAGGGGGCTGTGCACGGACGCGACCGAGCGCAAAGGGCGGAGCGAGCCGCGCGCTCCGTTACCACTGCGCACGCACGCCCAGGTTCGGTAGCACGATGGCCGGTGCGGTCTGGGCCTGGCAGCTGCCGTAGAGGCATTCGGCGCCCAGGCTTTCCTGAGCGAAGGTGAGGTTGAGCCATTCGGCGTAGAGCAGAAGCTCGCCCCAGTCGGGTTCGAAGCGGTAGGCGATGCGGGTGTCGAGGCGGGCGAAGGGAGCCAGGCGCACTTCGTAGGTGGGGATGGCGCTTGCGGCTTCGAAGTGGTTGAAGGGGCGGCCCGAGCGCACGTGCACGCGCGCGCCGAGTTGGAGACGCTCGAGTAGCTGAAATTGGGCGACGGTGTTGAGCACATGGCGCACGTCGAATTCGGGAGCGAACGCTGGGCCCGCTTCGGGCCAGGCACGTGCCCAGCCCAGGGTGTAGCTGATCCACCCCGAAAGGCGGCCCGCACGGGGCATGCGCAGGAAGCCCTCGATGCCGTAGCTCAGGGCCTCCACCGTGGATACGCTGGCGCCTTCGATGGGCGCGTAGAGTTCGGGCAGCATCAGGCGTGCATAGTGGTGCAGGAAGCCCTGGACTTCGATGCGATAACCCAGGGGCAACTGCAGGCCAACGCCAGCGTCGGATTGGAGTGCGCGCTGCAAGCCCCGGTCGAGGGCGACCTCGGTGAGACCGGGTATGGGGTAGAGGAAGACCGCTGGCTGGTGCGTGATGCCGCCGGCGATATGCAGGTCGAGCTCGGCCAGGGGTGACCAGGTCAGGCGCAGCCGCGGATCGAAGGCGCCGGTCGCCTTGCCCTCCACCACCCAGACGTCCGCGCGCGCGCCCAGCTCGGCGGCCACGGTGGGGGCGGGCTTCCAGAGAAGCTCGAGAAAGCTGCCGCCGGCGTTGCGCCCGGCAGCCTCGGCGTATACGGGCAGGTCGACGCGCAGGTCGCGGCGGCCGGCGACCACCGGTGGCAGCTGGCCCTGCACGCTGTCGATCTCGCCCACCGAACCCAGCATGTCGGCGCCGGCTCGTAGGCGTAGCTCCGGCGAAAGACGGGTCGACAGCCACGCCCGCGGCCCCAGACTCAGGGCGCGCACTGTAAGCTCCTGGTCGAGCGACGACCTGTCGTAGCCCAGGCGCAGGGCGCTGCCCACCTCCACGCCACCGCCCCGATGGACAAGGCGTGCTTCGAGGCGGTGGAACTCGATGGCCATGTCGTCAAAGCGCACACTGCCTTCGGACACTGGCGGGTTGTGTAGTGCGTCGGAGGAGCCGAAGGCGATCAGTTCTACTCGGCTGCCGCTTTCGAGGGGCTGTAGCCAGCGGGTGCCGTAGTCCCAGTAACTCAGAGTCGCATTCGGTTCAAACAACGAAAGCACCAGACCCGGGTAGCCATAGCGCGCGGCCAGCCGCAGCATGCCGTCGCCGAGAGGCTCCTGGACATAGGCGTTGGCGTCGAGCAGGCGCAGCTCGGCCTCGTAGGCGGGCGGCCCATAGGGTTCGGGAGCCGACGCCTCGACGCTGCCGCCCAGGCGCCGCCCGAAGCGGGCAGATGGCACGCCGGCGCGAAACTCGATGGGTCCGAATAACCGAGGGTGGAGTACGGCCGGGCCCAGGCCCAGGTGATAGAGCTGGGGCAGGGGGATGCCATCGTAGTAGTAACCGAGGGTTCCCGGGGGAGCGCCCCGGACGTAGCCGTAGGGCAGACCGCTGGCGATCGGCGTCACGCCGGGCAAGGTCTGGAGCACGCGCAGGGGGTCGCCGAGGCTGCCCGCCACCGCGCGCGTCTCTTCGAGTTCGACGCTGCGCTCGCCTCCGAGCTTCTTGTCGACCTGGGCGGTGGCGCCATATTCGTCTTCTGTTTGTTGGGCTCGCAGTGAAGTGCGGGGCAACATCAGGGTGCTCGCACAACACAGCGCAGCCGTGAAATGGCGGAAGCTCATTGCGGTGCGAACCAAATGCCTCGGCGCTTGCCTTCCGGGATCGAATAGACGATGCCCGCTCGCTGCCGGCTGTCGCTGGCGCGCGCGTTTGCCACCTCGCGGTCGATGAAGAACTCGCGACCGCCTTCCATCACGATCACGAGGTCACCGGTGCTTGTCTCTGCGTCGAAGCTCTGCAGCAAGCTCAGCGAGACCACCGGCTCGGAGGCGGCAATCACGCTGGCGCCGCGGAGGTAGGTGTAGAAGGCATCGACGCTGCTCGGCTTGACGCCCTCGGCCAGGGCAACGAGCTCGGCGGGCGCCCGATGCAGCGCCGATAGCGTGCCGACTCCCTGCGACATGTCATGCATCAGCGCGCCGGCGGTTTCGGGCAGGGTCGTGACCGCTCCAGCCATCCGCGGCGTAACTTCAAGTTCAAGAGCGCCGGCGTCCAGCACATCGCGGGCGAGTGGCTCGAGGCTCGTGTCGGGGGCTATCGCCGACAGGCTGCCCAGGCCGTCGATCGCGTCGTGCAGGACCAGCCAACCGCCAGCAGTCCGCATCAGACGCTTGGCCGCGGGGTGGATCGGCTTGAAACCGTCCTGCTCGGTCCACAGTCCCAGCCCATGGCTCGCATCGATAATCAACCAGGCTCCATGGCCGTCGCCGAAGTCCGCTTCCGACACGCCGTCGCTGCCCATCCATGGCCAGATCGTGGGCTCGTCGCCCAGCTGCAGCGGAAGTTCGAGCGCTGTGCCGTCCGAGCGCGCCACGAAGCTCCGCTCCTGTTGTTCGAGCTGCGTCGTGTAGAACGTGAAGACCGCCAACGAGCCGCCTGCCGGTGCGGCCCGCGTCCACCAGCGGCGCACGCCCTGGGCGAATTCGACGATCGAGGGCTCGTCGGCGTCCAAGTCGGTGATCGCGATCAGGGTGCCTTCTTCGCAGGGCGACAGCGCCGTGATGTGGCGTTCGGGCTTCGGCCCGGGGGGCAGCAGCTGGCTGCGCAGGCGGCAGCCGCTGTCGTACAGGCGTCTGGCTTCTTCGCCATCGCTTTGGATGCTGTGAATTCCCTCGTGATTCGAGTACACGAAAAGCGCGTCGGACCGATGGGCGAAACCGATTTCGGTCACCCCCCGGGCTGCCTCCTCGAGCAACTCGCCCTCGGGGCTGCGGATCACCAGCGCTTCTTCCTCGAGTAGCCAGAGGCCGCCTGGGCGGTCGCGGGTCGGCGCTGCCCTCGGACCTAGCTCGGTGGCCAGGGGGCTGACCGTGACCTGCGTGTCTTCCCAGGGATCGAAAGCGACCAGGCGGCCGGCGAGCTCGGCAAAGATGACCTTGCCATCCATCCGCGTGCGCCCCGCATCCACCGCGGGCTCCAGGTGGGGCTTGCATTCGGTGTCGAGGAAGCGGATCTCGTCGTGGCCGTCGTCGCGCTCGACCCTCAGGGCGAGGCGGTAGGCGTCATCGCGCCGGAAGAAAGCGACGGCGCGGGCGCTGGGCAGCGGGCAGGCCTCGCCGCCGTCGAGGGGCAGGATGTGCAAGCCTCCGTCGTCGTCGGCCGCCACCAGATGCGCCTGCTCACCGGCCATCAAGGGCCGGACCACGCGCATCGGCGTATCGCTTACCTGCGAGCGCCCCCGGTAGCGCACCTCGATGCCGTCGCTACAAGCCCAGAGCGCGGACAGCATCAGCACAAGAACGGTGGCGAGCGTGGCCGGGCAGCGACGCCTCGGAGCGTGCGGCGAGCACCAAGGCGAGCAGCCGTAATGTGGAGCCTGCTGCCGTGAAAGCCGTCGCATTGGAAGCCAAGCCCCCCCGAGCCTCGTCGCTCTGGCACATAGTGACACAGCGCGACGCCGCCATGGGACTGATGCGTGCTACGGAACGCAAAAGCCGTGCCACCAACGGAACCGGTGAGCCAATTGGGTGCGGCTCCTTTCATCAGACGTTTTTCACGAGCCGGAGACCGCTTTTACGGGTGGGCGGGGCAGTTTCTGGGGCCTTCGAGTCAACGTAACGTGACAGGTGGTTGCGGTAGGTCTCCTGTTGCTCGTGAAAGGCCCAATATTCGTCGAAATCACCGCTGGAGAGGATCGAACGCAGGCGCAGGACGGCGTCGGCCCCCCCGAGACTCCAGCGCGCGCCAGTGAGGTCCATGCGGTCCTTGATCAGGTGCCTACAGGCACCTTCGATCACGCCGGTAGCGATCGGTGCTCCCATCGCGAGCAACTGGTCGTAACGCATCATTGACTTGCGCTATCAGCAGATAGTTGGCCGCTTGGTCTACAGGCTTGCGCTGTTTGGCGCTCAACCCACGGAAGGTCGCCATGCGAGTCATCCCGGCCGCCACTTGGCTCACCTCGCCTTGAAGGACTCGTCGCCAGCGCTCAATCCGCGCCGCTATCGCATCATCGAGCAGCCCGACGAGGTGGAAGGGACCGGTCCGGCCAGGAGGGGTCGCGAGCGCCCCTTCAACCCGCGGTGGGGGCGAAGGCGATCACGCTGTAGGCGACGCAGATCCGGGGGCCGGGGTTTCGGTAGCCGTGCTTTTGGTCGCCGCGGAAGACCATGACGTCGCCCGGGGCCAGCGTGTAGTGCTCGCCGGAGGCGGTCAGCTCGAGGGTGCCGCGTTCGCAGGTGAGGTATTCGCGGGTGCCGACGGTGTGGGGAATGCCGGTCATGGAGCTGCCGGCGGGGAAGTCCATGCGCTCGATGTCCAGACCGGTCATGCTCTCGGGTAGCAGTTTACGGATGCGTACCCTGCCGCGGCTGCGGGTGGGAAGGGTACCCGAGGGGTAGTGCCGGGCCTGGGTGCGGGGGGGAGCCAGCAGCTCGTCGACGCGCACCTGCAGGGCCGCCGCTGCGCGCGTCAGCACGGAGACGGTCGGGTTGGCGCTGCCGCTCTCCAGGTTGGCCCAGGTGGGGCGCGGTAGGCCGGCGAGCTTGGCGATCTGCTGCTGACTGAAGCCGCGGGCTTCGCGCAGGGCGCGCAGGTTGTCCGCCAGGTTGCGTGCGATGTCGTCGATCACGTTGAATGCGATAGCCGGCCGTCAAGAAAAGAGCAAGATGGTTGATTCGCGAGCAGGTGGTGACCTCGTAGACCACCGGACTGCTGGCGCCGGATTCGATGGTGTGGCGCACGGTCTCGAGCTTGGTCCCCACGGCGATCCCGTACGCTTCGAGGCAGCCGACCGCGACGAAGCCTGCGTCGCCCGCCACCACGGTGAAGGCCTTGTCGCGACGATGGGGCTTGGCCGCGGGGTCGGTTGCGACGAAGCCCGTGGTCACGCTCCTGGCATGTTTGCCGCGAAAACGCCCTGGCAGCTTTTTTCTCGGCTTTTTTCTCCCCTGGGCTACCGTCGCCGGGCCCAATGTCAGCCAGCGATCCTGCGACTTCTGTGCGTGCTGTCCCTGCGGCCTCCCCGAACCCGGGCGGCGGCGCTGGTAGCCGGGCGCTCGCGCTGCCCATCCTACTGACCGTCGCCCTGGCGGCGGCCATTCGCGTCGCCGCACTCTGGGACGATGCCGACGCGCTTCTACGCGAGGTCGGTGGGCTCGATGCGCCCCAATACCTGGATACCGCCCGCCGCTTCGTCGCCGGCACCTGGCCCGATGACAAGCCGTTCTTCTGGGCTCCGGGCTACTCGTTGTTTCTGGGCGCGCTGATGCACGTGGGTGACCGCGTCGACGGGCTTCTGGCCGCCCAGGTCGCGCTCGGAACCCTGAGCTGCGCCCTGGTCGCGCTACTGGCCTGGGAGCTGTTCGGGCGCCCGGCCGTGGCCGCCATCGCCGGTTTGCTGGCCGCGGTTTGCGGACCGCTGGTCTACTACGACCTGCAGCTCGCGCCCGCAAGCCTCGATGTTTTTCTGCACCTGTCGCTGCTGTGGCTGCTGCTGCGCGCCCGCCGCCGCGAGCACGTGCTGTACTTCTTCGCCGCCGGTGTCCTGGCTGCCGCGTCGGCGATCACGCGCGGCTTCGCGCTGCTCGCGCTCCCGTTGGTCACCGTCTGGCTGTGGTGGCCCTGGAGCTCCGGGCGGCAGGCCCTGCAGACCCGCAGCCTTCATACGTTGGCCTGGCTCGCGCCGGCGTGTCTGGTCGTGGCCGCGGTAGCCCAGCACAACGCCGCCGGCGATCGCGCCTGGCGCACCCGACCCAGTCATTCCTCCGCCCACAGTGCGCCGACCGCCTCGCCCTGGGCTTCGAGCGGCATGCTGATTTCCTACAATCTCGGCATCAACTTCCGGCTCGGCAACGTACCCGAGGACCACGCTCAAAACCGCGTCGAGCATCCCCTTTGCTTCCTCAACTACAAGATGCGGGTGATGGAGCCGACCCTGAGCGGTGCCTCCAAGCCGTCGGCGCAGAGCGCCTATCTCCTGGCCAAGACCCTCGACTCCATACGCGCCCAGCCGCTCGCCTGGCTGCAGTTGATGGGCAAAAAGCTCGGCGAGCTCCTGCACGGTCGCGAGATCTCCCGCGACGCCAGCATCGACGCCAGCCGCCTGGAAAACCGCGTGCTCGCCGCCCTGCTGTGGCGCCGCGGTCTGGCTTTTCCCTCGGGCCTGATCATTCCGCTCGCCCTGCTCGGGCTGCTGTTGGCCCGCACAGGCTCGCGCCAGCTGCCGCTGATGCTCGCGCTGCTCGCCACCCACGCGCTCTTCGTGGTCGCTTTCTTCGTGACCACCCGCTACCGCCTGGCGCTGCTCGCATCGCTCATCCCCTACGCCGCATACGCCCTGTGCGCTGCACCCGCGGTCCTGCGCAATGGTTCCCCGCGGCGGCGGCTCGGCCTTTTGGCCCTGACGCTGGCGGCTTTCGCCCTGAGCAACCACGGCCTGACGCCGATGCCGACGCGGCACGCCGCATTCGAGTACGTGCACCTGGGCTTTGTACGCCACGGCCAGGGTCGAAGCGAAGAGGCCCGACGCGCCTGGCAGCGGGCGCTCGAAGTCGAGCCCGGCTATCCCCAGGCTCACTTTCAACTGGCACGTCTCGAGAGCGCACAAGCCAATCCAAAAGCCGCCATGGCCCACTACGCCGCGGGATTGCAGCTCGCGCCCGGGGTCTACGCGGCACGACTGGTCTACGCGCAGCTTTTGCTGCGTGCCGAGCGCCGCGCCGAGGCCGCCGCCCAATTGCGCAAATTGCTTACCACCCACTCGAGTGCTCCGGTGCGCCAGCTCGCTTGCCGCACAGCTGAGCGCGCCAAACTCGAGCTGCGCGGCGAATGTCCCTGAGTTAGGAAGTGGGCCGCCAAATTTGGCGTCGCGGTTCGACGCCTCCCCGGTCCCGGCGTAGACTGCCCACCATGTTGGAGCGCGCACGACGGCTGCTGCCTCGCTTCGCACTGTTGCCCCTGTGCGTGGTGCTCGGCTCCTGCATCGGCCCGGGGCTGGAGCCGCCCGATAACGATGACGGCTCGGCGTTCGGGATGACCGGCCCGAGCCGCGGCGACGGGGCCGCCGACCAGGGCACGGCGCCTGGCGGCACCAACACCGGCGGAAGCGCTCCGACCACGAACACGCCCTCGCCCTCGCAGCCCTCCGGCTCCGGGGGGTCCAGTTCAGGCCCGTCCGATGATCCCGCGTCCCTCTCCCCGCCCCCCGCGAACTCCGACGACGACGCGGGCGTGGACGATGAGGCCGTCGCCCCGGGCCTCGCGCTCTTCGAGGGCGTCTGGGCCGTCGAGCAGCCCTTCCACGGCAGCTACGAAGCCACCGTTTATGAGTTCGTCGCCGACGGCAGCCTGCTCGAACACGAGACCGTCACCTCCGGCGACCTGAGCCTGGACTTCGTCACCGGCACGGTCGCCGACGCCACCGGCAGCATCAGCTGCCGCTTCGGCTCACGTTGGCGTGCCGATGTGCCGCGCACGGCGCTGATCGAGGGGGTGTGCAGCGACGGCCTCGAGCGCGAAATCTCCCTCGACTTTCCCTTCGGCCTGGAGGCCTTCGGTTTGATTCCCGTCATCTCCGTCGCCGGCGACACCGGCTGGGTCCACCCCGGCTGGCCCTGGTCCTTCCGCAAGTGCGGCCAGCGGGCCGGCTGCGTGCTCAGTCCCTGAAGTCCTCGGGGCCAGCGGTACGCGAGCCCTGACCCGTTGTGGTCGCCCCGCTTTTTGTGCTCATCTTTCATCTCCCGGTGAATGCACCCGGCCCCAGGGGCGCATCCGCCGCTAGCATGGAGGTGCGCCAGTGCGATTTCTGCTGATCAACCCCTTCTATCCCCTGGTCGAGATGCCCTCACCCCCCCTGGGCATCGGCTATCTGGCAGCCACCCTGGAGCGCGCCGGCATCGAAGTGCGGGTGCTCGACATGGTGGTCAGCGGCTACAGCCCGAAGAAACTCGAGCAGGTGCTCGCCGATTTCGACCCGCACATCGTCGGCGCCACCTCCGTCACGATGACCTTCATGTCGGCCATTTCCGCCATCGAAGATGCCAAGCGCATCAACCCGGAGCTGGTGACCGCCATGGGCGGCGCCCACGTGAGTTTCTGCGCCGAGGAGACCCTGCGCGCCCATCCCGGGCTCGACATGGTGGCCATGGGCGAGGGCGAGGAGCTGATCCTGGAACTATGTGACGCGGTGGCCGGCAAGCGCAGCCTGGCGTCGGTCGCGGGCCTGGCCTATCGCGAGGGCTCGGAGATCTGCGTCAACGCCCCACGCGACGGCTTCCTCGACGTCGACACCCTGCCGCTGCCGGCGCGGCATTTGACGCCGCTTTCGCGCTACCGCGCCATCGGCACACCCATCAGCATGACCACCAGCCGTGGCTGCCCGTTTCAGTGCATCTTCTGTGTGGGTCGCAAACTGGTGGGGGCCAAAATTCGCTATCGCGAGGCCAAGAGCGTGGTCGACGAGATGGAGCACCTGGCGGCTCTGGGCTTTCACCAGGTCAACCTCGCCGACGATCTCTTCACCGCGCGTAAGCCCCACGCCTACGCGGTCTGCGACGAGATCATTGCGCGCGGTTTGAAGCTGCACTGGACGAGTTTCGCCAACGTGATGACCGTCGACGTGCCGCTGCTTAGCCGCATGCGCGAGGCCGGCTGCTCAACCGTGAGCTTTGGTCTCGAATCGGCCAACCAGGAGATCCTCAAGACCGTCAAGAAGGGCACCAAGATCCACCGCATCCTGCAGGCGGTGGAGGCCTGCATCGAAGCCGGCGTCAATCCCCACGGTTCTTTCATCGTGGGTCTGCCCGGCGAGACCCCGGAGACCATCCGTGAGAGCATCGCCTTTAGCCACAAGCTCAAGGAGATGGGCGCCCACACGGGCTTTCACATGCTGGCGCCCTTCCCGGGCACGGCCGTGCGCGACGAGAGCAGCAAGCTCAAGCTCAAGATCCTCACCGACGACTGGGATCAGTACCACGCCAACCACGCCATCACCGAGACGCCCTGGGCCGATCGCGAGACCCAGCAGGCGGTGGCCGCCGAGATCGACGACGCGGTCGGCAAGATGTTCTGGGAGCTGGTCGAGCGTCTCGAAAACGGCACCGCCACCCCCGAGGATCACGCCCACTACGCCAGCGTCGAACGCCAGGCGGTCTACTACGACATGATGATGGGTGACGTGCTGGAGACCTGGGGCGCCTGGCGCACCGACAGCGATGTCGTCGACCGGGAGCAGGCCCTTTCGGGCATCGTGCAGCTGGTCACGCGCGCCATCGGCAAGCCGTCCGACGAGGTGCGGCGCGCCGTCGAGTACGGCCTCGACCACGATCTCCTGCGCTATCGGAGCGAAGCTGGCGTCTGCCGGTGGCAGTTTGCCGACTCCGAGGAGTCCCTGCGCGTGACCGAGGTGGTGCGCACGGCCCCCCACGGGAGCTTGCAGCAGGCCCTCGAAGCGCCCATCGCCGCCGAGTGAGCCGTCACCAGCGCCTACGCGCGCTGCGCATAGGTCCAGCTCAGGAAACGCCCGATGGCGGCGACCACGTGGGCGGTGCGCGTGGAGTGAAAGATTTCGAAGGCGTGATGGGCGCCTTCGATCTCCGCATAGGCCACGGGCTTTTCGGCGTGGCTACGAAGTTTGGCCACGAAGCTGCGAGCCTCGTCCACGTGGACCAGGGTGTCGTGGGTGCCGTGGATCACGAAGAAGGGCGGCAGCTGTCCCTCGATGCGGTAGAGGGGGGAAGCGCGTTCGAAGCGCTCAGGATCTTCCGAAACCCGGCTCTTGAGCACCCAGCGCGATACCAGTCCGTGAATGGTGGCGGCTGAGGGGTGCCCCAGGCGATTGGTGAAGTCGTAGACGCCGTAGAGGGGCACGCAGGCACAGACCGCGGTGTCGACCTCCTCGAAGCCCGGCTGGTATTCGGGATCGCCCGCGGTCAGCCCCACCATCGCCGCCAGGTGACCGCCGGCCGAACCGCCGGTCACGGCCACGAAATTCGCATCGCCCCCGTAGTCGGCAATGCGCTCGCGGATGAAGCGCAGGGCCAGCTTGGCGTCGACGAGGTGATCGGGGAAAGTGGCGCGCGGACTCAGCCGGTAGTTGATCGAGACGCAGACCCAGCCCAGGCGCGCCATGTGCAAGAGCAGGGGCACCGCCTGCTGGCGCTTGTGGCCGGTGAACCAGCCGCCGCCGTGGATCTGCAGCAGCACCGGTGCGGCCCGGGCGCCGGCTTTCGGCGTGTAGATGTCGAGCAGGTGGCGGGAGCCTTCGCCCTCGGCGTAGCGGATGTTGCGATGGAGCGTGACCTTCGGGTCGCGGCGCAGCCAGGGCATCAAGAGATGGCGTGCGGGCGGCTGCGCGCGGGCGGCCTCTTCATCGATGGCCTGTGCGTAGTCGGGGCCGAGCGCCTCCTGCAGCGCGCTCTCGGCCTCGGGACCGGCGCTGCGCGAGCGCGCCCAGGCCCACAGAAGCCCGAGCCACGACAGCAGCGTCAGCAGCATCGCCAGCTGCCCGGGCCAACGTTCGAGCGCGCCGGCGGCCGTGAAGCCGGCGCTGACCAGCACCTGGAGCAGCAGGTGATGGCCCGGCAGCTCGCTCCAGAGCCAGCCCGCCACAAAGCTCGGGAAGCCGAGCATCGCCACGCGCCGCGGCGGAAAGTGGGCGTTGAGGGTGAGGATGCTGCCGGCAAGGGCCAGCGCGAGAAAGAGTTCGGCGATCACGGGCGCAGCATAGCGCAGCCTTGGGGGGCTTTGGTTCGCCCTCGCTCACGGTCTTGGATTCAGCCGTAGGCGACCGCTTCGTTCTCGGACTCCAGCTTCCAGGCTTCCAGGTAGCGCCGGCTGTCGACCTGCCAGGGGTGGAAGCCCGGCCGGAAAAACGACAGCAGATAACGGATGGTGAAGCGGCGCAGACGTGGCACCAGGTCCGGGTAGGCGGTGACGAGGGCCTTGGACGAGACCGCTCGCTCGGCGGTGCGCACCTTCTTGAAACCCGCGATCTGGCGCCGAATCATGGGGCGGGTCATCAGCGCCCACATCAGGCCGAAGAGCAGCACGGTGAAGACGCGCGTGAAGTAGCCGCCGCCGGCGGCCTTGAAGACGTCGAAGGCCACGGCCTTGTGCTCGAGTTCTTCGGCCGCATGCCAGCGCCAGAAGTTCGAGGCCCGTGGCTCGACGCCCTGGCGCAGCTCGGGAAAGCGGAACTCGACCTCGGCGCCCAGGGCCGTGAGGTGCTCGGCGAAGACGGTCACCGCCAGCGCCATGCGCTTGGTGAAGTACTTCTCGATGGTCTCGAAGAAGCGTTTGATGGTGTCGGTGGCGTCGTCGGGGTCGAAGCCGTGCTTGCGCAGGGCCTCGTTGAAGACCATGTGCACGCGGGTGTGGGCGGCCTCTTGTTTGGCGAAAGCTTTGACGTCTTCCAGCAACTCGGGATCCTTCACCTCCGAGCGCAGGGCATTGACGCTGCGGATGAAGAACTTCTCGCCCTCGGGGATCACCAGGGAGAAGAGGCCCACCGCGAAACTCGCCGCCGGGCTGCCGCCGGCCCAGAACTTGGGCAGGCCGTCGAAGTCGCCGAAGTCGGGACGGCGGTAGACGATCTCCACGCCGGGCCGCGTGCGCGGGGTCGCCGCGGCTTCCGCGGGTTTCAGGGGTTGACTCTCCGTTGCATTCATCGCTGTCGCTCCTTCGATAGCTTCCACAGGCGAACGAGTTCGTGGGTGATGACCGCTTCCACGTAGCCCAGCACGCGATCGGCTTCGGCTTCGGGCTCGAGGCTCTCGTCCTCGAGGATGCGGTCGTAGGCGTCGAAGGCCATCTCGAGCACCATGTGCGCGAGGGCTTCGACGTCATGCAGATGGCTCGCGTCGATTTCGGCGCGCTGGGCCAGCGCCCACAGGCTGGCGGTGCAGGCCCGCCGCGACCACTGGATCATCTTGCGGATGGTCTGGCCCAGGGGCCCCTCGCCGTAGCGCTCCTTGAGCAGGAGCGCGTACACCGAGCGCCGCTGCAGGGCATGGGCCAGCAGGCCGTGCAGGGCCTCGCGCTCGGCGTCCCGGTTGCGCTCGGGCAGGGCCACGATCTCCACCAGCTGCTGGGCCAGCAGGACGTCGTTGAACTCGCGACCCAGGTGCTTGGCGACGGCGGCCAGACATTCGTCGAGATTCTTGAAGTGGGCGTAGAAGGCCTGCTTGTGCAGTCCGGCCCTGAGCGCGATGGAGGCGGCGGTCAGTCCGCTCGAGCCGTGCTCGTCCGAAAGCGCAAGCGTCGCCTCGATCAGCGCCGCCCGATTGCGCGCCCGGCGCTTGTCGTTGCGCGGCCGCTTGGCGGGTTTTTCGGCGGCTTCCATCGTAAATCTTGCCCTTGAGTCGTCCCGATGCACATCGAACGTGATCAGTAATTTCAATAGTTTACTGTCGAATATGTGCTTTGGATGAGTAATTCTTACCCCAAGGCAATGTTTGTTGCCAGCAAATTCGATCGGGGTCGCGCGCCGGCCGTGCCGCGGGAGGCCCACAGCTTCCAGGCCGGGTCTCCGCAGCAGCCGATCGGCGCGCCCGCGATTCTGGAATATCGGCTCCTTCGCCGTGGGTTATGGAGAAGAGCCCGCCGATGACAACTGCGACCACTTCATTTGCGCCTGGCACCCGATCGGCCCGGGCGCGCTTTGCGGCGAATCCTCGGTGGGGCTCGGCCGTCCCTGTAGCATGGCTCTCGTAATGCCTCGTCGTGGCTGCGACTTTGGACCACTGCTCGTGCTGTGTATGGCGTGGTCGGTCCTGCCGATGCATGTCCAGGCGCAAGGCGAGGGCGGCGAGGAGGCCCTTGCGCTCGAGGGCCCCGACGACGAGGAGCCCCTCGACAGCCTCTCGCTGGGCTACGCCGACGGCGGGCGTCTGGAGCATCCCTTTGCGTTGCACGACAGCGAGGTGCTGCATGCGGCCCGTTCCAATCGCTACGGTACCCGCGAGCTGGTGGGCCTGCTCGAACGCGCCGCCAGCGCCGTCGACCGCGCGGCGCCGGGCTCGCGGCTGGTGGTGGGCAACCTCTCGGCCGAGCAGGGTGGGCACCTCTTTCCCCACGAGTCGCACCAGAGCGGTCGCGACGCCGATGTGGGTTTCTACGCGCTGGCCGAAGACGGCACGCCCCGGCCCCAGGCCATCATGCAGCGGGTGGCGCCCGACGGCGGCATGCGCCGGGGCGAGCAGAGCTTTCGCTTCGACGATGCGCGAAACTGGGAGTTGGTGGTCGCATTCGTCGACGACCCCATGGCCGAGACCCAATACGTGATCGTCGCTCCCCACATCCGTGAGCGGCTTTTGGCCTACGCGCGCGACAGCGGCGCCGACGCGGATCAGATCCGCCGCGTGGAGCTGGTCACCGTCCCCATGCGTGGCAGCGAGTCCCACGACGATCATTTTCATGTGCGCATCTACTGCTCCGTCGGCGACCGTCCCCAATGTCTCGATCGCCCGCCGCTGCATCCCTGGTACTACGGCACCCCAAGCCCCGACGCCGTCGCCGCCGCTCGCGCGGCCGACGTCCTGCGCGCCGCGGCCCTGCGCCGTCGACAGCAGGAGGCGCGCCAGGCCGAGCTGGCCTTGCAGCAGGGGCGGGTGAACGAGGCGCGCCGCGAAGCCGACCGCGCCCGGGTGCTCAGGGCCGACGGCACCCGTCAACTGCAAGCTGAGCGCGTTCGGGCCATGCGTCTGAGTCAAGATGAGCGGCGCGCCCTGCGCGAGCTGCAGCGACAGGAAAAGGAGATCCAGCGCGAAGCGATGGCCGCCGAGAGCGGCGAGCGCGGGCGCGCCGCGGCTCTCGAGGGCGATAGCCGCCGCTGGTTTCAGAGCGAACGCCGCCGCGCCGAGCGTCTGCGGGCGGCCCTACGCCGCCAGCAGGCCGACGACCGCCGTCGCGCGACCCGCCAGAAGGCCCAGGCCCGCCGCGATACTCAGCGGGCCGAGGCCCAGCGTCGCGCCGAACGCCGGCGGGCCGAAGCGCTGATGAAAAAGGGCGAACGCATCTTGCGCGAGAGTCAAAAGGCGGCACAGCGGCGCATGAACTCGCCGTAGGCAGCGTGGCCCGAGCGGGCAGCGTCGCCCGGTCGCGCCATGCCGCCGACCGCTTCGTCCCCATGGCCAGCGGCAGGCCCGCCCGTCGAAAGCTCGTCCCCAGCGCGATCAGGGCGGCGATCGCCGCGCCCGCCAGGTCGACCAGCAATCGCCGAACGCCAGCTGCTTCAACTAAAGACGAACGAAGCGTGGCGACAGCAGGCGATCGGCCTCGGGGGCGTTGGCATTGGACCCGGCGGGCTCCGGCTCGACGCTCGACTGCTGGTGGGGGGCTCAAACCGGCGCGCTTCGAACGGCGCCCGGCAGTGCCAGCCTGCCAGTTACGCACCCAGCGAGTCGCCGACCACCGTCGCGTGCAAGTCGCCGGCTTCGACCATGACGCGGCTGAGGTATTCACTGGTGATCCAGTCGACCACCGGCGATGGCCCTGGCGCCATCAGCAGGACGGCGACGCCGCTGATGACCCGCTGGGCCTGGTCGCCGTGGCTGAGCACGACCACTTGGCCGCGCTGACCATTGGAGGTCATCCAATGGGGCTCGTCTTCGGACAGCGATCCGGTCGCATCGGCCGTGACGGATTCGGGTTCCAGCTCTCGCGTAAGGTACTCGCGCGCCTGGGCCTCGATGTCTGCGGGCACCTGACCCTCTTCGGTCTGGGCGCAGGGCGTCAGGGTGTCCTCGGCGATGCTGAAGAGGTAGCCGCCTTCGGCATCGCAGCTCAGGACCAGCAGCTCCAGCGCCCTCCGCAGGCGCGAGGGTGCGTCCTGGCATTCGTGCAGCGCTGACTCGATCGTGGCCTGCGCCTGGTCCGGAGCGGGCGGCAGCTCGACGGCGGCGTCGACTTCGGCGGCGTCCTTGTGGGACCAGTCGCCGGTCAGGCGCCGGTACTTGGAGGCCAGGGCAGGGTTGGGATAGGCCAGAAACTCGGCCTCGCAGGCGCCGCTGTGATGCTCGAAGCCCTGTAGGTCGCCCAGGCGCCGCGCCACACGCGCAGCCGCTTCGTGCGTCAGGCCCAGCAAAAGGCCCTGGGCGCCGAGTGTCTCGAGACATTCAACGCAGCGTTGGGCCTGCTCGCGCGCGCGCTGGGCATGACCCAACCAGGCCAGCGCTTCGGCGTAGGGCATGCGCAGAAAGCTCGTGGCATGGCCCAGGCCCGCGTTTTCGGCCAGCTCGAGGTCGCGTTCGGCATCCGTGCATACCTGCCCGTAGCGCTCCTGCGACAGCAGAACCTTTAGCCGCGCGCCAGCCGCAAAGGGCCAGACCTGGTGCATTGCGGCCGGCAGCAGCGCAAGGGCTTGGTCGAGCGCCTGCAGCGCGGCGTCATGATCGCCGCGGATTCGCTCGTACTCCCCGCGCGCCCACAGGGCCATGGGCTCCCAGGTGGGCACGCGCGCGGCCACCCGTGCGATGGCCTCCTGGTCGTGCCGTACGCCGGTGAGATCGTCGGCGCCGGCGTGGGCCAGGAGCGCCCACAGCAGGGTCACGCTGTCGCTGCTGGTGCGATGGGGTTGCTCCAGGCGCCACAGCTCGCGCTCGGCGCTGGCCCGCTCTGCCGCTTCCACGTTGCCCAAAAATAGCTGCCACAGCATGCGAATCGCCAACGCGCTGCCGTGGTAGAGGGGGGCGCCTTCGACCTGCGCTGCCAGTTGTTGGCAGCTCGGCAAGCCGAGGGCCGCTTCCATCATGCCGATGATGCTGGGCAGGGCCGCCCGCACGCCGTCGGAAAAGGCCGGTTCGAGTCCGGCGCCGCCGGAGTCTTCGAGCTGCGCCAGCGTTTTGCGGTAGATCGCGCAGGCCTCTTCGAAACGGCCACTGACGCGGGCGTCGAAGCCCAGGCTGAGCTGGTGGGCGACGGCGATGGCGGGCGACAGTGGCAACAGCGGCTCGAGCGAGGGCATCTGACGCCATTGGTCGACGTCCAGGTTGCGCGAGAACTCACCGATGGCGGAGATGGTGATGCGCGCCAGGCGTCCGATGGCCCGGGTCGGATCCAGCTTGCGCTCGTGCTCGGGGGTCTTTTGGTAGCGCACGGTGGCCTGTTCGAGGGCCGTGCGCAGACGCTCGCCCGTGGGCATGGAGTCGTCGAGCCCGGCGTAGAGGTCGAGCCCGGCGTCGTGGGCGTACTCATTGGCGAGCTCGGCTTGCACGCCATAGCTGCAGCCGTCGCTCTGGGAATGCACGCCGCCGAGGCGGAAGCGCAGGGCCTGCACCGCCCGGCCGCTGCGACCCTGGGCCTGGGCCAACTCGATGCCCATGCGGTAGATCTGGGACCAATCGCTCGGCAGGGCGCGCAAGAAATCGAAGTAGCGCTGTTGGCTGGTGGAGATGTCGTCGTGGTGCCGGGTGGCGTGCTCGACCAGCAGTTCCACCGCAGCGTCCTCCCGTCCGGCGAGCAAGGCGTGGCGGGCGGCGCGCACGGCGTCGTCGCGACGGGCGAAGACCTCGGCCAGGCGCGTGTGCATCTCGGGGCCAGCCGCACCCGAAAGGGGCTGCACCCACAGCTCGGACTCGAGCCCATAGAACTCGGCGCGACGGGCCACGATCGACGCTGACACCAGGCGGTCGAGGCTGCGGTAGACGCGTCCCAGATCTCCATGCTCGGACAGGGCCTGGCACTCGCGCACGTCGAAGTGCTGGTCGGGGCACAGGGCCAGGGTCTGTGCCAACGCCCCCGCGTCGGCGTCCAGACCCGCTACACTCAGGGTCAAGGCCTGCGCCATCGAGCCTGGCAATCCCGCCGCGTTGAAGTCCTCGGGCAGCACGAAGGCGCCGTCGATCCGTCGAATCGCGTCGCGATCGATCAGGTGCTGGGCCAGGCGCATCAGATCCCGAGGGTTGCCTTCGGCGACCTCGTCGAAGTGCAGCACCAGGCGCCCGAGGTTCGGGACCTCGCCAAAGACCGATTCGAATAGCTCGTGGGTTTGCTCGCGAGTCAAGCGCGACAGGTGCAGCTCGGTGCTCGCCGCCGCCAGCGGCTCGGTGGTGTCGTCCAGGGCGCGCGCAGCGTCGAGTGTGGTCAGCAGCAAAAGCGGCATGCGCGCGGTGTCGTGGGCCAACAGCGAAAGCAGCGCGCGCGAGTCGGCATCCAGGGCGTCGATGTCGTCGGCCGCGATCAACAGCGGCGTGCTTTCACTCAGACGCAGCAGCAGACGTCGCACGGCCGCCTTGACGCGCAGCTCGACGCCGGCCTCTTGGTCTGCCTGTGGGGATAGCATCAGGACCGGGGCCAGCTCCGGCAGCAGCCTTGCCAACACCTGTCCATCGGGGGCCGCGGCCCGCTCGAACCCCTCCCGGCGCTGGACCAGCAGCTGCTGCAAGAGCGAGCGCGACAGGGCGTCGGTGTCGGGCAGCAATTCCTGTCCGGCCACGCGCAGGACGGTGAAGCCCCTGAGCTGGGCCTCGAGCGCGCTCGCTTCCAGCAGTCGCGAGCGCCCCACACCCGCCGCACCACGGATCAGCAGCGCGCTTCCGCGCCGCTCTTCAGAAGCGCGTTCGATTCCCGAGATCACCTGGCCGAGCTGCGCCTCGCGAGCGACCAGGGTGGGCATGGTCAGATGGGCGCGCGAAACCAGCAGCCGTTCGTCCCGTTGCAGCTTGGCGATGGCGCTCAGGCGCTGGGCCACCTCGACCACGCTGGCGGGGCGCGCCCGTGGATCGAGCTGCAAGAGATCCATCACCAGGGCGTCGAGGGCGGGGGGGATCGACGCGACCAGCGACGAGGGCGGCGCCGGGGAGTTGCGCCACAGGGCTGGCAGCTGCCGAAAGGAGCGGGCCGGATAGGGGACGAAGCCGACCAGCGTCGCATACAGCGTCACCCCCAGTGCGTAGAGGTCGGCGCGACCGTCCACCGGCTGGCCGTAGACCACTTCGGGGGCGGCCACCGCCGGAGTGCAGACGGCGTCGGCCTGGGCGTGTCCCATGGGGATCAGGGCGCCGAAGTCGATCAGCTTGGCCTTGCCGTCGCTGGTGCAGCGAATGTTGCGCGCGCTCAGGTCGCGGTAGACCGCATGGCGCGAGTGCAAGAGCGACAGCGCCGAGCACACATCGTAGGCGATGGCACAGGCCTGGGCCCACGGCAGCGGCGACAGCTCGAGCAGATCACCGCCATCCAGCAGCTCCATGGCGTAATAGGGCCGCTCGTGGTCGAGACCGAAGTCGCGCACCGCCACGATGCGCGGATGATCGAAGTGACTGAGGGCGTGGTACTCGCGGTAGAAAAGCTCGCGGCTGCGCCGGGCCTGCTCGGCGCCCTTGTCCTCGGTGATGAGCAGCTTCAGGGCCACCCTCGAATCGCTCACCGAGTCGTGGGCTGCGTAGACCACGGCCATGCCGCCGCGACCGATGAGCCTCTCGCAGAGGTAGCGCCCCGCCACCCGCTTGCCGGAGAAGTCCGGTGCCCCAGGAATCCTTTCCACACCAGAATATTATGCTGTCGACGGAACTCCCGTCAATGGCGTGACAGGCTGGATCTGGCCTACAGCGCGTGAATTTCGCGTTCGAGTTTTGGGGTTCGGCCCTGGGGTTGCTATCGGGCAGCTGCCGTGGGGGCCGAGCCGGCGCCCGGCTGTTGCCCACGCCCCGACCGCGCCCAAATCGAGCTGGCGAAAAGCCCGTAGAGCGGCCGCCACGGTCTATTGCCGGCGCCCGCGTGCACTGCGCACAGTAAACGTTTACACTCCCGCTCGCGGCACAGCCCCCGCCGCACGAAGTCTTTTCCCATGCCGCCGCGCGCTCCCGAGATGAAGGCGACCCTGCATGACGTGGCGGCCCGGGCCGGCGTGTCGATCGCCACCGTTTCGCGCGCGCTCAACGGCCTGCCCGTGTCGCCGGCCAGTCGCGAGCGCGTGGAGCGGGCGGCCCAGGAGGTGGGTTACGTGGCCAATCGGGCCGCCAGGGCCCTGCGCAGCGATCGCAGCCACACCATGGGGCTGATTTTCTTCGACCTGCGTAGCACCCTGGGCATCGATCTGCTGGATTCCCTGGGCGAGGCCATCGAGGACGCGGGCTACTCGCTGCTGGTCTCCAGCGCCCGCGGCGATGCCCGGCGCTTCGAGCTGCTGATGCATCGGCTGCTGGAGCGGCGCGTGGATGCGCTCTGCTGCGTCCAGGCGCGGGGCCAGAGTGCGACCCTTGAGCGCTGCCGCAGCGCGGGCATTCCGGTGGTCGCGGCGCTGACGGGCTCGGGGGCCTTCGCGCAGCTGCCGTTGGTGGCGCCGACGACCGGCGAGGCGGCCGCGGCCCTTTCGATGCAGCTGGGGCAGTTGGGGCACCGCCGGGTCGCGCTCGTCGCCGATAGCGCGCGGACCGCCCAGCTTTCGCCCGTGGGGTGCGCGCTTTCGGCCCAGGCGATCGAGGTCGAGTGCTTCGCGATCCCCGAGGTCGGTGGCATGGAGGGGCTGCTTGCGGCGCTGCTCGGAAGCCCCGAGCGGCCCACTGCGGTGGTGGTGCCCGGGCCCCAGACCCAGGCTTTGCTCACGGCCTGCCAGGCCCGGGGCCTCAGGGTGCCGCGCGACTTGAGCGTGGTCGCCCTGGGGCCGATCGCCGACACTGGCATGCCGGCCCAGCGTGAGCTGTCGGTCTTGCACATCGATCCGCAGCGGCTGGGGCGCGCCGCCGGGGCGGCCATGCTGGGCTGGCTCGCCGGGGTTCGCCCCGCAAATCGCATCGGGGTCGAGATCGGGTCGTTTGTGGCCGGCGCGACGACGGGCCCAGCCCCAGGTCACTGAAAGCGTGCCCTGCTGTCGGCACCCCGCTTGCGCTGCCCGCCGTAAACGTTTACAGCATGGCTCCGGAAGGGAGCCGGTGTCCCACGCCCGCGGGGCTGCATCTGCCCGGTGAGTCCGCCGACGGCCCCCATCCCGAGCGACAACAACCGAGGTAGCGCCATGTCCACTGCACCGAGCATCCGCGAGCCCGAAAACGAGATCGAAGTCTTCCCGCTGCCGCCCGGCATCCGGGTCGAACGCGACCTGGCGCTGACCATGCCTGACGGCATTCGCCTCTCGGCCAACCTCTTCCGCCCCGAGGGCGCCCACCCACCGCTGCCGGTGATCGTGGCGCTCACCCCCTACGGCAAGGATGCCAATCCCGCCGAGACGCGCGAGGCGACGCTGAAGCAACGCCAGAAGTCGGGTCTGGGCATGGGGCGCTACCGCGTCTCCGAGGCCACACCCTTCGAGGCCCCCGACCCGGCCTATTGGGTGGAAAATGGCTACGCCGTCGTGCACGTCGACCTCAGGGGCTGCTTCAAGTCCGAGGGCAAGCGCGGGCTCTTCAGCCGTCGCGAAATCAGCGACTACGGTGAGATCATCGAGTGGGCTGGAACTCAACCCTGGAGTAACGGCAAGGTGGCGCTGCACGGCGTTTCCTATTTGGCGATCTGCCAGTGGTATGCCGCCGCGCAGAACCCGCCGCACCTGGCCGCGATCGTGCCGTGGGAGGGGGCTTCCGACGCCTACCGCAACATCATGTTCCACGGTGGCGTGCCCGAGACCGCGTTTTTCCGCGGCTGGTCGCGGGCCATGACTGGCGAAAAGGCCGAGCAGCAGAAGGGGCCGAGCCGAACGCCTGCCATCGGCGACCTGCGCATCAACGTGGCCGATCTCTCTGCGATTCGGGTGCCGGCGCTGATCTGCGGCAGCTTCTCCGACCAGGGGCTGCATACCAAGGGCGCCTTCGATGCCTACGAGCGCATTCGTTCGGAGCACAAGTGGCTCTACACCCACGGTCGCGGCAAGTGGACCGTCTACTATGAAGAAGCGGCCCTGGCCTACCAGCGCCAATTCCTCGATTGCTTCCTCAAGGGCGAGGACAATGGCATGAAGGAGCGGCCGCGGGTGCGCCTCGAGGTGCGCAAGACGGTCGACACCTACGCCGTGCGCGAAGTGGCCGACTGGCCCCTACCCGACACCGACTACCGCGAGCTCTACCTGGGCGAAGGCAGCAGCCTGAGCGAAGAGCGGGCTGCCGAGCAGATCACTGTAAGTTATGATGCCCGGGGCCGCGAAAACCTGCACTTCGACCTGCGCTTCGACAGCTCCTGCGAGATCACCGGGTACATGCGCCTCAAGCTGTGGGTCTCCACCGACGAGGGTGATGACATGGACCTCTTTGTCGCCATCCAAAAGCTCGACGCCGACGGCCGGGAAGTCTGCTTCGAGGCGCGCGAAAACGACCCAGCGGGTCCCGTCTCCATGGGCTGGCTGCGGGTCTCTCACCGTGGGTTGGATGGGGATCGCTCCCGTCCCTTTCAGCCCGTGCTCAGTCACGAGACCGTGGAGCTGATAGAAGCCGGCCAGATCGTGCCCGTCGAGATCGAGATCCTTCCCTCGAGTACGTTCTTCGAAGCCGGCGAGAGCCTGCGTCTGGTCGTTGGCGGCGCCGACATCTATGCAAACGCCATGCTTCACCACAAGGACAGCTGTAACCAGGGCAAACACCTGTTGCACCTGGGTGGTGAGCAACCCAGCTCCCTGCTGGTGCCCTTCATTCGCACGCCCTGAGGACCTGCGTTTCACGGCATCGAGCCGGGGTGCAAGGCTGCGCCCGACGTGCGACACTGGCGGCGGTGAACGATCTTCCGGTGGCCGAAGCGAGCACGAGTGTGGAGGCAGAGGCTTCTGCCCGGCGACGCTTTCCCCAGATCAGTGCCCACGCGTTCGAGCACCCCCTGGACCGCACCGCCTCCCGTGCGCTGCAGAAGGTGGTGGGTCTCGACTGGGTGATCCGCAAATTTCTGGCGGCCATCGGCGAGCGGCGGCTCAGGCTTCTGCACCTGGGCTCGGCCGTACGCGTCGACGAGCAGCAATTCCCGGAAATCGGCGCCCTCTTCGACGAGGCCTGCGCCATCCTCGACATCGAGCAGCGGCCGGAACTCTTCATCACCCAGAGTTCGGAGGTCAACGCCTGGTCGATCGGTGTCGATCGCCCCTTCGTGGTGGTGACCTCGGCCCTCGTGGAGCTGATGGACGAGCGCGAGCTGCAGTGCGTGCTCGGCCACGAGCTCGGTCATATCCTGTCGGGCCACGCGCTCTACACCACGGTGCTGATGCTGATGCTGCGCCTGTGGCAGCTGTCGCTGGGCATCCCCGGCGGCGCCGTCGCGGCCACGGGCATCGTGCTGTCTCTGCTCGAATGGAGCCGCAAGGCCGAGCTCAGCGCCGACCGCGCCGGGCTCCTGGTCTCGCAGGATCCGCAGGTGAGCTACCGGGTCGACATGAAGCTGGCCGGCGGCGCCCTGTGTGAGCACACGCGCGTCGAGGGTTTTCTGCGCCAGTCCGAGGAGTTTCGTGCCGGCGGTGACCTGCTCGACGGCGCCATCAAGGTGGCGTTGCTGCTCAACCGCAGCCACCCGCTGCCGGTGCTGCGCGTGGCGGAGCTACAGGCCTGGGTGCAGTCGGGAAAGTACCAGACGATCCTCGACGGCGACTACGGACGCCGCGGCGAAGACGAAGCCGACACCTGGCTCCAGGACGTGGTCGCCACCGCGTCGCAGTATCAGGAAGGCCTGAGCAACAGCGCCGATCCCCTGATCTCCACGCTGGTAGGCATGGGTAGCGGGGTGGCAGCCGCGGGCGGGGCGCTGTGGAACTTCGTTTCGCGTCGCAGTGGCGGCGCTGGCGGCGGCACTGACGATGAGTCCTGAGGGCGGTGCGATAACTCGCCATAACGCTGTCGGCATCCGCTAGTCTGTCGTCGATGGCCGCGACCCCACACGCCTCCCCGCCGGGCCGCAAGCTCAGGCTGACCAGCAAGCTGAGCTATGGCATCGGCCAGGTCGCCGAGGGCATCAAGAACAACGCCTTCAACCTGCTGTTGCTCTTCTACTACGTGCAGGTGCTGGGTGTGCCCGGCAGCTGGGCCGGGGGTGCGCTCTTCATCGCCCAGGCCTTCGACGCCGTCACCGACCCCATCGCCGGCTTCGTCTCCGACGGCTTTCGCTCGCGCTGGGGCCGGCGCCATCCCTTCATGTACGCCTCGGCGCTGCCGCTATCGCTGTGTTTCTACCTGCTCTTCGTGCCGCCGGCGGGGCTGTCGCAGCTGTCGCTGGCGCTTTGGCTGACAGTGATGGCGGTGCTCACCCGCGGTGCCATGACCCTCTACCACGTGCCGCACATCGCGCTCGGCGCCGAGCTCACCGAGGACTACGAAGAGCGCTCGGCCGTGGTGGCCCATCGCACGGCCTTCGGCTTCATCGGCATGCTCGCGGTCGTCGTGATGGTGGCGCGCTTCTTCCCGGCTGCCGCCGACGGCTCCGACGGCAAGCTGATCGCTGAAAACTACGGTCCCTTCGCCGTGCTCGGCGCCGTGCTCATCAGCGTCACCATCCTGCTGTCGGCCCTGGGCACCCATGGCGAGATCCCGCACCTGCCGCCGCCGCCCCAGGCCGTCGAGCGCTTCGCTTTTCGCCGCGCCTTCGAGGAAACGCTGTCGGCCCTGCGCAACCAAAACTTCCTGTGGCTCTTCGTCGGCGTGCTGATGATCTACGTGATGGTCGGCACCTCCCAGAACCTCAACATGTTCCTGTTGGCGTTCTTTTGGGAGCTGCCCCAAAAAGAGCTATCGATTGTCCTGGGCTCCTTTCCCCTGGGCATGATCCTGGGCGCGCCCTTGACCCGCTACCTGCACCGCCGCGTCGAAAAGAAGACCGCATTGGTCTTCGGCACCGGCTGGTTCGGCTTCTGCACCGTGGCGCCACCCTTGCTGCGCCTGCTCGATCTCTTCCCGGCCAATGGCACGCCGCCGCTCTTTGGGACCTTGCTCGGATTCGGCCTGCTGCAGGGCATCGGCGTGGTACAGGCCATGGTCAGCTTCGGCTCGATGATGGCCGATGTCATCGACCAGCACGAGCTGCAGACCGGCCGCCGCCAGGAGGGCGTCTTCTTCGGAGCGATCTCCTTTTCGGCCAAGGGCTCGAGCGGCCTTGGCGGCTTGATCGGAGGCGTGGGGCTGGACCTGATCCGCTGGCCCCGCGGTTCCGAAATCAAGAGCGCCGCCGACGTCGATCCCCAGACCATCGTGCACCTGGGGGTGGTCTACGCCCCGGCGGTGGCCCTCTTCGCCTTCATCAGCGTGGCGGCCCTGATGCGCTTTTCCTTCACGCGCGCCGAACACGCCTCGGTGCTTGCGGCCCTCCATGCCCGCCGCAAGCCTTCCACTGCAGCTCTCCCAGGAAGGTAGCGACCGGCGCTGCCCGCATCGATACCCAAAGGAGGGGACCCCAGGCTCGGAGTCTTTTCCGCACACTGACACCCCTGTAGGTTCGCCCGCCACAGGTCACCGGCAGTATGGGTAGCTGGTGCCGAGGAGACACGACTATGTACAAATTGGGATTGCGGACACTGTTGTCGGTTTTGGCGATCGCGTGGATCGCGCAGCTGGCCGGCTGCGGTGACGACGGTGGTGGTGACGCCGAAGGCAGCGCCGGGACGGGCAGCGATGCGCTTTCACAAACGGCCAATCCGGGTTCGACGGCCACGGGGACGACCACGACGACGACCTCCGTGCTGCCCGACGGCGGCGTGCAGGCGCTCATCGACATGCTCCAGCCGACCTGCGACCCCAACGTCCCGACCACCGCCAACTGCGGCGGAACCGAATGCCCGGCGCCGGGCGGGCTGGCCCAGTTCACCTGCACCGTGCCCTGCTGTCAAAACGACACCTGCGGCACCATGAGCGCCGTCGAGGGCATGGTCGGCGAGTGCCAGATCCCGGCCCAGCCCGACCCCAACTGCCCCGGCTACGAAGCCCCCGCCTTCAGCGGCTTCGGCATGGGCGCCGCGGACAACGACGCCGGTGCCGAGACCATGACCCTGCCGGGCTGCTGCACGGCCGAAGGCGTCTGCGGCGTGATCTCATCGTTCACCCAGCAGTGCATCACCTCGAGCATGATCTACACCGACATCACTGCCGGCCCGCCCTGCGGTCAGTAGCGAGCGGGCGGGGCATCGCTGGGCTGGTGCCGGGCGCGCGCGCCCGCGTCCGCCTGGGGGGGAGCAACGCTTCAAGATGCCGGTGAGCTGGTGGGGTTGCCAATCGCGCGGTGAGTTTGACTGGGACAGGTCGGCTCACCGTTTGCGAGTTCGCCGAGGGGCTTGCGGCGTTGAGCTGCGAGTCCTCGGAGGCGGCTTCTGGGCGCCTTCAGCAGGGAACGCTTCCGCCCTTCCGCCGGTCTTGACGCTCCGCTTCCCTTGGGTCAATAGTCCGCCGATGCTTACGACGGAGAAGGGGGTGTGGCGAGGTTGTGCCCGCCGTTACCATCTTCCGTCGCGCCGTTGAGCGCGTGGATGGCACCACCGGAGTCAGCCCTAAGGAAGCCCCGACCGGCGTTTCCACGCGCGATCGCATTGTCTGAAGCGATCACACCGTTGAGCGAGGCCGAGAAGCCGCCTGAAGAGTCGCTCTCGCTGATGACCCCGTGCGCTTGAACGCTGCCACTGCGCGCGAAGACTCCCTGCACAAAGTCGCGGACGACTGTATCGCGACCGATGACAGCGCTTCCGGATTGCTCGACCCGCACGCCGCCGCCCCCTGAATCCGTACCGCGCAAGGCTCGTCCGCGAAGGCAGATGGCAGCCGGCCCCGCTTGGTCGCAAGCCCCCTACGCCCCAATGCTGGGATGAGTCCGCCGCTTCATCTCGGCGCCCGGTCGCCCATCGGCGGGCGCAAGGCACCGCTCGCGCGAGGTCCACAATCTTTTGGGTTTCGGTCGCGGCCCATCGGGACTAGCCTCCGGGCACCATGCGCATCGGTGGCACGTTCCTGCTGCTGCTGCTGCTTTCGGCGTGTGGGGCGGCGGCCGTCGGTGACGCGAGGCCGGTCGCGCCCCGGGTCGAGAGCCAGCCGCAGCCCGTTGAATCCTTGCCCGAGCCCGAGCCCGAGCCCGAGCCTGCGGAACCGGTTGTCGCCGCCACAGAGCCGGGCAATCCCCCCGACGACTTCGACGGCGATGGCGTCATGACGGACTCCGACGCGTGCCCCTGGCTCCATGCCAAGGCGCCCGATGGCTGCCCCGAGCACCTGCGTATCGATGAAGCGCGAAAGGGTGTGCGGCTGGTTTCGGGTCCCTTGAGCTATGACTCGACGAGCGGCCGCCTGGGTCCGCAAAACGAGGCGGCCCTCGGGGAGCTGGCGCAGGCGCTGATGGCTACGCGTGAGCTGTGGGTGCGTGCCGAGGCCCATACCTTCGAGTCTGGCGATGCCGAAGAAAACTATGAGTTGTCGCTGCGCCAGGCGCGCGCGGTCCACGACTTTCTGGTCGCTCGAGGCGTCGACCCATCCCAGCTCGAGGCCTACGGCTGTGGCATGAGCCGAGCGGTCTCGCCCGAGGCCGGGTGGCGGCGCTTCGAAAACCGTCGCATCCTGATCCGTCTCGTTCGACCCTTGCCCCAAAGTGGCTATCCATCGAACTTCAACTGTCGCAAGGTCGGCGCTGTGGAGGCGGAAAAGGAGCCACGGGCGGCCGACAAACCCGGTGCGCCGGCGGCCACGGAAAAGCCCAGCGCCGCGCCCACCGCCCTGGCAAAGCCAGCGCCACGCAAGACGCGTGACCCCGACGGCGACGGCCTCAGCGGTAACAACGACGGCTGTCCCCGCAGTCCGGGCGATGAAATCTTGATGGGCTGTCCCAAGCGCCATCGGCTCCAGCTCGATGCGGGTCGCATCGAACTCAAGCGGCGCGTTCGCTTCGAGCAGGGAGAGGCCACGCTCAGGCGGCGCGGGCAGGAGCTGCTCGACGAGGTCGCCGCCACGCTGCGCGTCAACCCCGAGGTCAACGTGCGCGTCGAAGTGCACGAGACCGACTCCGAGTTAGCCCAGCGGCGCGCCGCGGCGGTTCGCGAGTACTTCGACCGCCATGGCGTGAATGCCGAGCGCGTGCAGGCGGTGGCTTGCCCGCCGTCGCCGGGCGCCGAAGCCGGCAGCCTGCTGCTACCCGCGGCCGAGGGCAGGTTGCCGCCGCTGCCCGAGGGCTGTGCGCTGGCACCCTGACACGGTGGTTCAGCGAAAGAAGCAGTCCAGCACTCGATGCTGGCGCAGCTGGGCCAGCTGGCTCGCCTGTGACGCACTGGGGCACAGCTTCAGGAACTCGCCCACGGTGGCTTCGGGATCGCCAGGGCTGCGCTCCAGCTCGAGCGAGAGGTAGTCGCGGTCGGCCAGCAGGATCGAGAGCCCGTGTTGCTGCTGCCAGCGCGCAAGCGTTTCGCGCAAGGCCGTTCCCCGTTTGCCCCCGGTGCCGAGCACCACAAGCGCCTGCAAAACGTCGGGCCGGGCAAAGACACCGAGTTCGGCTGGTTTGCCTCCATAACCTCGAGTGATTCGGAGCGCGGTCGCGCCGAGGGGCGAAAGCGCTTCGACCAGGCGCGCCGTCAGCGCCTGGGCCTGGGCCTTTTCCACGCGCACCCTGAGCCAGGCCTCGCCCGCGCTGCCGGCGTCGACCTCGAGATCGTCGCCGGCCACGGCGATGACGGCGTCGAGCAGGGGGCCGAGCGAGGGTTCACGGCGCGCGGCCTGCACACGCTGGTCTCGAAGCTCGGGCGGGGGGGGCTCTGGGGGGGGCGCGTAGCTGGCGTCATCGTCAGCCGTATCGGTATCTGCCGGGCCTGCAGGTGCGCTGGTCGAAGCTTGATAGGCCGCCCATAGCACGGCGGCGAGCACGCGCGCCTGCTCGGGCGACAGCCGTAGCTCGGCGCGCAGCGCGCTGCCGTCGAGGTCGGTGTTCATGCCGTGCAAGGCGTCGGCGTCGCCGGGCACCTGCTTTTGCGCCAGGCTTTCAGCCGCGCCGGCCGCCAACATGCGCAGCAATAGGGCAGCGTGATGCGCCACGCCTTCGAGATCGAAGCGGGCCACGAGGCTGAGCACGACGGTCTCGCGTTCGCCGCTCGAGTCGCGCGTCATCGAGAGGCGCCCGCCCTCGAGGGCCTCGAGCACACCGGGCAATTTTTCGTGCAGATAGGCGCGCACTTCCTCGCCGGCTTCGGCCCGTGGGATGCCGGCGCTCAGCTCCAGCGCGGCGCGCTTGCCCTTGCGCTTGGCTGGCAGCGCCCACTCCGGTGCGCGCTGGGAGGGGTCGCGTTGCGCGGGCGCGATCAGCGCGCGGCTGCAGTCGTGGCGCAGGCAGCCGACCCAGAGTCGATCGCCGACGCGGGCCCAGATTTCGTCACCGAAAACCCAGGCCTCGCGCCCGGCGCGGCGTTCTTTTTGCGCTTCGGGCGCAAGCGGTGGCTCGCCTTCGACCACGATCGTGTATTGGGGATCGCCGGCGGTCAGCGCAGCGCCCACGTGCAGCGCCTGGATCTGACCCAGGGCCTGCTGGGCCCGCTGGGCGCCGAAGAGTTCACCGAGGATCGATCGGGCCGGGATCAGGTCGCGCGCCTGGGCCAGCTCCACGTGCAGCACCACCACCGACTCGCCCGCGAGCCAGCGCACCACCTCGGGCCCATGGCGCTTGGCCTTGGGGGCCGGGGCCCTGGCAGGCTCGGCGCGCACGGCGGGGGCCGGCTGCGAAGCGCAGGCCGCCGTCAGAAGGCATGCGCCCAGCGCCAGCGCTCTTTGGGCCCGCGGACGCAGGAGTCGCGGCGTCATCGCCATCGTAGACTTGTAGCAGAGAGCGTGCGCAAAGTGGGCACTGGCCGCGGCCGTGCCTACTTTGCAGGCGGCGACGGGGCGGCAGGGCCACGGGACCACTGTGCTTGAAAGTCCTTCAAGCCGACCAGGAGAAGCGATGCGCAAAACAACGATGACCCTACTATCGATGCTGCTTTTCGCCTGCGGCGGCGGCGACGACGCGGCGCCCAGCGAATATCCGCCTCCGATGCCGCTCGATGCCCAGTACACCGCCTGCGGCGACGTCTCCGAGTGTGAGGTGCTCGAGCTCGGCTGCTGTGATGCGTGCAACGGCGGCACGGCGGTGGCGGTCCACAAGGAGCACGCGGCCGACGTCATGGAGCGCCACTCCGAGCGCTGCGGCGCCTCGACCGCCTGCACCTCCATCGGCTGTGCTCCGTGGGAACTCTCCTGCGAGCAGGGCGTCTGCGGGCTGCAGCGCGGTAGCTTCTGAGCGCGCGCTGTCAGCGCAGGCCAACGGCGTGGCGCGGGGGCTGTGGCGCCTCCTGTTGGTCGCCCGGCGCTGGCGCCGGTGCCGTCGGTTCGGTGCCCGCCAGGAAAAACTCCTGCAGTGAGCGTCGCGCCGGGCTGGCAAGGCCGCCGCTGCTGGCGTCGATGGACAGGCGAAGCAGTCCCTTGCGCGGCGGCTCGAAGCTGCCGGCCGGCTGGCCCCCATGGGCGCGCTTCATGAAGTCGATGAAGGCCGGCAGCGCGGCGCTGGCACCGGTTTCGCCCTTGCCCAGGGGGGCGGCGTCGTCGAAGCCGGTCCACACGACGCAGGCGATGCGCGGCGAGTAGCCGACGAACCAGGCGTCCTTGGCGGCGTTGGAGGTGCCCGTCTTGCCCACGACATCGAAGGGCAGGGCGCGCGCCTGTCGGGCCGTGCCCGACGTGACCACCGAGCGCAGCAGGCTGGTGACGATGAAGGCGCTGGCCGGGTCCAGGACTTCACGTTCGGTACGGGCCCGGCCCGGCTCCAGCTCGCGACCATCCGAGCGCACGATGCGACGGATCAACCTCGGTTCGCGGTAGACGCCGCCGGCGGCGAAGGTGGTGTAGGCGGCGAGTAGCTCCAGGGCGGTGACCTCATAGGCGCCGAGCGCAAGCGAGAGATCGGCGCCCAGCTTGGAGCGGATGCCGAGGGCGCGGGCCCATTCGACCACGCGACCTGGACCGAGCTGCTCCAGCGTCCAGACCGCCGGCACGTTCAGGCTCTGGGCCAGGGCCTCGCGCAGCCGCAGGGGAGTGCCGCGGCCGGGTCCGTGGTCGCGCGGTCGATAGCGCGCGGCGATGGCGTTGGGGTCGGTTTCGAGCAGGCTCGCAGCCGAAAAGCGCCGCGAGTGGATGGCGTGGCTGTAGACGATCGGTTTGAAGGCCGAGGCCGGTTGCCTGCGGGCCGATAACGCTCGGTTGAAACCCCCGCGTTGCACCTCATAGCCACCGACCATCGCCAGGACTTCGGCGCTGCGGGCGTCCAGTGCGACCAGCGCGGACTCGGGAGATAGCGCCAGGCGCAGCCGCGGGCTACCCGAGCCATCGTCCTCGAGGCGCACCCGCAGGATCTGACCGATTTTGGCAAAGCGGCTGGGAGGAAGGCCTTCGGGGTTGTCGCGGGTTTCGCCGTCGAGTTTCAGCGTGCCCTCGAAGCTGCCCACCTGCAGCGTCAGCGTGCCATTGGCGTCGTCGACGGCACGGACCACTGCGTTGTAGCCGCGCCGGCCCGCCACGGGCTTGCCCTCGAATGCCGCGGCCGCGCGGGCACCGCGGGCCGTGCGCCGCCGCGGCCGTGCCACCCGCGCAGCCGGGCGGTGGCGCGCCACATAGGCGTCGAGATTGCTTCGCACGGCCTCGCGGGCCATGCGCTGCAGGGCCGGATCGAGCGTCGTGGTCACGCTGAAGCCGCCGTGCTTGGCTCCCGGTCCCAGCAGGTCTTCCAGGCGGCGCTGCACCTCCGAAAGCATCTCCGGCGCGATCGAGGCCGGCGCCTCGGGAAGCGGCGCAAGGGCGAGGGCTGATTTTGTCGCCGCATCGACCTCGGCCGCGGGCGCGAAAGCGTTTTTGCCCATCTGGCTCAGCACGTAGGTCCTGCGTTGCAGGGCGCGCTCGGCGTTCACTCGCGGTGAGTAGATGCTGGGGCCTTTGACAATGCCAGCGAGCAAGGCCGCCTCGGCCAGCTCTAGCTCGGAGACCGTCTTGCCGAAGTAGTAGCGCGCCGCTTCCTCGATGCCGTAGCGGCCGTGGCCAAAATAGATGCGATTCAAGTAGAGGCCCAGGATCTGATCCTTGCTCAGCTCTTGCTCGATGCGGCGGGCGAGAATCAACTCCCGGATTTTGCGGGCGAAGGTTCGCTCCGGGGTCAGCAGCACGTTTTTCACCACCTGTTGGGTGATGGTGCTGCCGCCCTGCCTGGTGCGGCCGGCGCGCAGGTTGACGATCAGGGCGCGCAGGATTCCCAGGTAGTTCAGGCCCTCGTGCTCGTAGAAGTGGGCGTCTTCGGCCGCCAGCACCGCGCGCTTCATGGCCTCGGGTACCGTCTCGATGGGCACCAGCGTGCGCCGCTCGATGAAAACTTCGGCGAGCAAGCTGCCATCGCGGGCCAGGATGCGCGTAACCTGGGGCGGGTTGTAGTTGTCCAGCTCGGAGGTGTCGGGAAGCTCGGCGCCGTAGTAGAGCATGGCGCCGGCGAAGGTGAACAGGCCCAGGCCCAGCAGCAGCGAGCCGGCGGCCAGCGCGCGCCACGCCCAGCGCCTTAGGCGTCTGCGTTTGCGCTCGCTGCGGGAAGGCCGGTGCGGCCGCTTGTTGTTGGCTTCAGGAGGCGAGGGCCGAGGGCCGACGTGGCGCGGTTCGCGAAAGCTGCCGCCTTTCTTCACGGACAGTCCACTCCGCAGGCCAGCACGCCGGGCGCGCAGCGCTGGGCGCCCAGGCGGCAGCGTTCGATCTTGCAGTCGTAACCGGGAGCGCAGTGCACGAGGCAGCCCCCGTCGCACTTGACCTTGCACTCGCCGACGCAGGCGACTTCGCAGGGGCCATGGCCGCGGCAGTGGACCTTGCTGTCGTGGGCCATGCCGACGCTGCAGCCGTCCTCATCGTCGCAGTGCAGTTTGCATTTGCCGCGGCATAGCTCGTCGCAGTCGCCCCTTTCGATGCAACTGCCCGATGTCGCGGCCGGGTCGTCGGGCGCCGCAGGCGGCGGCGCTTCAGGGCTGTCCTCGTCGGCGAGCGGCGCAGGTGCCTCTGCCTCGGGCGCGGCCACCGCCGCCGTGGCCGCCGTGGTATCGGTCTCGGCTTCGACTGCCGCCGGCTCGCCCTCGGCGTTCATCTGCGCTCGAGCATCCCGAGGAGTCTCGACGTCGGTGAGCAAACGGAAGATCGACCACAGCACCAGCGCGCCCAGCAGCGGCAAGATCAGCGCCGCCCGGCGCAGGCGTTTTTCGCCCGTCGAGGTCACCGTCCAGCGCGTGAACTCCGTGGCCAGGCGCGTCACCTTCGTGCCCAGGGCGCGCAGCGGCGAGTCCAGCGCGTTCGGGCGCGGCACCGCCCCGGTCGCTCCCGCGTGCGCCGCCGCGAAGGCTGGTGCGCGGGCGGCCTCGAAGATGCGGGTGGCGGCTTCGTCGCCGTGCAGGGCGCGGGTTTTCGCGCCGCCGCCACCTGCCAGGGCGATGGCCGGCGGCTCTCCGCGGCCCAGCGCGCGCACGTCCTGTTGCATGGCCCGGGCGCTGGCGTAGCGCGCTTCGCGGTCGAAACGCAGGGCGCGATCGACCACCGCGCACAGCTCGGGCGACAGCCCGGGCGCCACGCTGGAAAGCTCCGGGGCCGGCTCGGTCGCCATCTTCACCAAGAGCGCCCCTTCCGACTCCGCCTCGTGGATGCGCCGATTGGCCAGCAGTCGAAACATGGTCGCGCCCACCGCGAAGAGGTCGGCGCGTGCGTCCACGTCGCGCGCGTTGATCTGCTCGGGCGCCATGTAGGTGATGGTGCCGAGCATCATGCCGGTTCGGGTTTGCACGCTCTGGGCCACGTCGCGCACGCGCGCCACGCCGAAGTCGAGCACCTTGATGCGTCCATCCGGAAGGCAGAAGAGGTTGTCGGGCTTGATGTCGCGGTGGACGATGCCCTCGGCGTGGGCGGCGGACAGCACATCGAGCAGCTCGTCGACCATGTGCAGCAGTTCCGGCGGCTTCGGCGGTCCCAGCCGATCGCAGCGGCCGGCCAGGGATTCACCTTCGAGCAACTCCATGACCAAAAAGGGGCAGTCGTCCTCGGTGACGTCGATATCCCGGATCTCCACCACGCCCGGATGCACGAAGCGATTGGTCGCGCGGGCTTCCTGGTCGAAGCGCGCGCGCAGCTCGGGCGAGCGTGCGATCTCCGGATGCAGCACCTTGATCGCGTCGCGCCGTCCGATGCGGTGCACGCCCACGTAGACCGCGGCCATGCCGCCAGCGCCGAGCAGCCGCTCCAGCGTCCACTTGCCCGCGACCACGGTGCCGGTTCGGTCGACGAAGTTCACCCCGCCGCCTCCCGCGCCGCAAACGCTCGCGGGCGCCGCCCGGCGTTGCCCGGTGCCATCGGTCCACGGTGCTGCCCGCGGGTCGAGACCGCTCGTCGCCGGGCCTTCAGCTGGGGAGATGCAAAAGCCAGCATCAAGGGCTTAAGCCTATCGCAAGCACTCCCCAATTGCGTACGCGGGGTCTGCGGTCTGGCGCGATGTGTCAGTCGGTTCCGGGTTTTTCGGCTCTACCGTGCGCGGAAAACCTGCTCTTTTGTCTAGTCATCCCTGCGCCAGCGCAATTATCGATGCCACCCCACCTTGCATTCACCCACACGGCAGTGAAAAAAAGGTACAGTGCTTGAACGAACGCTGGGTGCCGTCTCGTCCAAGGGTATCGAGGCCGGCTCCTGGCGTGCCACCCGCGCGGTGTGCCGCCGGCCTGCGGAACCTCGTTCAACCCTCGTCCTGGCCCATCGAGTGAAATCCCTGCCCCTCAGCGTTCGTTCCACGTTGGCTCTGGCCGCGAGCGCCCTATTGGCGCTGCCCTTTGCTGCGGGCACCGCCCAGGCCTTTTCGAGCCCCTCGAGCTATCTGTTGGAGCCGGAGGTGGGTGGCGGTGGCGGGCGTTGGTTCACGGGATCGCCCGCCGATGGCTACGGCTGCGACGTCTGTCACGAGGGCGGCGAAGCAGCCGACCTCAGCGTGTCGGGCCTGCCCTCGGGGCGGGCCATACCCGGCAGCTCCTACGAGGTGACCATCAGCTGGCCATTCGAAGTGGAACACGTGGCGATGGTGGTGGAACTGACCGACGAGTTCTCCCAGCCGGTCGGCGAGCTGTCGCTCAAGGCTCCCACCGCGATGCAGCTCGATGAGCTGTGCGGGCCGGATTTCGGTGGCTTCCCCGCCACCGAGCTGCACCAGACCGAGGACGGTCGTCAGCTCGTCAGTCTGATCGACTGCGGCGCCCGGGTCGTGCGCTTTCAATGGACCGCCCCCCAGGTCTTCACCGGCACGGCCTGGCTGAGCGCGGGTCTGGTCGTGTCCAACGAGGATGCCGCGGCCACCGGCGATGGCGTCACCTTGGTTCACCTTCCGGTCGCCGGAACACAAAACTCCCAGGCGACGCGAGAGTTGCTGGAGGGGAGCTGCAGCGTGAACGCGGCGCCCGGTGGCCGCGGCGCGTCTGCCATCGGCTACGGATTGATAGTTTCCTGCGTGCTCGTGTTGATGCTGCGAGCCCGACGCAGCGGGATCGCGAAAGGAGCGGTGCGATGCAGAACCGATCGGCGATGATTCGAGAGCGTTCGAAGTCAGTGAAGTCCCAGGCGGTCCATGCTGCGTTGCTGGTGTCGCTCGCCCTGCTTGCAGCCGCCTGCGTTGCCGCCGAAGGCGAGCCCGCTTTGGGAGAGGTGATGGCCACGCCCGGGCTTCCCATCGACAGCAGCGCCTATCAGCCCTCGGCCGCCGGACCGAACGCGGCCGCGGCCAACGGCGTCGCACCCGGGGCGCCCACCACGGCAGCTGGCGCGGCACCCGCTCCGGCAGGCAACGACCCGGCAGCGGCCATGGGCAGCGATCCGGCAGCAGCAGCCATGGGCAGCGATCCGGCGGCCTCGGGTGCCGCGGGTGCCCCCGCCGACGCCACGACCGACCCGGCCGCCACCGGTGCCGCGGGCGCGGCTGCCGCGACCGACCCGTCCGCCACGATCGACCCGTCCGCCGCCGCGCCGGCGTCGGCACCGGCGTCCGGCGGCACGCTCACGATTTCTTTCACCACCGTCGACCTCCGCGGTCGCTACGCGCCGCGCAACATCGGCGCCGTCTGGGTCGCCACCGGCAGCGGCTCCTTCGTCAAGACGCTGGAGCGCTGGGCCGGTGTGCGCGCCAATCACCTGAGCAAGTGGAATGCGGCTTCGGGCGGCTGGTCGTCCTTCTTCGGCTTCGGCGCCACCGACGACGAACTCGACGCCGTCAGTCGCGCGACGCTGACCTCCCACCAGATGCATAGCCTGACCTGGGACATGGTCGGCAACGACGGCGCGGTGGTTCCCGACGGCTCCTACAAGGTCATGGTCGAGATGACCGACAACGAGACGGGCTCGGCCGTCGGCGAGGTCGCCTTCGACAAGGGTCCGGGCGCCGTGAATCTCAGCGGGCAGACCTCGGCCGCGTTCACCGGATTCAACCTCGACTACCAGCCCTGAATCACCCGAGGCGATGCAATAACCGCCAGCTTGCGGTATGGAGCATTGCGCTGCACCGCCGCCGTGGCTTCGAGTTCCGCCCGACGCGCCCTGCGCTACCACCACGTTCTGGAGCACCCGCCCCTAGCCTGCCCGCACCCCTGACAAGGCCTTCGAGCGTTGTGCACCGCCATTGCTGCGAGCGGCGGCGCTCGAGCACCACAGGCCCGCGTTTGCCTTGCCATGCCTCGCTACCCCAAGACCGCGCGAGAAAATCGAAGCTCTCGAGCCGCCCGCCCGCGTGTGAACTCCTTGCACGGCCGCGCGCTCGGTGGGCTACTTTTGGCTGTCTGCGTGCTGCTGATGCCGCGCCCGGGGATCGCCGAGGATCAGGCGGCGGTGGCCACCTACGTGCGACGGGATAGCGATCGCACCCTGGTGGTCGCACCGCGCCTGCGTCTGCGCACCGGGGTCACCGAAGCCACCCACCTGAACATGGTCTACGCCGTCGACGTCTGGACCAGCGCCTCCATCGATATCATCTCCTCGGCTTCGCCCTATCCGGTGACCGAGCAGCGCGACGAGGTCGATCTTTCGGTTGACCACGAGTTTAGCGATATCACCGTCACCGCCGCCTATCGCTACTCGCGCGAGCCCGACTACGTGTCCCACGGCGGTTCGGGAGGTTTCGGCTACGACTTCGCGGACAATAACTCCACCATCGCCGTCGGCATCTCCGGCAGCAGCGATAGCGTCGGTCGCGCCGGCGATCCCAACTTCGATCGCTCCGCCAGCACCTTCGGCTCTCGCCTCGCCTTCACCCAGGTTCTGGATGTCGACACGGTGGCCCAGGGCATCTACGAGTACAGCCGCATCGGTGGCTATCAGAGCAGTCCCTACCGCTTCGTTCCCATCGGCGGCGCCAACTGCACGGAAAAGATGTCCAAGAACGCTGCGATGGACGTCGCAGTCGACCCTGCGACGGGCATCCCGCTGGACCCGGCAGCGGCCGGCGTATTCCAGACGCAGCTGGCGAGCCTGTGTCCCCCCGAGCACAACCCGACCCTGAGACAGCGCCACGCCATGAGCGCGCGCGTGCGGCGCTCGCTGGGCGAAGCGCTTTCGGCCGGACTGACCTATCGCTTCTACCTGGACGACTGGGGCATCACGTCCCACACCGTCACCGCAGACATGGGCTACATGCTGAGTGAGCGCACCATGCTGGGCGCGCGCTATCGCTTCTACACCCAGGGCGCCGCCGACCATTATCGGAGCTTCTACGAGATCGAGCTGCCCTACCTGACGCGCGACAAGGAGCTGTCGCCGCTGACCGGCCATCGCCTGGTGCTGGAGCTCGAACACGCCATCCCATTTCCCGACGAGCGCAAGCTGGTAACCAGCGCCTCGGTCTCGCCGCTCCTCTACTTCTATCCCGACTTCCCCCTGCGCGAACGCATCAGCGGGGTGGAGTTCAACCTGGCCCTCTCGTTGACCCTATGACGATGCGCTGCGCCGATCCGAACGCCCTGGCACGTGCGGCCCTCGTCGCGGGTTTCGTGCTGCTTTCGCTGTGGCTCGTGGCTCCCGGAGTCAGCGCCCAGGGCGCGACGGTCTGCGTGATCCGCGTCGACCCGGCGGCGGAGGGTGATGCGGCGGCCATCGAGCGGATGCTCGGTGGCGTCGCGGTCGTGCCCGACCCGGGCTACTACGCCGAAAGCATGAACCGGGGCCTCGACCCCACCGGCGACATGGCGATGCAGCAGCTGGTGCCGCCCCTGGGTGTCACCATGGCGCTGGCACCCGTCAGCACCGATGGCCAGCAGCTGTGGATCGATTTTCGCCATGGTGCCACAGGGGCGGGTCTCGGTGTGGAGGCCATCCCGCTCGAAGGTGGCTACATCGGCGCCCAGGGGCAGCAGCAGCTGCAGGCCCTGGTCGGCCAGAAACTGCAGATGGTCATGGGCGGGGGCGGCCCGTCGGGTTTCACCGGTGGTGAAAGCGCATCCGACATGGGCTCGATGGATGCTGAAGCAGGCGGCGAAGGGGATGCGGCTTCCGGCGAGAGTGAGGCGTTCGGCGAGCTGGCCGCGGAGCTCGGCATGGGCAGCCGCGCGATCAGCTGGCCGACCGCAGCCGGTCGCGACTCCGCCGACACCGGCTCCTTTCTGGCGGGCGGCGTGCGGGCGCGTTTCGCCTTCGGCGCCCGCGCCGGTTTTTCCTTCGGCCCGGAGTTCGCCTACCAGACCTCCATCGGACACGACGTCAAGGAGCTGCACATCGGCGGCGGAAGCTACGACTACGTGATCCGCGCCCATCGCTTCGAGGCGGCGCTCGTACCGCGCATCGCCTTCGATGACGACGGTGAATTCCGCCTCGAATTCGCGCTTGGCTACGGCGTGCGCAACCTGCGTCCCGAGTCCCACGACACGCTCACGCCGGCCTTCAGCGTCTCCGGTCCCCTCGTGCGCCTCGGCTTGAACATTCCCCTGGCCGGTCGCGCCCTACGCGTGCAGCTGCGCCCCGAGGCCCAATGGCTGGCCAGCGTGGGCGAAGGACTCGAGCAGCGCGGCGTGCAGTCCGGCGGCCTGGGTTACGGCTTCGAGGCCGGCCTCGCGGTGGGTGTACTGGACCCCATCGATTTTCACGCCAGCTACCGCATGGTGTGGGCGAGCTACGACACCCGCATCGGTGCGTCGGCCGAGGACAGCGAGAGCTTCTTGATGCTGGGCGTGGGGAGGGCGCTATGAGTCGTCTGCGTTTGATGCTCTTTTGGGCGCTGCTGCTGCTGGCCGGCTGCGCCGAAGACGATGGCGCGCTGCTCATCGCCCAGCCCGATCGGGCGCAATTCGAGGCCGAGGTTTACCCCGTGCTCCTGCGCGACTGTGGTTTCGACCAGTGCCACGCCTCGCGCGAGCGCTTCTTCCAGGTCTTCGGACCCGGCCGCGCCCGCTACTCGCCGGACCTGCGTTCACTCGATCCGCCGGGCATGGCCGAGTTGGACCACAGCTACCAGCGGGCGCGCTCCATGATCGACCCGGTCAACCCCCAGGCCAGTCTGCTGCTGGTCAAGCCGCTTTCGGTCCAGGCCGGCGGTGCGGGGCACCAGGGCATCGACAGTCTGGGGCGCGACGTCTACCAATTCGACGCCGACCCGAGCTATCTCGTGCTATTGAATTGGGTGTTGACCAGCGCCGGCGTACCCACGGCCGGCGCCACTCCCCAGCCGACCCCCCAGCCCGGCCCTCTGCCGGTCCCGGCGCAACCATGAAGTCTTCACACAAGCGAATCTCGTCGACCCGCGCAGGGCTGGTTGCTGCGGCGCTCGTGGCCTGCGCCGTGCTCGGAGGCTGCGCCACCGTGGCGCCCTACGAGCGCGAGACCCTGGCCCGGCGCGACATGGAACTCGAAGGCAACGAGGACATGCGCGCCGGTGAGCAACACGCCAACGCCTACCGCGAGGGATCCTCGGGCGCCGAAGGCGCCAGCGGTGGTGGCTGCGGCTGCAACTGAGACGCTTGTCGTAGGGGATGCGACCGGCGGCGTCAGCGCGTCGTGAACTGGATGACCTTGCCTTCCGGATCGATGGCGCCGACGAACCGGGCGTGCCCGAGGTCGACGAGATCGCGACCCTGGATGCCTTGCGCCTGCAGACGCTCGCGCCTCGCCGCCACGCTCTCCCTTGCGAAACACTTCTTCGCCGGCACCTGCTCCCGCGCCAGCGGCGGCTCTGGCCATGGTCTTCGCTCCGTCTGGGTCGCCCCGGTGTTTCGGGACGTGGCCACCATGGGCGTCACTCGGCGCTGCTGTCGCTCGCCATTCGTTGAAGCGCGCGCCTCAGCCGCCGGCGCGCTGGCGCTTGCCGTGGCGCGCTGCCCAGCCTGCGAGTTCGGGCGGGTAGCGCACGTGCACTGCGCCGCTGGCCTGGCGTCGATGCCAGTCGCAGGGCGCCTGGGGCACGCTGCCTTCGATGAAGAGTTCGCGCTTTTGGTGTGGGCAACCGGCCGCCGGGCGCTTGCCCGACAGCGGACATACGGCGGCGGCGACCAGGCCTTCGGGCGCCTCCGGTAGCTGCAGCGGTCGACCCGCGCTGGCCAGGAGCAGGGCGGTCCGGGCCAGGGGGGCGGCCGCTTCCATGCCCGACAGGCCGCGGGTGGGCTGGCCGTCGAAGCGACCGGTCCAGGCCGCGGCCGTGAGCTCAGTGGTGGCGAAGATGGCCACGGTGTCGGCAAAGCCCCGCGCGGTGCCGGTCTTGACCGCGACGGGATAGGGAAGGTCGGCGGCCAGCTCGGTGCCAAAGACCTTCCGCCGCGCTTCGGGGTCGGCCAGCATGTCGAGGGTGAGCCAGGCGGCCTGGGCGCTGACCACGCGCTGCTCGGGCGGCGCGGGCGAAAGCAGCGGTGCCTCCCCGGGAGGCGTGAAGCGAAGCAATCCCTGGGCGTGGGTGGCCATGCCGTCGCGCACCAGAAAGCCATAACTCGCAGCCAAGTCGAGCAGGCGCACCTTGGCCGAGCCCAGGGCCAGGCGCGGGCCGTAGTCGTCGATGTCACCCTCCAGGCTGCCGACGCCCGCCCGCCGCAGGGTGTCCATCACCGCGCCGATGCCCACCTTTTCCAGCACCTGCACGGCGGCTAGGTTGTAGCTGCCGGCCAGGGCCTGGCGGTAGCGCGAGGGACCGTGCTCGCGCGGTGGCAGCTCGCGCACGCGATAGGCCGAGGCAACGTCGAAGGCGTCGAAGGCGATGCTGGCGGGGCTTTCGCCGCGTTCGATGGCGGTGGCGTAGACGAAGGGCTTGAGCGCCGAGCCCGGATGGCGCCTGCGGGTGACGATGTTGAGCTGTCCGCCAGGGAGATCGAAGCCGGCCGAGCCCACCATGGCCAACACTTGCCCACTTTGACTGTCGAGCACCACGGCCCCGGCCTGCTCGGCGCCGCGGGCCCTGAGCGCATCCACGTGCTCGCGCACGCGGCGCTCGAGAGCGCGGTTGAGTTCGAGATCCAGCGTGCTTCGCACCACGCCGCCGCGCGCGCGCAGCTCTTCCGGTAGCTCCTGCAGCAGCCAGTCGACGAAGTGTCCGGCCTCGAAGCTCGAATCCGCCCGCGCGAATTCAAGTGGCTCGGCCGTCGCGCGCTGCGCTGCTGCGGCCTCGAGCTTGCCCTGCTCGACCAGCAGCGACAGCAGGTGCTGGCGTCGGCGCAGGGCGCGCCCGCGGTGGCGCGTGGGATCGTAGTAGCTGGGGTTGCGCGGCAGCACGGTCAGCAAGCTTGCCTCGCCAAGCGAGAGCGACGCGGCGGGCTTGCCGAAGTAGCGGCGGGCGGCGGCGTCGATGCCGTGGGCGCCGTGGCCGTAATAGGCGCGGTTGAGGTATTGCTCGAGAATTTCGCGCTTGCTGAGCACGCGCTCGACCCGCAGCGCCAGGTGCATCTCGCGCAGCTTGTTCGTCAGGGTGCGCGGTTTGCCCGGCGAGTGCACCATGCGCATCAGTTGCATGGTCAAGGTGGAGGCGCCATATTCGATGCCCCCGGCCCGCAGGTTGAGCACCAGCGCGCGCAGCACGCTGTAGGGGTCGATGCCTTCGTGTTCGAAGAAGCGCTGGTCTTCGCTGGCCAGGAGCGTCAGAATCGCGTGGGAGCTGATGCGCTCGAGGGGTACCCAGGCGCTGCGGCCCTCGCGCGCTCCTCCTCTTCCGCCGGCCGGCAGTCGCCGCAGCACCCGGCCGTTGCGGTCCTCGATGATCAAGGGTTCGCCGCCCTCGGGGTACAGCGATTCGAGCGGGTAGGGCAGAAAGCTCGAGGCCAAAAGCAGCGTGAAGCCGAGGCAAAAGAGCGGTGCCAGGCTGCGGCCCAGGACCTTCAGTGCGCGCTTCATGGCTTCACCTGGAGTTTCATGGCCGCGGTGGAGGCGAAAAGCCCCGGCTCGTACATGGCCTCGGCCCGCGCTGGCGCCGCCGTGAACTGTCCGGCCACCGACGCGCGCATCAGGTATTCGTAGACGTGGGTTCCGGCCGGCAGCCGATCGGAGAAGGCCCAGACGGCATCATCGCGCAGGGCGTGGTGATCCCAAATGCCGTAGCCATCGTCGTATGCGTGGTCGTAGTCCCGCTGTCGCTGACCGCCCTCCGTCGCGAGCTTGCCGTTGACCGCCTCGAAGCCCGCCGGCAGCGCGTCGCTGAGGGCCAGGTAGTAGACGCTCTCGCTGGACTTGACGCGTAGTCGTACCTTGACCAGCTGGCCGCGGGTGACCCGCTCAAGGGCTGTTCCGCTTTCGGGGTCCAGGTATTCGCGCTCCACATGCAGCACGTCGGCCTGGGGCTCGGGCGCCTTGACCTCGCGAACGAAGTGCTGTCTCAGGCTCAGCTGCACCGGCTGGCTGCTGTCGAGTCCCAGCCGGCCGCCGCCGAGTTTGGTCAGTGGGCGACTCAGGCGCAGCACGGCCGGACCCTCGATGCGCTTTTCGAGCAGGCGCTTGCCGTCCAGCGTGACCGCCACCGTGGCCACTTGCCCCTCGAGGCTGCGGGCGTAGTCGGCCAGGGCGATCAGGGCGTAGAGGTTTTCCTGGGTATTGCCGAAGCGGCCACTCCGTCCGCGCGCCGAAAGCAACTCCTCGACCAGGGGTCGAATGCGCGGGTGGCCAGGTGCCGCCTCGATCAGCGCCGAAAGCGCGATGGCGCGGTCGCGGGTATTGCTGCTCATGTAGCGCGCCCGACCTTCCGACGGCCAGCCGCCGAAGCCCTGGTCGCCCCCTTCGAGGGCGTTTGCCAGCTCGGCCAGCAGCCCATCGCGCTGGGTGCTCTTGGCACCGCTGCGCGTCAGCGCCCGCAACAAAAATGCCTTGCCGTAGACGGGCAGCGCCGAGCGCGCTTCGAAGAGGCGCGCCAGCAGGCCCTGGTCGACCCGATCGTGGACGGCCAGAACGTGGGCCGCCATGGCCATGGTGGCGATTTCACCTCCGGGTGAAAGCGACCGCTCGGCGCCGTTGGCCCAGTCGCGCAGGGCATCGAGGCCCTTTTCGAGCGCGCGGGCCTCGACCTTCACGCCGGCGCGCTGGGCCTCGGTCAGGCCCATCATGGCGTAGGCCGTCAGGTGGGGGCGTTCGGTGCCGCCGGGCCACAGGCTGAAGTGGCCGTCGTCGTGTTGGTGGCGCAGCACCTTGGCCACGCCCTGCTCGATGAAGCGCTCGAGCTTACCGTCGCGTAGTTCGGCGAGTTTCATGCTGCGCGCCAGGTCTTCGACCTTCACCAGCGGAATCACGCCTGAGAGGGTCTGCTCCAGGCAGCCGTAGGGGTAGCGGATCAGATAGCGCAGGCTCGGCTCCAGCGACGCCAACCCGGTTTGGTCCACGCGTAGCTCCAGGCGGCTTTCCTCGGGCAGTACCTGCTCGGGCCAGCTGAGATCGAAGCTCTTTGCGCCCTGTAGCGTCCCTGCATGGAGGGTCGACCATTCGCTGTGCAGCGGGCGCTCGATGGGCAGGCGCTTCTCAAAGGCGTCGTGATGTTCGCCCAGCTGCACCGAAAGCAAGACCCGCGCCTCCGAGCGCTTGCCCGCGCTGACGGCGAAGAGCGCGGCCTTGCTCTCGCCGGCCTCGAGCGCCACGCGCTGCTCTCCATCCTTGGCCCAAAGGCCCTGGGTCTCGAGCGTGACCAGGGCTTCGCCCGCCGCGCCGCTGCGATTGTGGATCACGGCGCCCACCCACATGCGATCGCCGCTGCGCGCAAAACGCGGTAACACGGGCTTGGCCACAAGCGCCTTGCTCACAACGATGCGGTGGTCACCGCTGCCGAAGCGAGCGCCGCGGTCGGCGGCCACCGCCATCAGGCGAAAGGTGGTGAGGTTGTCGGGTGCAACGAACGCGAAGCGGGCCTCACCGCGGGCGTCGGTGGTCAGCGCCGGCAGCCACAGGGCCGAGGCCAAAAAGCGCGAGCGCACGCGGGGGCTCTCGCCTCCCGGTCCATCGCCGCCCTCCTCTTCGCCGCCGTCGGCGCCGTCCGGGGCATCGAGGCGCGCCACGCGCGTCCAGTTGGTGCTGTTGTCGATGCCGAGGCCAAAGGGCGCGTAAAAAGCGGCCATGGGGTCGGGTGTCTGGTAGTTGATCAGGGCCAGCACGCCCTGATCGGCGGCCGACAGGCTCAGCTCGGCGCGCACAGGCCTGTGCCCGTCGCGCACGCGCACCGTACCCATCACGCGCTCGCCGGGCTCGTAGCTCGGCTTGTCGGTCGCGATCTCCACCTGAAGCCGCTGCTGCTCGGCGCTGACGGTCAGCTCGACCACGCCGAGCTTCATGCTCGGCCGGTAGCGGTCGCCCTGGCCACGACGGCCTTGCACCACGGCCACAGAGGCATAGACGTTGGGCGCGTGCTCGCTCGACAGCGCCACATCGATGGCCTCCCCGGAACTCCCGGGCTGCACCACGAAGGCTTCGACAATGCCGGCGCGCTCGAGCGTGACCAGCACGCTGGCGCCGGCGGTGTCGGCTCGCGGCAGGAGCTTGGCCTGTTGTCCGGGTTGATAGCGATCGCGGTCGGCAATCACCGAGATGCGCTCGGAGCCGTAGTCGGCCCAGGCGCCGGCGCCGCTGCCGTAGATCCACAGCGGGCTCGAGGCCGCCACGCGCGTGCCGCGGCCGTCGTTGGCCTCGAGGGTCACCACGTACTCGCCGGTCTCCTCGACGCGTAGGTGCTCGGCCCGGGTGCCGGTGGTCAGCGTCAGCGCGCGCGTCCAGAGCGTCTTGTGCTCGCGCTTGCAGCTGCTGTAGACGCGATAGCGGCCCTCGTAGTCGCACTTCCAGCTGCGCTTGGTCAGGCTCAGCGTTGCGCTGCCCGCCATGGGTTGCCCGTCGCGGTCGAGGGAGACCAGCTCCAGGTTCACATCGCTTCCGGCCCGGTAGGCCCAGCGGCCGTGGCGCAGGCCCAGGTAGCGAAAGCTTCGGTGGGCGGTGGCGACGATGCGCTTGCTCACGCTCTGCCCGCTGGCGTCCTGGACCCGCAGTCGCAGCAGGTAGTCCTGGGGGCCATCGAGCGACTCGGCCCGATCGCGCAGCTCGATGTGAACGCGGCCGTTCTCGTCGGTGCGGGCCGTGTCTTCGGTGACGTAGTGGGTATCGCCTTCGTAGGCGTCGTAGAAGTCGTAGAAGTCGTCGTCGGTGGCGGCCTCGTCGAAATCGAAGCGGTCGTAGCCGGCAAAGCGTGCACGGTGAGGCCTGCGCTGCACCTCCCAGTGAACTTCGGCGTTTTTGACCGGCGCGCCGAAGAGGTAGCGTACCTCGAAGTCGAACTTCATGGCTTCACCCAAAGTCATGGGATCGCGCTTGGCTCCCTTGGGCTCGGTGATCTCGAAGCCCACGGCGCGGAACTCTTCGACGCTGAAGTTTTCGCGGAAGCTCTGGCCGCCGAGTTCGGCGCGCACCGTGTAGTCGCCGAGGTCGGCGGCCTCGGGCAGGGCCAGGTCGAAGTGGAAGCCGCCGAAGGCGCTGAGCTTGAGCTTCCTGTCGTAGATGCGCTCGCCGCGCGGATCGTCCACCGTCACCGCCACCCGGCGCGCGCGCGGCAGCCGTGGCGGCTCGGCCACCGCCACCTCGCGCAAAAGTCCCTTGAAGTGCACGGTTTCGCCGGGTCGGTAGATGCCGCGATCGCTCTGGATCAGGCCGCGGATGCGCGTGAGGCCGGGACTGCGATCGCTGTGCACGCCAAAGTTCCAGGCCTGCAGCCCGTCATACCAGCGCCCATCGACGATGGCGCGGTCGTCGTCTTTTTCGACCACAGCCAGAAGTCGCTGTCCGTAGGCGCCCAGGGCATCCTCGCGCGTGCGGGGCTTGCTGCGCGATAGCAGCTCGGTCGTGCCGGGCGTGTGCACAAGGCCCGAGGCATCGCTTGTACCGCTCCAAAGGCGTTTGCCCTCGCCGTAGAGCACCACCTGCGCGCCGGCGACCGGTTGACCGTCGGATAAGCGGGTCACCCAGACCAGACCCGAAGCGGGACCGGCCTTCATCAGCACGCCCAGATCTGTGACGTTGCCCAAAAGGCGGTAGGGCTGGCGCCGGTAGTAGCGGGAGTCGTCGCCTTGGACCTCGGGAGCGCGCAGCTCCGCCAGGTAGAGCCCGCCCCTGGCCTTACTCTTGTTGCTGCTGCGGCACAGCTCGGGCAGATCCAGGTGCGTCAGCGTCCACTTGTTCTTGACGTCCGAGAGCTTCACCTCGCGCTCGACCAGGCGCAGCCCCAGACCTTGAAAGTCCAGGGGCTCGTCCTCGTCCCGGTAGTGGTAGGGGCCGTAGCTGATGCCGGCCGCCAACACCGAGGTGATCTTCGAGGCCGGCACGGCGGCGCAGGCCAGCGAGACGCGGCCGACATTGCGCGACCACAGGGGGTAGGGCTCGCCGCGGGCCTCGATGGCGTAGATGCCGGTCTGCACCTGGACCCGCGGCTTGGCGTCGGTGGTCTCGAAGCGCTGCACGAAGTCGCGGCCGAGGCGCTGGCCGAAGCGGTCGCGCAGTTCGCCGTCGACCCGCAGCTGGTAGCGGGTGGTGGCTGCCAGATCGATCTCGGCGCTGAAGCGGCGCGGTCCGCGCGCCACCCAGGCCTGCTCGAAGCCCTTGACCTCGGGTTTGATCGTGACCTTTTCCTTCAGCTCATCGAGCGAGACCGGTGTGGCGAAAGTCAACTCGAGCCGCAGTTCATCCGGCGTCACCTTGCCGCTGCCCGAGGGGATGGCCAGCGTGACGCCGGCATCGGGCCGCACGGAAAAGAGCATGGCGAAGGGGGTGGCCAGGGGTTCGTTGCCGCCGTCGGCCGGCAGCCCCTGGCATTCGAAGAGATATCCCTCGCCCTGCTTCAAGGCCTCGGCGGTGGCCAGCTCGATGCGACTGGCCACGCGCTCGGGCTCGGGGGTCTCGAGCTTCACCCCATGCTTTCCGTCATCGGAGTGCAGCGAGCAGTGCTCCAGCACGTCGGCGGCCCTGACGGCGTCGCTGGCCTCCAGCCACAGCTCGGGTTGACTGGCAGTCCATTCACTGTCCAGGCCGGCGACGCGCTCGATGCTGAGCGGCCGGTGCACGAAACTCAGGGGCTCAGTGCGATCGAGGCGCGCGTGGAGGGGCGCCTTCAGCGAAAGCGTGTAGCGGGTGGCCGCCCGCAGCGGCGAAAGCGGCTCGACCTCGAGTGTCTGGCGGTCGCGATAGCGGGCTCGAAAGTGCAGGGCCGGCTCGATCGAAAGCGGCGCCTGCGCAAGCCAGGCGCCCACGGCCTCTGCTTCGACCACGGGCGCATCGAAACCGATGCGGATCGGGTTTTGCGTTGCAGCCCCGTCGTCCGCTTCAGGCGCGTCCGAAGCGCCGTAGTCAAAGCTGACCACGTGCAGCGCCTGCTGGGCGCCCCGCCCCAGGCCCGCGTCCACGCTCTTGCAGCTTATCAGCTGCGCGATGACAAGAATAAACCACCAATCGATCAAGCGCCCCATGGCGACCCTCCGGCTTCGGAATGAGTTCCCCCCCAAAGAGAGCAAGAGGGGTGCCAAGGTCGGGCTGTGGCAATTGCGGGGAAAAGTGCCGCGCGCCCGGGCGCGCCGGTGCACTCGGCTCGGATTTACAGCATGGTGCTATAAATCATGGCTTCTGCGCGGGGGCCTCAGGAGCCGCAACCGCCGCCGCAACCGCCGCCGCAGCTGCTGCCGCAAGAACTTCCACCACAGCTGCTGCCGCAGCTGCTGCTGCCGCTGTCGCCCCCGCTGTCGCCGCCGAAGAAGCTCGGGAAGAAGCCGCCGCCGCTGTCGCCGCTGCTGCTTCCGATATCGCTGCCGCCGAAAGTCTCGAAGCAGAGGAGTTCGGCCGCGTAGGGTGCGGAGCCCGCGTCGCGCTCAAGCGCGTGGCGCAGCCGTGGCAGCACGCGCAGGGCCTCGGCCGGTCCCGGTGGCAGCGGAGTGTCCATGGCCTGTGGTGGTTCACGATCGACGAGACGCCGGTAGCGCCGCTCGAGGTTTCGCGCCACCTGCAGGCTACAGGGCCAGACCCGCGCGAGGTTTCGCCAGCGCTTTTCGATCAGGCCCTGCGCGTAGTGCTCCAGGCGGGCTGGTTCCAGGCCCGCGAGCATCGCGCGCTCCGAAGGTGACAACTCGTAGTCGGCCAGGGCTGCCTTCGGATCGGCCTTGAAGCGTCGCCGCAGCGCCGCGTCGGTGGAAAGCGCGACCAACGCTTCTTGATAGGCCGCCAGCACGATTGCAGTTTGGCAGCGGCGGGGCGTGCGAACAAGCACTGTCGCGGGAGCTTTCGGGGGGCTGGCCTGCGATCGGCTGCTGCTCCTTCGGGGCCGGGCGTGCCGGGCGTCCTCGCCACGTACCTTCATGAAGCATCCGGATTCGACCCCAGCTCCGCTACGGCCCCGTAAAGCTCACGTCCTGCTCCACCGTTTCCCCGTCGGCCACGGTGATGGTGGTGTCGCCCTCGGCTTCGTAGACGGTGGCCAGGTTGTCGTCGGGCTGGTTGGGATCGAGGACCTCGACGTAGAGCGACCACTGGCCCGCATCGACCATGGTGATCTCGTAGCCAAAGGTGGGCGTTTCGCAGACCGAGACGATGTCGAAGAGGTTTTCTCCCAATACGCCAGATTGCAGGCCGTCGGCCCCGATCATCAGGTTGAGCTGGTAGCCCCGGTCGAGGCCGTCGGGCAGGGTGCCGGTGCCACGGATGGTCGCGGTGCCCGCGTGGCCGAAGGGGGAGCCGACGAAGTCGCAGCCCATTTGGATGCCGAAGAGGTCGAGCAGGTCGGCGCTGGGGTCGCCGGCTGCCCCTGCGGCACCGTCGGTAGCTGCGGCGCCCGCTGCGCCGTCCATGGTGGCGGCTTGGCCTCCGCTTCCGTCGCCTCCGCTGCCGCCCGCTGCGCTGTCAGCCGGCTCGCCGGTTGCAGGAGCTGTTGAATCGCCCGCGGTCGTATTGGAGGAATCGCCGTCGCCGCTGCAGGCGCTGGCGAGGAGCACCAGGGAGAGTAGGGGCGACAGAAGCATGGGGGGTGTGGGGGGCATGGGGGCAGTCTAGCCTCGCCCCCCACGCCTCACCACAGCGCTCGCCCGGAGAACCTCACCCGGCTGCGGCGCCCGCCGCCACTCCGTGTCATGATCGCCCACTTCCCCGCCCGCCCGAAGCTTTCCCATGCGCCTCCGGCTCTCCCTCTACTGGCTCTTCGCCACCGGCGCGCTCGGCGTCTTCTTTCCCTACTTCACGCTCTATCTGCGCGAAAACATCGGCCTCGGAGGGCAAGAGCTGGGTCTGGTGATGGCGATTCCACCCCTGGTCGGAAGCATCGCGCAGCCGCTTTGGGGGCAGCTGGCCGATCGCAGCGGCTCGCGCACGCGCACGCTTTCGATCTTGGCCCTGTGCGCCGCTTTTGGTTATGCCGGGCTGGCGCTGCCCCACGACTTCGCCAGCGTGGCGGTGGCCACGGTGCTCTTGGCGGTCTTTTCGACGCCGCTGGTGCCGATCGCGATGAGCGTGACGCTCGGAGCGCTCAGCGATCAGGGGCCGCTGGCTTTCGGGCGCGTGCGCGTCTGGGGCACGCTGGGCTTTCTGGTGGCGGTGGTGGGCTGTCCGCCCCTGCTGGGCGCGGTGGAGGCCGCCCTGGGGCTGCGAGCGGAGGCCGGTGGACCTTCGCGGCCGGGGCTGCACCTGATCTTCCTGCTGGGTGCGCTGCTTCTGATTGTCGCCTCGCGCATGGCGGCGCGACTACCGGGCCATGCCAGTCTATCGCTGCGCGCCTCGCGCGGTGACCTGGGTGCGCTGCTGCGCCATCGGGGCTATCGCAAGGTGTTGGTCTTCGTCTTCGGCAGCTACCTCTTCTTGCATGGGCCGATGTTCTTCTTTCCGGTCTACGTGCGCGAGCGCGGTGGCAGCATGGAGCACCTGAGCTACCTGTGGATCCTGATGCTCAGCCTCGAGGTGCCGCTGATGATCTACTCGGGCAATCTCTTCGAGCGTATCGGCGCCCGCGCCATGGTCGCCATCGCCACCTTCGCCGGAGGCCTGCGCTGGGTGGTCTGTGCCCTTTCGCCGTCGCTAGCCTTTGCCGCACCGGTGCAGCTGCTCCATGCATTCACCGTCGCGGGTCTCATCGTCGGCGCTTCGCTGCACATCGACGCCACCATGCCGCCTGCCCTGCGCTCGACGGCCCAGGCGGGCTTGACCATGACCGGCGCCAACCTCGGCGGCATTGCCTCGAGCACCCTGTGCGGCGCGATCTTCGATCGCCACGGCATCGATGCGATCTACCTCTTCGGTGGCGTGGGTGCGGCCCTGTGGGCGCTGACGTCGCTGCTTCTGCTGCCGGGGTCTTCGCGTTCGCGGGTAGCGCCCGCAGAGATTTTGGCCAGCGAAAGGGGGACGCGGTAGCGCGCGTGAGGCCGACGGAGGCGCCGACCGAGTCCAAGCTTTGACCATGAGTGAAGACGAACGCAGGCGTTGGATCTTCGGTTACGGTTCGCTGGTATGGCGACCGGACTTCCCCTATCTGGAAGCGCGCCCGGCGCTGGTGCACGGTTGGGCGCGGCGCTTCTATCAGGGCTCGGTCGACCATCGGGGCGTGCCCGGCGCGCCCGGGCGCGTGGTGACGCTTTTGCCCGACCCGCAAGAGCGCTGCTGGGGGCGGGCCTTTTGCGTTTCGGCCCAGATCTGGCATCAGGTGATCGACCGCCTCGACGCGCGCGAAGTCGGCGGCTACGAGCGGGTGGAGCTTCGCCTGCGGCTCGATCCGGTGGCCGACGTCGGGCGGGCGCCCGCGTTGCAGCCGGCCCTGACCTACATCGCCACCGAAGACAACGAAAACTACCTGGGCCCGGCCCCGCTCGAAGCCATCGCCGCCCAGGTGCTGGGGGCGCAGGGGCCGAGCGGTCCTAATATCGAGTACGTACTACGGCTCGCCGAGGCCATGCGTGACATCGGCGCCGATGACACGCACCTCTACGGGCTCGAGCGGGAAGTGCGCCGGCGCATGGGGTGAGCTGCGCTGGCGGCGAGGTCTGGCGCGCTCCTGTTGCCAACACTACCGTGGTAGCTGAACCTGTTCCCCGGGGTTCGCATTCTTCCCGTCTGAAATGGGCACTTCGGGCTCCGCGGCGGTGGCCGGACGCGGGGTGCAGCACCACGCTCGCATGGGTCGGCGCCCGGCGGCTCGCCGCGGGTGAGAGAAGTCTGCCCCGGCCCTCGCCCACGGGGTAAGATTGCCGGCATCGCGGGCGAGCGGAGGCGAGCTTGCGGCCATGATGACCCAGGAGCCAAGAGATCACATGACCGAGGCGCAATCGGGCAGTCGGCACTTCACCGGCTCGACGGTGTCGCTGACGGCGATCACCCCGTTTCTGCGCGCGCTGGAAGACCGCGGCCCCGAGCTGTCCTTGCGCGCTCTGGAGCGCGGTGAGCAGGTCCTGCAGCGCTGGGGCCTGAGCGGCGAGATGCTGGCGGCCGATCACCGCCTGCGACTGCCCCACGACCTGGTCATCGAGCTGCAGCTGGACTTCATCGATCTGCTCGGCGATCCCGCAGCCCCCCTGCTCGCCGGCCAGAAGCTGCAGCCAGGCGACTACGAGTTACTTGAGTACCTGTGCGCCAGCTGCAGCACGCTGGGCGAGTCCATCGCCTGCCTGGGCCGCTACTACCCGCTGTTGATCGACGCCGAACACACGCTGGCCATCGAGGGCAACCGCGCCGAGGCTCGCTTTCGGATTCGCCCGGGCCTGCAGGCGCCGGACTCGATCCACGAGTTCGGCCTGGCCAGCAACTTCACCATGAGCGTCCTGCACCTTCAGCTCGAGGGCGCCGAGCCCTTGCTCGAAGTCTGTCTCGCCCATCCGGCACCGCCGCACGCTTCGATCTTTTCCCAGATCTTCATGGCGCCGGTGCGCTTCGGTTGCGAATACAACGCGCTGGTCTTCCCGGTCTCCATGCTCGAGCACCCGATGAAGGACGCCGATCCCACGCTGCACTCGCTGCTCACGCGACAGGCCGACAGCGAGCTGGCCGCCCTCTCGATCCATAGCGCCTTTCCAGCCCAGGTGCGCGAACACATCGAGCGAACCCTGGCGCAAGGCGCAGGTCTCGAGCAGGTGGCCGAGCGCCTGCACCTGAGCCCCAGCGCCCTGCGCACGCGCCTGCGAAGTCACGGCACCACCTACAGCGCCCTGCTCGACACCCTGCGCCGCGACCACGCCCGCCGCGCCCTGCGCCAGTCGCAGATGAGCGTCGCCGAGATCGCCCACGCGTTGGGCTTCGCCAACCCGCCCGCCTTCAACCGCGCCTTTCGCCGCTGGTTCGGCGTGGCGCCACTGGCGTTTCGCGAGGCGGCGGTCGATCACCCGGCCAGTCGCTTTTGGCGCGCGCGGGGGTGAGCACCGGGCGTCCTACGGGCTGCCTCCGAGTTCGGTCGTACAGTTAGCGACTCCGCCCCGCATTGCGCATTTGTAGTTGGCCTTTTGCCCGCAGCCCCGGACCTGGAAGATGAATGTGGACAGTTCGATCACGGTGATCTGGTCACCTGGGCAAGAAAATTCGATGCGCGCGCGGTCGCGGGCGAGGCCCGTCAGGTTTGCGCACTTCCGATCCCAGCGATGGCACTGGTAGAACTCGCTCTTGCCACATCCGTGCGCCCGATAGGTGTTGTTGGTGACGGTTTCGACGCTGGTTTCCGCTTCGCCGCACTGGAACTCGGCTTGGGCGCGGAGATGAACGAGACGCTTGAGGCCGCCGTAGCGCTGGCAGCCACCGGCCGCGAGGACGAGCAACGAGACCAATGTAGCCCAGCCGCAAAGCGTGCGTAGCATGGTAGTGGCACCGAACATCGGGGCGAGCCTGCCATAGTTCGAGCCAAAGAGAACCGCCGATCGGGGGTTCTCTTTGGCTCGCTTCCCGCATGGCAGCAGCGCACGCTCGGCCTCACTCGACGCCGACGCCATGGCCGGGTACCGTCGCCGCGTAACCAAGGACCGACGATGCTGCAACTGCTTGGATTTTCGGCGAGCAACTACTACAGCCTGGTGAAACTGGCGCTGCTCGAAAAGGGCGTGCCTTTCGAGGAAGTCGAGGTCTACACCGGCGCCGGGCCCAGCTACCGGCCCGACTACCTGGAGCTCAGCCCTCTGGGCAAGGTGCCGTGTTTGAAAACGCCGGAAGGGCCGATCAGCGAGTCGCGCTGCATTTTGCAGTACCTGGAAGTCGCCCACCCCGAGCCGGCGCTCTTTCCTACCGGGGCCTACGCGCGGGCCAAGCACGATGAACTCTACCAGGTGATCGAGTTCTATCTGGAGCTGGCGTCGCGGCGGGTCCTACCCTACGTGCTCAGCGGTCGCCAGGCGCCCGAGGTGATCAAGGCCGAGACCCGAAAGGACGTGGAAAAGGGGGCGGCCGCACTGCAGCAGCTCGGGCGTTTCGAGCAATTTCTGACCGGCGAGAGCCTGCGCGCGGTGGATCTGGCCGCCACCCTGCACATTCCAATCACCTCCTTCATGATGAAGGGGGCCTTCGGCGACGATCCGCTGGCGAAGCTCGACGGGCTGTCGGACTACCTGGCGCGCATGGAGGCCCGCCCCCACGTGCAGCGCATTCGCAAGGACACCCAGGAAAACCTGCCGAGGTTCATGGCCCACATTCGGGCGCACTACGCCAGCGCCACGTAGATGTTCTGCACGTCGTCGTCGGCGTCCATGTTCTCGAGCCAGGCTTCCACTTCTTCGCGTGCCCCGGCCTCCAGGGTCACCGGGTTCTTGGCGAGCCACGCCAGCGCCGAGGACTCGATGTTCCAACCCCGCTCCGACAGCGCCCGGCCCACGGCGTCGAGCTGGTCGGGGGCGGTCAGAAATGCCTGGGCGCCGTCGTCGGCGGGGCGCACGTCGTCGGCGCCGGCCTCGATGGCGGCTTCCTCCGGGTCTTCTCCCTGCGCGGGCGGCTGCGCCTCGATGACGCCGCGGCGGTCGAAGTCCCAGGAGACCGACCCGCTGGCCCCCTGCTGACCCTTGCGGAAGAGCACGCGCATGCTCGAGGCGGTGCGGTTTTTGTTGTCGGTCAGGCACTCCACGATCACGGGCACCTGATGGGGCGCGAAGCCCTCGTAGGTGACCAGCTCGAGATTCAGCGGGCCGTCGAGCAGACCAGCCCCCTTCTTGATCGCGCGTTCGAGGGTGTCGCGGGGCAGCGAGTGCTTCTTGGCGGTGTCGATGGCCAGGCGTAGGGCCGCGTTCAGCGCGGGGTCGGCGCCGCCGCGCGCGGCCATCATGACTTCCTTGGCGAGCTTGCCGAAAAGGCGGCCCCGCTGATCGGCAGCTGCCACCCGATGCTTTTGCTTCCACTGGGCGCCCATGGGCGCAGTGTAACCGATCGACCGCCAGGACGAGCCCACGGCGAAAATCGCCTCCAGTCGCGATTTCCGCCACCCACTTGGCGATTGCTGTCGCAGGCCCTTGAGTGTGCAAAACGCTGCCAAATGCCGGGTCCCGGTTGCGCCAGGTCAAGGCCAGCTCCGGGCGGGCCGCGTAGATTTCCGGCAGGCGAACGGGCTGCCATCCGAGGACGCGATGTCCGAGCCAAAGCGCTCACCGGTGGCCAGTTCGGTATGAGTTCCGCGGCCTGTGAGTGCCGCGGTGGTTGGGTTGATAGGAGTTGATAATGTTGGGTCATTCAATCGATTTGCGCGCCATGCCGATCGCCTTGCTCGCGCTGGCCTGGGCCGGCGCGGCCTGTTCCGGAGAGTCGGACTCGAAGCAGGGCGATGGCGCGGGCGCTTCGGCCTCGGTCACCGATGAGGGCGACGGCGCGGGAGGCGGCGGCGCCTCGAGCGCTGTCGACGCGATTCCGTGTGGCGTGGCCGAGGTGGTGATCAACGACTGCCAGGGTTGCCACAGTGCACAGATGGTCGGCGGCGCGATCCCCCTGCTCACCCACGATGACTGGCACCAGGCCTCGCCATTCTATGCCGACAAAGAGGGGCTCGAGGCGGAGACCAAGGTCTACGAGGTGGCCAAGATCCGCATCGGCGACGGCTCGATGCCCCAGGGCGCGACCCTGGCCGAGGCCGACTTCAAGGTGCTCGACGAGTGGCTGGCCGCCGGAGCCCCCGCTGGCACCGAAGACGATGCCAGCTGCATCGCAGACCTGGCCACCGCAAGCGCCACCGGCTCGGGCGATATCGTGCGCGACAAGGACGACGAGTGCGGTCGCCCCGGCGCTGAAGACCCCATCGTCGCGCGCGACGGTGAGCGCTGTTTCAACTTCTTGACGCACGGTCAAAGCGGTGTCGACGACACCACGAAGTTCCCTGTCCCCCCGGGCGAGTCCTATCACGAGATCTACTACGCGACGCCCTGGGAAAACGACGACGTGATGACGCGATTTGGCCACCAGTTCGACAGGCTCGAGGTGCTCCATCACTACTTGATCTTCACCAACAACAACAGCAGCAGGCAGCCGGGCGACGTGGCGATGAACGTGGCCGGCTCGACGCTCGGCACCGGTTCGACCCTGATCGGCGGCTGGGCCGTGGGTGGCTGCGGTCAGGAGTTTCCCGAGGATCTCGGGGGTGAGCTGCCCGATTCACCGCTGGTGATGATCCAGTGGCACATGTACAACCTCACGGGCGAGACCCAGGACGACGGCAGCGAGCTGACGATTTGCGTGGTGCCCGAGAGCGACCGCGACAACATCGCAGGGGTGACCTTCCTCGGCACCGAGTCGCTGGGTGGCATCTCGGTGGCCGGCATCTCCCTGGGCGGCATGGGTCCGGGCGAGCAGAACTTCACCACCGAATGCAAAAACGAGTCCGAGGGCAAGGTGACGCTGCTGGGCTTCACGCCGCACATGCACCTCATCGGCACCAATATGAAGACCGAGCTCAGGCGCCTGGACGGCACGGTCGAGACCATCTTCGACAAGCCCTTCAGCTTCGACTACCAGGTGGGCTACACGCTGCCCCAGCGCGTGGTGGTGGAGCCAGGCGAGACCCTGATCACGACCTGCAGCTACTTCAACGACACCGGCGCCAACGTCGGTTTCGGCGAGTCGACGGGTGCGGAGATGTGCTACAATTACGTCTCCTACTATCCGGCGGGGGCCCTGGACATTCCGGGCATCGCCAGCCTCATCGGCGCCACCAACATCTGCTGGGGCCCGGTTCTCTGAGGCGTTCGGCTGGCACAGGCCGGCGGTAGCTGGCCGCGGTCGACTGACGACGACGGACTCCAGAACTTTCTGGGGCCGTCGTTGTCGATCCATCAGGCCATGTTCCACGCGCTGCTCGCCGTCAACGCTCTGACCTGGTGTGTGATCATGTACGGCTTTGCGGTCGAGCTACGGCGGCGCGAGCCGGCTCCCCAGCGGGTTCTGGCGCACCGGGCCTGGCGGGCTTCGCAGTTCGTGGTGGCCGAGGCGCGGGCGCTGGGGCCGCTGCACCGGCGTCTTTTGCGTGCGGCGCTGCATTATCAGCAGCGGGCTGCGGCCATTGCAGGCGCGCTCGACGCCCCTCGGCGGCCTGCGGTTGGGGCTTTGCGGCTGGCTGAACTCGCGGCCCGCCCAGCGCTCGCTTCGCTGGGCCTGTCGTGGCGACAGCGTCGCGAGGAACTGTTCGAACTCGCCCACATGGTCGAGCAACTCGAGGCGCTGGGGGCTGCCACCGCGCGCTACCGCGCGGGCATCGGAAGGCTGTGGGAGCTGGACATTCCGCTGCGCTCCCTGGACTGCGGCGCCCTCGAGGCTTGTCAGTCGAAGCGGTAGCCGTCGAAGCGGTAGCCGACGGTGCCGAAGACACCGAAGGTCGAGTCGCCGTCGCCGGGGATGATGGTGCTGCGCAGATCGCCGCCGAACTCCCAGGCGCCCGAGGTGAACAGCAGGGTCAAGCCGGGTCCCAGGGTGAAGTAGACGGGCACTGTGCGGACTTCCGGTTCGCCCGGCGACTGCTTGCTGACCATGCCGACGGCCGCACCCAGCATCAGGGTCGGTCGGATGATGATGCTGTCGCTCGCCCACAGGTTGTAGCCGAACTCCGAGCCCATCAGCATGTAGTTGGCCGAGGTCTTGCGGATTACGGGGGGAATGCCCGCGGCTTCCCCGTCGTCGTGGCTGGTGCCCAGGTAGTAGAAGTAATAGAGGCCGGTGTAGAGGTCGAAGTTCCAGCTGTAACCGCCGCGCAGGGCCGCTCCCAGCCCGTAGGGGTGGACGCTCTCGGTGCTGATGCGGTCGGTCTTGAAGCTGTAGCCCAACAGCAGAGCCGCATCCCAGGGCAGTCCGTCGCCCGCGCCCTCGGCGACCGGGGCCTCTTGTTTGGCCGCGGGCTTGGGCTTTTCCTCGTCCGGCGGCGGGCGTTCCCAGGAACCGTCGTCCTGTTCGTAGTCGCCATCGGCCGGCGCGTCGCCTTCGCCGCCCTCTGAACTCTCCTCGTCGTCCTGGGCGAGGACTGGCGCCGCGGCACAGAGCGCGAGCAAGAGGGTTACCAAAATGGAACAGAGGTACTTTGCCATCGAATGCTCCCGCTGGACGATGGCGCCAGTTTGTACTGCAAGCGCACCGTGAAGGAAAGGGTACGCCCGTGTGATCAGGGCCGCGCCAACATCACTTCCGCCGTTACGCAGCCGAGGGGAAAGCTATTTTGTCGCGCTTCGGCAGCCCTCAGAAGTACTTGCCGGCGACCAGCATGATGGCAAGCGCGGAGATTTCCCCTTCGCCGTTGAAGATCACGGGTACGGTCGCGTCGCCACCCACGAAGAATTCGGGTGTCAGCGCGTAGGTCAGACGTGCGCCGGGCGCCAGATAGAAGTCCTGGGCCGAGCCGTCGTCGACGTTGGTGCTCGCCGGATCGCTGTCGCTCCAGAACTGCATCGCAAGGCCCAGATCCAGGGACAGTCGAAACTGCCAGACGCGATCCTGGTGCAGGATGTAGGCCCCCTCCATCGCCAGCATCAACCAAAAGATACCGGCGCTGCCGCCGCCCGTGTAGCTGACGCTGTCGCCAAAGTAATACTGGGCGCGCCCGCCGACCACCCAGGGACCAAATTGATAACCCCCAGTGATTCCCAGGCCGATGCCGAAGGGCTCGAAGTCCCGCGCCGTGGTCGGCACGCGGACGAAGACCGAGTCGTCGGCCAGGTTCATACCGTAGCCGAAGAGCAGTGAACCGCTCAGGGCGTGCACTTCCGCCAAATCGACCGCGTCTTCGCTCCCCTCGGCGTCGTCGCTGGCCTCCCGGTCCTGCGTCGGCGCGGGTTGTAAGTCGGCGTCGGCGCCATTGCTCTCCCCCGAGCTTTCCTCGCCGCCCTCCTCGTCTTCGAGTTCGGGCAAGGTGGTGACGGGCACGTCGCGCTGCAGCGCCGGGATGTGCCTTTGGGCCTGTGCTTGTGTGGCAGACAACAGCAGCGAAAGGGCTGCCAGAAGCCGCATCGATGTGGTTTGGATCGAGCCGAGGGCTGGCTGCGTTTGCATGAGCCCACAATGGTAGCCCATGGGCTTGGCCCGGTGGGACTTCAGACGGCGGGCTGTTCGCGCTCGTTCGCTTCCGGCGCCTGTGGCCGCTCCGAGTCGCCGCCGCCGGGGTCGGGCTCGATGTGCGTGGGGTGGCTGGGCGGCGCTGGGCTGCTGGGGCCGGCGGCCAGGGGTAGCTTCGCCGACGGCGCCGCCCGCTGTGCGGCCTCCAGATCCACCCTGGGGCCGCCGCTTCCGCTGCTCGCCCGCGCCGCCGCCACCAGGCCCGCCATCGTCAGGCGTGCGCGGCTGGCGTCGACCAGGCCCTTGCGTTCGAGCTCGACCAGCAAGCGGGCCGCCTCGGTGGGAGTCACGGAGGCCGCTGCTGCCAGCGTGGTGGCACTGATATGGCCCGTGTCCCGACTGAGGCAGAACAGGGCGTGCAGGATGCGTGGAGCCATGCGATCTTGTGTCATGCTCCGAGCCTGGGCCAAAACTGAAAACGTGTCCAGTTTCCAGCGTTCAGCGCAATCACTAGTGGATAACCTCGCGAAAACACCGAGAAAAACACCATGAGTCTGCCCCCCTGCGGTCTCTACCGAACCACCGCCGCCATCGCCTCGATCCCCGAAGGGCGCCTGGTCTACTTCCATAACCACGGCGATCCGGGGCCGGGGCTGTATCTGCCCGAGAGTTGGAAGGCCAACCGCATGCAGCTGTCGCCGCGGGGCACGCTGCTGCCGAGCCCCGAGGACGTGCGTTACCTGGAGCCGCTGCCGCCCGAGGGCTTTTACCGCGTGGTCGAGGCCTTCGACTGCTGCGACAAGAAGTGCCGCCGCTTCGAGCAGGAGGCGCTCTTGCAGCTGGGCTACAACGGTGAGGGCCACGCCATCGTCTTCGTGCCCGAGTGGGTCGATGGCATGTTGGCGATCCCCGAGCGCGGCAGCCGCATCGACGCCAAGAACTTCGAGCGTATCAAGCGCCTGCGCGTACCCGAGAGCCAGCCGCGCGAGGTGCACTGAGGGCTCGCGCGGCCGGTTCTACAGCGCCACGCGCACCAGCACGAACTTGTTGTTGTCGCGCTCGCTGGTCACCGGCTCCACGTCGCGCTTGTCTGCGAGTTTACGGAAGCGTCCCAGGCGTTTGTGTTCGAGCAGGAAATAGGCGGTGGAGCCCTCGCGCTCGTCCATCCACTTGGTCACCTCGGTGTTGTTGAGGTTGACGAAGACCGCCACGCGGTTGCCACTGTAGAAGTTTTCACCCTTCCAGTTCATCTGCCAGGCGACCAGCGGCTGCTCGGGTCCCTTGCGTTCGCCGTAGTAGCGGTCGATGAGACCGCGCTGGCCCCAGTGGGGTGTCAGGTCGAGCATGTAGACGTCGAGGTAGAAGACGGTGAACAGCAGCGCCAGGCCCAGGTAGGCGCGCAGCATCAGCGGTCTGAGGGCGCGCACGGCCGCGAGTACCAGCAGGGCCGAGGCCACGATGGCGAAGCCGCCGAAGATGGGGCGGTAGTCGAGGTAGTCGGGGAAGGGGCGCTCGTAGTTGTAGATGAACAGCTGGATCAGGCGTTCGGCGCCGGCCGGCCGCTCGGCGGTGGTCCAGGCCAAATCGCGGCCGACGAAGGCGGCCAGCAGCGCGCCCGCAAGCAGCGCCGCGCCGACGCCCGCCGTTGTCGACGAAGGCTCGTCGTCACGGCGAAGCGACCCGAGCTGCAGCCATGCGGCGGCGCCCAGCGAAAGCACGCCCAGGGCGATCAGCAGCGCGCACAGGGGCGTGGGCCAGGGGTGCTGCAGCGCCCAGACCGCGCGCTCGGCCATGCCCAGGTCGGGCGGCAAGACGCCCCGCACGTCGCCCCGAAGCCCCGCCACGCCCAACAAGAGCGGCAGCGGTGCCACAAGCGCGAGCATCAGTCCCAGGGCGGCGCGCTTGCCGAGCTTGCCCTCGCCTGCGGGGTGGCCCAGGAGCCGGTCGAGGCTGATACCCACCACGATCGCCGCCGGCGGCACGGCCGGGAAGATGTAGTGGTGAAACTTGGTGGTCATGGCGCTGAAGAGCGTAAAGGCGGCGGCAAACCACAGGCACAGCACGGTCACAAACTCGCGCTGCTCCACCGCACGCCTGTCGCCGCGAGCTTCATGGGCCCGCATCTGCGCGAAGGCGGCGAAGCCCAGCGGCAATAGCGCAAACCAGGGGAAGGTGCCGTAGCCGAGCTGCTCGATGAAGTAGCCGATGTCGCCGGTGTCGCCGTGCACGCCCTTGGTCAGGCGATTGATGTGGTCGTGGATCAGCAGCCGGTCGGTGAAGCGAGGCCCGTGGCGCATGTACATGGCGACAAACCACGGCAGGCCCACACAGCTGAGCAAGAGCGCGCCGGGCGCGATGCGAAAGCGCCCCTCGAGCAGCTCCGACCAGCGCGTGGTCGACAGCAGATACAAAAGCGCCACCAGCCCCGGCAGCGCGAAGCCGGGGATGCCCTTGGCCATGAAGGCGAGCGCGCAGAAAATGTAGAAGAGGAACATCAGCAGCGCCTGGGTGCGCCGCTCGCGCAGCACAAGACGCACCGCCGCGGCGATACAGAGGCCCCAAAACAGGGCCTGGCTGAGCGGCTGGGCCCACAGCGAGCGCGCGAAGGGTTGCTGGGCGCGGGCCGCGGAGTTGCCCGGCACCTCCGGGTTGTGGCCGGAGCCGGAGAGAAATTCGTCGCGATGCCAGGCGAACAGGCCGTCCATGAAGGTGACGTTGCGGCTGGCCAGGTAGAGCACCTGGGGCAGCGTCAGCATCAGAAAAAGCCCGATCACCAGCTCCTGCAGCGAGACCGTGAAGGGCCCGACGCGCAGGCGCGGGGCGGTGGCCTCGGGATCGCTGTGGACGGCGGCCAGAAAGAGCATCACCGCGATCGTCATCTGCCCGACGAAGGGCATGTCGGTGATCGCCTGGTGCGAGAGGAAGGCGAAGTAGGGCGTGGTCGACAGCACCAGGGCCGAAAGCCGGCCAGCGCGGCTGTCGAAGCGTCGGCTGACGGTGAAATAAACAGCCAAAAGAGCGCTGATGGCGATCAGGTAGATGGGCAGGCGCAGCACCCACTCGCTGTGCTGGAAGTGGCTGTCGGGCATGAAGCCGACGCCGCTGGCGCTCCACAAAAGTGCCTCGCTCCAGAAAATGAAGATCGGCTTGGACCAAAACCAGCGGTCCTGGGCCCACCACAGGCTGATCCAGTCGTCGCGGGCCAGGATTTCGCGGGCCACTTCGCCGTAGTGGGTCTCCCAGGGGTCCCACAGCCCGAAGCCGCCCAGCAGCGGCAGGTAGAGGGCCGAGCCGATCACAAAGACCTGCAGCCCCGGTCGTCGCAGCGCCGCCGGTACCAGCAGCCCGAGGGCGACGACGATGGCCCAGGGCAGCGCGACGCCGCCGCCGATGAGGGCCGCGCCCAGGGTCAGCAGCAGCGCCGCGGCCATGGCCGGCAGCGGGCTCAGCCAGGGCAGCTCGCCGGGCTTTCGGCCCAGGGCCGTATCGGTGAGAGGGCGGGCTTCGGCGTCGGCCTGCAATAGGCCCAGGGCGCGCAGCAGGGCCACCACGGCCAGCGCCAGGCACAGCCCTCCCCACAGCACGCCGCGCGGCAGCTGACCCTCGCGCGCCATCAAAAGGAAGCAAGCGCCCCCGGCGGCGGCCGAAAGCCAAAGCGGTCGCCAGCGCAGCGCGGCCACCCGGGCCCGGATATTTCGCCCGATTTCGGCCATCTGGGCGCGGGAGAATACGGAAGCGCCGGTGTCGGGTAAAGCGGGGGCTACCCGTACTTAGGGCTGCAGCGTCACGGTGCCGGCGGCGGGCACTTCGAATTGGCGCTCCAGCCGTCGCGTGCTGCCGTCGCGCAGGCGCAGCTCGCACAGCAGCTGCACGCTGCCGCTACTCAGCTCGACCTCGTGGCGCACGGTGGGCGGGGCGCCGGTGTTTTCGGGATAATGCAGGGTCAGGCCGTGCAGCTCATCGCCGTCGCGCAGGTAGGCCAGGCGCAGCTCGCGCACCCGGGGGGCCAAAGGGCCCAGCTGCAGGAGCAGCTCGGTCTGCCGCGGCACGCTGGGCCACAGCTCCGAGCCGACCGCGATCGCGAGCAATAGAAGGGTCAGCCGCGCCAGCATTGCGCGGCGCCCGCGCAACCACCCCAACAGGGCCCGGCCGCCCCCGCCGTTCTGTGTAGCTGTCATCGCAGTGCGTCCCGCAGGCCAATTCGGGGTGGCTGCGCCGCTCCCGCCGCCCCCGTGACTCCCCTGGCTCTTGGAGCGGCCCAGTTGGGTCCCAATTGTTGACCTGTCGGCGGCATCCCTGATTGTATGGCAATGTGTGGATCTGCGGGTGACTTTGCCACCAAAAGGGCAGAGACTTGGGTTTGTGGCACACCAAAAGCGGTGTTAAGTTGCACTCCTGAGCGAATTTTCCGTGCTGATTTCATGGTCCCACTGACCGAGATACTGGACAAGATCCGCACCTACCACGAGCACGCGGACACCGAGCTCATCAATCGGGCCTATGTGTACGCGGCCCGTATGCACCAGGGCCAGCTGCGCAAGTCCGGCGATCCCTACTTCGTGCATCCGGTCAGTGTGGCCGAGGTGATCGCCGAGATGCACCTGGACACCGCCAGCGTGTGCGCGGCGCTGCTGCATGACGTGGTCGAGGATACCGAGGTCACCCAGGAGCAGCTGGCCGCCGAGTTCGGCGACGAGATCGCCTTCCTGGTCGAGGGTGTCACCAAATTGGGTAAGCTCAGCTTTGGCACCCGCGAGGATCGCCAGGCCGAGAGTTTCCGCAAGATGCTGCTGGCCATGTCGCGCGACATCCGCGTGCTCTTGGTCAAGCTGGCCGACCGCCTGGATAACATGCGCACGCTCCACTACATGAGCGTCGACTCCCAGGAGCGCATCAGCCGCGAGACGCTCGACATCTACGCGCCGCTGTCGGGTCGCCTCGGCATCCAGTGGCTCAAGGACGAGCTGGAGGACCTGGCCTTCAAGTACATCTACCCGGAAGCCTATGCCCACGTCTCGGGCAAGCTCGAGCGCGCCAACCGCGACGCCGACCGCTACATCGGCAACGTGGTCGCGCAGCTGACGGACTTGCTCGGCGAGGCGGGCATCTCCGTCGACTCGGTGACCGGGCGCGTCAAGCATCCCTTCTCGATCTACCGCAAGATGCGCGAGCAGCAGTGCGACTTCGAGCGCATCCACGACCTGATGGCCTTTCGCGTGGTGGTGCCCGAGCTGGCCGACTGCTACGGCGCCCTGGGTATTACTCACTCCCAGTTTACGCCGGTGCCGGGCCGCTTCAAGGACTACATCGCGCTGCCCAAGAGCAACATGTACCAGTCGCTGCACACCACGGTGATCGGTCCCGAGCATCGCCGCGTCGAGATCCAGATCCGCACCGTGGACATGCACCGCACGGCCGACATGGGCATCGCCGCGCACTGGAATTACAAGGACGGCGCGCTGCTGGACGAGGAGGACAAGAGCCGTTTCCGCTGGCTGCGCGAGTTGATGGAGTACCAGAAGGAGGTCGACGACCCCGAGGAGTTCATCGACGGCGTGCGCGTGGATCTCTTTGCCGACGAGGTCTACGTCTTTACGCCCAGGGGCGACGTGCGCGTCTTTCCGCGCGGGGCGACGCCGGTCGACTTCGCCTACGCGGTGCACTCCGAGGTCGGCGAGCACTGCACCGGTGCGCGCGTCAACGGCTCCATCGTGCCCCTGCGCTACAAGCTCCACAATGGCGACACGGTCGAGATCCTCACCTCCGATCGCCAGCGGCCCAACAAGGACTGGCTCGACTTCGTGGTCAGCGCCCGGGCCCGCACCCGCATCCGTTCCTACATTCGCGGCGAAGAGCGCAAGCGCAGCGTGCAGTTGGGGCGCGAGCTCTTGGAGCGCGAGCTGCGCCAGCGCCAGCTCTCCTACCAAAAGGCCAGCAAGCGCGGCGACATCGTGCGCGCCGCCAAGAAGCTCAACCTCGCCAGCGACACCGAGCTGCTCTACCAGCTGGGCTACGGCCAGGTGCAGCCCGAGGATGCGGTCGAAGCGATCGCGCCGGCCGACGACAAGGGCAAGGAAAAGGAGCTGCGCCCGAGCCTGATCGAAAAGACCGTTTCGCGCGTCACCGGTCAGCGCGGCGCGGTCATGATCGGTGGCGTCGACGAGGTGCTGGTGCGTTTTGCCAAGTGCTGCAGCCCGCTGCCGGGTGAGCCCATCAGCGGTTTCATTACGCGCGGGCGCGGCGTCACGGTCCATCGCAAGGGCTGCGAGCGGGCGCTGTCGCTGGAGCCCGAGCGCCGCATCGACTGCAACTGGAAGCGCGACGCCAGCATTCAGCTCCCGGCGACCCTGCGCATCGTTACCGCCGACCGCCCCGGCATCCTGGCGCTGTTGTCGCGGGCCTTCAACGACGCCGGCGTCAACATCAATGAAGCCACTTGCCGCGCCTCGGTGCAGGGCCGCTCCGTCAATACCTTCCAGTTTCAGGTGCCCGAAGTGGGCAAGCTGCGCTCGCTGATGCGGGAGCTGGCGCGCGTGGACGGCGTCTACGAAGTCGAGCGCATCTGAAGCGCGCGCTGTAGGGCTGCGAGTTCGTCGGTGATGAGGCCGTCGACCCCCAGGGCGGCCAGCTCGAGTGCTCGCTCGGGGTCGTTGACGGTCCAGACGTTGACCGCGAGGCCCGCGGCGCGCACGGCTTGGAGTGCGGTCACATCGAGCGCGCGCACGCCCGGATGCAAGGCACCGGCGGCGGCCGGCGGCGCGTAGGGCGGTTTGGCCACCAGCCAGGCCATGGTGATGTCGGGCAGCGTCGCGGCCAGCGCTTCGAGCATGGAGCGGCTGAAGCAGGAGACCAGCAGCTGCTGTCGCTCGGCTGCGGCGCGGCCGCCGAGCACGCGGGCCGTCGCTGCGATCAGGTCCTGGCGATCGGGCAGGTCGCTCTTGACCTCCACGTTGATCCGCAGGCCCGCGTCCAGCAGCAGGTCCAGGACCTCGTCGAGCAGGGGGATGCGCTGGGCGCCCGCGAGCTGCACGTCGCGCAGCTGGTTATAATCGCTGTCGGCCACGATCCGCCCGCGCTCACCCGGATCCTGGGCCATGCGCAACAGATCCGGGTCGTGGAAGACCACCACCTCGCCGCTGCGGCAGCGCCGCACGTCCAGCTCCACGCCGTCGGCGCCGAGCTCGATGGCCGCGGCAAAAGCCCCCAGCGTGTTCTCGGGCTCATGGTGATGCACGCCGCGATGGGCGTACAGCAAAGGCGAGCCGTGGTAGCGTGGGGGCATGGCAGAGATGGAGCTTCAGCAATTGGCGCCCGACGTGCACGCCTGTCTGCAAGAGGACAAGGGCCTGGGCTATAGCAATTCGGGTTTGATCGCGCGTGGCAAGGGCCTGGTGGTCGATACGTTTTGGGATCTACCGCATACGCGGGCCATGATCGAACTCTACCGCGGCGTCTGGAATCGGGAGCCCGGGCAGCTGGTCAACACCCACCACAACGGCGACCACTGCTATGGCAACCAACTCTTCGAGGGCGCCGAGATCATCGGCCACGAGGGTTGCGCCGAGGCCCTGAAGAACGACGACCCGGCGCGCATGCAGATGCTCAAGGGTCTGGGCGCTTCCGGCGACCCCGTGCTCGAGGACTTCGCGCGCCAGCTTTCGCCCTGGGACTTCGAGGGCATCGAGCTACGGCCCCCCACCACGCTGGTCAAGGAGCGGCTTCAGCTCGATAGCTGTGAGTTTCCCATCGAGGTGCTCTACGTGGGCCCGGCCCATACCGTCGGTGACGTCATCGTGCACCTGCCCGAGCAGCGCATCGTCTTCACCGGCGACATTCTCTTTCGCCGCTGCACGCCCATCGGCTGGGAGGGCACCTTTGAGCAGTGGGTCACCGCCCTCGATCGCATCATGGAGCTCGACTGCGACATCGTGGTGCCGGGACACGGCCCCCTGTGTGGCAACGAGGGGCCGCGCGAGATGAAGGAGTACCTGCAGTACGTGCGCAGCGAGGCGCGCAGCCACTTCGACGCCGAGCGCAGCGCCGTGGAGGCCGCCAAGCGCATCGACCTGGGGCCCTACGCCGACTGGACCGAACCCGAGCGCATCGTCTTCAGCGTCGAACGCGCCTATCGGGAGTTCCGCGGCGAGCCCTTCGACGCACCCTTCAACCCCATCGACACTTTTCGCGGGGTCTACGAGCTGCGCGAGGCAATGGCCAAACCAGGCTAGCTTGGTCGGGCGCTGGCGTCGGGCTGCGGCGGCTGCTGGCTAATTTGGCCAGAAGAGGCCAATTGGGGCCAAAAAAGGCTTGCATCTGCGATGGCAATCCGTAGCTCATGGCTCGGGCCGACAGCGCTCATCCTGCTGCTGTCGGCCTGCGCCGCGCGCGCTTCGCAGGTCGGAGAGCAGGTCGATTTCGACTCGCCCCAGGTCGCGGCCCTGCGCCAGACCAGCTGCAGCCAGGACTTCGAGGCGGCCACGCGCATCGGCGCCGCGGCCGCACCGGAAAACGCTTCGGGGCTGTGGTCGGTTTCGCCCTATCAGGTGCTGCTGCCCCAGAGCGGCGAGGGTTACGTCATGGTCCATATCGACGCTCCCCACTTCGACTGGCTGCTCTACACAAGCGCCAGCGCGACCCTGGAGAGCCTGGACGAGCCCGCACTCGAGTTTGGCGGGGATGTTGAAGTCTGTGGCGAACCGGCGCTGGTCGAGTACGGCCTCCACCCGCCCGAGCCGAGCGGGTGGCCCCTGCGCATCGTGGGCGAGCCGGGCACCCGCGTGCTCTTCTACGCCGGCCTGGCCCAAACCGACCACAGCGACCCGAGCCAGGCGGGTCACGCCGGTCACGACCTCAGCGGGGACGTGGGCGCAGGGGGCGTAGACCACGGCGACGGACAGTAGCGGGCTGCGGGTGTTCAGCCCGACAGCGCGATCGGCGGCTTCCAGCCCGCGCGCGCGCGGCCGCCCTCGTAGAGCGTGCGCTCTTTGGTGAAGGCCGCGTGGAGGAAGTCCATCAGCGCCTTGACGCGAGCGGTGTGGCGCAGGTCGGGGTGGGTCAGAAGCCAGAGATTCAGGGTGAGCGTTTCGACCGGTTCGGTGGCGCGCACGAGCCGCGGCTCGGCGTCGCCCAGATAGCAAGGCTGCAGCGTCAGTCCCATGTCCTGGCAGGTGGCTTCGATCACCGTGATCGAAAAACCGCCGCTGAACACGATGCGGCTGTGGGCCTGTTCCACCTTCTTCCAGACCCATGGCGTAAGCCAGTCGGTGATGCCGTGCAGCAAGCACCACTGGTGTTCGCACAGGGGCAGGCCCGGGTGCTCTGCCAGGTAGCGCTCGGTGGCGTAGACCGCGAAGCGAAAGGGGCAGACCTTGCGGCCCAGGCTGGCGTCGGGCGGCTTGCCCGTGGCGCGGATGGCGATGTCGGCCTCGCGCCGCGTGAGGTCGGCGGCGAGGGCGCCGCCATCGAGCTCGACCCTGACCTCGGGATGCAAGGCGCGGAATTGGGCCAGCAGCCTGGGCGCGATGAAAGCCGCCACGCCCTCGGGCGCCGTCAGCCGCACCTTGCCCTGCAGACGCATGTCCTGGCCCAGGACCTCGCGGCCCAGGGCATGCACCTCGCTCTCGATGCGCTCGGCACAGGCCAGCGCGGTCTCGCCCGCGTCGGTCAAGAAGTAGCCCTTGGGCAGCCGCTCGAAGAAGCGCACGCCGGTGCGCTCCTCGATGGCATTGATGCGGCGGAAGACCGTGCTGTGGTTTTGGCCGAGCAGCCGCGCCGCGCCCGACAGGCTGCGTGCGCGCCCGATCGCCAGGATCACCATCAGGTCGTTCCACTCCAGCGCGTTGTCCTCGGCCACCGGCCGACCGTGCCAGAGACCTGTGCGACCTTGCAATATTATATTGCTAGTTTGCTGGATACCATTGCTAAAATGGACGGGTTAGGGTGGTTCCAGTTCGACACGGCGGGGGCCCCGAGGCCCCGGCAGAAACCTGAAAGGACAACCCTCATGAGCACTTTTTCGATCGACCGTTTCGCCGCCGAGTGCAAGCAGGCCATGGCCGGGGCTCCCAATGCCTGCGATGCCGCCAGGCAGTACCTGGAGCAGAGCCTGGGCCAGCACGACAGGGCCGACATCATCGCGGTCCTCGAGGCCGCGATTCCCGCCGGCGCCAGCGTGGGCGAGATGATCGTGCACCAATCGCCCGAGCTGACCATGCTCTACGCGCGCGTACCGGGGCGCTTCCGCAGCGGCATCCACAACCACACGGTCTTCGCCTGCATCGCTCAGCTCGAGGGCGAGGAACGCAGCACGGTCTACGCGCAGAGCGACGAGGGCCTGCGCGTGCGCGAAGAGCTTGGCGTGGTCGCTGGCGAGGTGATGGAGCTGCCGGCCGACGCCATCCACCACATCGAAAATCCGCTCGAGCAGACCAGCAGTGCCCTGCACATCTACGGCGGCGACTTTGGTGCGCTGATGGCAAAGCGCAGCCTGTGGACCGAGGGCGAGCACGCCGAGGTGCCCTTTTCCTTCGAGGGCCTGGTCAAGCAGGCGGCCATCGCCATGAAGCGCGAGGGCAACGCCAAGGGTCTCGAGGAGATGGTCAACGCCATCCCCGCCACCAAGGCGCTGGTGGATTCGCTTTGAGCACGGTGCCGCTCTTCGCTACACAACCAGCTCCAGATGCGAAAGACCGCGCAGGACGGGGCTTGGCTGGCGCCTGAAGCCCCCGTCGCCTAGCTTCCAGTGACCAAAGCGTTCGAGCAGCACCTCAAACGCGATCTGGGCCTCGAGGCGCGCCAGGGGGGCTCCCAGGCAGTGGTGGATTCCCCAGCCGAAGCCGAGATGCGTCCTGTCGTCGCGGCCGACGTCGAAGACTTCGGGGTCCTTGAAGGCCTCGGGGTCGCGGTTGGCCGCGCCGAGCATGACGACCACGCCGGAGCCCTTGGGGATCTCGTGGCCCTGTACATCGAGGGGCTCCGACGCCGTGCGGAAGACCAGCTGCACGGGGCTGTCGTAGCGCAGCATCTCTTCCACCGCCGAGGGCACCAGCGAGCGCTCGGGCCGCAGGCGCTCGAGCTGCTCGGGGTTCTGCAAGAGCGCGAGCACACCGTTGCCCACGAGGTTGGTGGTGGTGACGAAGCCGGCGATCAGCAACAGCAGCGCGGTCGAGCGGATTTCGGCGTCGCTGAGGCGCTGGCTCTCCACCTGGGCGCCGATCATGGCGCTGATCAGGTCGTCGGCGGGCTCGCGCCGGCGCTGGGCGATGATGTCTTCGAGGTAGAGCAGCAGCTCGCGCCCCGGTCCGTCTGTGCGCACCTGAGAGGGATCGGTGGCGCCGAGCAGGCTGTTGGCCCAGCCGCGGAAGCGGGCGTGGTCCTCGGTGGGCACCCCGAGCAGCTCGGCGATCACGATGGCCGGCAAGGGCCCGGCGAGGGTGTCGACGAGATCGAAATGCTGCCCCGGGCGCACGCCGCCGAGCAGCTCTTCGACCGTGCCCTCGATGCGGAGACGCAGCTCCGCGATACGCCGCGGGGTGAAGGCCTTGCTGACGATGCCGCGTAGGCGCGTGTGCTCGGGCGGGTCCACGTTGAGCATGGTGGTACCGAGCAGGTTTTGGTTTTCGGCGTCGCCCACCGTCTGGCGCCTTCGGCCTGCGCCGTCGGCCGAGGAGAAGCGGGTGTCGCGCAGCACCTGGTCGGCCGCTGCGTGACCGGTGATGACCCAGGGCGCTCCGCCGATCGGCCCGCTGCCGCGGCGCGGGCGCAGCACCGGCGAGCGGCGGCGTAGGGTGCGGAAGGCTGCGTAGGGATCGATGCCATCGGCCCGAAAGCGCTCACGGTAGTCGCGCAGGGCCCGGCGCGTGTAGGGCGCGAGGGCATCCTGAAGGCGGTCCTGAACCACCGATTCACCGGGAGTGAGCTGGTGGGAGAGGCCGTCGAGCAACATGATGGCGCGGGCCACCAGCGTGAAGTGATGGGGCATGCGGATGGGCTCGCCGCCCTCCGCCAGCGTTTCCAGCTGCTCGCGGCGCTCGCGCCGGCGTGCGCGACGCTCGGCCCGTGGTGGGCGCGGTCGACCGGGGCGTGGCGGCTCGCGCGGCTCGCCGAAGACCTGCTCCACGATTTGGTCCAGCAGCTCCGGCGTGACCTCGTCGAGGTTGAAGCCGAGATCGCGGGCCGCAAGCAACGCGCCCTCGTCGTCGCCCACGCTGCTCTTGGCGACCAGGTCGGCCATGGAGGCGGCGAAGCCCTCCGGCAGCTCCTTGGCCAGGCCGAAGTCGAGCAGGCCCACCACGTCACCGGGCAGGATCAGCACGTTGCCCGGGTGCGGGTCGCCGTGGAAGAAGCCGTGCTCGAAGATCATCTTCGCGAAGAGGTCGCCGATGTTCTCGGCGATCGCGCGCAGATCGGCGCCGCTCTTCCGCAGGCGCTCGACCTCGGTCAGCGGAATGCCCTCCAGGTACTCGAGCACGAGCAGGCGCCGGCTGCTCCACTCGCGGTGAACGCGCGGCACGCGGATGCGGGCATCACCCTCGAACTGGCGCCGCACGCGCTCGGTGGAGTCGGCCTCGCGTGTGAAGTCCAACTCCAAGTCAAGAAAGTGACTGCCTTCGTCGATCAGGTTTTGCGGGTCGAAGACGTTGCTCCTGGGGATGAAGCGGTCGGAAGCGATGCGAACCGCGCGCAGGTCGGCGCGCACCAGCTTCGCCACCTCCGGGTACTGCACCTTGAGCACCACCTCGGTGCCGTCGAGCAGGCGGCCGCGGTGAACCTGGGCCAGCGAGGCGGCGGCCAGGGCTTTTTCGTCGACGTGCTGGAAGACTGCGGACAAGGGCTTGCCGAGCTCGGCTTCGACGGCGGTCTTGATCTGGGAGAAGGGGCGCGGCGGGACCTTGTCCAGGAAGCGCCCGAGGATACGCGTATAGGGCTCGGGGAAGATGTCACCGCGGGAGCCGATAACCTGGCAGAGCTTGATGTAGACGCCCTCGAGCTCGACGGTGAGGTCATGGATGTCGCGGGCCGTGGCCTCGTGGGCGCCGTTCCACTCGTCCTCGGAGGGCGGCGCGTCGGTGCGGGCGCGGGCGCGCAGGGGTTGATAACGGCGGTGGGCCTGGAAGGCCAAAAGGCCCGACTTCGCCATGCGATAGGAAACGGATCGACGCAGCATCGGTAGTGCCCGGGAGCATAGCAAGAACGCCGCCGCGCTCCAGCGGGGGGCGAAGGCCACCGCACCGATCGCCACCTTGGAGCTGTGAAATCAGGCGTCGCGCTGCGGTTCGGCGCAGCGGCGAGCACCTGCGATGGCCGGTCCCGAGCATTGCGAAATGCAGGGGGCCTCAGTACCAATCGGGGCCCCAGGTGACGCGCCAGCCCACTTCCAGGCGCTCGAGGTGCAAGCCGAGCATCGACAGCGCCCCGTTGGCGTCGCTTCTGCTGGCGATGGCGTACGCGGTCTCGAAGTTCTTGATGCCGATCGGATAGGCAGCCACCAACCGGGTCTCGGTGTGTCCGTAGGCCCGCACGGCGCGGGCGGCCAGCTCCATGCGACCCCGATCGTCGAGCCAGTTGCAGTAGAAGCCCTCCATGGTGCTACGGTAGAGCGGGGCGTCGTCGCTGCCGATGGCCGCGTCCATCACACGCAGGATGCCGGCGATGGCGTCGCGGTCCCGTGCGCTCACTTGCGTGACCCCTGCGAGCGCTGCCTCCACCGGCTGCCGCCATTGGTCCTGCAGCTGCTCCCAGTCCAGCTCGAGCACCTGGCGCAAGCCGTGGTCGAGTAGGTTTCGCAGCTGGTGCTCGTCGCTGATGCAGCCCAGTTCGGCATGGAAGTAGCATCCGGAGCGCCAGCCCACCGAGGTTACGGCCAGTAGCCGAACCACCGCGGACATGCCGTGGCGATCCCGAAGTAGGCGCAATAGCGATCCGGCCCTGCCGTAGTTCGAGCCCCACACGTCCGTCTTCTCGAGCTCCACCATCCGCGTGCGCGTTTCCACGTTGGCCGCCAGCTTCTGCGCGTATTCGAGGTGATGGTCGCGGCCGGATTGATCGAGAAGCTCGGCCAACCCCTCGTTGAGAAATGGAAGTGGATAGCTGTCGTCTCGTGGTAGAGCCGCTGCCAGCACATGGGTCAATTCGTGGCCGTAGCGGACCCGCTCGAAGCTCCCTTCCACGCCCGTGTAGATCACGTCGTAGCGACCCTGACTCGGATAGGAGACGCCCACGCCCACGCCATGGAAACTCGCGGCGCTGCGGGACGGCGACAGGTGCACTGTCACGCTGGGTTCGTCCTGCAGCCCCAACTCCTGGTGAATTTGCTCGTAGGCAGCTTCGCGGCTCGACTCGATCGTCTCCAGATCCCGCTCGGCCGCGGTCCCGGGGAAGTACTTGAAGCGAAAGTGCTCGGACTCGTGGGTCAGCCAGCTCGCGTCTTCGTGAAGGTCGTGGTCGCAGGCATCGACGGCCAGCACGGGCAGCGGCGGCACGGCCGATTCGGCGAGCGGTGCGTCGTCTTCGAAGCCCGGCTCTGGCGGCGGTGAAGGCGCTGGCTGCTCTGGCGGCGTGTCCATCGTCTCGACCGGGTCGGCTTCTTCACCGCCGGCATCGGATGACCCATCACCCGCTGTTGAAGCGCCCGTCGGTAGACCCTGCAGCGGGCCGATCGCTCGCAACGCCATCGGCGGTTGCGACTTCGCCGGGGTCGGCTCTGTGGGCAGGTCGCTGTCGGGCTCTGGTGCGGCGGGGGACCCTGCCTCACCCGGTGGAGTACCACCGCCGATCGTCGAGGCGGCCGTCTGCTCCGCTCGGTCGCAGGCGAACAGTAGGGACAATACGAGCGTCGATCCGACCAGGGGCCGCGACAGGACAAGCGCTTCGCTTCGCATGATCGGCGATACGGATGGCTAGGTTGGATCTTGAGCGGTCCATATTGCCTGTGGGTGAATGTGGTCAGCCACCGATCTGCATCCGAATCGATCGTACGCCGGTGTCAATTCATTGGCCTCTGTGCCGTCAGATGGTAAAATTACAGGTCGTATGAGATTGTTCGCCGAGGTTGAGGCGCGCCCGGCAGATCGGTTTTTGCTGCGCGATTACCTTCGGCTCATGGTCGCAGGTCGGAGTCCCGCCTCCGAGACCCTGAGCGAAGCGGTTGGGCTGCTCGGATGGAGCTGCACGCTGTCGCGGCGTGCCGGCCGCTTGCCGAGCGCCGCCGAGCGGAGCGCCCACGGCCGGACGTTGGCCACAAATCTCCCCATCCTCGCGGCGGTCGAGCAGGCGGCATCGGCGTTGCGGGCAGCTGGAATCGATGCCATCGCATACAAAGGGCAGGACTACCTGCATCGGTTGTACGCCGACGTCGGTGCCCGGCCCATGGCCGACGCTGACCTTTTGGTGCGGCCCTGGACGCGCAAAGCGGCGGCCAGGGCCCTGAGTGAGGCTGGCTTCGTGGCCGATCCCGAATGCCCCAGCTCCCATGAATGCAAGTTCGTGCGGGATGGGGTCGCTGTGGACCTGCACTGGGGACTGCTGCAGGAGGGACGCATGCGCCCGCATCACGGGGCCTTCTTCGAGCGTGCCGTGCCATCGCCGCTGGCCCCGGGTCTGCTCGCATTCGAAGCCACCGATGCGCTGCTGGTGCACTGCATCAACCAGTTAGTCAAAGGGTATTGCTTGCCGGCGCATTCCTATGTGGAGTCGAGCTTGCTTCTGGCGGGCGCCGACAGGGCGCGGCTGCTGTCGCGCGCCCATCAATGCCGTGCGCTTAGCGCCGTGTATTGCTCCATGCGTGCCCTTGACCGACTCGGCCACCGGAGCGCTGCCGATGTGCTCGAGTGCATCGCGCTCAGCCCCGCTCGCCGCGCCTTCCTCGATCGCGTGGTCGAGCGCTTCGCGCTGGAGACGCTCGGGCGACCACCGCCTGCGCGGCTGACGCTGCTGCTGCTCAAGGGTGCCCTTGTGGACCGCAGTCGGGACGCGATCGCCTTCCTCGGACGCTGGCTAGACTGGCAGTTACAGTTGGCGGGGCTGCCGTCGACTGCAGCAGAGACGACGCGCGGAAGTCTGGCGGTGCGGTGAGCGAGGAGGAGCCACCCACGATCGACCTGGCGCGTCGCAGGTTGTTGCGGATCGCGATCTACTCGGCGCCCGCCGTGATCAGCGCTGTCGTCGTAAAACAAGCGCACGCCCAGACGGCCTCCTGCGGCCCTGCACTCTGCGGCCCCGGCGGCTGCAATCCCTCGAGCGCGCCCTGCGGTCCCGGTCACATCTGCGACCCCTTCGGTGGCGTTTGCGGTCCCGACAACTGCGGTCCCATGTATTGATGCCGAGCCCCCTGCCCACACCCTGCGCTCGACGCAGTGCCAACGAAGAAAGCCGGCACACTGGCGCGACCGAGACCCTCTTCTGTCCTCCGGCCTGGTTCGCCGCGGCCAGCGACGACGGACTTGCGTTGGTGGACGCCGTTTCCGGTGCCCGGGTGTCGTTGCACGGCGAGGTGGCTGCGGCGCTGCGCGCGGGCCGACGCCCCACGGCCCTGGGCGCCATGGCAGCGCTCGAGCCGACGCTGGGCGCACTGGCCCAAGCGTTGGAGCACGCCGTTTTCGAGCCACTCGATCGGGCTCGGTTGTTGCGCGGCGGTGGCTACCGCCAGCTCTTTGTCGAACTCACCTCCCGGTGCAACGAGCGCTGCAGCCACTGCTACGCCGAAGCCGGTCCCGACCGCGATGTCGAGCTCGACTGGCCGACGCTGGAGGCGACGCTTCGGGATGCCGCGCTGCTCGGTTTTCCCATGGTGCAACTGACCGGAGGCGACCCCCTGTTGAGCCGCTCCCTGGTTTTGGCGGCCGAACTCTGCGCCGAACTCGGGATCGAGGTCACGGAGATCTACACCAACGGGTTGGCCCTGACACCGTCACTGCTGCGGCGGTTGCACCCGATGCCCATCAGCTTCGCCTTCTCATTCTACTCGCACCTTCCGGCTCACCACGACGCCATCACCGCGACCGCTGGCAGTCACCGTCGCACGCTGCAGGCGATCGGGGCCGCGCTCGATAGCGGCAAGCCGGTAAGGGTCAGCGTCATCCTGATGGATCGCAATCGTGACGATCTCGATGGAACGCTCGAGTTATTGCACTCGCTTGGGATCGAACCGTCGGCGATCGGGGTCGACGTACAGCGCAGCGTGGGACGCGGTCTGATGACGATCCGCCCCAAGGATGCGCCGCACCACGATCGTCTCGGTGGTCACAGAACGGCCCAGCGCGCCGGTGCCCAGGCGGGCCACGCCACCGCGAGAAACGGCCGCGCCTGCGTCGCTCACGACGGCGTGGTCTACCCGTGCATCCTCGCGCGTGACCGGCCGCTGGGCAACGTCCACGAGCGGTCGCTGCGGCAGATCCTGGAGCAGGCCTCGGCCCTGTCGATCGACCTGGACACGCTCGTCGGTGGCTTCGCCGACAGCGAAGAACGGCTCACCTGTTGGGAATGTCGGGTGCGTAGCGCGGTGCTTTCGACCGCCGAGGGAGTGCGAACATCATGATGTCGGCGATTCCTGTGAAGCGAGCTGCATTCACCCATGAGGTTCCGGAAACCGGTGAGCTGGTGATCTACGATCGGGAAGCCGGACGCCTGTTGCAGCTCAACGAGATCGGCGCTGCCGTGTGGCTGTTGATCGACGGAACCCGCAGGGTCTGTGACATCGCCACCTTCGTCAGCGAGACGCTGGGTGCCGATCGGCAACGGGTCGAGGTCGATGTGCACAGCTTCATCGCGGGACTCGAAGGTGATGGTGTTATCGAGCTACGGTGACCCACCCGGGCACAGCCGGTACACGATGTACGTCTCGGACGTTTGCATCGAGGTGGTGGTCGATCGCGGCTTGGTCGACCAGGCCTTGCCGGCGGTGTGGTCGCACGCCATGCGACCTCTGATGCCGAGCCAGCGGCGAGTCCGGTTCGAACTCGGCGGCAGCGACGCTTTGCTGACACTCAGCGTAGCGGGAAGCGAGCTGGCTTCGTGCCCTCGTGAAGAAGGCCCGATGGCGTTGCTCGACTGCGGGATCTACCGTGCCATGGCGCAGTGGCACTGCGGGCGGGCGCTCTTGCATGCGGCGGCGGTCGTCATCGGGGATCGCGGCGTGGTTCTGTGTGGGCCGTCGGGTGCGGGCAAGAGCACGTTTGCCTGGCACGCGGTCGAGTCCGGTGCTGACTACTTCAGCGACGAGCTGACGGTATGCGATGGCGCCAGGCTGTGGGGCGTGCCGCGAGCGATCCAGCTGTCGGCAGTGGAGGCGGGTGGGCCGCTGCCGCCCTGGGTCGTGGGGGCCGATGTGGACAGCTATCGCCTGCGGACGCCCGCGGGCGCCCAGCTCGTGATTCCACTGCGGGCCGTGCCCGCCGGGCGCGTGCCGGCCTCACCTTCCGATCCGGCCAAGGCGGCGGTGGTGGTGCTCGAACGCTCGGACAGCGATCGGCTGGGCGAGCTGAAGCCGCTCGAGATACTCGGTGCTCTGCATGAGGCCAGTTTCACGCCGTCCACCGAAGCCCTGTCGAGCCTCGTGCACCAGCGGCGCGGCGCCCATCTGCGCTGGCGCGATCCGGCGCGGGCCCTGGACCTGCTGGTGGATTGGCTGCAGTCGAAGCCGTAGTTTCAGGGGCCGGACGGGTCGGTGTGCCCTCAGTGATCGTGATGCCCGTGGCCGCAGTCCCAGTGCTCGATGGTCAGCTCATCGAGCCCATGGCCGAGCGCTGCCGCCCGGCGCATGACGCCGGTGATGTAGCGCAGTCGACCCTCTTCTTCGACGAAGCTCGACAGCTCGACCACCGAGTGGTCGCGCCTGAGGCGCGTGATCTCCGCGTGGAAGAGCACCTGGGCGATGCCGTCGGTGTCGGCGGGGCGCTGGTCGAGGATGTGCAGCTTTTTGTAGCGCACGCCCGAGCGGCCGCGCTCCATGGCCTGTTGGTAGGCCTCCTGGCCGTTGGCACGGGCTTCGTGCTGCGAGTGCAGTGTTGACCAAAGGTAGTCGCCCAGGCCGAGGGACACGGCGCTGAAGCGTGAACGCATCAACTCGACGGCGTCGGCGGGGGCCCGCTCGCCCGTGTGCAGGGGCTGACAACACCCGGCATAGGGCTTTGCGCTGCTGCAGGGGCACTGCTCGGGGCGAGCGTTTCGGTCGCGTCGGCGTTTCTTGGGCATCGCCGGCTCTTGTACACCCGATGGCGCTCAGATCGAGACCGGAAAGAGCACCGAGTAGCTTTCGCGTTTGAAGGGGTTGGTGCGGGCCTTGCGGGCGGCCCGGGCCATGCACGAGCCCTCTTTGGTGCCGGCGAAGTCGCCGCCCACGTTGGCGTGGCGCACGCGGCCGCTGTTGTCGAGCTGTAGCTGCAGCTCGGCCACACCCCGACGTTCGCCGCCGCAGGCCTGCAGCTCGGCCTGCACCTTGCGCATGGCCGCCACGATGTCGGCGCGGCTGGGCTCTTCGGCGAGCTGAGCGGGCTTCTTGGTCTTTGCTGTCGCCGGCCTGGCGCCGCGCCTGGCGCTGCGTGCGCGGGGCTTGTTCTGGGCCATCGCCGATGTCGTGGCGACCGCGGGCCCTGGCGTCTCGGGCTCGCCGGCGGCCGGTTGCGCCGCCTCGCTCGGAGCGGCCGCCGCCGGGGCGGCCGGAGGCTCGGCAGGCGCTGCGGCCACGGCGGTCTCACCCGGCGCTGCCGGGGTCGCTACGGGCAACGGCTCGGGCAACGGCTGGGGAGGCGTTGCGGCCGGCTGCGCGCTCGGCTCATCGCGCGCGGCCACGGCAGCCTTGGGCCGCGGGTCCTCGGACTGCTGCTGCAGTTGCAGCGCCAGCCCCGCTCCGGCCAGCGCGCTGACCAGCGCCAGCGTGGGCATCCAGCGCGAGCCCGACCGCGGGCTGCTGGCCGGCGCTGCGATCTCGGTGGGCGCGGTGCTGCTACCGGTATCGCGCTCGGGCGTTGCTTGGGCGGGCGGGGCCTCGCTGTCGCGGCGGTGGGCCTCGGCGTAGACCTTGGGGATCAGAATTGGAACCGAAGGCGTGGCATCCCGCTCGCGGCCTTCGGCCCCCTTGGCAAGCCTCGACTCCCTGGACTCTCCATCTTCGGCTGGCTTGTTGCGCTGCTCGTCCATGTCATACCCCGCATTACTTTCACCCACGAATAATACAGGGTAGCCGCGTGCAAGGACCAGCGCACAGGACTGATCGTGCCAGGATCGGCTCCGATTCAGCGGCTCCAGTCCCCCACAATCAGGCACGAAAATCAGCCGCGGATGGCGAAACCATGCTTTTCGAGGTTGTGCCTGAGGGGCGAGTCCGGGTCTTCGAGGCGCCGGATGGTGGAGGTGTAGGCGTCCTGCAGGATGGCCCGGCGCGCGGCGAAGTTCATGGGTGAGTACATGAAGAGCGTGGCGTCGACCTGGCGCGGCTCGATCACGGTCACCACGGTCTCGGGGTGCTCGGTGCAGAAGTGTTCCAGCCCCAGCGAAAAACGCGCCTCCATGCGGATGCGCATGGCCTGGTTGTAGACCCAGATGGCGCCCTTGTCGCGCACCCGGCTCTTGCGCCCGTGGCCCGTGGGGACGTCGCGGCCGGCGCTGCCGGCGTGCACCGGCACCATCGGGTTGATGACCAGGATCAGGCGGCAGCCCTGGGCTTCGGCCACGTCGATGTGGGCGGCATCGCCCATGCCGCCGTCGACGTAGTCGCGACCGCCGATTTCCACCGGGGCGTAGAGGATGGGCAGGGCGCTGGCGGCGGTCACCGCGCGCGCCACCGGTACCTCGCGCAGCTCACCCTCGCCGAAGACCGCCCGCCGCCCGGCGTCCAGATCGTGGGCGACCACGTAGAGCGCCTTCGGCAGCTCGGCAAAGCTCGACGGCAGCCCGCGCCGCTGCATGAACTCCTCCAGGAAGCGCTCGTAGGACTCAAGGCTGAAGATGCCCGCCGGCAGCGAGTCGACGAAGCGCTCGAGTTGATCCCAGACCTTGATGTCCAGGGGGCTGGTGGCCGCGGTGGAGACCGCCAGCCGGGCCGCCGAAATTGCCGAGCCGAAGACCCGCAGCAGTTCCCCCAGATCGATGCGCAGCAGGTGGTTGCGCGACAGGGGAAAGAAGTCGTCGGCCGGGTCGAGCAGGGCTCGATACATGCGCTGCACCGGCAGCCCGCCGGCCAGGGCCATGGCCACGGTGGCGCCCGAGGCGGTGCCCACGAAAACGTCGAAGTCGCCCGCCGACAGGCCCTCGACCCGATCCTCCAGCGCCGCCAGGCATCCCACCTGGTACATGGCGCCGGTCACACCACCGCCTGAGAGGCACAGGCCCATCTTGGCTGCTTTGTCGGGCATCGGGACCTCTCGGCTGGCGCCGCTGGGCGCGGGGGGGGGGGGCAATATGGGGACGGCAGTGTAACGCGCTTTTGCACGGCCGTGGGTCGGGACCGCCCCGAGCTTCTCGCTCGCTCCCGGCGCCTGCCGGCGTGCCGCGTGATTTGAAACCCCTGCAACTTCGTGGTTTTGGCGGGCCCGGCGCAGCGCAGGGGCGCCTCGAGGGAGTTCGGCTGTGATTTCGGCAGCCCAGCGGCAGCCGGCCCCCACTCTCCCTCGCGAAATTACTGTGGTTTCAAAACGTTCGGCGCTCTAGGATTACAGTCTGCCACCCGGCCGCGCCTGTCCTGGCCTCCATGATGCTCCGCCTGCTGACCGCATTGATCGCGACCTGGGCTGCCCTCGGCTGCGGCGCCGCGGCCGTTCGCAAGCCCACCGCGCCGCCGCCTCCGCTGCCGGGGGTGATCACCGACGCCACCTACGACGAGGTGCTGCGGGCCTATCTGCATCTGTCTGTGGGCGATCCAAACCGCACGGCCCTGCGCAAGCGCCTTAGCGCCTATCTGCTCAACCAGCGCGGCGAGGCGGCGGGTGAAGACGACTTCGAGGTGGCCGTGGACCTCATTGGTTCGATCACCGGCCTCTACAGTCCCCGCGAGCTGGCCGAAGAAGAACTGCCGGCGGGTCTGGGAACGTTGGCGCGTGTGCTGGTCGACAAGGGTTCGCCCCGCGGCGACGAAGCGCGCGTGCTCTCTGGGCTCTTTCTGCTTTCGCGGCTCGAGCCCGATCGAGGCGAGCACGCCCAACTCTACCGCCGCATCAAGCGCTGGGGCTTCGATGCCCGCTCCGCCCAGAGCGCGCCCCTCGATCGCTTCGAGGGGCTGGTCGAGGCCTGGGAGGAACACGCCCGGCTGACGCCGACTCCGGGGGTGCTCGACACGCTGGCGCGCCTGCACGTCGACCGCCGTGACGCGCTCTTTCAGGTCTTCCGTTCGCCCGAGCAGCGCCGCGTGCCCCCGAGCGCCGCGGTCTTCCACGGTCTGCAGCAGACGGCGATGAACGTGGCGGCGATTTACCTGCGCCATGGGGACGTGGCCTCGGCCGCCGCCCGCGTTGAGGCCATGGGGTCGGCCGGCGGCAGCGAGGAGCGGCTGCTCGAGTACCTGCAGATGGCGCGCGACGACGGCCCCGAGGGCACGGCGGTGCTGATCGAGCTGGCCGCGGCCTTCCGCGATGGCGGGCGTCCCGATGTGGCGCGGGGCTTGTGCATCTACGGGCTCAGGCGCCAGCGCGGCGATGCACGCTTCAGCCAGTGCCTGGCGCGCGTGGCGGCCAGCGAACACGAGGCCGGCGATGCCCTGGCCTGGTATGCCGAGGCGATTCGCCTGGTGCCCGACGATCGCGTGCTCTACGACGAGGTGCTCGAAGTGCTCAGCCGCATGATCGAGCAGGACGTCTTCGGCAGCGACTCCGAGCAGACGCAGCTTTTGGCCGCGCGCGCTTCGGAGCTGTTGGCCGAGCGCATGGAGCGCTGGCCCGACGACGCGCCGCCGGTCAAGCCCGAGGAGCTGTATCTGGCCATCGGCATGGCCGAGATGAACGTGGGCAATGCCGAGCAGGCCGAGGGGCGGCTGCGCGCCAGCCTCAAAGCTCGCGAGACGGTCGGTGCGCTGATGGAGTTGGGCATGTTGCTCGAGCGGCTGGGGCGCCACGATGACGCCGCGGCGGCCTACAAGCGCGCGCTGGGGCTTTCGACCGAGGGCAAGCGCGACGAGGGCGAGGGGCGCGGCGCCCGGCGCGCCGAGATCCACGAACGGCTGGCCGGTTCGTTGCGGGCCGGCGGCGACGCGGCCGGCGCGCGCAAGCACTATCAAAAGGCGCTGGCGCTGTGGGACGGGCGCATCCAGAACCTATCCGACCGGCGCCTGGGTTTGGCCCACCTGCGGCGCGGGGTGCTCCTGGGCCGGCTGGGGCGCGAGCGCGACGCCATCGTGGCCTTCGAAAAGGCCATGACGCTGGTGCCCCAGGTGCGCGACACCTACGCCACCATCCTGGCCTACCTGGTGGTCACCGAGCCCAACAGCGAGTTCGCCCATCGCGTCTTCCGCCACGCGCTCAATCAGCTGAGCCTGGAGCCCGAGTGGAAGGTCTATTTTGCCCTGTGGTTGCGCACCATCGCTGGGCGCAAGGGTCAGGCCACCGAGAGCGACGTCGATCACGTCTTCGAGGACCTCGCAGACGGCGACGATTGGCCTGCCATGCTGGCCCAATTCGCATCCGGCAGGGCCAGCTACGAGTCGCTGCTGAAGGCGGCGGAGACCGTTGGCGAGCGCACCGAGGCCCACTTCTACGAGGGCGCACGGCGTCTGGGAAAGGGCGATCTGGGCGGGGCGCGGACCATGTTCCAGCGCGTCCTGGACACCCACATGGTCAACTTCTATGAGTTCGCCATGGCCCAGGAGTTGATCGACACGATGCAAGCGGGTGCCTCGGGCGCGCCGCCGGCACCGCGCGCGCTTCATCCCTGAGCCCGCCGAGCGTGTCGCGACGTCAGGGCGCCGCTTGATCTGTCGCCGCCGGCCTGTCGGAAGCCGCGTCGGCGATGGCGGCGTCGGTTCTGGGGTGGGCCTTCGGCGCGCTGGGGTGGGCCGCCGCGGCCGGGGGCATGTTGGCGGTGATGGCGGCGTCGGCGCCGAGTTCGGTGAGCAGTGCCGCCAGGCGCCGGCGCAGACCGTTGTCGTAGGCGTGCTCGTATTCGTGGCGCAGGTGGGGTAGGGCGTCGTCGCGCAGGGCGTCGACGATCAGGGCGCGCGCGGCGTCGTGGGTGCGACCGCTGCGCAGCCCCCGCACCACATTGCGGCTCAGGAGCGCCCGCGAGCGGTACTCGGGGTCGAAGTGCAGCGCCGCCGCGTAGCTGGCGATGCCGTCGTCCCAGCGCCGCGACTCGAAGTAGCTGGTGCCCAGCAGGTAATGTAACTCGGGGTTTTGGGGGTCGGTCTCGAGCAGGCGCAGAAGCAGCCGGCGGGCCACCTCCAGCTCGCCACGCATCAGCAGCAGCTCGGCCTGTGCCGCGCCGGCCGGATCGGCGGGGGCCAGCTTGGCGGCGCCCTTGGCCAGGGGCCCCGGGCCGGCGTCGGGGGCGGCGGCTGCCGCCGGTGGCAGGCTGGGCGCGGCGGCTCGGGGCGCGGCCACGCCGTCGGCGGCGGCGTCGCCAGCCCCCCACCTGGGCGCCACCGCCAGCAGCAGCGGCAGGCCGATGCCGGCCACGGCGGCGGTGAAAAGCGCCCGTCGGCGCCCGGCGCGGGTGCGGATGCCGACGCTCCCGAGGGCGCCCCGAAGCAGCCGGGCGAGCGCGGCGCCGGGTGTCTTCGGGGCGGCCTGCGGTGCCATCGACTGTAGCGACACCCGTGTCAGATCGCTGGCCGAACCGCCGGCCTCGGGCACCGTCGCCAGCGCCTCGATGAACTCGGCGGCGCTCTGAAAGCGATCTTCCTTGGCCTTGGCCAGGGCCTGGTCGAGCACGTGCTCCAGGGCGCGGCTGGGCGGGTTTTCGCCCTCGCAGCGCTCGAGCAGGCGCGGAGGAGTCTTGTCGCGGTGCATCAGCAGAAGGCCCGCGGCGGTCTCGGCGTCGAAGGGGGGCTTGCCGGTGAGCATCTCGAAGAAGACCACGGCGGCCGAGTAGAGATCGCTGCGCGCGTCGATGCCGCTGCCGAAGGCGTGTTCGGGGGACATATAGACGGTGGTGCCGGCGACGATGCCCTCCTCGGTGAGCGGATCGGCGTCGGGGTCGTTGAGTTTGACCAGCCCGAAGTCCAGCACTCGCACGTAGTCGTTGCCGGCGGCGTCGCTCTGCACCATCACGTTGGCGGGCTTGACGTCGCGGTGGACCAGCTGCTGCTCGTGGGCGTGGCCCAGGCCCGAAAGCATCTGGGCCATGATGCGCACCGAGCGCTCGGGCGTCAGCTCATCGCGATCGATCAGCTCGCGCAGGGTCGCGCCGCGCACCAGATCCATCACGATGTAGACGCCCTCTTCGAAGCCGAAGTCGAGCACCGACACGCAGTTGGGGTGCGAGAGCTTGCTCATCGCGATCGCCTCGCGCTCGAAGCGCCGGCGCGAGTCCTCATTGCGCAGGTAGGCCCGGTGCAGGAATTTCACCGCCACCGGGCGCTCGATGTGCACGCGTACCCCCTCGTACACCGCCCCCATGGCGCCCTCGGCGATGTGGCGAAGGATCTCGTAGCGGCCGTTTACGACACTGCCGATGCGCGGATCCTTCGGCACCCCATTGGCCACGGCCGGCAGTGTACATCAGCCGGCCTATGGGGCGAATGCGTTAGATAATGCGCAGTGGGCTCGGGCGGGGCCCCGATGTGGTTTTGCTGCGATGGAAACGGGGCCAGTGCCCACTCCCGAACCAGAGCGCGCTAGCGGCGCAGCTGGGCCAGGCGCGGGTCGTCGGCGGCGGCGCCGCTCTCGAGCATGGCCTGGCAGGGGCCGAGGCCCGCCTCGAGGGCCAGGGCCAGGCGATCGAGCTGCTGGCTGTCGAGGTGGGACTGGCGCCGGCCGTCGGCGTCGACCACTTCCACCGTGTCCTTGCCGCGGCTGCGGGCGCTGGCCAGGGGCTTCATATCCTCATCGAGCAGCTCCATGCCGTGCTCGCCCACGCGGCGCACATGCAGCACGCGCACCAGCTTGCCGTCCTTGCGCAGCTCGTGGCGGATCACGTCGGGGTCGTCGGTGCGGCTGCTGTGCAGGGTGTGGTGGTCGTCGATGGAGGCGTGACCGCCGCCCAGGGGGTTACTGCCGGTCCAGAACTCGATGGTGTTGAGCACGATGGCGTCGACGAAAATGAAGATCGAATAGACCGGAAGCACGATCAGCACCAGGAAGACCAGCCAGCGCAGCCACTTGTTGCTGCTGACGCCCTTATTCCAGTCGTAGAGGGCGTTGGTGGCGGCGAACTTGCCGAAGCAGCCGGAGAGCAGGCTCAGGCCGGCGGCGAGCAGGAGTTGTCGGCGCATTGGACGCAATGGGGTCATGTTCGCTCTCCTCGGTCAGAAGGTGATGCCGATCTGAAATCCCATCGGCCAACTCAAGCGCATCAACAGTGCGTTGCGGTTGTTGAAGTGGTAGCGGGCGCCGAAGCTGAGCATGGGCCTTAGCCGCATTCGGCCATCACGGTCGCCGTAGTACTCATCCCAGATCAGCCCCAGGCCGAGCTCGGGGAAGATCGACCAATGTTCGTTCAAGTAGAAGTTCCACTGCACCGGCACCGGGATCCAGAAGCCCACCCCGTCGTTGTAGCGGCCGTCGACGCAGACGCGATTGCCTCGGTTGTTGATGTAGCAGTAGTTCCTGCGGGAGTAGTCCCAGAAGAAGAGGTCCAGGCCCGGGCTCAGCGCCAGCTCGTCGTCGGTGCCGTCGATGAGGCCGTCGGGGACGATCGGGATGTCGATGCGGAAGCCCACACCGAAGCCGCCGTGGAAGACGCCCAGGTCGAGGTGGACTTCAGGGCGCACGCCGTCGATCTTGTTTCCGCCGCCGCCGCCCCGGGCCTGCGCTGCTTCGGTGAAGCAGAGCAGCAGCAGGGTCGAAAGCAACAGGGGCCCAAAGGAACGAATCAAGCGCAGACGCAAGCAGGTGTTTTTCGACATTCCAACTCCGTGGTCAGACCCCGATCGTACCAGTTCGGATCCACGCGTCTCAAACGAGAAGTGTTTGGGGTGGGTGAGGATGGGTCGATGGGGGTGGCTTTGATCCGGCGTGGGGAATGCTATCGTCGGCCATGGTGAAGACCCTCGTAACCGGCGGCGCCGGCTTCATCGGCGCCAACTTTCTGCTGCTCTCGGTGCCCCGGCATCCCGAGCAGCACTTCATCAATGCCGACCGCTTGAGCTACGCGGCCAACCTCTCGAGTCTCGAGCCGCTCGCCGAGTGCAACAACTACACGTTCGAACAGGTTGACCTGGGGGAGGCCGAGGCCGTGGATGTGCTGATGGCGCGCCACCGTCCCGATCGCATCGTGCACTTCGCCGCCGAAAGCCACGTCGATCGCTCCATCCAGGGGCCGGGCGAGTTCGTGCGTAGCAACATCGTCGGCACCTTCAATCTGCTCGAGGCCTTTCGCCGGCAAGGTCCCGAAGCCGACGGCCTCTTTCACCACGTCAGCACCGACGAGGTCTTCGGCTCGCTCGGCCCCGAGGGGCGTTTCACCGAGCAGACCGCCTACGATCCCTCGAGCCCCTATTCGGCATCCAAGGCCGCCTCCGACCACCTGGTGCGGGCCTACGGCAGGACCTATGGTCTGCCCGTCAAAATCACCAACTGCTCGAATAACTACGGCCCTTACCAATTTCCGGAGAAGCTCATCCCGCTGATGATCCTCAATGCGTTGGAAAATAAGCCGCTGCCGATCTACGGCAAGGGCGACAACGTCCGCGACTGGCTCTACGTCGAGGATCACTGCGAGGCGATCTGGGCCGTCATCGAGCGCGGCAAGGTGGGCGAGACCTACAACATCGGTGGAAACTGCGAGTTGACGAACCTCGAGGTCGTCCAGCGTATCTGCCAGGTCGTTGCCGAGCAGACCGGTGCATCGGTGGCGCAGCTCGAGGCGTTGATCACCTTCGTGCAGGACCGTCCCGGCCACGATCAGCGCTACGCCATGGACGCGAGCAAGCTCGCAGCCGAGTGCGGCTTTGTTCCTGCCGAGACCTTCGAGAGCGGCCTCCAGAAGACCGTGCGCTGGTACCTGGACAACCCGGCCTGGATCGAACGCATCAAGAGTGGCGACTACCGGCACTGGGTGGAGGAGCACTACGGCAAGCGCCATGCGGGACACGCGGGGCAGGTCGATCACACCGAGGACGGAGGGGAGGCATGATCGATCGGGGTATCATTTTGGCGGGCGGTTCGGGCACCCGGCTGCATCCCCTGACGCGGGGCTTCAGCAAGCAGCTGCTGCCGATCTACGACAAGCCCATGATCTATTATCCGCTGAGCACGCTGATGCTGGCGGGTCTTCGGCGCATTCTGATCATCACCACTCCGTCGGATCAGGCCCTGTTTCGCGAATTGCTCGGCGATGGCCAAAGTTGGGGTCTCGATCTGCAATACGCGGTGCAGCCGGAGCCCGGCGGGCTCGCCCAGGCCTTTCTGATCGGTGAGCGCTTCATCGACGGCCAGGGCACGGCGCTGGTCTTGGGCGACAACATCTTCTACGGGCACGGGCTGCAAGAGCGTCTGCAGCGGGCGGCGGCGCGTGGCTCCGGCGCCAGCGTCTTCGGCTACCGTGTCGTCAACCCCGGGGCCTTCGGTGTGCTCGAGATGGATGCCCAGGGCAAGCCCGTCTCGATTGAGGAAAAGCCGAGCAAGCCCAAGTCGAACTTCGCCGTGACGGGGCTCTACTTCTACGACGCGTCGGTGGTGGCGCGCGCCCGTTCGCTCAGCCCCTCGGCTCGCGGTGAGCTGGAGATCACCGACCTCAACCGCCTTTACATGCAGGACGGCCAGCTCGGTGTCGAGCTGATGGGTCGCGGAATCGCCTGGCTCGACACCGGCACGCCCGACGCCCTGATGCAGGCGGCGGCCTTCGTGCACACGTTGCAGGCGCGACAGGGGCTTCAGGTCTGCTGTCCGGAGGAAATCGCCTACCGCGCTGGCTGGATCGACGCCACCCGGCTCAGGGCCCTGGCCCAGCCGCTGGCCAAGACCGCCTATGGGCAGTACCTCGCGGCGCTTCCCGAGTTGATCGCCGGGGAGCACTCATGAGAGTGGAGCCGACCACGCTACCCGGCGTTCTGACGGTAGAGCCGCGCGTTTTCGCCGACGCCCGCGGCGCCTTCTTCGAGTCCTACGTGCTCGAGCGCTACGCCGAGGCCGGTATCGATGTGGCTTTCGTCCAGGACAACGTCTCGGTCTCGGCGCGCGACACCCTGCGCGGCCTGCACCTGCAGCATCCCAGGGGCCAGGCCAAGCTGGTGCAGGTGCTCGAGGGCGAGGTGTTCGACGTGGCGGTGGACGTGCGCCCCGACTCGCCCCACTTTCGCAAGTACACGACGGCGACGCTCAGTGGCGAAAACCACCGTCAGCTCTTCATTCCAGGAGGCTTTGCCCACGGCTTCTGCGTGCTCAGCGAGCGGGCCGTCCTGAGCTACAAGTGTAGCGCCTACTACGACCCCCAGAGCGAGCTCGGCGTGCGCTGGGATGACCCGACGATCGGCATCGATTGGCCCGTGACTTCACCCCTGCTCTCCGAGCGCGACCGCAGCGCCCCGCTGCTTTCGGACATCGACCCCGCTCGCCTGCCGCGCCATGGCTGATCGGCACACGCTCGTGCTCGGCGGCGGCGGCATGCTCGGCCGCGCCTTCGTTGCCGCCCTCACGGCCCGCGGACAGCGCGTGCTGGCGCTCGACCGGCCCGAACTCGAACTCGCAGCGCCGGAAAACGTCGAAACCCACGTGGCCGAGGGCGTACAACTGGTGGTCAACTGCGCCGCCTACACCGACGTGGACGGCGCCGAGCGCGACGAGGCCACGGCCACGCGCATCAACGGCCAGGCTCTGGCCGAGCTTTCGAGCTGCTGCGCGCGCCGGGGCGCGCTGCTGCTGAGCTTCGGCACCGACTACGTTTTTTCCGGCGATGGCACACGCCCCTACCGGGTCGACGATGCCCTTGCGCCCCTCAACGCCTACGGCCGCGGCAAGGCCCTGGGCGAGCAGGCCCTGCGCGACGGACCCGCTGACTTTTTGCTCGTGCGCACCAGCTGGCTCTACGCGCCCTGGGGGCAGAACTTCGTGCGCACCATGGCACGGCTCGGCGCCGAGCGCGAGCGGCTGAAGGTCGTCGACGATCAGCACGGCCGCCCCACCAGCGCCCAGTACCTGGTGGAACGCTCGCTCGCCCTGGTCGAGCGCGGCGCCCGCGGCATCTTCCACGCCACCGACGGCGGGCAGTGCAGCTGGTATCAGCTGGCCTCGGCCGTGATCGCGGGCCTGGGCCTCGACTGCAAGGTCGAGCCCTGCAGCAGCGCCGAGATGCCGCGGCCGGCGCCGCGGCCAGCCTACAGCGTGCTCGATCTGTCGCAAACCGAGGGTTTGATCGGGCCGAGTCGACCCTGGCGTGAAAACCTGGCGGACGTGCTCGCGCAGCTCGACGCGTACTGACTCGGAGTTTTGTCTCAGAAGCAGCCGTCCACGGCGCCGCACTTGTTGACGGCGGTGGACTGGCACAGCGCCGACCAGCTACCCATGCAGCATTGGTCCTGCAGCTGCCACTGGCCCTCTCCGGAACCGCAGATGCAGTCGCGCACGCCCGGCTCGCAGTGCTTTTGGACGACCATCAGCGCGCAGGCCTCGTCCCAGGCGATGGTGCAGCACTCGGGAATCGCCGCGCAGACGCAGGCGGCGGTGCTCTCGTCCTGGCAGCCGGGACTGGCGTGGGTCTCACAGCAGGGTCCCAGGGAGGTCTGAAGGTTCGTGCTGTTGCTGCCAGCGTCGCTGCCACCGCCGCTGCCGGCGTCGCTGCCTTCGGTGTTCGTGCTGGCGTCGCTGCCCGTGCCCGTGCCCGTGCCGGCGTCGGTGCCGGTGCTGTCGGCGTTGTCGGAAGCACCCCCGTCGCCCGCATTGCTGCCGCTGCCGTCGGCCGCCTGCTCGGCGGCCGCCATGCCCGCGTCGGTTGCGGTCGCGCCGTCCTGGGCCTGCGAGCCACCGCCCGCGGCCCCGTCACCCTCGGCGCCGGGGCTCGCACTTGCCGACGAGTTGTCGGCCGACGCACCGCCGCCGCCCTGCTCGCCGCCGCCGGCCTGGTCTTGGCAGGCGACGAGCAGCAGCAGGGCGGCGGTGACGAGCGGCCGCAGGGCCGCGATGATACGACTTTGGGTCATTACAGACAGAGGAAGGGGAAAAACACGCAGATCGGGTTCAGCAGCGGCTCGGCGGCGGCTTCGGCGCAAACGAGTAGCTCGTCGGCGCAGGCCCCGACATCGGCCAGCGACTCGGCCGCGAGCGTGCACTCGGTGGCTTCGGTGGCGCAGGTGGCGAGGTCTTCGGCCGGCACGTCCGGCAGCGTCACATCGAGGGTGGCGGCCACGCATTGGGCGTTGAGTTCGCCGCAGGCGACCAGCTCGGCCGGATCGGCAGCCGCTACCACGCAGGCGTCCAGCTCTTCGGCGCAGGTGACCACGCTGTCGATGGTCTCGGTCACGGCGTCGGGGATGATGCCGTCGACGACCGCGGCGGCCTGTTCTTCGATGCAGGCGGTCAGGTCGATGCCACAGCTGGCCAGATCCTCGGCACTCGCGGCGCTGGTGATGCAGCCGGCGGCGTCGGCGGCGCACTCACCGGCGCCTTCGAGGGTGGCATCGACGTCGATCTGGACGTCGAGCACGGCGGCCAGGCACTCGGCTTCTTCGACACCGCAGGTCACCAGTTCCAGGGCGTTGGCGCCATCGGCGCAGGCGGCTGCCTCGTTGGCGCAGGCCTCGGCGGCGGTCACGGCGTCGCTGACCGGCTCGGGCAGCGAGGCGGTCACCAGGCAGGTGGCATGCTGGGCATAACAGGCGGGCGCGAACAACCAAGCCAGGGGGCCGGCCAGGCAGCTGTTGAGCTGCGCGTCGCACTCGTCGACGGTGAGCGCGGCGCTGCTGGTGGCCACCTCGATGCCCTCGCCACGGGTCTCGCCCTGGGGGGCACAACCGGCGAAGGCGAGCAGGGAAGCGCAGAAAATAATCGATGATCGTTGCATGACGTGATGTCTCCTGGATAACCGCGTACGAATCCTGCACCGGATGCATCCCGGCGCTCGAGTCCCACCAAACACGAAGCGCCCCGGGCGCTTCGCTGTTCCGCATGTCTCTTAATGCCCCTGGTGTGCCGATCTGTGCGCGTCGGCTCGAAATTTCAGACGAGGCCCAGGAAATGTTCTCGAATCGGCAGCAATTACCCGGCTGCCGGCCGGTTCTGCCCCGCGGCGCGAGTGCTTGCTCGGAAAGTGGCCCCCTAACGATATTGGGCTAGAATTTTCCGGTGACGGACATGAAAGCCATCTTGTCGTTGGCCTCGCGCAGGCGCAGCGACAGGGTCTTGATGCAGTTCCAGAGGATCTCGTAGGCCAGATCCTTGTGGATGAAGAGCAGGTCTTCGAAGGCTTCGCGCGTGATCACGAGCAAGCGGGCCGCCTCGTGCACGCGGGCGTCGGCGCTGCGCGGGGTGTCGTCGATCAGCGACATCTCGCCGAAGGCTTCGCCAGCGCCCAGCACCGCCAGCGCTTCTTCGCCCATGCCCGAGAGATTGCGCGAGATGCGGACTTTGCCGTCGAGGATCAAATAGAGCTTGTCGCCCATCTCGCCCTCACGGAAGACGAAATCGCCGGCTGCGTGCAGCTCCTCGCCAGCGATGGCGCGGATGCGCTCGAGCCCTTCATCGGTCAGACCCGAGAAGAGATTCATCGACGACAGCGCTTGATGCACTTGTTCCACGGACGCCGCTCCACTCCAGGCTGCAAGTCTATCAAAAACGGGGGCCGCCGCGCGCAAAGCCACGCATCGGGCCATCCCGGTGTAGGTGGGAGTCGGTGCTGGCGCCCGGCCGCGCGTGTCGGCCGCGCGTGTCGGCCGCGCGTGTCGGCCGCGCGTCTGAACCGAGCCCTCAGCCCGCGCTTTCCTGGGCCGCGAGCCAGCGCTCGGCCTCGATCGCTGCCATGCAGCCGGTGCCCGCCGCCGTCACCGCCTGGCGGTAGACGCTGTCCTGCACGTCGCCGGCGGCGAAGACGCCCTCGACGCTGGTCTGCGTGGTGCCGGGCCTGGTGACGATGTAGCCCTGGCCGTCGAGTTCGAGTTGGCCCTTGAAGATCTCGGTGTTGGGGGTGTGCCCGATGGCGATGAAGAGACCCTGTACCGGCAGGTCCTTGCGCTCGCCCGAGTGCACGTTCTCGATGCTGACGGCCGTGACCTCCCCCTTTTCCACGTCCTTGACCTCGACCACCTTGGAGTCCCACTCGAAGCGGATCTTCGGATGGGCCAGCGCGCGGTCGGCCATGACCTTGCTGGCCCGAAGCTCCCTGCGCCGGTGGATCACGGTGACGCTCTTGCACAGGCCCGCCAGGTAGAGGGCTTCTTCCATGGCGGTGTCGCCGCCGCCCACCAATGCCACGTCCTGGTTGCGAAAGAAAAAGCCGTCGCAGGTGGCGCAGGCGCTGACACCGCGGTTCTGGAGTTTTTGCTCGCTTTCCAGCTCCAACCAGCGCGCCTTGGCACCGGTGGCGATGATCACACTCTCGGCTTCAAAGCTCGCACCATCGGTGTGGAGGCGGAAAGGGCGTTGCGAGAAGTCCACGCGCTCCACGTCGGCACTGATGAACTCGGTGCCGAAGCGGGCGGCCTGGGCCTTGAAGCGCTCCATCAGCGCCGGTCCCTCCACCGACTCGGGGAAGCCGGGGTAGTTCTCCACCTCCGTCGTGATCATGAGCTGACCGCCGGCGACACCGCCGGTGACCAAGCCTTCGATGCAGACCGGGGAGAGGTTCGCCCGCGCCGCGTAGATCGCGGCCGTGTGACCGGCCGGCCCAGAACCGATGATGACGACTCGATGCATTTCAAAATTCCCTTGTAATTTCAAAGCCTAGCGAGCTTGTCGAGGGTGCATGGGGTAGCCGAGATCAGCGCGCTGTGCAAGCGTGGCCCGGCTTGGGGAGGGGTCGCACTCTGGCAGCGCCGGTGACTGCGCGACTCGCGTCACAGCCCAACTTCGGGCTAGATAGAAGTGCCATAATGGCCGGAATTCATCCGAAAAAAGGGGATGTGTGAAAATCGGGGGGATAGGGGTGGTTGACATACCTGGGATTACCATCCAGTCTCGGAACAACGGTGTACGGTTTGTGCGCATGGAGATGTGGCATCCCGCACCGCTGTGACACCAGCCGAGGTACGTAGCGTCCCTGGTTCGGGCCCTGTCGACGGCCCAATCGCAGTCTCAAACAGAAGGTACAGCCGTGGTCCCGTCCGAATTTTTGCAGATTGCCGAGGGTCTAACCCACTTGGACCCGATTCGTACCTACCCGGCACGCGCCGCCCAGCTGGTGGCGGACCTGGCCAACGCCACGGCCTACCGGGTGGAGCTGGAGCAGGGCGAACGCCGCAACCTGGACAGCACGCCGCCGCCGCCGGTCGATGCACGCGCCGTGTCACTGCCGCTGCGCCACGGCCGTCAGGTCTTGGGCACGATCCATCTCTACCTGGCCGATGGCTCGGAAAAGCTGGACGTGGCCGATCTGCGACTGGCGCGCTGGGGTGCGCGCGCCCTGGCCCGTGGCCTGAGCTACAGCAGCCGCATGAACCGCCCGGCGGCCGACGTGCGCAAGCGTGGGCAGGAGATCCAGAGCCGCCTCGATCGCACGCCACTGACCAAGCGCGAAAAAGAAGTGGTCGCCCTGCTCGTCTCCGGTGCCTCCACGCGCCAGATCGCGGAGCAGACCCAGCTGACGGTGGCCACCGTGCATACCTACCTCAAGCGCATCTACTCCAAGCTCGGCGTGCACTCGCGGGTGGAGCTGGTGGCGCGCATGGTCGGTACCGTGGGCAGTGTGCCGCCCTCCGACATCGAAGAGCTATCCGGCGGCATCACGGCCACGGTTTCGCGCATCCCCGAGGCGCGCGCCCCGAGCGAAGAAGAGGCGCTGGCTGCCGACGCGCTCTGAGAAGCCCGCGCCGTCTCGAAACGCGCGAGGCCGCTTGCCTCGCGGGTGCCGGGTGCGTACCTAGAGCCACGAGACCACGAAGAGCCACGCATGGCGCTTCGGCTCGGTCGCCGTGGAGTGGAGACTCGTGTTTTCGACTCCGCGGCCAACGGCAGGTACCCATGGCAGCGTTCCGATCAGCACTGAACCGCACGCTCTGTTTTGCGCTGCTGCTGGCGGCGCTCGCTCCGGCGCCGTCCAGGGCCCAACAGGCTGCCGAGGCGGCTGCAGCGACTCCTGGGAGCGGGAGCGTTCCGACACCGGGTTCGCTGGGCGGACCCAGGCTGGCTCAGTCCGCTACGCCCACCGAGTCGGTTCGGGCCGCCGACGGGCCAGTCCAGGGCGACGCCGCGCCAGAGGGCCGAACGCGCCTGCGCTACCAGCTCGACCCGGTCTCCGACACGGTGCTCACCAGCGTGGCGTTGGTGGTGGGCCTGGGCTCGGAGGCCACGATTCGCAGCGGCGAGCTGCAGGCCCAACCGCCGGCCGGCACTGAAAACATCCTGGTGCTCGACCGCTGGGTGGCCGAGGCCGACGAGGCCAGGGAGGGCGCCTCGTTGTTCAGCGACATGGGGGTGGTGCTGACCATCGGCTACGCCGTGGCCGACACCGTGCGCTCGGGCTACCGCGACGGCCCGAGCGAGGGTTGGACCGAGTTTCTGATGTACCTGCAGTCGGGCCTCTTCAACTGGTCGGCGGCCAATATCGTCAAGCTCACCGTGCGCCGGCCGCGACCCATCGTCTACATCCAACAGCGCAACGCCGAAGCGGCAGGCGAAGATCTCGATCTCGACGATACCAACCGAGAGTTGTCGTTCTACTCGGCCCATACTTCGGTCACCGCCGGTCTGGTGGGCACCGCGGCCTACATGGCCTTCGAGCGCAACCCCGACGGTCTCGAGCCGTGGTTGGTGGTGGGCGTCGGCAGTGTGCTGACGGGCTTTGTGGGGGTGCAGCGGGTGCTCAACCGCTCCCACTTTCCCTCGGACGTGATCGTGGGCGCCGTGATCGGCGGGGCCCTGGGCATCATGATTCCGCACCTGCACGTGATCACCGACGAGTCGGTGCAGCTGGGGCTGGCCCCCTGGAATGACGGCGCTGGCGCGTTTTTGAGCTACCGCCATTGATGCGATGGACTTGAATCAGGACCCCTTCGCGATCTTCGCCCAGTGGTACGAGCGGGCCCAGCACTGCGGCCTGTCCGAGCCCGCGGCCATGACCGTGGCCACCGCCGACGCTTCGGGTATGCCTTCGGCCCGCATGATGCTGCTCAAGGGCTTCGACGCCGAGGGTTTCGTCTTCTACACCAACCTCGGCAGTCAAAAGGCACGGGAGCTGCGCGAAAACCCCCAGGCCGCCCTGTGCTTTCACTGGATGCCGCTGGAGCGCCAGGTACGGGTGCAGGGCCGGGTGCGCCAGGTGGACGCTGCCGAGGCCGACGCCTATTTCGCGAGCCGGCCGCGCAAAAGCCGCATCGGCGCCTGGGCCTCGAAGCAGTCACAGCCGCTCGAGGGGCGCTTCGAACTCGAAGCCCGGGTGGCGCGCTTTGCGGCCCGCTACGCCGTGGGCGAAGTGCCGCGTCCCGAGTTTTGGTCGGGGTTTCGATTGAGGCCCCAGAGCATCGAGTTCTGGGAGCAGCGCGGCTTTCGCCTGCACGAGCGCACGCGCTTCATCGGCAGCGAAGACGGCTGGCGCGGCGAGCACCTCTTTCCATAAGATAGCGCGATGCACGACGACGCCTCTGGAGTGGAAGCCGGGGATCTGGAGCTTGCGCGCGCGGTGACCCCGCGGCCCATCGAAGCCATCGCCGAGCAGCTGGGCCTGGGCCCCGAGATGCTCGAGTGCTACGGCCGCGACAAGGCCAAGCTGCGTCTGGGCGCGCTGCCGCCCGCCGAGCGACGGGGCAAACTGATCTTGGTCACCTCGACCACGCCGACCCGGGCTGGCACCGGCAAGACCGTCACCGCCATCGGTCTGGGGCAGGGCCTGGGCAAGGTCGGGGTCAGCCACGCCGTCTGCCTGCGCGAACCGTCGCTGGGACCGGTCTTCGGGCTCAAGGGCGGCGCCACCGGTGGCGGTCGCGCCCAGCTCTTGCCCATGGAGGAGATCAACCTGCACTTCACCGGCGACCTCCACGCCGTCACCAGTGCCCATAACCTGCTGTCGGCGTTGATCGACAACCGCCTGCACTTCGAGCACCGCGGTACCGATCGCATGCCCGAAATTCACTGGCCACGCGCCCTCGATGTCTGCGATCGCCAGCTGCGCAACTGTGAGATAGGACTGGGCGCACCCGCCGACGGCTTCGCGCACCGCGCCGAGTTCCTGATCACGGCCGCCAGTGAAGTGATGGCGGTGCTGGCGCTGGCGCGGAACTTGCCAGACCTGAAGCGGCGGCTCGCGGCCATGGTGGTGGGCTACGATCACGAGGGGCGGGTGCTGCGCAGCGTCGACTTCGAGGCCGATGGCGCCATGGCCGTGCTGCTCGAGCGGGCGCTGTGGCCCAACCTGGTACAGACCCTGGAGCACACCCCGGCCCTGGTGCACGCCGGGCCCTTCGCCAACATCGCCCACGGTTGTAGCTCAGTCGTCGCCACACGCCTGGCGTTGGGGCGCGCGGACTACGTGGTCTCCGAGGCTGGCTTCGGTGCTGACCTGGGCGCCGAAAAGTTCATGCACATCAAGTGCCGCCAGGCCGGCCTGTGGCCCTCGGCGGCGGTGGTGGTGGCCAGCTGTCCGAGCCTGCGGCGTCACGGTGACGCCGACCTCAGGCGCCTGTCCGAGCCCGACCTGCCGGCCCTGCGCCGTGGCCTCGACAACCTGCGCGCCCACCTCGACATCGTCGCCCGCTTCGGTGTGCCGGCGGTGGTCGCCATCAACGAGCGGGCCGGCGACTCGGCGGCCGAGCATGACGCCATTGCCGCCGCCTGTGCCGAGCGCGGTGTGACTGCGGTGCTGTGCCAGGCCCACGGGCGCGGCGGCGAGGGCGGGGTGGCGTTGGCGCAGGCGGTGATCGGGGTATGCGAAGGGCATCGAGAAAGCGAGCCGCGTTACCTTTACGGGCTTGGCGATTGCTTGCGCACGAAAATCGAACGGGTGGCGAGTGAGGTCTACGGCGCCGACGGCGTCGACTACGCCCCCGGGGCCGAGCGCGCCCTCGAGCGCATCGAGCGCCTGGGCTTCGGCGAGCTGCCGATCTGCGTGGCCAAGACCCAGCTTTCAATCAGCGACGATCCGCGCCTGCGCGGCGTGCCGCGCGGATTTCGACTGCAGGTTGGCGACGCCCAAGTGAGCGCCGGGGCGGGCTTTGTGGTGGTCTTCACCGGCAACACCGTGCGCATGCCCGGCTTGCCGCGCCATCCGGCGGCCCACGGCATTGGCTTCGACACCGAGGGTAGGATCCGCGGCCTGCGCTGAGCGTCGCCCGGTCCGCGGCTGACGCTCCACGCAGCTTGGGCTACGCAGGGGACCTGGCCGAGCCGGCGGTCATCCTCGAGTCAGCGCCGGGGCCGCCCGATCGCGCGAGCCACGACCATATCGTGGTGCTGCATGGGCTCAGCTGAGCCGACTTCCTGAGGCTGCTGGTGAGTCGCGGCGAGCGACCGGTGCAGCGCATGACCTACCTGGAGGGAGTCTCGAGCTGATCAGCCCATCGAGGCGTCACGAGTCGATCAAGAGCATGCTCGGCCGTTTACTCGAGGCCTATTGCGTGCATCGGGGGATCGATATCTCCCCTGTCGGTTCCTGGTTGCTCCAGGATCCGGCGGTCGAGCGCGGCGTCGAACCCGATGAGTGGTACGTGCTCGGGGATGCGCCCGACGCCGAGCGCCCGGATCTGGCCATCGAGGCGATCTGGACCTCGGGTGGAATCGATAGGCTCGAGGTCCATCGCAAGCTCGCAGTGCGCGAACTGTGGGTGTGGAAGGCGGGTGTGATCGCGGTTTTCGTGCTGCGCGGCGAGCGCTACGTGGAGGTGCAAGCGAGCGAGCTATTGCCGGCCCTGGACCTGGTGCAGCTGGCGTCCTTCGTCGACGTCCATCCGATGACCCGCGCCGTGCGCGAGTACCGGGCGATGACCCGCGCCGTGCGCGAGTACCGGGCGGCGTTGTCCGAGCGAGTGCGAGCCGATCGTCGCTGGGGCCGCTTGCCCGGTGAGCCCGGGGCGGCGTAAAACGGGGTCATGCCAGGGGACTTTCCGAAGACGATCGATGCCATCGGCGTTGAATGGTTGACCGAGGCGTTGCACGCCGCCGGGGCCTTGCCCGAACACGGCGCCGTGGTGGAGCTTTCCTCCGAGCCGGTGGGAGAGCAGGGGCAGACCGGCGAGGTGGCCAAGTTGACTCTGCGCTACGAAGGCGAGCGGGGTCAGGCGCCGCTGTCCCTGGTGGCCAAAGTGCCGCCACCCTTCGAGCAGATCCGCCAGCAGATGCATGCCATGGGGCTCTACCAGCGGGAGGTCCGCTTCTATCAGGACATCGGCGACGAGGCGGGCATTTCGGTTCCCCATTGCTATTTTGCCGGCATTGACGACGACAGTGGTGACTTCCTGCTGTTGCTCGAGGACATGAGTGCCTGCCGCGAGGGGGACTTCTGGCTCGGCAGTCTGGAGGATACGCGGACAGCGGTGGACGCCCTGGCCGGCATGCATGCCCGCTGGTGGAATAGCCCCAAGTTAGTCGAGTTTCCGTGGCTCGTGCAGCACGACGATGCCGACTACAACGTCACCATGCTCGGCGCGGTGATCAAAGGGACCTTGCCGGTGGTCGAGCAACGCTTTGCCGAGCACTTCACGGGCTACATTCGCGACGCCGCGCGCAAGCTGGAAGAAAACTGGGCGTCTCTCACCACCTGGCAGCCAGAGTGGCCCTTCACGCTGACGCACAACGACTACCACCCCAAGCAGTTCTTCTTCCCCACCGAAGCCGGCGGTCGCTTCGCTGTCTTCGATTGGCAGAGCGTGGCTTCCAGCGCGCCCACCAATGACCTCGCGCGCATCCTGATCTACGGACTGCGACCGGACGCGCTGCGCGAGCACCGCGCGGAGCTGCTCGCGCGCTACCGTCGGGGGCTTTCCGAGCGCGGTGTGAACTACGACGCCAAACAGCTCGAATACGACTGTCGCAAGAGCATGTTGTTCTCGCTCTTCATCATGATCTTCGCGTGTGCCACCAGCGATGTGAGCATCCTCGAGGAGGCGGCCCGCAAGCGTGGCATGAACTACCTCGATCGCGTGTTCACCGATCTCGGACAAAACCTCGAAGACAACCGGGTGTTGGAAGTGCTGGCGTAGAGCGGCGACCGGGTCCAGGGTGCTGCTGCGGTGCCGATCCGCTCGGCGCTCCAGGGGCGGCATTTTTGTCGCTCCCCAGCCCTTTGCAGCTGGGCTAGCGTTTCGGGGTGCCGCCGACAAAGCTGCCAGGACGTTTTCGGGGCTGCCATTCCATCGCCGGGCTGGGTGCCACTCGCAGGCGAGAGCATCGCCTTTCGACAGAGGGCAATCACCACTGACCAACTCGATGCGGCATCGAGTTCCTACGATCTTCCTACCGGTGTCGGTCTCAGTTGAGAAGGTGAGCGTGGCCATCGGGCGCGACGTCCTGGAGTGGGCCCGGGAGCGCGCTGAGCGCGAGGGCCTCAGCCTTTCGGCCATTCTCACGGAGGCGGCCCGTCTGGGGCGGGAAACGGCAGAGCGTAGAATTCGACAAGATGCGGCTTGGAGCGAGATCGTGAAGTCGGCAACAGAAGGGGAGGGCCTGCCGGACTCTGCCCTGGAGGCGGCTGAGCGCGCGCTTGATGCCGGGCCGGATTCCGGCGGCTTGTGAGTGGACTGACCCTCGAGACCGGCGCACTGATCGCCCTGG
>Ga0224501_10000061_pt1 | contig 122032 bp, 105 predicted proteins | sample SF_Oct11_sed_USG_4_FD_169105 | JGI IMG/M metagenome (GOLD analysis project Ga0224501, IMG submission 169105) | Sediment microbial communities from San Francisco Bay, California, United States - SF_Oct11_sed_USGS_8_1 | ecosystem: Environmental > Aquatic > Marine > Sediment | place: USA...
AATATCGATAGAATCGGCTGTCATTTTAATAGAAGCGTCGCCCTTAAATATGGCGGTTATTTCTGGGCCGTTACTGCAAGAGAGAAACAAACTTGGCAATAATAAAAAAAAGAAAATAAAAACAGTTTTTTTCAAATGTTTAGCCTCTAAAATATAATTTTAGAGTATTATTTGTAATTACAGACGGTTTTGCAAGAAGAAAAAACAATTATCTAACATGAAAAATTATGGGGTAACAATGCTCTCTCTTGGCCAATATGGCTGTTTATCGTGCGTCATCTTATAAAAAATGATGTTTTTTCGAGTCTAATGAATACAGTTTCTAAGGCAAAAAAATTGGTGACACGCCTTCGTTATTATTAAACTTGAGAGAGATATGAAAAAAAGAGTCTACATACTTGGCGGATTTCAAACCGACTTTTCGAGAAACTGGTCAAAAGAGGGCAAGAGCATAAACGCGTTAATAAAAGAAACGGTTCTTGAAACTTTTGAACAGACGAAGATAAACCCTGAAGACATCCACAGCGTGCATATGGCAAATTTCGCGGGCGAGCTGTATAACAAACAAGGCCACCTTGGGGCCTTTATTCAAAACGCTCACAGCGATTTAAGGGGTCTTCCCTCAATGCGGCATGAGGCGGCTTGCGCGTCGGGTTCTGTCGCGGTACTTGCCGCCCGCGCAGAAATTGAAGCCGGCATTTACGATACGATTCTGGTGGTTGGCGCCGAACTAATGAAAAGCGTCGACTCAAAAACCGGCGGCGATTATTTAGGCACGGCCGCCTGGTATGAAAAAGAGGCAGAGGGCATTGAATACCCGTTCCCGAAATTATTCGGAAAACTTGGCACAGTTTATCAAGAAAGATATGGCCTTAAATATGAACATCTTGCCGAGATTTCGCAGAAAAATTACGCCAACGCAAAAAGAAACGAAAACGCCCAGACAAGAGAATATTTCATGAGCAAAGACCACGCATGCTCTTTAAGCAAATATAATCCCGAAGTAGGCGGCATTGTGCGCATAACCGACTGTTCGCAGGTAACCGACGGGGCGGCATCTGTTATACTTGCGTCGCATGAGGCGGCTTCAGATTGGTGCAAAAAGAATAATATTGCTTTTGAAACTCTGCCTTTTATAGAGGGTTGGGGGCATACCACGGCGCCCGTCTTGTTTGACGAAAAAATGGAACATTCAAAAGACAACGAATATGTTCTGCCCTTTACGCGAAAAGCTGTTCTTGACGCTTACGAAAGAGCGGGCATAAAAGGCGCTGATGATTTAGACGTCATTGAAACTCACGACTGCTTTACCACATCAGAGTATATGGCCATTGAACATATCGGCATTACCGAACCCGGCAAAGCGTGGCGGGCCGTTGAAGATAAAACCATCCATTTTGAAGGCAGACTGCCGGTAAACCCGTCAGGCGGATTAATTGGCGCGGGACATCCCGTCGGCGCGACAGGGGTGCGCCAGATTTTAGACGCTTATAAACAGGTAAGCGGCAAAGCGGGCGGATACCAGATTAAAAATGCGAAACGAGTTTTAACCTTGAATATGGGGGGCAGCGCCACAACAAACGTGGTGCATATCATTTCGCGTGAAAAATAATTGCATATTTTGCGAAGGCGATACAGCTTTTATCTTCGAAAAACAATCAAGCTCTACAAAGAAAAAATATAAAATCTATGAATGCAAAAACTGCGGCCTTTGGCAAATACATCCGCGTGTTTCTGCAGAAGAAACAAATGAGCTTTATCAGAAAAATTATTTCAAGAAAAGAACAGATCGCGGTTACGATAACTATAACAGCGAAAAGGTCAGGCAAAGCGTTGAAGATACCTTTTATAAAAACCTGAACGATTTAGATTTTTTCAAATGGGAAGAAACGCTGCCCTCTTGCAGAAAATCACTTGATATCGGCTGCGCCGCCGGATACTTTGTAGAATATCTTCATAACAGAAAATGGAACTCTCAAGGCATTGATGTCGCCAAAGAGATGATCGAAGCGGCCCAAAAAAGAAAATTGACCGTTTATAACGCCGATTTTCTAAAAAAGAGATTTGAAACAAACTCATATCATCTTGTTACCATGTGGGCGGCCATTGAACATCTTGAAGACCCGCAGAAATTTTTAGAAAAGATATCTGCCATATTAAAACCCGGCGCAAGACTCATTCTTACAACCTGCCATACCGGATATTTTGCCAAACGAAAAAAAGAGAACTGGCGTTACTTGAATGTGCCCGAACATATGTGGTTTTTCAGCCGAAAATCTCTTGAGATGATGGGCGAAAAACATGGGTTAAAACTGAACCGTTCTTTTACCTATGGCTCAGGGTTTACGACAATAGAAAACGCGGGATTAAAATATAGAATACAAAAAGCTATTTGCGACAGACTTGCTAAAATATTCCATCTTGGCGATATGATTGTATGTGAGTTTGTGAGAAAATAGATTTTATCTTTTAAAATATTTTTTTAATATTTTTTCGAACTCTTCTCTGTAAGCGGCGTCTAATTTTCAGAAACCAAAATTCTAAGGAGAAAAAAATGAAAACAAAAATATATTATCTGTCAGCATTGACAGTTTTACTTGCCGGCTTTGCGCTCAATTGCCAGAGCCCCGATGAAAAAGAGACCGACACACGACAGGTTCCTGTTATTGAGAAACCGACCGTTCAAAAAGACAACCGGGCTTCAGCAGAAAGAAATGAACCAGACGAAGTATCTGCGCTGGAAGACCATATGTACAAAGCTGAAGAATATAAAATGGCTGAAGAGGCACCAGCAGCGCCGGCTCAAACATATTCACGGAATAAAAAGTCACAGAAGTATAAGGGTATGCCGGCTGTCGCTAATTCGGGATATCTGACTGCCCAGCAGAGATACAATCCGAATTTCAACACAGAGTCTTATGACAGAATTTACGAAAATGGGTTTCTGGATCCTGAGAAAAATGCTCTTTCAACATTTTCTGTGGATGTAGATACCGCTTCGTACAGCAACACGCGAAGGTTTTTGAATATGGGAAGCCTGCCGCCAAAAGACGCCGTAAGAATTGAAGAGTTTATTAACTACTTTTCTTATGATTATGAAAATGCGCCCGAAGATAAACCATTTTCTGTATCAGCCGAAGTATCAAAAACGCCCTGGAATCCGAAACATAAACTGGTTCATATAGGAATCAAAGGCAGAGAAATACAAGCCGAAAAAATGCCGCCCAGAAATCTTGTCTTTCTGCTTGATGTCTCGGGCTCAATGAGCGCTGCAAACAAACTTCCGCTTTTGAAAAAATCGATGAAACTTCTGGTTAACCAGCTTGATGAGAAAGATTCTGTGGCCATCGTAGTTTACGCGGGCGCAAGCGGTCTTGTTTTGCCCCCCACAGAGGGAAGCAGCAAACAGACAATCTTAGACGCTCTTGAAAAATTAAACGCCGGCGGTTCAACAAACGGCGGGCAGGGCATTGAGCTTGCCTATAAAACGGCTGAAGAAATGATGAAAAAAAACGGCATAAACCGGGTCATACTTGCCACCGACGGCGATTTTAATGTAGGCGTTACCGGCCGGGGCGGTTTAACCCGCCTTATTGAAGAGAAACGAAAAACCGGAATTTTTTTAACCGTTCTTGGTTTCGGCATGGGCAATTATAAAGACTCTTCTATGGAAAGCCTTGCCGACAAGGGCAACGGAAACTATGCCTATATCGACAATTTTAATGAAGCGAAAAAGGTACTTGTAAATGAAGCAGGCGCGACCCTGGTTACAATCGCCAAAGACGTTAAAATTCAGGTTGAATTTAACCCCGCTCTGGTGCAGGCTTACAGACTAATCGGCTATGAAAACAGAGCGCTTAAAGATGAAGATTTTAATGATGACAAAAAAGACGCCGGCGAGATAGGCGCGGGGCATACCGTTACCGCTCTTTATGAAATTGTTCCGCATGGCGTTGAAATAAATGCGGGCAGCGTTGACCCGTTAAAATACCAGAAGCCGTCTGTGAAAGTCTCAAACAATAAAGAGCTTATGACAGTAAAGCTTCGCTATAAAGAGCCTGACAAAGACAGCAGTAAGCTTTTGTCGTTTCCCGTAAATGATTCTGGCGTTTCTTTTGAAAACAGTTCAGAGAACTTCAGATTTTCATCTGCGGTAGCCATGTACGGCATGCTTTTAAGAGACTCTGAATACAAAGGAAAGTCTAATTATGATCTAGTCTATGATACGGCCAGAAGTGCGCTGGGAAAAGACGAGCAGGGCTTAAGAGCTGAATTCTTAAGACTGGTAAAATTAAGCCAGGGTATGTCTTCATAAGTTCTGCCATTCTATGAAAAATTTTACGGCCTCTTTTTTAGAAATAGGAAGAGGCCAGTTTTTCTCTTTCTTTACCCCGCAGCAAGTGTTTTAAGCCTCGCCCTGCAACCCCCCTCTCCCGTGGTCATCGAGCGATATTCCATATAACAAGCTCATCGCCGATCTGCATCCGGTATATATGTCTGGTCATCGAGCGGAGTCGAGATGACATCACAATCCCGCCAATTTCTGTTCAAGAAGTTCATATAAAATCACTTAAACTATTCTTGATCCATTGCTGAATTTGTTCACAACATTTTTTTGCTTTGACGACATCATCTTTATCGTAAGAAAAAGAATCTATACCGGCAGGATAACGCGCTTGAATGTAAAATTGATTCAAAAACGAACAATCATCTTTTAAAATCATAATATTTTTATCTTTTGATTCACAAATTTTAAGCAATTCAAGCAAATTGTGTATGTATTTCATTTCTAAATCATGAGTCAGGATAAAAGCTTTAAGGTACTTCTCCGCCGCTTGTTGAAAACTGGCGCCTGCCAATCCGAAATAACTGTTATTTTCTAGCCCAAGTAAAGCGTATCCGTAATCATTATCAGCAAACAATAACCATTCTTTGATTAAGTCAGGCTTTTTGTTCATATATTAGTTTTCCGTTATTTATAATATCAGTAACGAAAAGATCGCCAATTTCTAAACGCTTTGATACTTCTTCAGGTGTATAAACAATAAAATCGACGGCAAGACTATAATCAATCAATTTATCCAATTCGTATGTACGGTAGCCTCTCTTTTTTGGAACATTTTGCTTAATTATAAATAAGTCAATATCAGAATTATTGTGAACTGATTCTCCATTTACCAAAGAGCCAAAAAGAATAATTTTTTCGGGCGAATATAATTCTATCAGTTGATTTGTAATAGATTTTAACTCTTGAGTTAGTTTCGCCTTACGTTGTCTTGATTTCTGTTCTACTGTTTTAAGCATACTGTCAAAATAAAACTTTTTTCACCCTGCGGCAAGTGTTTTAACCCTCACCCCCCAACCCTAATTGCTTCGGTTACGCTGTGACAAAAGCCCTTCTCCTGAGGGAGAAGGGTTGGGATGAGGGTTCACCATCACAACCCCGCCAATTTCTGCTCAAGAAGCGCGAGACGGGTTTCAAGGTTTTGTATTTTTTCTGTTTTTAATTGAATCTTTTCATTTTGCTCTTTAACAGCCTCTACCAAAACAGCTGTAATTTTTTCATAATTCACGCCTTTATAGCCGTTATCGTTTTCAAATACGAGTTCTGGTAAAACTTTTTCTACTTCTTGTGCGATAAAACCAATATCGCGGCCTTTTTTTTCTGAAAATTCGGTGTCTTTCCACTTAAAATAAACACCGCGAAATGCCATTAGAATATCAAGAGGATTATTAATCTCTATAACATTCTCTTTTAGACGGCGGTCTGAAGCGCATGATGTATTATTAGCAAGAACACAGCCGCCAACTTCCAATTTCGCCCCCGGTGAATTCGTCCCAATGCCCACATTACCATCATTTCTAACAAATAAAGAGCTTACACCCGATGAGTCTGTCACATGTAAGGCCGAAGTCGTATCATCAGAAGTTTTGCCTTTTATTTCTAATTTACTAGCCGGCAATGTCGTACCTATACCCACATTACCTGCAGTTCGTAAAAGTAAATCATCGGCGTTGTAAGAAAATATCTCGTTATACCCCGCGCCAGCAGCTATATCAACTCTTGTTACGCCAGCAGAACTCATTCTTATTGTGCCGTTTACATGTAACGGCATTAGAGGGTTTGTCGTCCCAATACCCACATTGCCAACAGAATCAATTCTCATGCTGTAATCATAAGAAGCGCCGTCATAATGTCTGAAAAAAATGTTTCCGACACCGACATCGCCGCCATACGTTAAGAACATATTGCCAGCATTTACTGCATGTGACTTTCCATATAACGAAATAGCTGGCTCACCAGTGTCGATACCGCCGTAGATAGCCATTCCCGAAACGCTATCAATATTCTTAATTCGAGAAAAAGCGCTTTCAAAAACCAAATCATTTCTCATTGTTACTGACCCGGCAACATGCAAACGAGTCGTTGGCGTCGTTGTTCCTATTCCAATTGCATTAACATCCTGAAAAATGGTACTTTCAACAAGCTGGCTGCCGTTCCATAGAGGTAGATAATTTGCCATTGTCATGCCAAGAGCAGGGTCGTCGCCCGAAATCGCCGAAGCCGGTATACCGGTCAATAATGAACCGTCGCCGCTAAAATTTGTTGCGGTCACGGTACCTAATACATCGAGCGTCGTTGAGGGGGTTTTTCCTATGCCGACATTGCCCGGTAAATACGCGATATCTAAAACGCCGGCAGTTGACCAATAACTATCGGTAGAACTGCCAAGGGGTACACCGTTTATCGTAAAACCCTGCGCTTCGATATTGCCGCCAACCGTAAGGCCGCCCGTATCTGTAACGCCAAGATTGTCATATAAAGTCTGAAAATTCTCGTTTATCTGCGACGATGATATCACATCGCCCGGCGCGAAAACATGCGGCGCCGTTATCGTGGCCGCATAAACCGTCAGCGGTATAAAAACTGCCGCTAATGCCAAATTCTTTACCCAGCGTTTTGGCAGACGTAATACAAACGCGGGTTTTTTCTTTTGTAGTTTCATCTTGGTTTTCATTTCTGCTATTTCGTTTTGAAGCTCTTTGATTAAGCTTTTTAGTTGTTGTGTTTCATTCATTTTTTTGTCTCCTTTTTTTAGAACCCTCACGGCCCAAATTTTGCCTCATCCCAGCGGCTTTCGTCCATAATGCCTACTTCTTCAAGCGCCATATCAATCAATTCAGTTTGGGCGCAAAAGTAAACGCTGCTCAATAGTATTAAAAACAGCAAACCCGTTACCCGCAGTCTTTTTGAAAATTTTATCTTTTTATCTTTCATCTTTTTTTCTCCTTTTTTATAGAACCCTCACCCTCCCTCTCTCTCTCGTGGTCATCGAGTAGGCTTTGCCGTATCGAGATGAAGGAGAGAAGTGGGTGAGGCTAAAAATTATACCTCAATCCCCCGCTGAAAACGCCTTCTGTTAAGGGCGTTCCTTTGTATAAAACCAAATGATATGAACCCGAAACAGCCGCCGAAACAAAATCGATGATACGGTATCTGCTTTCAAAAGCCGCCGACAGCATGATATCTCTTGATTCAATTTGTTTGTCATAAAGATAGCTGTCAAGAGTTGAAAAAGCCAGCCCCGGTAACAATTTAAGATGAACGCTTATGGCGTTATGAAACCCCATGGCGTATGAGAAGTTTAATCCGCCAGCCGCGTAAAATACGGTTAAGGTATTCTCTTCAAACCGGTTTTCAGCTTTTGGATATTTCGAGAATCCGCCTTCAACGGCAAAGGCGCTGTTTATTCCGCCGAAATTCAAAAATATATATTCTAAATCTCCCTGAAAGGCAAAGGCAGAGGCGAAAGCCTCGCCCGATTTGCTTACAGGCATAGATAAATTCGCGTATAATCCGAATGAAAGCGTTTCTTCATACCATTTTTTCTTTGCCTGCCTGATGATAAATTTTTGCGGTATGGGAGGCAGTTCTTTTTCCATGGCGGCGCTCATGCTCTGTCCCAATTCGTCAATTGAGCTGAACATGCTGCTGTCGGTTTTTCCCTGAACCGATTTGCTCACGCTTACTCTGCCCGATTTTGTCTCAATCGCTTTCGCCGTTATCTGCATGGCGTCGCCTATGACAATGAACGAGCCGCAGACAACGACATCGGCCTGCGCGGTTTCTCCTATTTTTGCTGCGTTTGTTTCAGAATGAAGATTATTTTGGCTGATTTTTAGCTTTTTAGCGGCCGACTTACCCTCGTCAAAACCGATAAGCTCAAAACTGCCTGTTTCTTTTAAGGGACCTATCAAGGCCTCGCCGATGCTTTCTCTTAAGTAATCAAAATTCTCATTTTTTTTCAAATTCACAAAACTTAAAATTAAGACATTGCGGTTGACCAGTTTCTCGTCTGCTTTTCTCGAAGATGACCCTTTGGTGAATTTTGCGGCAATTTCGTCGGCCGCTTCGCGAAGCTGTGAATCTGATTCAATGATCACAGCGGCGCTTTTTTCAACCTCGCCCGTTTGAACTTTTATAAGCCTTGCAGAAATCTGAATTCCCGATTCAAGTTTTGAAACGCTGCCGGTGACCACAATTTCGGCCCCGGCCATTTTACCAAGCTCGGCCGCTTTATCTTCAGATAAAATGCCGCTTTGCGCGAGTTGTTGTTCAGATAAAACTTTTTCAAGATCGCCCCGTTCTAAAATCACATAATGGCCCGTTTCGAGAAGAGCTTCGGTAATTTGAGCCGAAGCCGCCTGCCCTACCGATTCTTCTACGCCCGAAACCGAAAGGTCAAAAACAGCAAGACGCGGTTTCGCGAACAAAGACCCTGAAACTATTGTTAACATAAAAAGAAATAAATTTTTTTTTATTTTGTACATTTATAGATACCTCTTTCTTTATTGTTTGCCATCAGATAATAATTCGCTTCGGCCAGACAGATGTTACTAAAAGACAAATCTATATCTTTTTATAAAAGAAAAGATGTTTTGGCAAGAATATTTTTTATATGAAAAAGACCAGTGCAGTAAAACAGATATTCAAAAGCAAGCCCGTAACAGAAGGCGCGGGGGTGCGCCTAAAAAGAGCCTTCGGTTATCATGAAGTACCGCTTTTCAGCAACTGAGCGAAGGAACGTTTATTTAAAACTATCTACTCGATCATTATAGAGTTTTCTTCAGCGCATTCAATTGCAAAATCAGTTAAAAAAAGTCGCGTGTTTGCTGATACCGATAAGAATCGTTGTATCATCTTTACCATAGCCGGGAAGCACTCTTGTAGGCTTATACCGTTGGGTATAATTAAAGTCTATATCAAACGTAGAAACTCTAAGCGTACCGCCCGCCATAAAGCCGCTGCCAGAAAGCGTATGGTTAAAAAGGTTAATGTACGCGAATTCATATCCGGCTCTAACCGAAAGAAAAGTAACGGGCCAGAATTCAACAACAGGTATGCCGCGAATCGCGTATCCTTCGCGTTTGTCTGTGTAGATTTCAGTCAGTTCTTTCAGTACCAGAAACAGTCTTTTATTGAAAAAAGATGTGGTAAGCGTACTCTCTATTAATATGGGAACTTTGCCGTCTTCTTCTGCCGTCAAAGTCAAAGGATCAAACAAATATTCTTTCTGGGAACTCACTGCCGCATGCATATCGAAAATTATTTTTTCATCTCTGGTTCTTACAAGAAAACCCAGATCAAAAGCAAAATCTGTTCTTGCCGTGTCTGAAATTTTTTGATCAGGGCCCAGATCATGTTCTGTTTTTATCTGGTATATAGCAACCCCGCCTCCGAGCGACAGATTCTCATTGAGAAGATATCCCGCGCCGATATTACCCCCGATTGTCAAAACCATGGGGTGAAAATAAGTATGATCAGGCTCTCCGAAATAGGTAAAAAACTGCGGTACCTCAATTTTATTATCAACTGAAGAAAAAACAAATTCAGCGTTGATTCCGAGACCTTCCCATAGAGGTATATCTACCCCTATTCGCGACACAATAGGCATTTCAGCAACGCCATAACCGTCGCCGACTGATTGTATACCGTTATTTGGCCCCGGAATTGTTAATGATTGGATTGTATATATTTTATCTTGTTTAAGCAAGCCCAGGCTTGCAGGATTCTGTGTCGGAGAAAATGTCTCAAGCTGAATCTTAAATTTAGGGGATGTTGTAGAAATTTTACTCAGATAAATATTGACAGCCTCGCTTTCAGGATCAATCTCTTTTGCTTTTTCAAGTTCTTCTTTGGCCATTTTCATATCATCTCTGTCGTAAGCGTCAATCGCATTTGAAAAAGTCACGACCGCTTCTGCCTGCTTTTCTTCTTGTTTTTCAATTTTCTGCGCGATTGATTTTGGCACATCAAGCTTTAAGCCGGTCAATATCTTTTCAGAAATTGAAGCCGATATATAATCATAAGATTCAATTTTTCCGTCGACTTTATCTTGCGATATGATTTTGGCTGTTTCGGTTGATATTACCTTGAATGTCACAGTCAGCTTTCCCGCGATATCAAAGATATCGCCCGTAACAACATATTGAGCGGCAAGCATCTTTCCCATTTCAATCTGCTTGTCTTCATCAATAAGGCCCGACTGGCTGAGTTCCTGTTCTTTTAAGAGTTCTGTCATTTTCTTTCTTTCAACAAGCTCTATACCGCTTTTTGAAAGCTCAATACCCACAAACTCGGCAAAACCCTTGCCTAAAAATTTGTATGATGTATTTGCCGACTGAACCGTAAAATCAAGAACTGATACCCGTTTAGAATTTACTTCTGTTGCTTCTGCTGAAACAGCAATTAAAAAAAGAATAAAAATTTGAACCCATATGGATTTTTTTAAAATACGCATATTCCATCCCCCCTTTTAAATTATTTTAATAAAATTTATTCTATAGAGCAAATTTTTTTTAAAATCCTGTCGATCAAAGAGACAGAATTTTGAATATTCTTCTTTGATCTTTTTTGTATATGATATTGTCATTTTTTGTATTTTTCTGCTTTTCAGCGTAATTCTATATGCAATACCTGAGCAGCATGCAGAAGAATGAGGGCGTTTGAAACAATAAATATATTTTACATGAAAAGCAGATTACCGTGGGAAGCGACTTATACTTTTACAATTCAGTTATTCTTTTTTTAATTGCCGCAGGCAATTTAATTTATTTTATTTTTTCAAAAAATATCGCTAATTTTTTCTGGTTTATTTTTATTTTTGCTTCAGCTTATAATCCGTTTTATTACGGGATGTATTACGGCGGTCTGCTTGAAAAATATTCGTTTTTATACGGCACGGTATCGCTGGTAAATTTTCTTTCACTGGCAGTTATCTATCCCTTATTAAAAGTTCTTTTTGAACCCGAATTTATCTGGAGAAGGCGTTATTATCTCTTTTTTCTGCCTCCTCTTTTGCGTCTGATTTTTTTGTACCCTTATTTTCTGATGCCTGACGCCGAAAGAATAGAAATCATACGGGCCTCTGTAAACGTATCTCTTCCTGAAGATTTATATAATGACCCGAATATTTATTTATCGAATATATATATTTTTATTTATTTGATTATTGGCATAACCTATTTTTTTAAAAGAACGAACATGACCAAAGCAAAAAAAGATTTCAAGCGAAAAGGCGCCGGTAGAAACATATTCTTAATTGTAGTCGTCTGGTCTTCAATACATTTTATTATTATGCTTGCATTGGGAATTTTTTATAAGCGGATGTCTGCATTCATGGCTTTTGCGCTTGAAAATGTTACCAACGCGAGCGCTATTTTCGTACTGGCTTTTTTCTCATTGATACCGTACCTTTTGAAAAAAGGAGTTTTTTCTTATCCCGGAGATCCATGGAATTTCAGCCAATACGCCAAATCAAGATTAGAGAAACTAAACCTGAATGAGCTTAAACAGAGACTGGCAGACGCGATGGAAAATGACAAGATTTATTTAGATGATAAATTAAAAATACAGCATATCGCGAAGAAAATAAATTTTTCGCCTTATCAAATTTCTGAATATATAAACTCGCGGTTAAATCAGAATTTTAACGACTATATTAACACCTACCGTACCAAAGAGGCTCAAAGACTTCTTCTTGAAAAATACAATGAATTAAATATTCTTCAGGTCGGCTTTGAAGCGGGGTTTAATTCAACGGCCACTTTTTACAGGGCCTTTCATAAATTTACAGGTATGTCTCCCGAGAAATGGCTTGAGAAGCAAAAATGAGGGCATAATTGGCGCACTGCTTTAGCGGTAGAGTTTTAATTAAAAACGCCGGTTTTATAACCGGCGTTTTTGTGTCTTTTTACCAGCTGAAAGCCGCGCTTAAATTGTCGGTTTCGTCAGATTCTGGTACATATTTTTGTGCATCAACTGCAAGATAAGCATTGCCCGTGACAAGAGTACTGCTAAAATCAGTCATTGAGCCCGAAAAACTTTCGCCGGGCGATAGTTCAGGAATAATGATATAGTCAATACATCCGGTAAGAGCTTCTATTTCTGGTTGTGTCGGTTGTGTTGCGCTGTCTGCCCAGAATTTTAAGCTGAAATAAGATATATCAAGCATTCCCAAACCATTGTTTGTTATCGTATAATCGACTATCACTTTTGAACCATCGCCAGTAACATTGTCTATTGAAATGAGCAGATTAGGATTTTCTTCTGCTTGGCTTAAAGTGTAAAAAGTAGCATTAGGACTGCTGCTTGAGATCTTAACGTAGTAATCAGTGCCAGGCGCTGTTATCATGCAAGCGTCGCTTATGCTTGAGTGACTAGTCTCGCACAGAAGAGTTGTAAAATTAACGTCACTATAGACATGCAGGTATGCCACGGCAATGTCACCGCTAATTTCTGTTAACTGTATTCGATATGTGTTGCCAGGAAGAGTTCCCGAAATCTTATAAAAACTCGAAACTGAATTATTTACTGCTCCTGAATATGGCAAACTTATACTTAATGGCGCCCCGGCAGAACCCTGAGATATCGGATTTTGAACAGCCTTTAACATGAAACTTGTCCCGCTGCTTGTTTTATTCCCCTTTATTCGAACATAAGAAAATGTATCGCTTGCTGAAAAATAACCTGCCTCATCAAGCGTACCTGCTCTTTCTGAAGAGACCGTTGTGGTTGAAAATGTGTCATCGCTGGTAATGAATAAATCTGCGTTATCGTTTAAGTTATATAAAATAAACGTATATTCATCGGTTGCAGAAAGACCAGTAATCTTAATAAAGGTATCGGTGGTACCTACCGAGCCCGAGTAAGGCAAAGAGGCAAAGTCTACAGAATTAAGCAGCTTTATCTTTAATTGAAATGTTGAGCCTTCGGCCTGGTTCAAATCAAGCGCCTTTACAAAGAATTCTGTTTCAGCCGCGTCTGTGGTTACGGTACAAAAAACTTCATTATTAACGGGATTGGCCGCACAGTCTCTATTGCCTAGTGTGAAATCTATAGAATAAACATCTAAAGCTACCGTATTTGCGGTCATGCCGGTAAAAGAAAAGACATAGGTCGTGCTTGCTGTTAAACCTGTCACTTTGTAATAACTACTGTCAAGAGTAGCCACGCTGCCCAAATAAGGCAGGTCTGTTGCATAAGCTATGGGAATAGGAGCCGTATCTGTACCTTCAGAAGAGGGCGGTATGACATCTAAGGTATATTCTGCCCCATAGAGGCTGTTTGAACCGTCAATTTTAATATAAACCGATGTTGTCGTAGTTTTTCCTGAGCAGCTTTCAGTTGTTGAGCCGGTGTTCATTGAAGAACAAATTAAGGTTGAAAAGCCTGTATCGCTGTAAACGTATAAATCGGCATTGCCGGTTAACCCTGTAATTTCATATGTATAATTAGTTCCCGCAATTAAGCCGTTTAATTGAAAGTAAGAACTCGTTGTATCAACGGTGTATATTATAGGCAAACCAGCCGGATACGCTATAACCGCCGGCGAGACCACGGAACCAAGCGCTCTCGGAATTATATTTAGCGTATAGGACGCGCCCGCGTCAGTCAGATCGCCAGAAATTTTAACGTATATGGTACCAGCTGAAGGATCAATGGCGCTATCAAAACCTATGTTCATGCCGCATGATGTATAAGAAGTATCACTACACAAATGAATAGAAATATTTGAATCGCTCGGGTTTGTAACAGCAAGATTATAATAACTGTCTACCGTTAAGCCAGAAATAACATAATAGCTACTCGTTGTATCAACCTGTCCTGAATAAGGCGACGCGCCGTAAGTTAAAGAGACGGGAAAACCTGTTGCATTGCCTTCAGGAGTATAAGAAGATGCAACGGTCAATATCGCGCTGCCGCTAATACCGCTTGCTGAATCAGAAGCGCTAATCGTTAAATTTCCTACTTTAATTCCTGTCACAAGGCCGCCTGAACCAATTGTTGCATAACCGCTGTTGTCAGGAGAACTCCAGCTTACGCTTGATGTGATATCCTGTGTACTGCTGTCGCTGTAGGTGCCGGTTGCTGTAAATTGCAATGATTGCCCTGCAATTAAAGTCGAGCCTTGGGGCGTAACTGAAATACTGCTAAGTGTCACAGTATCGCCTGTATCTCCTGTAACGCCCGGGTCGGTTGTATCATCGCTGCCGCAGCCCGCGAAAAAGGCGAGACTGCCCAAAATCAATAAGAAGGGTAAAAACTTACCCCGTTTGTTTAAGTTTTTTGTTAACATGTTTTCCTCCGCAAAAAATAAATATTAGAATACGGTAAATGTTTGCTTATTTGATGCCGCACCCTTCTTTTGCTAAACTCGCACCATATTCAAGCGAGTTTATATAGTATGAATTTCTCTTTGTCTTCTCAAATCATGATTTGAGAATGTTTTTTTTTATCAGCATGTAAATATTTTCTTCTTTTCAACATGATTCTGTGTGCATCATTCGAACAGCGTGAGGGAGAATAAGGGCGCTTGAAACAACAAATATTTTTTACACATAAAACAGTTAATCATGGGCAGCGATGTATACTTTTACAATTCTGTTATTTTTTTTCTGATTGCAGCCGGTAATTTAGTATACTATTTCTCATCAAGAATCATTTCTAATTTCTTCTGGTTTATTATTTCATCAGCCATGTCATACCGTCAGGCTTATTACGGGCTTTATTACGGCGGTATACTTGAAGATTGTTCATTTTTATACGGCAGCGAATCTCTGGTCAGCTATGTTTCAATGGCGCTGGTATATCCGCTTTTAAAAGCTGTTTTTGAACCCGAATTTATCTGGAGAAGGCGCTACTGGTTTTTTTTTCTGCCGCCTTTTTTGCGTCTGGTATTTTTATATTCTTACTTTATAATGCCAGAGACAGAAAGAATTGAAATAGTAAGATTCTCTGTAAGTAACGCGATTCCCAGAGATTTATACAATGATCCCAATATTTATCTGTCGAATTTGAATGTTTTTATTTATCTGACCGTAATCATTTTCTATTTTATTAAAAGAACAAGCTGGGCCAAAGCCAAAAATGATTTTAAACAAAAAGGCGCGGGAAGAAATGTTTTTTTCATAGTCGCAGGCTGGTTATCGATTTATTTTGTTAATATGTTCATCTTATCTCTTTTTTATAAAGAGATGCCGCCTTTTCTGGTCTTTGCGCTCGAAAATACCGCGAACGTGATGAACATGTTTATTTTTGTTCTTTTGCCAATGATTCCTTTTCTAACCAAAAAAGGGGTATTTTCATATCCCGGAGATTCATGGAATTTTCATCAGTATTCAAAGTCAAGACTAGAAATTACTAAACTCAAAGAAATAAAAGAGAAACTCTCTTTTTTAATGGAAAGCGAAAAGTTCTATTTACATGACAAGGTAAAAATGCAGCAAATAGCAAAAAAAATCAATTTTTCACCTTATCAAATCTCTGAATATATAAATTCGCAATTAAATCAGAATTTTAACGACTATATTAACAGCTACCGCATAGAAGAAGCCCAAAGGCTTCTTCTTGAAAAAAAAGAATTAAATATACTTCAGACAGGCTTTGAAGCAGGCTTTAATTCAACGGCCACTTTTTACAGAGCCTTTCAGAAATTTACAGGCTTGTCTCCCGAGAAATGGCTTGAGAAGCAGAAATGAGGCCATAATTGGCGCACTGCTTTAGCGGTAGAGTTTTAATAAAAAAAGTCGGTATAAAATATAAAATGCAAAAAGATACCAATTTCCTTTTGCCTGTTTAACCGCTTTATGCAGGGCATGCACCTTGCCCAGCCATCCTGTGGGTAGTTCTTTTATATGTAGGGGTTTTAGAGCCTCTTTAATATCTAGAGACAATAAGAATTTATATTGAAAAACACGATTATTTTAATTAATATGTAATAATAAAAAAAACTATTATATGGTAAACAAGCGTATAAAAATGGGACAACAGTTTGACATAGAAAAATAGCAATGGCAAAATGGAAAACGCAAGAAAAATAAAGCAGATATTCAAAAGCAAGCCTGTAACAGAAGGCGCGGGGGTGCGCCTAAAAAGAGCCTTCGGTTATCATGAAGTACCGCTTTTTGATCCTTTTCTGCTTTTAGACGATTTCAGATCAGATAATTTGGCTGATTATATTAACGGTTTCCCGTGGCACCCTCATAGGGGAATCGAAACAATAACATATATTTTAGAAGGCGCGGTAGAGCATCAGGATAGTCTTGAAAATAAAGGTATTCTCGAAAAAGGAGACGTACAGTGGATGACCGCCGGTAGCGGCATCATTCATCAGGAAATGCCCCAAAAAAGCTCTGACAATAAAATGGAAGGCTTTCAGCTTTGGGCGAATTTGCCGGCAAAATATAAAATGATAAATCCCCGTTATCAGGATATAAAATCAAACCAGATTAAGACCGCGACACTTGAAAATCACGTGAAAATCAAGGTTATCTCTGGAAAAATTGGCGATATTCAGGGGCCGGTAACAGATATTGTCATTGATCCTGAATATCTTGATATAATAGTTCCCGCGAATACTTCATATATGCATCCGGCAAAAAAGGGTTATACTCTTTTTATATATATCATAGGCGGCAGGGGGATTGTTAAAGAAAATGGAAAAGAAACTCATTTTGAAAATGAAGATTTAATTTTATTTGATGACGGAGACTTTATAGAAGTTTCTGCCGCAGACGCAAGCTTCCGTTTTCTGCTGGTATCGGGAAAACCAATCAATGAACCCGTCGCGTGGCGAGGGCCCATTGTCATGAATACAAAAGAAGAACTTGATACCGCTTTTCAGCAACTGAGCGAAGGAACGTTTATTTAAAATAAGACAAGAACTATCTTCTCGATCAGGTAGTTAAAATCTCGTATGAATCATTTGAACTTCTAGGCATAAACCGTAAAATAATGAAAGACTATTCTCTTTTTTGATGAGCAATTGAAAAATAAAAAAAATTTACATTATGTTTCATAAAAATCTTTTGATTCTATGAATATAAAAAAGTATTTTTTAACAGCTATTTTAATTGTATCGCCTGTATTGGCGAAATCGAATAACCAGACTATTCGTATCGGCATTATGGATTTTTCAAGCACAACGACCAGCCCTTCATATAAAAATCTTGGCATCGGTATGTCGCAAATGTACATGACCGGCCTAAACAAGATTCAAGGAATTTTAATTGTAAATAGGCAAAGAGAAGATTTACTGAAAGTATTTGATGAGATAGCATTAGGGCAAACAGGTCTTATCGATGAAGAAACAGCCGTTGAAGCCGGCAATATGTTAGGAGCAAATTTTTTACTGCTTGGCTCATTTACAGAAGTCAACAGCCAGATCAATATAAATATTAGATTAATTGATGTTGAAAATAATACGATAGTTCTGACTGACGAAAAAGAGGGCAATATCAATGATTACTTTAAAATAATTAAAGAAAGTCGAAAAAAAATTATTGTTCAAATTGAAAAAATGAAAGAAGTCTCTTTAAAACTTGAAGATATATATCAGCCCAAGATCAACTCACTCGTTGCGTTAAGCGACGGTATTAAGGCCCAGGATGAGGGAGACGAAACAGAAGCAAAAAAGCAATATCAAAATGCCATAAATCAAGACCCAGAGTTTAAGCTCGCAAAAATTTTCTTAGATAAACTTGTACTGAATACTTCTAAATTTAAAACTATTTATGAACAATACTATCCGAATACAAACCCTGCCTATTTAGGCATAATTCATTATGACAAATTATATTCAAGTTTTTCAATGACTGACAGCCCTCTGCCATGGCTTTCCGGTCCGCAGTGGAAAGATTTAGGCGAGAACAATGCTGAGTTTTACCAGGCCGATCGCAGCTTTATTTATGGTTATGAGTTTCCTGTATCTGATGATTTAGGGTTTGGTGTTGAAGCTTTTATTTCAGGATTTACCGACGCAGTGAGATTTAAGGGCGATGAAACAGGAGCAAGCAACATTAATACTTTTTATGGCGCAAAGCTTTCATCAGGCTGGAAGACAAATGATAATTTTGGGCTCGGAGGTTCTGTGTCGGTTCTTCTTCATGAAAAGCAAGGCTTTGACATGGCCGGGGATGCATTCTCAGTCATTCCAAACGAGGGGACCTCTACAGAATTTGCCGGTACTATCGGATTTTTAATAAAGAATAAAAAATCAACTGTCATGTTTGACTCTCTTGTTGGTTTTACAAATATAGGAATAAATGTAATCAATCCCGAGCTTCAGACTGTAATCTATGACGCGATTACTTTCCCTGATATCTATATCTATGAAGATTCTTCAGCTAAAGAACCCATTTATAACGAGAATACTTTTACAATGGCATTTTTCAATAAGAAGGCATTTGGCGTGGTGAAAGAAGTGAATACCATTTATACTGACCGCGATTATTTTGTGGCCCGCCTGATACCCGCTGTAGAATTCTGGGCTTTTGACAGTTTATCTTTAAGAATAGGAGCAGAAGGAAGTTATCATAAATTCGCTTCTGGTTCAGAATTTGGCATTGGGGGTACAGCAGCTTCTACTCTTCGTTTTTTAAGCGAGGGAATAGAGTTTGATTATAACGCGACATACCGAAAAAGGCCTGCGCGAACATTTAAAAATAAAAACCTAAACCAGTTTGTCTTTGTGTTTTCGGTCAGTAAGCAGAATATATTTCTGTCGAGATGAGAATAAATAGTATTGGTTAACCTCAATTAAGATAAGAACGTATTTTATATCTGTATTAAAAGAACTTGAAAAAGACAAATTTTTCTGGTTTATGTCATGAATGTAAATTTTTTCGTTTTTCATAAGCAAAAAATTTAACAGATACCCATTTATTTTCGAGTAAATCGTGTTTTTTACAATTTGCGAATTTCATTTGTTTTCAGCTTAATAAGACGCAAAAGATAAAGTTATTGACTAACTGATATAATTTTCAACTTAAAAAACCAGTAAAACCAATGAACAACATCGATCTTCTCATCCAGAGCTTTTTAGAGCATCCTGAAATAAAAGAAATTCAGAAGAAAAAAGAAAAAACCATTACGGGCCTTTCTTTTGGCGCCTCGGCTTTATTGTTAAACGCTTTTACAAACGGTTTTAGCGGCAAAGAAAATTATCTTATTTTAACGCCCAACGCCAGACTCGCCAAAGAACTGTACGAACTTTGTTCTTTTCTTGAAAATCAAAAAACAGAGAAAAAAGATGACGAGTTTGTACTGCATTTTCCCGACTGGGGAATGCTGCCTTTTACCCACAGCCGTCCCGATTCTGAAAAAGAGGGATTAAGAGCAAAATGCTTAAGCCGCTTATCTGACGCAGCCGGCCTTACTGTTATCGCTTCTATCGACGTACTCGCAAGAAAACTGCCCGCGCCGGGTTATTTTAAAGAAAACAATATATTCTTAAAAAAGGGGCAGATATTTTCTATTCGCGAAATCGCTGAAAAACTGTCGGGTTTAGGCTATGAAAAAGTCGACATGGTTGAAACACCCGGGCATTTCAGCGTTAAAGGCGGCATCGTCGATATATTCTGCAGCGCATATTTTAACCCCTTAAGAGTAGATTTTTTCGGCGACGATATCGAGTCTATTCGGTTTTTTAACCCGTTAAGTCAAAAATCGTATGAACAGATATCTTCGGTTACGATTTATTCAAGAAGAGACATCCCTTTTTCGCCTTCTGATATTGAAGGCCTTTCAAAAAAGCTGCTTGAAGATTCTGAAAAACAAAAAAAACATCCGCCCCCTTTTGTAACAAAAAAAGACGCCGGTAATTTTGACGGTCTTTGGGATTTTTATCCTATGCTTTGGGAGACAACTTCGTTGTTAGATTATTTTCAAGAACCTCCTAATATTATCGTTTGGGATTTTGACGCCGCCCGCGAAAGACTTTCATACTTTTTAGAAGAGCTGAGTTTTTTAAGACAAAAAAACGAAGAAAAGCTTCATCTTGAAACAAGCGATTTATTTTTTGATCTAGATTCTGTTTTGCATCTTTTGAAAGACGCCGTCTCTGCGGCAAGCGTTCCGAGATCGTTAAGCGATTTTTCTGTTCACATTAAAGACGCTCCGTTATTTAAAGGCAAAATTTCTTCAATGGTAGAAACCTTAAACCAAAACGATTATGCCGATAAAAAAGTTTTCATTTCAAGCCGGTTTGAAGGTCAAAAAGAAAGGCTTGAGCATGTTTTAAGCGGCTATAAAGATAAAAAGTTTTCGCCTCATTTTTTAATTGCGCCTTTTAGAGAGGGCTTTTCATGGCAGGGCGGAGCGCTTCTTACCGACAAAGAAATTTTCGGAAAATCTGTAAAAACTTTTCGCGCGTCAAAAAGCGCAACGCAGGTTATTGACAGTTTTGTAGATTTAAAAGAAGGCGATAATATTGTTCACATTCATTACGGCATAGGGCGTTTTATAAGGCTTAAGCGAATGAAAGCCGCCGGTTTTGAAAGAGATTTTTTAGAGATAGAGTATGCCGGTTCCGATAAATTGTACGTGCCGCTTGAGCAGTTAAGTCATGTTCACCGTTATATCGGCTCGGTTGAAAATCCTTCTCTTGATTTTCTGGGTAAAAAATCTTCATGGGAAAAAACAAAAGCAAGGGTTAAAGAGTCGATTGAAAAACTTGCAGGCGAACTTTTGGAGCTTTACGCCAAACGCGAAAAAGCGCGGGGCATTGCCTACCCGAAAGATACGCGTTTTCAGGAAGAGTTTGAGGCGGGTTTTCCCTATGAAGAAACAGACGATCAAATAAGCTCTATTAACGAAGTTAAAAAAGATATGGAATCTGAAAAACCGATGGATAGACTCATCTGCGGCGACGTCGGGTTTGGCAAAACAGAAGTGGCCATAAGGGCGGCCTTTAAAGCTGTCATGGCGGGCAAGCAGGCGGCCGTTCTTTGCCCTACGACGATTCTGGCCTTTCAGCATTACAATACTTTTAAAGAAAGATTTTCAAGCTACCCTGTCAGTATTGATTTTATGAGCCGATTTAAAACCGCGGCCCAGATAAGAGACGTAAAAGAAAGAATGAAAACCGGAAAGCTTGACATTGTCATAGGAACCCATGGTCTTTTAGGAAAGTCTATTGCGTTTCAAAATCTGGGGCTTCTTATCATTGACGAAGAGCAGCGCTTTGGGGTAAAACACAAAGAAACCATAAAGAAGTTAAGAACAAATGTCGACTGCATGACCCTGACGGCCACGCCCATACCCCGAACATTGCAGATGTCGCTTGTGGGCATTCGCGATTTAAGTTTAATTGAAACGCCTCCTCGAAATCGCCAGAAAATTGAAACTTATGTGGCCGAAGAAAACGACGAGATTTTAAGACATGCCATTAAAGAAGAAATAAAAAGAATGGGGCAGGTTTATATACTTCATAACAAAGTAAAAACAATTGACGTTCAGGCGAAACGAATAAGCAGCCTGTATCCGGGGGCAAAAATTTGTATTTTACACGGGCAGATGCCCGAAGACGACATTGAAAACGTCATGCTCGATTTTTATAAAGGATATTACGATATTCTTGTAAGCACCACCATCATTGAATCGGGCATTGACATACCCAATGTAAATACGCTTATCGTCATGAATTCGCAAGATTTTGGCTTAAGCCAAATGTACCAGCTTAAAGGACGAGTGGGAAGGTCTGACCGGCAGGCGTTCGCTTATTTTTTATATCCAGAGAAAAGAGTATTATCTGAAACCGCTCAAAAAAGATTAAACACCATTCAAGAATATGACGAGCTTGGGGCCGGATTTAAAATCGCAATGAAAGATCTTGAAATAAGAGGCGCGGGCAATATTTTAGGCAAAGAACAGTCGGGAGATATTATGGAAGTCGGTTTTGAGCTGTATGTCAGAATGCTGCAAGATAAAATCGCCGAGCTTAAAGACGAAGCCAAAGAAGAATTTGAAGCGGCAGTAAGCGTGCCGCAAGATTTTTACTTCCCCGACGAGTATATTGCCGATACCCGTCAAAAAATGGAATTTTATAAGAAAATGATTTCAGCGGGAACCCTCGAGAATCTTCAAATTATAACAGAGACCATGCAAGACAGGTTCGGAAAAATACCCGAAAAAGTAGAAACGATGATTGTTCAAGAAGCGGTAAAAATATTGGCCAATCGTCTCAAAATAGAAAAGGTCGAATTAAAAGAAGGCTGCTTCTTATTGACCGCCTCTGCCCATACCGATGTTTCTATGGAAAAGCTCTTAGAGCTCATGAAAAACGATAAGCGTTTTCAGTTTAACCCTGTCGACCCCCGCCAGATCATATTTAGACCTTTGCAAAAAGAAACAGGCAAGGCCCTTCTTGAGTTAAGAAGGGTTTTAGAATACTTGATATAATCTTTTTTTTATAAACAGATAATTAAATTATAAATTCGTTTAGTTTTTTGCGCGGTAAAGTCTTAAAGAATTTAACACCACCACTATAGAGCTTATTGACATGGCGACAGCGGCCGCAAGAGGTATCAGAAGACCGCTAAAAGCCATGGGTAAAAGAAGAGCGTTATAAAAAAAAGAAAGCGTTAAGTTTTCAATAACCTTGCGTCTTGTTTTTTCGGCAAGCTTAAACAAAGAGACAAGCTGGTTTAAATTGTTTCCCATCAGAAGAATATCGCTCGAATATACAGATATTTCGGCGGCGTTTGCAAAGCTTATTCCGGTATCGGCTTTTGCGAGAGCGATAGCGTCGTTTATGCCGTCTCCTATCATTGTAACAAGAGAGCCGTCTTTTTGAAATGATTGTATGATTTCTTTTTTTTCCTGCGGATTTACCTCGGCGTAAACCAGATCAATTCCCGTTTTTTTCGCAAGGCTTTCGGCTGTTTTTTTCTGATCGCCCGTCAATAAAACAATCTTTCTTTTTGCGCTCAATTTTTTTACGATATCGGCCGCGTTATCGCGCAGAAAATCAGAAAGCAAAAATACCGCCAAGATTTCGGCCTGTTTGGTTTTATTTTTCTGGCAGGCAAGATAAACGGCGGTATAAGACGGGTCGCGCTTTACCTCGGGCGTTTGTATGTTAATACTTTCCATGAGTTTTTCGGAACCCAGATAGTATTTGTTTTGATTAATATTTCCCGAAAGCCCTCTGCCCGGTATATTTTTTACGCCGAAAACCTTTATGTTTGTTTTTATTTTTTTATCTAAAAAAGCCTTCGCAACCGGATGTTTTACCTTGGCCGCGCTTTGCAGCGCGTAAGATATTTCGTTTATTTTATTTTGCGTTAGTTTTTTGTTAAATATTTTTGCTGAAACAATTTTCATATTGCCCTCGGTAAGAGTGCCCGTTTTATCAAAAACAACATATGAGCTTTTCGCGATATTCTCGAGAACTCTGCCCCCGTGCATTAAAATTCCGTTTTTGTAGGCCTTTTGCGAAGCGACTATAAACGCCGTAGGAATTGAAAGATTCAAAGCGCAGGGGCACGCCGCTATCAAAAGCGAAATAGTATGCAAGATTGCGATATCGGTTGCCCCTTCTTGAATAAACTTCCAGAAAAGAAAAGTCATTATTCCCGCGATGAAAACAAATGCAATAAAATAGCGGCTTACTTTTTCTGCAAGTTTTTGCGTCGCGGGAAGACTATTTAAGCTTTCTTCGGCAAGTTTTGAAATATGAGTTAAGGCGCTGTCTTCTAATTTTTTTTCAACCCTAATTTCAATGGGACTTCCGACGCATTTTGAGCCGGCTAGTATTTTCTCTTTATTTTTTTTATGTATCGCCTTAAATTCTCCCGTTAATAGAGATTCTTCAATTTCGGCGTTTTTATTGACGAGAATGCCGTCTACGGGAACAATTTCTCCCGGATAAACACAGATAATGTCGTTAACTTTTATTTTTTCAACAGGTATATTCTTAGTTTTTCCTTTGCTCTTAAGATGGGCGGTTTTAGGCAGACTTTTGCCGAGATTTTCGACATAATATAAGCTTCGCTCTTTGAATCTTGCCTCAATAAACCGGCCTATGAGTATAGCGAATGTAACAAAACAAACCGAGTCAAAATAGATTTCGCCTTTTTGACTGAAAAGAACATAAACGCTGTAAAAGTAAGCAAGAGAGATTCCGACGGAGGTTAAGATATCCATACTCAATATTTTTTGTTTTATCGAATGATAGGCGGTTTGAAAAAATGGCTTTGCCGAATATAAAAGAACAGGCGTAGCCATGAGCCAGCTTAGCATGTGAAAAAAATTTTTCATCTGCTGTTCCATGAAGTCGAAATATCCGGCGTAAAGAGCCGAGCTTATAAGCATGGTGTTGCCCGTGAAAAAACCAGCCGTTACCATGCGCTTAAGAGTCTTGTTTGAAAAGGCCCTCGCTTCTTGTTCTTCTGTTTTTTGAACGGGCAGGGCGGTATAGCCTATCGCCGATATATTATCGCCGATTTCGCGCATGTTTGTTTTGTTAGAGTTCCAGACAATTCGGGCGCGATTTGTGGCAAGCTGTACTTCGGCTTCAATGACGCCGTCTATTCTTTTGAGAATATTTTCGTTAAGCCAGACGCATGAGGCGCAGTGAATGCCTTGTATGACAAAGTTAACTTCTTTAATGCCATCAGGGTCGGTTTGTATTTCTTCGTCCCATATTTCATAAGGAAGAGTTTTTGTTTTTTCTTTATCTGGTCTAAGAGAAAATTCGGTACGGTGCTCATAATAATTTTTATTGCCAGATGAGCAAATTAACAAATAAACCTGCGCGCATCCTTTGCAGCAGAAATGACGTTCTTCTGAAGAGTTTTCTTCTTTTGTTTTAATCTCTTTTTTATCGGGTATCTTATCTCCACAGTGAAAACATCGCGTATCGTCTTTGATATAGGTTTTTGCAGTATTTTTAGAGAGCATTTGTTTATACGTAAAAAAAAAATATTTCTGTCTGGTTGTAAAGTTTAGTATGAAGAAAAACCGATATTATTGATACGGAATGTACTCCCTACGTTTCGTAACTGCATCTTTTCAATAAGCGCATGGGTAATTTTAATTATCTTGCCTAGAGAAAAAATGCTTATTCTCTCCGTCTGGAAACGCGGCATAACCGTGCCGCGTTTTCATTTTCTACCATAATTTGGGCATCCAGAAATCGTCATTTGAGAATGAAACGCCGCAAGATTTGCATGTAGTCTCTTTAGAATTTTGACCGCATTTTGGGCAGTGTTTTTTATGAAAAAAACCTTTTTGGCGGTCGTTAGCTTCCATTTTGATTTTCATCAATCCGCCATACTCGCACCTGCAATCAAACCGCTTTTCTTGCCCGCAATATGGGCAGTGTTTGTATCCTCTCATTAAAAGAGAAAAACTAAAGCCATAGCCTCTGTCAAGCAATAAAGAGACATAATTTCTAAGAAACTTCCTTAAGAATAGAATCTCAAATTAAAAGCTAGTAAAAAAGACTTGTCAACTTATAAAGAATTTTATAGTGGTAATTCAGCATTTTAAAAAGGAGTTCAACATATGAGAAACAAGTTGATAATAATTTTGTTATTTCTGTTCGCTGCGGTTAGCTCTGCAAGCGCGGTAGAAGTATATTTTAATACAGGTGACAGGGCCCTTGATAGAAAACTGAGTCGCATGAACGCTGAAGCGCGATACGATATGCAGTTTTTTATAGAAGAGCTGAGCTATGAGTATAATGTACCTGAATCAGAAATTCACTACATGATCTACAAAAAAAGAATGGAGCCTGCCGATGTTTATATGGTTCTAGAGATGAGCGAAATAACCGGGCGTCCCGTTCATGTTGTAGAGAAAGAATATCAAAGAAGCAGAGGCAGAGGTTGGGGTGTTGTCGTCAGAAATTTAGGGGTAAACCCGGGTTCGCCCGCATATCGAACATATATCGGGGGCAGACCAGGCATAATTGAGTATGACAGAAAATATAAACATACAAGAGACGCGCGAAGAAAAAATCATCCACGAGGAGACAGGCGCGACGCGGCCAGAGGCAGGGGTGATAACAGAGGCGGCCCCAAAGGGAATATACGAAACGACAGAAACGCAAAACCGGCCCCTGATAATCGCGGTAAAAAAGGAAATGCAAAACAAGATAACAGATCAAATAAAGGTAAAGATAAAGATAAAGATAAAGGAAGGGGCAGAAGATAGTTTGAATGCAAAAATATAAGTTTTACCATCTTGGCGCGGCAATTTTTGCCATAGTCGCCTTTTCTTCATCAAGCCAAAAGTTCATAGAAGAATATAAAAAAATAAGAGTTGAAAACATTTCGCATCCTGGGGCCTACACAACAGGCTCTCGGGATGCGACATTAAAAATAGTAGAGTTTTTTGATTATCTATGCCCTTACTGCTCAACCGTTTCAAAAAACCTAAAATCGTTTGCCGAAGAAAATCCTGACACGGTAGAGCTTGTATTTATGAATCTTCCTTTAGATAAAGAATGTAATTCAATGGTCAAAAATGACGTTCATCCCGGGGCGTGCAAACTTTCTTATGCGGCATATTGTGCCGGCAGGCAAAACAAGTTCCACGAATTTCACGACCAGTTATTTACGCTTCAAATGTATTTTGAAGTTGTAACGCAGGATAAGATTTCAAAACTGGCCAATAGTTTAAAACTTGACATGGCCGCATTTAATAATTGCGCATCGTCAAAAGAAATAAGAGATGTTATTAAAAAGCAAATTGAGGTTGCTAAAAAATTTGACATTAAACATACCCCTACGGTTTATATAAACGGCAAACGATTGAAAAAAATGCCCGAAAAAGAAATACTTAACGCGTTGCTTCAGCATGAATCGTTCTAAACAGCATAAAAAAGTTACAGCTGAAGAGTTAATATACAACATACACGGCGAACTTCACGCAAGAACCTCTATCTCGATAGAGGCGCCGGCTCAAATTAGGCATACGGCTTACAATTTTTCTGCCGAAGATAAGAAAGCAAAAAATAAGATCATAGAAACTTTTAATTCCCTTTTAGTTCAATTAAATATTAAAAAAACAGATATTCGACACGAAGAAAGAAGCTGTTTCGCCGAAAAATCATTCGCCGAAAAAGGAAGGCTTCTATTAATGTGGGAGATGCATACAGAATTTTACTCTTATACAACAATTTTTATACCCAAAGACAAGGCCTCTTTTTATTCAAAGCCGTACAGCTTGCCCGAATTCTATACCGCTGGCAAAAAGATTTTAGATTTAAGCGTTTTAATCGTTTCTGGCTTAAAATTAACTAATAAAATTCAATCTTTTTTACATGAAGGAACTCTTTACGGGGGGTATGTATTAAACGGCGAAGCCAGCGTATATACTACATTTCAAATAAATGAATTAGGACAAGAAAGATATGTTATTCTTTCAGGAAAACTATCTTCAGGAAGACTAGGAAGGCTTGTTCGAAGAATCATTGAAATTGAAAATTATTCGCATCTTATTCTGCTCCCTCTCACCGAATATAAAACTCATATTACGCGGCTTAGAAATAAAGAAAAAAGAATAGCCGAATATAGCGAACAAATTGCCGTTGATTTGGCGCAGGAAAATATTGACGCTCAAAAAGAGCAGCTATGGATTGTTAAACTTACGCGAAGTCTTGCGGAACTTATTCGCTTAACCGAGAATATGCGTTATCGTTTTTCTGCCGCAAGTTCTTATTATAGAATATTTATAGAAAGACTTAAATGGCTGCGCGAAAAAACAGGCGAAGGATATCAGTCTATAGACGAATTCTTAACGGCGCGGGTATCGCCTGCGGTAAGAAATTATGAAAATTTTATAGATCGAAGCGAAGCTTTGGCCTCGCAGCTTACCGCCTTGGGCAATATGATAAGAACCCGTATAAATCAAATAATGGAGAGACAAAACCTCAAAACGCTTGAAGCCATGAACAAAAGAGTAAAGCTACAAATCATGCTTCAAGAAACGGTAGAGGGCCTAAGTATCATTGTTTTAAGTTATTATATGACTTCTTTATCGAGTTATATTTTTCAAGCGATTGACAAATTGGCGTCATTACCGGGCGACTATAAATTATGGACAGCCTTTTCTGTTCCCGTTTGGCTGATTACCGCTTTTTTTATCACTAAAAGAGCTAAAAAATTAATCGCAAAAAAGGCCGAATGATCCATGTCTGAAAATTATTTAAGCGTTTTAGCTCTCTTCTTTTTGGCTATCTCATTAAATATGCCCTTTGGATATTTCAGAAAGAATTCAAGAAAATATTCGTTAAAATGGTTTATTTACATTCATTTGCCCATACCGTTTATAGCCACAGCGCGTATTCTTTCTGGTTTTAACTATAAAATTATTCCGCTATTGCTGGCCGCTTCTGTTCTGGGGCAGATAATGGGCGCAAAAATAAATAAAAAGAATTGAAACTTAAAAAAATAATCTCGGGATGAAACTATTAAATAATGAATATAAAATAGAAAAGATTGCCGACGATTTGTATCAAATTACATTAGAACAGCCTTTTTATATTCAAAATAAACTTTATTTAATTTTAGATAAATATCCGCTGCTAATTGATACGGGATATATTGAATCGTTTGGTTCATTGGCCCGGTCATTAAAAGAAATTAATTTAGGCTTTAAGAAAATACATTTTATTTGTTTTACGCATCCGCATATTGACCATATATCGGGTGGCCTTTTAATTTCAGCCGTCTATTCAAAGATAAAAATGGCGGGCCACGCTAATATACTCTCAGATATCCCCGATTATATGAAATATGTAAACGAGTGGAAAGACGATACTCTAAGACTTATTAATAGCGCCTATGAAGAAAAACAAAGCAGAAAAAGAATAGACGACTTTAATGAAAACTGGGAAGATTTCTTAAAAAGACTCGAAAATTATGAAACGCGTCATAGGCCTATAAATAAAATAAAATTAGATATCCCGTTAAGAGACAAGAGCGTTCTAACTACCGGAAAATATAATTTTGAAATTATTGAGACCCCAGGACATTCGAAGCATCACATTGTATTAATTGAGAAAAAGAAAAAATGGGCTTTTTCGGGAGATATGGTAATAGGCAATATACCTGCGATATATGGCCATTGGGACGGCAATCTTGATTTGTATAAAAGTTCTCTACAAAAATTAGCCGCTTACGACGATTGCACGTTTTTTCCGGCTCATGGCGAAATAATCGAAAATCCGGGTCGAAAAATTAAACTGATATTGAAAACATTAGAGATGCTTGAAAAAAAAATATTAAAAAAGTTCCCTAAAAAAGGGATAAATTTAAGAGAAGCGGCTTTATTAATCATACCGCCTAATGCTGAGAATGACGCAGATTTATGGTATATCGCTCTTGCTCTTACTGAGTCAATTCTTGAAATTCTAATAAATAAGGGATTATTAAACCTAAAAACCGGCGATAATAATCAGAAAATATACAAAAGTAATCATTAATATTTTCAAGAAAATCTTTTAATTATTAAATAATTCTTCCAGACTTTTCAATATATTTTGCGCCGATATCGTATTTTTTTTGTTTAAAAAGATTATGAATTTTAACATCTGTTTTTCTGAATTTATTTTTAAAAAGAATTTCTTTGGTATCTTTTTATTTTCAATATAATCAAGATCATTTAAATTATTTTTTTCATAATTTGTTTTTGATAATTTCATTAGCGAAGGGTTTTCTATTGAGGGGGCAATAAAATCGTTTTTAAATGATTCTATTAATCTCAAATTATCATGAGGAAAATATGAGATTTCATTTGCCGATATGAAAAAAATAGATTTCTCTTTTTTAAAAATATTTTGAAGAATATTTGTCAGGTTGTCTTTAAAACTTTTTTCGTGAAATATGAATTGCTTTGGGTTAAAATCATTCTGCCATAGTTTTGTTTTTTTTTTTAGACGAGTCGGCGAAAATTCTTTGGAAGCCTGCCAGCCGATATAAATACGAAAATTTTCCTGCAGTTTAGAAAGACTAAACCAGTGGTTTTTTAAGAGTATCCAAAATAAAGAATCGGCAAATTGAGAATCAAATGTCTCGGTGATTTTTGAAGACTTGTCATCTTTGGGCGGAACTTTTATCCAAAACAGTAAACCGGTTATCTTTTCTTCAATATTGTTATGACATTTTATCATATGCTGTTTGCATTATCATGCGAATTTTATTTAGCTTTTCAGCATCTGTTATTTTAGACTCGGCGTTAGCCGGATGCAGCTCATTGTTTATTTCAATTGTTTCTAAAATGTTTATTAATATTCGATGCGGAAAAATATAGAATTTCTTATTATTGGGCTTTACCTGCTGAGTTCCTCTTACCACAATCGGGGTAATCGGAACATTTGCCGAGCGGGCGGCGGAAAGACTTCCGTTTTTAAAGGGCAAAAGCTTAGAGGCGTCATTACTTCGAGTTCCTTCAGGATACATTAATATTGTTTGTTTTTTTTTCATTCTTCTTACAATGGCAATTAAGGCTTTTGCCGCATTTCTCGGGTTTTCTCTGTCAACGCTGATAAATTCGCATTTTGTCATTGCCTTGCCCACTAAAGGAATGTCAAAAACTTCTTTTTTAGATAAAAACAAAAAATCAGCGGGATAAAATCCGCCCGCAAAAATATCAAAATCAGACTGGTGATTGCTTATAATTAAAGCCGGTTTTGGAATGCTTTTTTTATCGCCAATTATTTTCACCGGCGAAAACGAAAGAAAAATTCCGGTTTTTCCCCAGAATCTGTAAATTATTCTAAAAAAACGCGTTTTTAGATTACTTTTGCCAATCCATAGAAAATTTAGTATAAGTATAGTTAAAGCGCATAAAATAGTTAAAGGAATAAATAAAACTATCCATATGAACCAGAAAATAAAGCCAAAAACCCTCTTCATAAAACAAGCAAATTCCTTGACCTGCAAGGTCAAGGTTTTAAAATGTATCAATTATAAGTCTATTTATGACGACAAGCAAATAAAGAATTAAATTATGGACAGAAGACTTAAAAAATTTGAAATAATTTATCCTAAGGATACCGTAATATTTAAGCAAAATGACGCGCCTGACGCCATGTACTATATTGTCAGCGGTAAAATTGAACTTACGATGGAAGCGCAGCATTCAAGATATGTGTTACATGTAGCCGAAGCGGGAGAATTCTTCGGAGAAATGGCCCTTTTTAACGATAAAAGAAGATCGGCCACGGCAAAAACAGTTACAGAAGCTGAAGTATTGAGAATTGAAAAATCCTCTTTAGATTTGCTTTTTTCAAATAAAGATTATATAGAAAAATTTATCAGCGTTATGGCAAATCGTTTATATGAAGCCGATATGCAGATAGAAGAATTGGTATTTATATCTAAAGAAGTGCGTTTTTTGCAGGCCCTAGCTTTATTTTGGCATGATTCCGGCAAGAAAGACGAAAAATCAGGAAATTTACTCGTCAGCCTTGACGGTTTTTGTATTTATATGAAGAAATGGTACGGTATGGCAGAAGCCGATGTAAAACGAACGATTTCTTACCTTCAAAATCAAGAGGTCTTAAAAATCAGAAAAGCAAAAGATAATTCATTGTGGGTAACTTTTTCTCCTACAAGGCTTCGTTTCTTTGAGTTGTTTTTTACCGGTTAAGGTTTCTTTACCAGAATAAAACTTGTTATTCCCGTGAAAATAGGCATAATCTGAAGAGTTTCAAACCCGGCCCCTTCGCATTCTTTTGACAATTCTTCAGGAGAGACGAAAGTTGAAACCGATTCGGGTAGATATGTGTATGCTTCTTTATTTTTACTGATAAAACCGCCGATTTTTGACAGTATCTTATGAAAATATATTTTATAAATGAAGCGAAAAAAAGTTGATTTAGATTCTGAAAATTCAAGTATTCCGAATAAGCTTCCTTTTTTTAGTACCCTAAAAATTTCTTTCAAGGCTTTTTCTCTGTCTGAAAAGTTTCTGATTCCATAGGCTATCATGGCGCGATCAAAACTTGAGTTTACAAAAGGGAGCGATTCAGCATAACCCTCAATCGCGTAATAATTATGTTTTAGTTTGGCCTTTGTACGTTTGATCATTTCATAGGCGGGATCTATTCCTACGACGGCGTGCGGCTTTTTCTTTAAGGCTTCTTTTGCCAAGTCGCCTGTTCCTGTTGCTAGATCTAAAATAAAATGATTATTCATTATTTTAAGACGCCGAATCGCCATTTTTCTCCAGATTTTATCGGTACCTAAGCTCAAAAAGCGATTTAAAAAATCGTATTTTTTTGCGATACTATTAAACATATCGCGGTTTTTTTTTCGGTGCGTTTCTTTATTTTTTTCGTTTTCCATTTTATTTATTTTGTCGATGATTAATTATTGAGTCAAATCAAGACCTATCCGATAGAAAAAACATGAAAGTATTGCATTCTTTTTTACTGATTGGCGGCACATTGTCATTATATAGCAGTATGACCTGTTTTTACACTGCAGACATCTTTAGAAGCGATTTTATAAGCGCATCAGAAAAAACCAGGGTGCATATAGATTACGGATATAAACCGTTAAGAGAATTAGAGAATATTGATTATAAGCCCGAAAAGGCCGTAAAATCTCAACAAAACGAAGATTTTTATAATTCATCTGTTGAAAAAGAACCGGAAGTTGAAAAAGAAAATCCCTCAAAGAAATTTTTTGATTTTCTTGAGAAATCAGATATTAATAGCGTAATCATTGAAAAAAAGTCATATGTAGAAATACCGGTTTATACGAAAGGCTTATATTTACATAATTACTCGGCGCTGTCAAAAGACAAACTAAACTATTTTATAAAGAAAGCTAAAAAATATAAAATCAATACCTTTGTCATCGACGTACAAAAGAAGATGGCGCCAAAAGAGAATATTGAAATGATTAAAAAGGCGGGAATTTTTCCCGTGGCTAGAATTGTAGTCTTTGAAGGCGGATTGAAAACAAAAGATCCTAATCAAAATTATATTAATAGTATACTGAATTTAATTGAAGATTCTGCCATACAGGGATTTCAAGAGATTCAGCTTGATTATATACGCTACGCCGATATGCCCGAACTCTTGTCGCTTCCCTTAAAATACAAATATGGCGTTATTAACAATATTTTATCTAAAGCTAAAAATAAAACAGATATGTTGGGCATCATGCTTTCTGCCGACGTCTTTGGCAGAATAACTTTAAATACTCATGACCATATAGGTCAAAGGCTTGAAAATTTCGGAAAGTTTATGGATACAATTTATCCGATGGTTTATCCTTCGCACTATACAAATGACCCGGGCAGAATTTCTGACCCATACGGCACTGTCAAAGAAGGCGTTCAGAATTCAAAAGAGAGGCTGAAAAAAACGCGCGTAGTGGCGTATATTCAAGGTTTTGATATGAAAATAACAAATTCAGGCTTAACAATGAGCGAATATGTAAAAGCGCAGATAAAAGCCGTAAAAGACGCTAGAGGCGACGGATGGATTATCTGGAACCCGAGAAACGATTACGAAGATTCTTTCAAAGCAATGAATGAAGTTATAGAAGATAAAGAAAAATTAACCTATCGTGTCAGAGAACAATAATAATCAAAAAAAATATTCTTTATATGTGGTATCTTTACCCATAGGAAACTCTGAAGACATTACAATAAGAGCCAAAAAAATACTAGAAGAGTCTGAAATTATCGCGGCAGAAGACACCAGAAAAGCAAAAAACTGGATTGGCCGCGTTCAAATTAAAACAAAGGCCCGGTTCATAGCCTATCATTCGCATAATGAAGAAAATTCTGCCGAGGGCATTATGAAGCTGTTGCTAAGTAAAGGTTCCGTTTGTCTGGTTTCTGACGCGGGTACTCCGAGAATCTCTGATCCGGGTTATGCTTTAATTAGAAAATGTTATGAAAATGAGATTCCCGTTATCAGCATACCGGGGGCCTCTTCTCTTACAAGCGCGTTAAGCGTTTCTCCGCTTCCTGTTAGTCCTCTTTTATTTTTGGGCTTTATTACGCCAAAAGAAAAAAAACGCTTGAATTTCTTAGAAGGTTTTAGAGATTATGACGGTACGGTCGTTTTTTTTGAAACGGTACACAGAATACAAAAATTGACGGGGGCGATTATAAATGCCTGGGGCAATTTAGAAGTATTTATAATTAGAGAAATAACCAAAGTAAATGAAGAATATTTTTGGGGTACGCTTGACGATTCTTTGCTTTGGCTTGACAAAAAAAAAGGAGAGTTTATAATCATTGTAAATAAGCGAAAAAAAAATAAAATGCTTATTAAGAATAAAGTTTTTGCCGATAATAACTTAAAATGATTATCTTTCTAAACTAAGATAAGGAGAACATGATGGTAATTGATAAAATTGGAAATATAGGCAAAATATTGCGACCCGATCAGTCTCAATCGCCTAAAAAAACTCATTCTTCAGAAAAGTCTGGCGCTGATACTGTAAATATTTCTGCGGAAGCCTTAAAGGCGCAAGAAAAAGCGCAGGCTGAAAATTCTATTCGAAAAACTTCTGACATACGTCATGAAAGGGTTCAAGAAGTAAAAAATAAATTGGCCAATGGCGATTATGATAATATAGATAATGAAATTCTTGAAAAGGTAGCCGAAAAAATAGCGCAATCTTTCATAAGATAATTATTATACTTATAAACTCATGTGACAAACAATTGGCCCCAATTTACATTACCCGCAAAAATATATTTTGAAAATAAATCTTTTGAAAAAATCGCCAATATAATTGGCGGTATCGGCGGCAGAGTACTTCTTCTTGCCATAAAAAAAGAAAATCATATTCCCGAAAAACTTGAAGAATTCCACGGTATCTTATCAAATCAAAACGAAGGATGTATCTTGTATGATGAACTTATCGGCGACCCCGATACGGAACAAATAGATTCGGCTACTCATTTTGCCAAAAAGGCTCATGCCGATGTTTTAGTGGCCTTTGGAGGCATTGATACTTTTAATACCGCAAAGGCCGTATCTTTATTGGCTTCAAATAGTTTTTTTGCCAAAGATCTTATAACAAAAGCAAAAACGCCAAAAGTAGACGCCTTGCCTCTTATTACCGTACCCGTTGAACCTTCTATGGGAGAAGAAATGTCGCCTGGTTTTTGCGTCATTGACGCAGAAGAAAGCGTTCGAAAGTATTATTATCATGAGATGCTCTACCCTAAAGCGGTATGCTATGATCCCGCTTTAAGTTCTTATGTAACAATAGATAAAGCTTCAAGAATAGGCGGAGCGCTTCTAGCGTATGCCATTGAAGCTTCTATTTCAAGCAACGCAAATCCCGTTACTACGACTTTGGCCAATAAAGTAATAGAAAATTTGCATAAAAATTTGGCTTCTTATTACAGCGATCCTAAAAATGAAAAAATTTCGTCAGATATGATGTGGGCGTCGGCAATGATTGGCGCAGCGGCCTGTTCGGCGCCCGTAGGGACGGCATGGGCAATCGCCATGGGCCTAAGCGCCGAGGCCCAGATGGATTTTCATAATTCTATTGCTTTAATACTGCCTCATGTGATGGAGTATTTTTTAACGTCGTCTCCCGGAAAATATGTGAGTATCGCCCGCAATTTAGGCGAAGAAGTTTCAGAGATTTCTGTTATTGAAGCGGCGATTAAATCGGTCGAGGGTGTTAGAAAATTATTTTCGTCTATAAATTTACCCGAAAGATTGTCCGAATTTGATGTTACAAAACAACAGATTCCTCAAATCGCCCGAGCCGCCCTGGAACTGCCGCATATATCAAACTCTCCCCGAAGGCTAGATCAAAATGAAATAGAATCTATTTTATTGGCCGCTTTTTAATTCATGAATACCGAAGAGTTAAAAATACTTTTAGAAAAAGTAGGCGATAAAAAGATAAGTATAGAAGAAGCTTATCAAAAATTAAAAATTCTGCCTTTTGAAAAAACTAAAACGGCTCATATCGATCATCATAGAAGTCTTCGTACAGGCTTTCCCGAGGTAATTTTTGGACAGCGAAAAGACGCGCAGCAAATCATCGAGATATGCGAAAAGATTATTGAGAAAAAACAAAACGCTTTAATTACCCGAATCGGTAAATCTAAGGCTGAAAAAATAAGAAAGCAATTGAATTTATCTGAAAAAGAAAAATTTATTTATCAAGAAGAAGCAAGATCTGTCTTGGTTAAAATTAAAAAAGCCGAAAATCTTCCGGGAAGAATAACCGTTATAACGGCTGGTACCGCCGATATTCCTGTCGCCCAAGAGGCGGTTTTTGCCGCTGAAGCTTTTGGCGCAACGGTTAATTCTATATTTGACGTGGGAGTAGCCGGAATACACAGACTGATTCATTATGCCGAAGATATCGCCAATTCTACGGTAATTATTGTTGTCGCCGGCATGGAGGGCGCATTGCCTTCTGTAGCGGCCGGTATTTCAGATACGCCGGTAATTGCCGTACCTACAAGCGTAGGTTACGGGTCAAATTTTAAAGGATTTTCGGCTCTTCTTACGATGCTAAACTCGTGCGCTTCAGTCGCGGTTATGAATATTGATAACGGCTTTGGAGCCGCCCGCTTCGCCTGTGGCATGCTATATAAAATGAAATCGCTTAAATAACAATGGGAAGTCGATGCGTTTTTCTTGATACGGTAAACATATCGCCCGCTTGTTTGTATCTTTTCAGTAAAAAATTGGTTCTGGTATGCTCAACGCCTTCTAAAGCTGCTAATTTTTCGGCTACAAAGAAAGCCACATCTTTTAATGAAGGACCTACAACTTCTACCAATAGATCAAAAGACCCCGAGAGAAGAAGGCAGGCGCTTACTTCGTCAAGCTCAGAAATTTGTTTTGCCACTTCGTCATATCCGCTTCCTTTTGACGGCGTAACCGTTACTTGTATTAAAGCAATGACTTCGGGACTTTCAATTTTTTCCCAGTTTACAATAGCCCTGTATTTTAGTATAATTTCTTCGTCTTCCAGCTTCTTTTTTAAGAAGCCGACTTTTTCTTCGGGCATGTTCATTTTTTTCGCAAGAACATCCGTCGCTATATTCGAATCTTCTTCTAAAAAATTTAAAAGCCTTAACTCTTCTTCTGTTAACGGTTTAAGCATGATATAACCTCCTTATCGAGCGTTACATATTTAATCGATTGAGAAATTCTGTCAATATGTTTTCTGCTTCAAGTTTTAATTTTTTTCTTTCAGTTTCTAATAAATCTTTATTTTGAGGGGGCTCTTTATAAAGACTGATATATATTTTAACCTTGGGTTCGGTTCCCGACGGGCGTATCGTCAGTTTGCCTTCGGGAATAAAAAAATATTGAATTACCAAAGAAGAGGGCAGGTTGTTTTTAAGATATTGTATTTCGGTTGTTTTTGGCGCTTTGCCGTCTTCTCTTAAATCTAATATATCAATGACGTCTCGTTCGCAAATTTTACTTTTGATAAGTTTTTCGGGCTCTTTAAGTTTTTCTAGAAAATCAGACATTGCCGACGTATTTTCGGCTGAAAAGGTAATATTATGTAAAACTTCATGATAAATGCCGTGCTTTAGAGCAATTTCGTCAAGAAGAGTTCTTATATCATATTCTTCGGCCAAAGAAGATATCGCAATAGCCGAAGAAATCGAGTCTTTATCTCTAACCCAGTTTATCGGTAAATAGCCGAAAGATTCTTCTCCTCCGAATAAATAATTATCGGGGTCTTTTACCAGCTCTGAGGCAATGTACTTAAAACCGGTAAGAGTTTCAAAAACTTTAATATCGTAACTTTGCGCTATTTTATTTTGCAGATTTGTAGTGACGATGGTTTTGCAGATGTATGGACTCTTGAGACTTTTAGCTTTTTTTCTACAAAGATATTCGAGCATAAGAGATCCGATTTCATTGCCGGTAAGAAAAACATACTCGTTTGAAATTCTATATGCGCATCCGACTCTATCGGCGTCAGGGTCTGTCGCTAACAAAATATCATAATCGTTTTTACCGGCTTCAATAATCAATTCGTCAAAAGCCTCTTTTTCTTCAGGGTTGGGGCTTTTTAAATTGGGAAAGTTACCGTCAGGATTTTTTTGCTTTGAAAGTATTTGAAAGTTATTAAACCCAAACTCTGAAAATACTTTTTCAAAGGCCCACCCGCCGCTGCCATATAAAGGACTATATAATATTTTTATGTTTTTCTCGTCTTGCCCAATAAAAGGCTCTTTTTTTAAATCGGTTATGTAATTTGATATAACCTCATCGTCGACAAAGTCGTTTTTATCGACGTTTTCTTTGGACCATGTTGGTAAATCGTCAGGGATTTCGGTATATGGCGTCTTTTTATACTCTGATTCTATCTCTTTATCAATTGGACCAACAATTTGCCCGCCGTCTTGCCAATAAACTTTATAACCGTTATACTGAGGGGGGTTATGAGAAGCTGTAATCACTATTCCGCAATGACAATTATTTTTAAAAACTCCGTATGATAAAACAGGAGTGGGCGTAGGGCGTGAAAATATAGAGACATCCATGCCTATATTTTTAAAAAAATGATAGGTGACTTTCGAAAACATTTCTGACGAATTTCTCGAGTCATAGGCAATCATAATTGAAATTTTATCGTTAAACTTTTCTCTAAGAATTTTTGCCAGAGCAATATTAAGACGCGTTATGTTATAGATATTAATTCTATTTGTGCCGTGGGCCGCAATCGATCTCATTCCGCCTGTACCGAAAGCAAGCTCGCCTTCAAAAGATCCGTTTTTTATATAATTCTCTTCGTTTTGGCGAAGTTCAATTTTTTCATCTTCAGGCAAAGGAGCTTTTAGATATGATTCAAAAAAATCTTTGCTTCTTAAGGTCATGATTAAAAATTTATAAGTCTAGTTCGGTAACTTTATCTGCATTATCTTCGATAAACTTTCTTCTCGGAGCGACATCGTCGCCCATCAAAGTAACAAAAACGTCATCGGCCGTAATTGCGTCGTCTAATGATATTTGAAGCAATACACGATTTTCAGGATCCATGGTGGTATCCCATAATTGGTCGGGGTTCATTTCTCCTAAGCCTTTATAGCGTTGTATGTTAAACTTGGCTCCGTCTTCAAAACTCTTTAGGATTCTTTCTTTCTCGGCTTCGCTGTACGCGTATGTAGAATTTCTTCCCTGAGTGATCAAATACAACGGAGGACGCGCCAAATATAAGTTCCCTTCATCGATTAAAGGCTGCATATATCGAAAGAAAAAAGTCAAAACTAAAGTTTGTATATGCGCGCCGTCAACATCCGCGTCGGTCATAATAATTATTTTATGATATCGTAACTTTGAAATGTCAAAATCTTCGCCCACTGCGCACCCTAAAGCCGTAATTAACGCCGTAATTTCTGTATCATGAAGAACTTTATCTAACTTTGTTTTTTCTACATTTGTAATCTTACCTTTTAAAGGTAAGATTGCCTGAAAATGTCTGTCTCTGCCTTGTTTTGCCGAACCGCCGGCAGAATCGCCCTCTACAATAAAAAGCTCAGAAACATCAGGGCTGCGGCTGGTGCAATCGGCTAATTTACCTGGAAGTCCCGAGCCTTCAAGGGCGTTTTTGCGTCTTACAAGATCTTTCGCTTTTCGAGCGGCGATACGGGCCGAGGCGGCGGAAATACATTTTTCAATTATTTTTTTTGCTTCGGTAGGGTTCTCTTCAAAATACTCTTTAAGATTATCATATACTAAAGACTGAACAATGCCTTTTACTTCGCCGTTGCCAAGCTTCATTTTTGTCTGCCCTTCAAACTGAGGGTTCGGTATCAATACGCTTATTATGGCGGTTAAGCCCTCGCGTACATCGTCGCCGGTTAAAGCGACGTCCATTTTTTTATCTAAACCCAAAGCCTTTTTAGCCTCATTAATGGCCCTAGTTAGCGCCGTTCTAAAGCCTTCAAGATGAGTGCCGCCTTCTCTTGTATGAATTGCGTTTGCGAAAGTAAAAATTTGTTCATTATAGGTATCGCAGTATTCTAATACAGTTTCTATCTGTATATCATCTTTAACGGCTGAAAAATAAATCGGTTTTTTATGAAGGGGATGTTTCTTTTCGGTTAGTACTTTTACAAATTCAACAATACCGCCTTTATATTGAAAAACCGCCTCTCGCTTTTCAGCTTCTCTTTCGTCAATAAGAGAAATCTTTATGCCTTTATTTAAAAAGGCAAGCTCTCTTAAGCGAGTAACCAGAACATCATAACGATATTCTAAAGAATCAAATATTTCATGGTCGGCTAAAAAAGTAACAATCGTGCCTTGCTTTGACGTGTTGCCTATTTCTTTAAGAGGAGCGTCTGGAACTCCTCTTTGAAAAGACTGAATATGATGTTTGCCGTTTCTTAAAACTTCAATTTTTACCCACTCAGAAAGAGCATTAACGACTGATATACCCACGCCATGTAAACCCCCCGAGACTTTATACGCTCCGTCGCCGAACTTACCCCCGGCGTGAAGTTTTGTAAGCACAACTTCAACGGTAGAGACGCCGGCTTTCGGATGTTTTTCTGTAGGTATACCTCTGCCGTCGTCGGTTACTCTTATTATATTGCCTTTTAATATTTCGACTTTTACATTGTTGCAATGACCCGCCATGGCCTCGTCTATAGAGTTGTCAACAACCTCGTAGACCATATGATGAAGCCCGGGTAAATCTGTTGACCCAATATACATTCCTGGACGGCGTCTTACCGCTTCTAGACCTTCTAATATTTGTATTTTAGAGGCGGAATAATCTTCTGTAACTGCCGCGAGAGTCTTTTCGTTTGATTTTTTATCTGTACCCATGTTTATATTTTTTTTAATGTATTTATCAATAAATCAATAGCTTTAATTTTATCGGAATCTTTATATTCTTGTTTCATTTCTTTCTTTGATACCATTTTATCAGCGTGAGACATAATGTCTTTTCTTTTTAAAGAATTCGTTAAAGAATTCGGCGAACTTGCGTCAACTAAAGAATTTTCTGGCGCAGTTTTCCATTTTATTCGCCCTGTTTTAACCTTGATATTTTTTATTCTTAAAGGCAGTGTTTCGCTGATTTTTGAGCGTATCTCGTTTTGAAGCAGCAAAATTTGCTGCGCAAATATGGGATGATCTGCGGTTACATATAATTCATTTTCTTTTAAAAGTAAAGGCGTTGAATGCGAAGCTAACCCTTCTCCCGCAAGAACTTGCCAGTTTTTTTGAATTTGTATTAAGTTGGTTTCTTTTTGTATAAAGATTTTATTTTTTTCTGGCAGTTTACTTGTTATTTTTTTAAAGAGAAAACGAATATCATGATCATTAAATCGCTTAATCATAATAAAGATTTTGATTAATGTTTTTCAAACGCGGTAAATTCTAATATGTCGTGACATCGGCTCTTTATTTGTTCCACATTTGCCTTTTCTAAACCTTCAGTAGTAAACTCTTCTACGCAATAACTTGCGGCTGCGGCTCCCCATATTACGGCTTGCCTGATAGAGGCGTTTGAAAACATATTTTCTTTTGATTCTTGATATTGCGAATACAGATATGATACAAATCCGCCGGCAAAGCTGTCTCCCGCGCCTGTAGGGTCCACAACGTCTTCAGTAGGGTAGGCGGCCGCGACAAAAATAAAATCTTCTGTAACTGCCAAAACGCCATGCTCGCCTTTTTTAACCAGCACAATTTTAGGCCCGCTTTTTTGTACGATTTTGGCCGCTTTAACCAGAGAAGCCTCTTGGGCAAGCTCTCGTATCTCGGCGTCGTTTAAAAACAGCACGTCTACTTTTTTTAAGACGGCCCATAAATGATCCACTTTTGATTCAATCCAGAAATTCATAGAATCAAGGCCTGCAAAGACTATGTTTTCCATTTGGTTTAAAACTTTCATTTGTATTTCAGGATCTATATTGGCAAGAAATATAAAAGGCGATTTTTTTTGCTCTTCGGTAAGTATAGGATCAAATTGGGTCAATACGCCTAAAACTGTTTCATCGGTATGGGCGACATTCATATCGTATTCGTAATGACCTTTCCAGTGAAAGGTTTTTTCTTCAGATTTTGAAATTCCGCCGATATCAACCTTTCTATCTGATAAATATCGCAGATGTTCTTCGGGAAAATCGTTGCCTACAATGCTTACAATTTTAACGGGGGCCAATAATGAAGCGGCCATTGAAAAATGGCTTGCCGAACCTCCGAGGACCTTTTCTCTTTCGCCAAAAGGCGTTTTAACGTCATCAAGGGCGACGGTACCGACTACTACTATACTCATATAGTCAAAAAAAAAAAAATAGGCGTCATGTCGACAAAGAAATGATCTAATGACTCATAAGATTAACGTTCAGAATGCTCTTCTCATAAAGCTTTCTTGAATATAGGCGTTCTATAGAAAAAAATCTTGACACGCAGTCTTTACCTCCTATTTTTTTGTATGGTCATTTCTATCGAAAAATGGTATGCGTGGGCCCCGGGGCTTGAGACCCCTTCAGACTGGCGTAACTGGGCCGAAGAGAAAATGAAAATTTCTGATTCTGGCGCACCTAATTTAGATTTTTTGCCGGCCATGCAAAGACGCAGATTAAGTCTTCTCAGCAAAATGGCTTTTGCGGCTGCATATCATTGCTTAGACGCGGGAAGTAGAAAAGTGCGCACGGTTTTTGCGTCGCGTCACGGCGAGATTCAAAGAACCGGCAATATTTTACATGACATTCTCAATAAAGAAGGCGTATCGCCCACAGCGTTTAGTTTATCGGTACATAGCGCTACCGCCGGATTATTTTCGATTTTTCAGGAAAATAAAGAACCCTCGGTAACGGTATCGGCCAGAAAAGATACGTTTGGTTCGGCAATTGTTGAGGCCGCCGGTTTGTTATCCCGAGATCCCGAAGAGCCTGTTTTAATTATTGCAGCCGATGAACTTCTTCCTGAAGAGCTTTCTGAGTTTGCCGACGAAGTTGAAGCGCCCCATGCGGTCGCTTTTTTGATATCGCCCGGTAAAGATTTTAAAAATACAAGAAATATAGAAGTGAATTTTGAGTTTTATGAAAAAAAGAGCAATAATAATATAAAGAATGAACCGTTCCCTTTACAATTTATACGCTGGTATTTAAGCGAGAAACAGGAAATTAGCATAGACGGAGAAAGACTGAAATGGTATTTCAAAAAATCGCCGACAAGTTAAGCTATTATTATCGTATCGCGGCTACAGGGTTTTCTTTTTTTCACTTTAGCGCGGGAGGTTTTTTTCTAGGCGTCGCTGTCTTCCCTCTGGTTATAGCGTGGCCCTCTAAAAAAACAAAGAAGAAAGCAAGAATTCAAAAAATTATTCATTATTCTTTTCGATATTTTTTTTGGCAGATGAAAATCATGGGAATACTCAAGGTAAAAGTAGAAAATGCCGAGAAACTTAAAAGCGGAAAAAGCATGCTGGTTATAGCCAACCATCCGACTTTAATTGATATCGTTTTTATTTTATCGCATATGCCCAGGGCCGATTGCGTCGTAAAGCTTCACGCATGGAACCATCCTTTTTTTGGCAGGGTCGCGCGGGCGGCCGGTTATATAAAAAATGACGATCCTGTCGAGGTAATTGATCGCTGCGTTGAAAATCTTAATAAAGGAGATAATGTAATTATATTTCCCGAAGGCACCAGAACTTCCCCTGATGTAGTAATAGATAAATTTCAAAAGGGCGCCGCCAGAATCGCTTTAAAAAGCGGATGTAATATTTTACCTATTAAGCTTGACTGCCAGCCAAGAACTTTAACAAAAGACAAAAAGTGGTACGAAGTAGCGAAAAAACGCTTTCAATTATCAATGAACGTAGGCGAACTTATAGATGTCGCGCCTGTTGTAAAAAACGCGAAAAATCAGTTTGCCGCCGTGAAAAAACTGACCAATTTTTTTAGAGACTACTATCTCAAAGAAGTGGCCGTATAGTAATAAAAAAATATAAATAAAAGGAGAGATTTTGTGAAAGAACTTGAAGAAGAAATAAAAGAATTGATTATAGATTCGCTTGATTTAGAAGACGTTAAAGTTGAAGATATTGAAACAGACGCTCCTCTTTTCGGAGAAGGCCTGGGCCTTGACTCTATTGACGCGTTAGAGCTCGGGTTGCAGATTCAAAAAAAATATAATATCAAAATTGAGGCAAAATCGCAGGAAACCAGAAAGCATTTTGCGTCGGTAAAGAATTTAGCCGCGTTTATACAAGAATCTACAAAATAATTATTTTCTAATAAAAAGCAAAAAAAGGAAGGTTAAACATGACTAGAGATGAAGTTTTTAATGAGATTAAAAAAATTCTCGTTGATACATTCGAAATTGAAGAAAGCAGCATTGTCGGGTCGTCAAACGTATATCAAGATTTAGACTTAGACAGTATTGACGCAATAGATTTGATAATAAAGCTGCAAGAGATAACGGGAAAAAAGGTCGAGCCTGAAGAGTTTAAAAATGTTCGAACTATTGACGATGTTGTCGATATCGCTCATAAAATTATTCAGCAAAAGTGATACGAAAGATTTTAAATATTTTAATTGGGGTTATCTTTGTACTGTACCCTTTGGGCGTTTTTTTAGGTTTTAATTATTTTGAACCAAGGTTTATAGGTATGCTTCTTTTAGTTTTTTTTACGCTCAGAGGGCTGTTTTTCATAAATAAAAACTTGATAAAAAACCTATATCAATTGGCTCCTATTGCCATTGCGGTTTTTGTAACTTCTATGGCCGTAATTATTTTCAATGAAAATATCTTCTTAAGGCTGCATCCGGTCTTAATAAGTCTGGCTTTTTTATTTAGTTTTGGCTATACTCTGATTAAGCCTCCTTCAATGGTTGAGAGATTTGCGAGACTCAAAGACCCTCAGTTATCTAATGATGCGATTGCGTATACCAAAACCGTAACAAAAGTATGGTGCCTTTTTTTTATTCTTAACGGATCGGCGGCCGCATATACAACTTTTTACGCGTCTTTTGAAGTCTGGACAATTTATAACGGTCTGATTAGTTACATCTTAATGGGAATTCTCTTTATAACCGAGTTTATCGTTCGACATTTTAAAATCATTTCAACAAAACAAAATACAATTTAGAGTTATTAATTTGGAAAGTTTTATACCGATTTCAAAAGTTCTTACAGAAAAATGTAATAGTTCTTCTATAATTGCGTTGCGCGAAAATAAAGAGATAACATGGCAAAAGTTTAGTCAAAGCGTTTGGCGTCTGGTTGAAAAAATTTCTTTATTAAATAAAGACTGCTGGGGTCTTTTTTGCGAAGACGCCTTGAGTTTTGCAATTGGTTTTTTTGCGTTGCTTCACTCTAAAAAAACGATTGTAATGCCGCCAAATATGCGCTCGGTCGCTATTAATGAAATTAAAGATAAAGTAGACGCTGTTATTACAGATACCAAACCGGTTATAAATTTAGAGACCGTATCTCCGGCGCTTATCACCGATAATTGCGAAGTTAAATTTGAAGAGCTTTTAGCTGAAGATTTAACAATTAATCTTATGACATCAGGTTCTACCGGAGTTCCAAAAAATGTCGAAAAAAAACTTGCATGTTTTGAAGAAGAAATAAAGGTCTTAGAGAATAGGTGGGGAGGTCTTCTCAGTAGCAGCCATATTGCGTCTACAGTTTCTCACCAGCATATCTACGGTTTGTTATTCAGAGTGCTGTGGCCGATGGCTGCCGGCAGAGTTTTTATTAGCGAAATTTATCATTATCCCGAAGCGTTTGAAGAAGACGCAAAATCGTTTGAAAAGTTTGCCTTAATTTCAAGTCCGGCTACCTTGAAATACTGGCCCAAGTTAATCGATTTATCAAAAATAAAATCCAAAATCTCGGCTGTATTTTCGTCAGGCGGTGCCTTGTCTCAAGAGACGGCTCTTGAAATTAATCAAGCCTTGTCGTTTTCGCCTATGGAGATTTTAGGTTCGACAGAAACAGGCGGCGTCGCATGGCGAAGTTATGACGGTTCTGAAAAAAGTTTATCGTGGCGCCCCTTTAATAATGTTGAAATTAAAGTTTCAGAGCCCGATGAAAACCTTCTGGTAAAATCTCCGTTTACCGTAAAAACTGAAGATTTATATTTTAAGATGGGAGATACGGCAAAGCTTCAAGACGACGGAAGTTTCTTGCTTCAGGAAAGATCTGATAGAATTGTCAAAATTGCCGAGAAAAGAATCTCTTTAATTGAAATGGAAAAGACTCTTATTAAAAGCGATTTTGCGACAGATTGCGCCATTGTAGTTCTGCCGCATAAAACTCAGCCAAATAGGAAAATTTTAGGAGCTCTTATTGTTCTCTCAAAAGAGGGTTTAGAATTTAAAAGAAAAAATAATGAAAAATTTCTAAATGAAGCGCTTAAAAAAGAATTATTAAAAAAGTTTGAATTAGTGACAATTCCAAAAAAATGGCGTTACACAGAGTCTATTCCTGAAAATTCAGAAGGAAAAAGAACATATGATTTAATTAAAGGGTGTTTTATGGAAAAATTACAAAATGAAATCAGACAACCAGAGATGATATCTCGTAAAATCAATGGCGATTTGCTTATTTTGAATCTGCGTATTCCCGAAGAGCTTCTTTATTTTAAGGGACACTTCTCAGAAGTTCCAATTTTGCCGGGAGTCGTACAAATAGATTGGGCAATATCTTTTGGCAAAGAGCATTTTGGCTCTTTAGGAGTTTTTTCTCGAATAGAGAACTTAAAATTTCAAAATATCATCTTGCCGAATCAGGAAATTAAGTTGACCATTGAATGGAAAAAAGAAACAGGCAAGCTTTATTTCTCATATGAATCAGAAAAAGGCGTTCATTCTTCAGGAAGAGCGGTATTTGAAAACTAGTAATGAGCCCAAATACTTGCATAGTAATTCCGATTTTTAATCATAAAGAAGCCATTATAAACACAATTAAGGCTTTGAAAAAATATAAACTGTTCTGTTTCATTATTGACGACGGCAGCGAAATAGAAACAAAAAATACTCTTAAGAATATTGAAAAAAATGAAGATTGGGTAGAATGTTATCACTTCACAACGAATAAAGGCAAAGGCGCCGCGGTCAAGTTTGGCCTCTCATACGCAAAAAAAAAAGGATTTACGCATGCTGTTCAAGTTGACGCCGACGGACAGCACGATCTTGGCTCTATAAAAAAAATGTTAGAAATCTCAAGCAAAAATCAAAACGCTTTTGTACTAGCTCAACCTAAATACGATAAGTCTGTTCCCAGATCGAGACTATACGCAAGATACATCACTCATTTTTGGGTAGGCATTGAAACGCTTTCATTCAAAGTACTTGATACAATGTGCGGTCTTAGAGTTTATCCTCTTGAAAGTATTACCAAAATAACCGAAAAAAAAAGACTAGGCGACAGAATGGATTTTGATACTGAAATTGTAGTCAGAAGCGTATGGAAGAACATTCCTGTTAGAACTCTTCATGTAAAGGTTCATTATCCTGAAGACGGTATATCTCATTTTAGAGTTTTTCATGATAATGTATTGAATTCAAAAATGCATACTAAACTTTTTTTAGGCATGCTTATTCGCTTTCCCCTTCTTCTATTTAAAAAAATTTTTTATAAGAACAATGTAGAGCCTCACTGGTCAGAAAAAAAAGAAAGAGGGAGTTCCTGGGCGGTAAAGTTGATTGGATTTTCATATAAGGTTTTCGGAAAAACTTTCTGCAAATTGTTATTGTATCCGGTTATTACATACTTCTTTCTTACCGGAAGAAAAAGCCGCAAGGCGTCAAAGCTCTATTTAACAAGACTTTATGAAACTGAAGAAGGCAAGAAAATATTCAAAAAAAAGCCATCGGCAATCGATAGTTACAAGCATTTTTTAGAATTCGGCAGAGCGATAATAGAGAAGATTTCGGCATGGATTGGCCATATAAAAATAGAAAATACTCAATTTGATAACGCCGAAGAGTTTCTTAATTTGCTTCGAACAAAAAAGGGAGGGGTCGTAATCGGGTCGCATTTAGGAAACCTGGAGGTTATAAGGGCCCTTTCTGAACAGGTAGACGAAATTAAAATGAATGTATTGGCCTTAACAAAACACGCTGAAAATTTTAACAGTCTCTTGAAAAAGTTAAACCCTAATGTTGATATTAAGCTAATACAAATCTCAGAAATGTCTATTGATACAGCTATTCTTTTAAAAGAAAAAGCCGATAACGGAGAAATTATTGTTATTGCCGGCGATAGAACATCGGCGGTGTCTCAAGAAAGAATCAGTTATGTAAATTTCCTGGGGCATCCTGCGCCGTTTGCCCAGGGACCGTTTATTTTAGCCGCCTTATTGAAAACGCCCGTATACCTTTTATTTGCTCTGAGAGAGGGTAAAAAATATGTTTGTTATTTTGAAAAATTTTCTGACAAAATAGACTTGCCCAAAAAAAATAAAGAGCAGGCCCTTAAGGCCGAAATAGAGAAGTTTGCCGTCCGTCTTGAACATTATTGTTACAAGGCTCCGTTTCAATGGTATAATTTTTATAATTTCTGGCAAGATGAAAAACCAAAAAAGGAACAAAATAAAGCATGAGCAAATTAGCAGATAACAAAAATCAAATTATTTTCGGAAATAATTTCATCAGCATACGAGATATTGTTGAAATAGCCTATCAAAATAAAGAAGCAGAACTGTCGCAAGATACGGGCTGGAGAAAAAAAATACAGAAGGGCGCAGAGTTTTTAAGCAGACTTCTAAAAGAAGAAGGCTCTATATACGGCGTAACAACCGGTTACGGCGATTCATGCACCGTTGCCGTTCCTATTGATCTTGTTTATGAACTTCCTCTTCACTTGTCTAGATTTCATGGCTGCGGTATGGGCAATACGCTTAGCGTTGAATTGTCTTTAGCCGTTTTGGCGGTTCGCCTAAGTTCTCTCTCGCAGGGATACTCGGGAGTTCGCCTTGAAATTCTCGAGACATTGGCGCAGTTGATTAATAAAAAAATAGCGCCGGTGATTCCTGAAGAGGGTTCGGTAGGGGCCAGCGGCGATTTGACGCCGTTATCGTATGTAGCGGCAGTTCTTATGGGAGAAAGAGAAGTTTTTTACAAGGGCAAGCGCGAAGAGACGTTATCGGTATTTAACAAAGAGGGAATTACTCCGCTGAAGCTTGTGCCTAAAGAAGGCTTGGCCCTGATGAACGGCACGGCCGTGATGACGGCAATGGCTTGCGCCGCTTATGACCGAGCCGAATATTTGTGCCGGTTGGCAAGTCGAATAACCGCTTTGACCATAATAGCTACCGACGGTAATCCCTGCCATTTTAAAGAAAATTTATTTACCGTTAAGCCCCATATGGGTCAGGTAAAAGTCGCTGAATTTATACGAAACGATCTGTATGAACTTCCTCCTTCTAAAGAAAAGAACCGCCTGCAAGACAGGTATTCTCTCAGATGCGCGCCGCATGTTATTGGGGTACTGGTCGATTCGCTTGACTGGATGAAAAAATTTATAGAAACCGAAATTAACAGCGCTAACGATAATCCTATTATTGACGGCGAAAAAGAAGAAATACTCCACGGCGGTCATTTCTATGGCGGACATATTGCTTTTGTGATGGATTCAATGAAAAATGCCGTGGCCAATCTTGCCGATTTAATGGATAGACAGCTTGCGTTATTGGTTGACCCTAAATTTAATCACGGTCTACCAGCAAATCTAACCGCCGCAAAAGGCAAACGCGCCTCTATAAACCACGGATTTAAGGCAGTTCAAATACTGGTTTCGGCTTTATGCGCAGAGGCCTTAAAACTTACGATGCCCGCCAGCGTTTTTTCGCGGTCGACCGAATGTCACAATCAAGATAAGGTAAGCATGGGCACCATTGCGGCTAGAGACTGTTTAAGAATAATAGAGTTGACCGAGCAAATAGCCGCCGCCATGCTTTTGGCCGTCATTCAAGGGATCGATTTAAGGCTTGAGACAGCTAACGATTTAAATTTAAAAAAACATATATTAAATATGAAAGATTCAATTAGAGAGAAATTTGAACTTGTAATAGAAGACAGACCGATGGAAAGCTCTTTAAGATATTTCGTTGAATTAATCAGAAAAAAAGAATGGAACCTTTATAACGAATAAGATTATAAACCATAAGCCCTTTATGAAAAATCTAAATAAATATGAAGAATCTGTAAATATAAAAATTCCGTTTCATGATATCGACTTGGCGCAGGTCGTTTGGCACGGAAATTACGTTAAGTATTTAGAAATAGCGCGGTCGGCGTTATTAAAAAAATTTGATTATGACATAACAGAGATGCTGCAGTCAGACTATGCCTGGCCCGTTATTGAATTAAAATGTCGTTTTACCAGAACTGTTCAGTATGGTCATGAAATAACAGTAACCGCTAAAATAATCGAAATCAAGAACAGATTGAAAATCAGCTATACAATAATTGATTCAGATACTAAAGAGAGAGTTTGCAGGGCCCATACTATTCAAGTCGCCATAAATATGGTAAAACGCGAAATGTGCCTTGAGTCGCCCGAAATTCTTTTTGATAAATTGGGTGCAACAGAAGACGAAGAGCTGTTATGAAAAATGCATTAACTCTTATAAAAAAACTGATTTTAACAAGAGTTCTGGCTTTTGTTTTTTTATTGGCTCAGTTTATCTCGCCGGTTTCAGGCGTCTATAACGAGAAGAATTTTGAGCAGGTTATCGGACAATTATCAAAAATAAAAAAAATAGCCAGCGATTTTAAGCAAATTAAAAAAATCAAAGCGTTAAAATCGCCGCTTATTTCAAAAGGAAGTTTTCTTTTTCATAAGAAAGAAAATAAAATTTCATGGAACCTGAAAAGTCCGTTTGAAGTCTCTTTTGTCATTACCGATCAGGAAATTACCCAGAAAGAAAAGGGAAAAGAGCCGATACGAATAACGCCTAAAAACCAGCCTCTTATTTTTGAGTTTACCCAGGTTTTATTCTCTATATTCTCGGGTAACAGAGAAAACCTGAATAATTATTTTAACATAGATTTTAACGGCGGCCTAAAAAACTGGAATTTGACCTTAACGCCTAAAAATGAAAATATTCAAAAAATAATAAAGAAACTCGCATTATCGGGAGACAGTTCAATTCGAGAATTGAAGATATTTGATCAAGGCGAAGATATAACGACCATTACTTTTATAAACACAAAAACAAATTGATTATTAGATATTAAAGACGCTGTATAAAGACAAAATTTAATATTAACGCATAGTATAGGCGCAGAGGAACTTGCATATTTTAAAGAAATTTTCAAATATTTTCAACGCGGTAATCGTCGCAATTGTTATTTCTTTTGGCGTTCAGTTATATTCGGGTATTGAAGTCGAAACAAACATATTAAAGCTTCTGCCAAAGACAGAACAAGATCAAATTATTGAAGATTCAGTTGAAAAATTTATCAATCAGTTTTCTCAAAAAGTTCTTTTCTTGGTAAAGCATAAACAAGAGAAAAAAGCCGAAGAGGGGGCTTATGAATTTTTTAAGCGCCTCAAAGAAGAAAATATTTTTAAAACTCTTAAGCTGAAAATTGATTCAGATGAATTAAAATCATATTATAAATTTTATTTTCCCTATCGGTTTCAGCTTTTAGGCGGCGGCGAGCGCGAATTGTTCTCAAATGAAAAAAATATTGAGAAATTCTTAAGCGTGCATATGCAAAAATTATACAGCCCTATGGCGCTTACAAATTCGGCTATTTTAGAAAGCGACCCTTTCTTTTTGTTTATTTCATTTTTACAGGATCTGCCGCAACCCGCAAATCTTTTAAATCTTAATAACGGACTATTGAAAGCAAACGTCAACGATTATCACTATGTGCTTTTATCGGCCGATATCGGTGTAGACCCCTTCTCGTCAAAAAGCGTTCAAATTGTAGAGGCCATAGATAAAGCAAAAAAAGAGACAGCCGGCAAAATCTCTGAAATAGAATTTGTTTCTACAGGCATGGTTTTTCACGCCGATATGGGCGCAAAGCTTGCTAAAAGAGAAATATCGGTTATCGGCTTTGGCTCTATTCTGGGAATTATTTTGCTTTTTATGGCGACCTTTAGAAGTCTTTTTCCTTTGTTTTTAGGCATGGCTCCTATTGTGGTAGGTATGTTTTCGGCCTTTGTTTTAGGGAATCTGGTTTTTGAAAAAATGCATATGCTTACGCTGGTTTTTAGCGCGAGTTTAATAGGCATTTCAATCGACTATTCATTTCATTATTTTTCTGATCAATTGCTTGAAAAGAAAAATTGGAACGCCGAAAAGGGATTAAAGAATATTTTTTCAGGAATAACTTTAGGGTTACTAACGACCGTAATAGGCTACTTCGGTCTTTTCTTTGCTCCTTTTCCCGGTTTGATACAGATGGCTTTTTTTTCGTCTGTCGGATTAATCGCGGCCTATCTGACGGTTGTTTTTTGGTTTCCGGTTTTTGTAAAAAAAACAAGCAATCATAAAGAGCCGTTTTTTTTAAGTCGTCTTGAAACATATTTTTCTATTTGGCGCTTAAAAAAATTCTCTGAAGTTCGCGTTTTACTGTTCGTTTTAATACCGATAATCTTTGTTATCGGGTTTACAAACTTAAATGTACAAGACGATATTCGCAGTTTGCGTCCTGAAATAGATTTTTTTACCGAACAAGAAAATGAGTTCAAGCAGATAGCCGGTAGAATAGAAAACTCGCATTTTTTAATTGTTAAGGGAAAAAATGAAGAACAAGCCATTCAAAGCGAAGAAGAAATCGCTCCAGAGCTAGAGAAGCTGATTGAAAGTAAAGATCTAGCGGGATATCAGGCTGTTTCAAAAGCGGTTCCTTCAATAAAAAGGCAGAAGCAGAATTTTAGTTTACTGTCGAATTTTTTTAATAAAAATAAATCGAGAATAAAAGAATATATGAACGATTTAGGGTTTTCAAAAAAATCTTTTGATTATCTGAAAACCATTTCAACTAAAAAAAATATAGAATATCTGACGACAGAAAAGTGGGTTTCTGATTTGCCGCAGCACTTTCTGCAAAATTTACAGATTGAAAAATCGAATCAGGCTTTTACTTCGGTAATACTATTAGAAAATCTTAAAAATTCTGAGATATTGTCGACTATTGTAAAAAAACATTCAAATATTACCTATGTCAACAAAGTTTCACAAATTTCAAATCTAATGAAAAAATATCGCAAAATGGCCGGAATTCTGGTTTGTATTTCATATATTTGTATTTTTCTCTTTTTAATGGTTCGCTACGGTTTTATCAAATCGTTTTTAATAATGACGCCCCCTGTCATGGCCGCTTTATTGACGATAGGTCTCTTGGGAACATTTTCGATAGATTTTAATTTATTTAATACTCTTGCTTTACTGCTTATCCTTGGAATAGGAATTGACTATACGTTATTTTTAGAAGAAGCGAAAGAGCAAAAAAGAGCTACAATGTTGGCAATTTTTCTTTCAGCCTTGACGACTTTACTATCGTTTGGTCTTCTCGCTTTAAGTAAAACGCCGGCTTTAAGTTCTTTTGGCCTGACAATATTAATGGGCATTAGTTTTGCGTTTTTATTGTCTCCTTTCTCTGTCGCTAAGATAAAAAAACAAAAAAAAGTATCTTAAATGAGATTGTTAACATTAGTAAATATAATTTTATTTTTGGGCTGTTCTGTAAATAAAAGCGCGGTACAGTCTGTTTATATAACACAAGATCAAAAATATTCTATCGCGAACCCCAGAGATTTAGGCGTTGAAATTACGGCGGCTCAAAGCTTTACGGGAAATTATCAAGATAAAGTATTTTCATTTCACTGCCATCTTGAAATTGATTCGACCCAATTAACTGTTATCGGGCTTTCAGCAATAGGAAATAAAATATTTACCTTAAAACAAACCGACAAAAATATAGAGTTTGATATGGGCCCCATGGTAAGAACTCCTTTTCGCCCTGAATATTTTTTAATGGATTTTCAACTGACTTATCTGCCCCTTTCTGTTTTAGAGAGCATATTTGATAATACCGAAATCAGATTTGAAGAAATAAAAAATACCGGTTTAACCAGAAATATCTACGACAAAGAAGAACTAATCGTTAAAATAAAATATGAAGGGCAAGATAAGTGGAACAGCAATTTAAGGTTTGAAAACCTGAAACGAAACTATTCTTTTACCATTGAGCCTGCCGAAGTAAAAATAAAAAATATTTGATTTATAAGAATGAAAAAAACAAGAACATTTTTAAATGCAATGGGTATGGTAAACGCTTTAGGCGCATCTGTTTCAGAGATAAGAGAAAAACTTTATCTTGGCTCTAACGATCACATACAAAAAGAATCGAATTTTATACCAGATGAAACGGTTTGCGTCGCAAGAGTAACATCCGCTATGTCAGAAATACCTAAAGAACTATCTGAATACGATAGTCGCAATGACCGTCTTCTGATGACGGCTTATGAACAAATAAAAGATTCGGTACAGGCGCAAATTGAAAAATATGGGGCCCATCGCGTAGGGGTCGTCTTGGGGTCTAGTACATCGGGAGTTTTAGAAACCGAAGAGGCTCTTAATGAAAGAAAATTAAAGGGTTCTTATTTAAAAGATTATAGTTATTTAAAACAAGAGATGGGAACGGTCAGCGAATTTATTGCTAAAGTATCAAAAGCCGAGGGAATTGCCTATACCATATCTACGGCATGCTCGTCTAGCGCGAAAGTATTCGGTTCGGCTAAAAGCTTAATTGAAATGGGTATCTGTGACGCTGTTATCACCGGCGGGGCAGACTCTTTATGTAAGCTTACGCTTAACGGATTTTGGTCTTTAGAATCTGTTTCAAAAGATAAGTGTAATCCTATGAGTAAAAACCGATCAGGCCTTACCATAGGAGAAGCGGCCGCTTTATTTGTTTTAACAAAAGACGAGTCTAAAATAGAGCTTTTAGGGGTAGGAGAATCTAGCGACGCTTATCATATATCGTCTCCCGAGCCTGAAGGTCTTGGGGTAGAGCAGGCGGTTAAAAAAGCGCTTGCCGACGCTTCTCTTAAACCCGAAGATATCGATTATATAAATTTGCACGGAACTGGCACCGAAAAAAACGATTCGATGGAAAGCAGGGCAATGAAAAGAATTTTCGGAAGCGAAACCCCGTGCAGCTCTACAAAATCTCTGGTGGGTCATACTTTAGGCGCGGCCGGCGCAACGGAAACCGGTTTTTTATGGCTTTCATTAGGCGACGAAGACAGGCTGCCTCCTCATGTTTACGATAACGAGTATGACGACACTCTGCCTAAGATACGCCTTGTGTCTGTTAATGAAAAAATCGCAAAAAAAACAAACCGTCGATATATGAGCAACTCTTTCGCCTTCGGCGGAAACAATTGCTGCGTAATAATTGGAGAAAACAATGGAATTTAATATAAAAGATTATACCGTCATAGACTTGCTGCCGCACGACCCTCCGATGGTTGTTGTTGACGAGCTTGTTTCTTTTCAAGACGATTCGGCTGTCGGGGCGGTCGCAATAAATTCAGAATCCATGTTTTTAAACGAATCAGGAGAGGTTCCGAGCTGGGTGGGAATTGAATACATGGCCCAAACCATCGGGCTATATGTGGGAGCTTTGGCCAAAAAAAATAAGAAACCTATTAAGCTTGGTTTTTTACTGGGAACAAGACGTTATGAAGCATCTATACCCGCATTTAAAAAAGGGGTCAAATACAAAATAGAAGCAAAAGTATTGGTTCAAAAAGACGGTTTAGGAGCGTTTGAGTGCATTATTTTTAATGACAAGATGAATGAAAAACTAATTACTGCGCAAATAAATGTTTTTCGACCTGAGAATATTGAAGAATTTTTAGAACATTTTAAGAAATAACATGAAAAGAGTATTAGTAACAGGCTCTAGCAGGGGCATAGGCCGCGCTATCGCCGTAAGACTGGCTGAAGAAAAATTTGATGTCGTTCTACATTGTAGAAGCAATCTAAGCAAAGCGCAGGAAGTCGAAAAAGAAATCGCAGATTTAGGGCAAGATTGTAAGATACTTCAATTTGATATATCAAATCGTGAACAGTGCAATGAAATAATCAGCAAAGATATTGAAGAAAACGGCGTTTATTTTGGGGTGGTGTGTAACGCTGGTATCGCCAGAGACAATCCTTTTCCCGCTTTAGAGGGCGACGAATGGGATGATGTAATTCATACTAATTTAGACGGTTTTTACAATGTGTTAAAGCCGGTTATCATGCCTATGATTCAGAGCAAACAAGAAGGCCGAATTGTTACGCTTTCTTCTGTTTCGGGAATAGCGGGCAACCGCGGACAGGTTAATTACAGCGCGGCCAAAGCAGGCATTATCGGGGCGACAAAGGCTCTGGCCGTAGAATTGGCAAAACGTAAAATTACCGTAAACTGTATCGCCCCCGGTTTAATAGAAACAGAAATGATTGAAAGTGCGCCTGTCGAAGAAATAATAAAGCATATTCCGGCAAGACGTCTTGGCCAGCCCAAAGAGGTCGCCGCTTTAGCGGCATTTTTATTTTCAGACGAGGCGTCATATATAACGAAACAAGTCATATCTATCAATGGAGGAATAGTTTAATGAAAAGGGTAGTTATTACAGGAATGGGAGGAGTCTCTCCTTTAGGAGATAATTGGGAAGACGTATTTAAAAATTTAAAAGCGAAAGAAAATAAAGTGGTACAGATGCCCGAGTGGGATAAATACAAGGGCTTAAATACACGATTGGCGGTACCTGTTCCTTATTTTGAGACGCCCGAGCATTATACCCGAAAACAAATTCGAAGCATGGGAAGAGTCTCTTTATTGGCGACAAGAGCAACAGAGCTTGCGCTTATAGACGCCAACCTTATTGATAATAAAGAGATTAAAGACGGCTCTATGGGAATCGCGTACGGCTCGTCTTCGGGAAGTCCCGACGCAATAGGCAATTTTATGATGATGCGAATTAACGGCGAAGTGAAAGGCGTAACGGCAAATACATATGTTCAATTGATGAGCCATACAGCGGCGGCTAATGTAGGCATATTTTTTAATCTAAAAGGCAGAATTATACCAACATGCAGCGCCTGTACATCGGGCAGCCAGGGAATAGGTTATGCGTATGAATCTGTCAAATTTGGCAGACAGGTAATGATGGTGGCGGGCGGCGCAGAAGAACTGTGCGCCACAGAAGCGGCAGTTTTTGATACTCTTTACGCCGCCAGTATAAAAAACGACACGCCAAAGCTGACGCCAAGGCCTTACGACAGAGATAGAGACGGTCTGGTAGTAGGCGAAGGCGCGGGAACTATGGTCTTAGAAGAATTATCTCACGCCCAGGCTCGCGGAGCCCATATTTACGCAGAAATAATAGGCTATGGCACGAATTCTGACGGATATCACAGCACCCAGCCTATAGCAGAGACCATGCAAGGCGCAATGAAGCTAAGTCTTGCCGACGCGAAATTAAAACCGGATGCAATCGGCTATATAAACGCTCACGCTACGTCAACTAGTGTCGGAGATGTAGCAGAGAGTCGCGCAACCAATGCTTTATTCGGAAATAAAATTCCTATCAGTTCTTTAAAAAGCTACATGGGTCATACCTTAGGGGCATGCGGAGCGTTAGAGGCATGGATGACCATTCAAATGATGAACAATGACTGGTATTCTCCCACTATAAACCTTGACAACGTAGACGAAGAATGCGCCGAATTAGACTATATTATGGGCGACGGCAGAGAAATGCAAAATGAATATGTCATGACGAACAATTTTGCCTTCGGCGGAATCAATACATCTTTGATTTTCAAACGCTGGCGGTAAATATTTGTTGATTTTGAACCATGGCGTCAAGATTTTGATGCTGCCAAAGCGGACCTTTAAGCCCTAAGTGCCTTAGATAACGAAACATTTTATAGTTAAAGTTAATTCCTAATGTTGGTATTATCCATCGGGGGAACTTGTCTTTAAGTTCATACAATAAATCTTCAATCTCTTTTCGAAAAGCCCGTCTTTCCTGGGCCAAACTAGGCTCTAACAGTTCATAGTCGTCTTTCCAAATCATAAGTATTACCGAAGCAGGATTCATCTCTATAATAAAATCAATAGTTCTTTTAACATGATCAAGCGTCTCAGTGGGCGTTCCCAGCATAAAGGTATGACAATCTTTTAATTGGTTTTTTTTGCATATTTGCGAAAGGTTAAGAATTTGCTTTGTATCAAAGCCTTTATTAAGCTTCTTTAAAATATCGTCGCAGCCAGAGTCGCTGCCGCACTCAAAACCGGCGCAGTTCGCCTTGACCATAAGTTCGGCCAGCTCTTCGTCAAAACCAATCGGGTTTACATAAGCTGTCCATGGGATATTAAAATTTCTGCTTATCATTTCTCTGCAGATATCTTTTGCGTGCTCTAAGGGCAGATTAAAGACAGAATCAACAATGAAAAAATGAGCAATCTGCGGATTTTTATCAGCCGTATTTATCAATTCGTCTACTATCAGCTTTGCGTCTCTGGATCTTTTTTGTCTTCCCTCAATTATGGGATATGTACAATGCTCGCATTTCAATGGACATCCCCGGTTTGTTTGAATTGAATCGGTGCCCGAAAATTCATAATATCGTTTATCTACCAGAGACTTGTCGGGAGCTTTTAATTCATTTAAATTCAAAAATTCTTTTTTAGTATTGCTATGAAGCTCATTATTTTCAAACCAGTGCAGGCAGTGAATATTATTCAGATTTTCAAGTTCTTTTGACTCTATCGTGTTAAGCAATTCGGCAAAAGACTTTTCTCCTTCTCCCGATATGCCGTAATCTGGCCTTAATACGTTCATAAGTTTTTCGGGCATTACGCTGAAAGCCGAACCCCCTAAAATAATAACAGCTTTTGATATTTGACGAATACCCGAGATAGTATCTTTATAATAATTTATGTTTTCAGCCGAGTCTGTATATGTGCTATTTTGTAAATTACGAATGCCAATAGCTATAATGTCGGGCCTAAAATTTTCAATTTTCTGTTTGATATACTCAATTGGTTTTTTTTCAAAGCAAACGTCCCATAACTCTTTTTCATGATTTTGCGGGGTATTTGCCATTACATACAAAAGGCCCAAGGGCACGACAGGAGAAGGCATTTTTTCTTGATTTAATGAGATAAAAGCAATTTTCATTTTTTAAACTTTTCATGGGAGTAAAACGAATAGCCCACTCCAAGGGAATAATCGTTCCATCCTAAATTTTTATCGGCGGTGTTGCCGTTAGATAAATGATGTATTTTAACGCCAAGCTGCAGATTATCTCCTAAAAATTTATAGCCTATGCCAAATTCTGAAAAGAAGTTAACCCTTGCCGAATTTTCGGGAAAATAACGCGAGTGCCATATAAGGCTTATTCCCAGTTCTACATAAACCCCGCTTTTATTTTGGCTATTGGTAAAATAGCGGTTTGTAATGCCTCCCCCGAAACCGTAAATTAATTTATCTGAAAAATATAAAAACAAAGGGTAACCGCGAACTCCCATTGTAAACGGATGAAAAATATTCCATTCATATTCAATTGTTCCGGTAATGTTTTGATTTTTCAATCTGACGCCCCGGCCCGAGAAAACGTCTGAAACCATGAGTTCTGTTTTTATTCGAGATTCGTCAAAATTTGATCTTATTAAAGCATAATTATTCTCGGCGTAAAATACTGAAAAAAATAAAATAGATACTATACAAAAATGATATAACCAATTTTGCCTTTTTCGCATAATCAAAACATATAATAAAAAGCGTATTGTTTTGTCAATCAATTGAGGGTGCGGATTAATAATAAATTTTCCATAAACAAAAGTCACATTTTCAATGTTTCATGTGGCTAAAGCCTTGACTGCGCGTGTTCGAAGGTGAATTAAAATTGAGCATTATTTTCTGAGATTATTGCGCCTTTTTTATAAGTTATTTTTTTAGAAAATATTTTTATATAAATGTATACTCTTATAAATAGAGAAATATCAATGTCTACTTCTTCTATAAAATTAGATTACGGCAATTTATTAAATATTTTAAGCGAAGAAGAAATATTTTCTATACAGCCGGCAATTAACGAATGTCATAATAAACTTTATAACCGAACAGGCTCAGGAAGCGACTATTTAGGCTGGGTAACTCTGCCGAAGAAAATCAGAGAAGATGAAATTTCAGAAATTCAATCTGCGGCAAATTTTATCAGAAATGAAGCTGAAGCGCTCATTGTAATAGGCATTGGCGGTTCTTATCTGGGCGCAAAAGCCGTTATAGAAGCATTAAGCCACTCTTTTTATAACAGTTTTTCAGAAAATCTTCAGGTTTTTTTTGCGGGACACCATCTTGATTCAAGATACCATACTCATCTTTTTCAATTTTTAGAGAATAAGAAATTCGCGATTATTGTAATTTCAAAATCGGGAACGACAACGGAACCTGCAATTGCCTTCAGGTTTTTAAAAAACTTGCTTGAGAAAAAAATCGGGAAAGAAAAATCAAAAAATTATATTTTTACGGTAACCGACAAAGACAAAGGAGCCTTAAAAAAACTCTCTATTCTCGAAGGTTATAAAAGTTTTGTCATACCCGATGACGTCGGCGGAAGATACTCTGTTTTCACGCCGGTAGGACTTCTGCCCATAGCGGCCGCCGGTATTGATATTACCGAATTTATTAACGGAGCTATCTTTTCTCAAAATAGATACGAAATGCCTGAATTAGAGAATAATTCGGCCTATTTTTACGCCGCCTGCAGAAATTTGCTTTATCGAAAAAATAAAAAAATTGAAATCTTGATCAATTATTCGCCCGCCCTGCAGTATGTATCAGAATGGTGGAGGCAGCTCTTCGGCGAAAGCGAGGGCAAAGACCATAAGGGGATTTTTCCGGCGTCATGCAGTTTTACAACCGATCTTCATTCAATGGGGCAATGGATTCAAAACGGCGAAAGAACAATTTTTGAAACCATACTTGAAATTGAAAAATTATCAGAAATTTTAACCATTGAAGAAGACAACGGCAATCTTGATAACCTGAATTTTCTTGTCGACAAAGATCTTGGTTACATAAACGGTCAGGCAATGCGGGCAACCGCTATGGCGCATCTTGAAGGCGGTGTTCCTAACATGAAAATTAAAATTCCCGAATTAAACGCCTTTCACATAGGCGGGCTCCTTTATTTTTTTGAAAAAGCGTGCGGTTTAAGCGGATATCTTCTTGGGGTAAATCCTTTTAATCAACCGGGAGTCGAAGACTATAAAAGAAATATGTTTGCATTACTGAAAAAGCCGGGATTCGAAAAAGAGAGAGAAGAACTTTTAAGCAAAATGCCAAAACCAGATGAAGAAAAAATTGTATAATTATTGACTATTTTTCTTGTCGCTTTTGGCGCGCCTTTCTGGCAGAAAATTCTTAACGCGTTTTTCGCCGTCAAAACCGGTTTAAAAAAGGAAGAGTCTTAATTTTATGAATAACCCTGATTGAGGTATGAGTTAATAAAAAAGCCCGCTTAAATGCGGGCTTTTTTAGACTCGTTTCGATTTAACGTAAATAAATTACGCGATAGAATCGAGAATCGAATTTAAAGTCGCGCTTGGGCGCATTGCTTTAGATGTTTTTTCATCGTCTGGCATATAGTATCCGCCTATATCTACAGGGCTGCCCTGACAGTCAATTAGCTCTTGAGCAATTTTAGCTTCGTTATCAGAAAGCTCTCCGGCCACTTTAGTGAACTTTTCTTTCAGTTCGGCGTCTGTATCTTGAGCGGCTAAAGCCTGCGCCCAATACAGAGCTAAATAGAAATGGCTTCCTCTGTTGTCAATTTCGCCGCATTTTCTTGAAGGCGATTTGTTTGCGTCTAAGAACATACCGTTTGCTTTGTGTAAAGCGTCGGCAATTACTTTCGCCTTTTCGTTTTTATTTGCATTGTAAAGATGCTCAATTGACTCGGCTAGAGCTAAAAATTCGCCTAGCGAATCCCATCTTAGGTGACCTTCTTCTACAAACTGCTGAACATGCTTCGGAGCCGAACCGCCTGCGCCTGTTTCAAACAATCCGCCGCCCTGCATTAGAGGCACGATAGAAAGCATTTTAGCGCTTGTACCAAGTTCTAAAATAGGAAATAGGTCGGTATTGTAATCTCTAAGCACGTTGCCCGTCACCGAGATAGTGTCTTTACCGTCTCTCATTCTTTCAACAGAAAATTTTGTGGCTTCGCCAACCGACATCATATGAATTTCAATATCAGAAGTATCATAATCTTTAAGATATTCATTTACTTTTTTAATCAGTTCGGCATGATGAGGCCTGTTTTTATCTAACCAGAAAACAGCAGGCGCGCCTGTCGCTTTTGCTCTTGTAACGGCCAGCTTTACCCAGTCTCTGATAGGAGCGTCTTTTACCTGACAAGCTCTCCATATATCGCCTTCTTCAACGTTGTGTTCAAGAATAACATTGCCCGAAGCGTCAACAAGACGCATGGTGCCGTTGCCTGGGGCCTCAAATGTTTTATCATGCGAGCCATATTCTTCGGCTTTTTGCGCCATAAGACCAACATTAGGAACAGTACCCATTGTTGATGGATTAAAAGCGCCATGAGCTATACAGTTATCGATAGTTTCTTGATAAAGAGAAGCATAGCTATGATCAGGAATAACCGCTTTAGTGTCTTCAAGTTTTCCTGCAGGGTTCCACATTTTGCCCGATTCACGAATCATTGCCGGCATAGAAGCGTCAATGATAATGTCGCTTGGAACATGAAGGTTGGTGATGCCTTTGTCAGAATTTACCATGGCCAGCCTGGGACGGTTAGCGTATACAGCCTGAATATCGGCTTCAATTTCTTTTTGTTTATCTTCAGGAAGAGATTTAATTTTCGCGTATAAATCTCCTAATCCGTTGTTAAAGTTAACCTTAAGTTCTTTGATTGTATCAGCGTGCTTTTCAATAGCGTCTTTATAGAAAACTTTTACGCAATGACCAAAAATGATAGGGTCAGATATTTTCATCATTGTCGCCTTCATATGCAGCGAAAATAAAAGATCTTTGGCTTTTGCGTCTTCTATTTGCTCTTCAAAAAATTTATTTAACGCCTTTATGCTCATAAAGGTAGCGTCTACAACCTCGCCTTCTTGAAGAGCTATACCTTTTTTTAATGCAGTAACATTACCGCTGCCGTCTACAAATTCAATGCTGGCCGATGTCGCTGCGCTCATGGTCGCAGATTTCTCGTTAGACATAAAATCATTGCTTGACATAGTTGACACATGCGATTTAGAATCTGATTTCCATTCGCCCATTTTATGCGGATGTTTTTTCGCAAAATCTTTGACCGCTGCGGCCGCTCTTCTGTCTGAGTTGCCCTCTCTTAAAACAGGGTTTACCGCGCTGCCTAAAACCTTGGCGTATCTTTCTTTAATATCTTTTTCTTCGTCATTCTTGGGATTTTCGGGATAGTCAGGAAGTTTATATCCTTTGCCCTGCAATTCTTTAATTGCTTCTTTTAACTGAGGAATTGACGCGCTAATATTAGGAAGTTTTATAATATTAGCCTCAGGAGTTGTCGCTAACTCGCCAAGTCTTGTCAATTCATCGGGAATTTTTTGGTCGTCTGTTAAATTATCGGGAAAATTCGCGATTATTCTGCCCGCAAGAGAAATATCTCTTGTTTCTACAGAAAATCCAGATCCTTTTGTAAATGCCTGAATTATAGGCAATAGTGAATAAGTCGCCAATGCCGGCGCTTCATCTATCTTTGTGTAAATAATTTTTTGTTCTGCCATTTTTTTACTCCTTTTAACCTTTTTCGGTTAAAGTTCCTTTCTTTTATAAAAAGCGCATATGCACTTGAGGGGTATGAAGCCGGCAAAGCGTCTGCATACCCCTCAAGTAGTTTGAGCGTGCGCTCTTTATTATTTTGAAGGCCTATCTATTAAACCGATTCAAAACGTATATACTTTTTTCGGGAAAAAAGTATCACTCGATTTTTTTTAGAAAATATAATTAAAGTTCTTGATTGCACATTGTTTTTAAATTTTATGGTTTTCAGATCGTGATTAGCTTTTTTATTTTAAAAAATGGAAAATGAAAAATAAGATCTAATATTCTCGCCCAAGGGGAAAAAACATGAAACAAACTAAGAAAATTATAATTTTATTTGCCTTGTTAGGCGCCGTATTGTTTTCTGCGCAGATATTTGCCAAGCAGATCATGAAAGGGGTGCCTCAGGAGCATGGAATTTCAGATATTGGCTTTCAAACCAGAGAAAGACCATTTTGTGAAGAATGTCATGGCGAAGCGTTGGCAGATACTCACCACGCTACGGTAGATGCAGAACAGGGTAACTGCGTTAAATGTCACCCTGTGCAAGAAAATAATGCGGGAGTTAAACTTCCGTATTTACAGAGAAATTGTCTTAAATGTCACATAGAAAGTCCTCACCATAAGACTCAAGCTGCGTTGAATAATGAATGTAACGAATGTCATGATACGGGAATCAGTGATTTTAAAACAAGTATACCAACTTATGAAGCAAGCATGGTAACGCCTACGGCAAAAACTTGTTCAAATTGCCATATTACAGCTGAAGTAAACGGTCAAAAGGTTTCGGGTCCCAAAGACACACACCATGATACCGGGTTAAAAACATGCGAAGCTTGTCATGCCGAAAAAAGAGAAGACAAGAATGTTAGAATATGCGAAGCATGTCATAATCCTGATGCGCTTCATAGTATAGAACCGCATGTGGTCAAAGAAAATTGCGTTGGATGCCATGATATTGAAGCCGCAAAAGGTGGCACAGAGCCTGCGCCAACAAATAATCCGCCAAAAAAGAAATAAACTAATTTCAGAATAATGGCGAAAAAAAGGACGGTTTATAACCGTCCTTTTTATTTGTCATAAGTTTATCTATAATCGTTGATCTAGACGTTTATTAATTTAAATCCATTTTTTTATAATATCAGAAATTTTATCAATACTGTACGGCTTTGATAAAAAATCAGTCATTCCAGCGTTTTGCCAGTCTGAAAATTTATTATCGGGTTCGTCTCCCGACATTGCGATAACGGGCATTGATTTGCCATTGTCTCTGATTTTTTTTGTCGCTTCAATGCCGTCAAGCTCTGGCATATGTATATCCATAAAAATAATATCATACTCATTTTTTAGCGCCAAATCTAAAGCCTCTAAGCCGTTTGAGGCAATGTCTACGGCATGCTCAAGTTTTTCAAGAAGAGCCTTTGCTAGTTTTTGATTAATTACAGAATCGTCTACTACCAGTAATTTCAATTTCTTTTCATTCATCTTTTTCTACGGTTGCTTTTTCTTCTTGAGCCGCCGCCTGACGTTTTTACGGCGGCTAAACTTTCTGAAGATTTTGGTTTTGGGCTTGGGGCAGGCGCGGCGCTCATTGACTGTCTCTTTACGGCGCTGGCTACCCCATATGACTGCGTATCGTCATGAATCGCCTCGCCAACCGCTGAATATTCTTCGGGCTCTTCTTCTGTTATTTGGCCCTCAACATGCGCTCTAAGTAAAAATTCAAGCGTATCTTCTTTTATCAGGGTAACCATTTCTTCAAAAAGTCTAAATGACTCAAACCTGTATTCTACAAGGGGATTTTTTTGGGCATATCCCATTGTCCAGATTCCTTCTTTTATGTGGTCCAAAGAATATAAATGTTCCTTCCATTTTTGATCAATTACCCGAAGAGCTATCATTTTTTCAATTAATACCATTGTTTTTTCGCCCAACTTTTCTCTTTTTTCGGCATAGGCTCGTTTTATAATTTCTAAAACTTTTTCTTCAATACTATTTAGCGGCATATTAGCCGCCTCTTCGTTTGAAAATTCCCACTTTAAATTCAAAGTAGTTTCAAGCCAGTTTTTTAACGCCTCAATATCCCACTCTGTCGAAGATTTTGAAGGTAAAAAGAAAGATAAGCGACTTAAAACGGCGTCATTAAAAAACTCTTCAATTAATTCTGAAATATTATCGTTTTCTAAAATCTCATTACGCATTTGATAAATATAAGTTCTCTGCTTGTTCATTACATCGTCGTATTCAAGAAGATGTTTTCGAATATCAAAGTTATGCGCCTCTACGCGTTTTTGAGAGCGTTCTATGGCCTTTGTAACCATTTTATGTTCAATGGCCTCACCTTCTTCCATTCCCAGCTTTTGCATAAGCGGACCTATTCTATCAGAGCCGAATATTCTCATAAGGTCGTCTTCTAACGATAAGTAAAAACGAGAAGAACCGCTATCGCCCTGTCGGCCTGACCGTCCCCGAAGCTGGTTGTCAATTCTTCTCGATTCATGCCTTTCTGAACCGATAATATGAAGCCCACCCAATTCTCTGACTTCGGCGCCTAAGACAATGTCTGTTCCTCTGCCCGCCATGTTTGTGGCAATGGTTACCCTGCTTTTTTGTCCGGCGTCTTTTACAATATCAGCTTCTTTCCCGTGATACTTTGCGTTTAATACAGAATGGGGAACCCCAAGCTGATTTAATAATTTTGAAAGCTTTTCAGAATTTTCAATAGATACGGTGCCTAATAATACGGGCTGACCCTTTAAATAGCACTGTTTAACTTCTTCGGCAATGGCGTTAAATTTTTCTTTTACTGTTCGGTATATTTTATCGGGATGATCTTTTCTCACCAGAGCACGGTTAGTTGGTATCACCATGACGTCTAAATTGTATATTTTCTTAAACTCTTCGGCTTCGGTATCTGCCGTACCCGTCATACCGGCAAGTTTTTCATACATTCTAAAATAATTTTGAAAGGTTATGGTTGCAAGCGTTTGCGTTTCTTGTTTGACAGAAACTCTTTCTTTGGCCTCAAGGGCCTGATGCAGCCCGTCTGAATAGCGCCTGCCTTCCATAAGGCGGCCCGTAAATTCGTCGACAATAATAACCTCGCCATTTTGAACCACATAATCAACGTCTCGCTGAAATAACGTATGCGCTTTTAAACTCTGGTGAACATGATGTACCAGATCGACATTGTTAGGAGAATATAAATTTGTTACATTAAGAAGCTTTTCAACTTTTGAAACGCCGTATTCGGTTAATAATACATTTCTTGCTTTTTCATCGACCTCATAATCTTCTTTATCTCTAAGCTGAGGAATTATTTTATTTACCTGAACATACACGTCTGTGCTTTGATCTGCCGAACCGCTTATAATCAAAGGCGTTCTGGCTTCGTCAATTAAAATAGAATCTACCTCGTCTACGATGGCATAAAAATGGCCCCTTTGTACTTTTTGGCTCTTATGCTCTACCATGTTATCTCTTAAGTAATCAAAGCCAAATTCGTTATTTGTGCCGTAGGTGATATCGGCCAAATAGCTTTTTTGCCTGTCTGTATAGGCCATATTTGATATAATGGAACCGACAGATAATCCTAAAAAATCATATATAGGCTTCATCCAGTTGGCGTCTCGAGAGGCCAGATAGTCGTTAACTGTAACAACATGCGCGCCTTTGCCCGCCAGAGCGTTTAAGCAAACCGACAATGTCGAAGTTAACGTTTTTCCCTCGCCGGTTTTCATCTCGGCGATTTTGCCTTCATGAAGAGCGATGCCTCCCATTAGCTGTACGTCAAAATGTCTCATGCCCATCGTTCTTTTTGAGACTTCCCGCACAACGGCAAAAACCTCGGGTAAAAGTCTTGTCAACTCTTCGCCTCTGCCGATTCGCTCTTTAAATTCTATGGCTTTAGATTTTAGCGATTCGTCTGCCAGAGACTCTGTCTCGGGCTCTAATGAATTTATTTTTGTAATAATAGGCTTAAGCCGTTTAATATCCCTTTCGTATTTTGAGCCGAATATCAGGTTTAAAATAGGATTAATCATGAAAACTCCAGAGCCATTAAAAAAAATTTAATTACAATATTACTAAAATTAAGACGAATGCTGTGCGTAAAGCATAAAACAGGCCTATTTGCGTTTTGTAAGAGTTCCTGCTCTGCAAGCGGTGCCTGAACAATAAAATCAATTTAGCCTTGACGCAGTATAACATGCTTTAATCTTGCAGGATGAAATTTTTAATTACTTTATTTTTTTTAAGCGGCGTACCTTTCTTAGGCTGTGAATATGACGGAGGGTTTATCACTTTCCCTTTTTTAGGCTCTAGTTTTTCATGGCTTAAAATATCTACCTACGGAATCATGATGGCTTTAGGTTTTTTAACCGCCAACTTTTTGTTACAAAAAGAATTTCATCGACTAAATATAGATCCTAAACTGGCTGATAATATTATCATTTTAGCCGTAGTAGGAGGCATCGTAGGCGCAAAAGTTTTTTTCTTATGGGAGTCTTCTTCGCAATGGCATGGTTTCAGCGGTTTTACAAAAATGGCGTTTTCAGGCGGAGGGCTTACATGGTATGGCGGATTTATAGGCGCGGCTGTCGCGATTATCGCGTATATTTTGAAAAAAAATCTCTCTTTACCTTTAGTTAGCGACGTTCTTACGCCAATATCTGCCTTAGGCTATACGTTTGGCAGAATGGGTTGTTTTGTATCGGGCGACGGCTGTTACGGAAAAATTTGCGATATAAGCATGCCCTTTCCTCTGTGCGCGAGTTTTCCTCATGGCGCCGTGCCTTCGACAGAGATGGTGTATAATACTCCTTTTTATGAAGGTTTATTTTCGTTATTATTATTTTTTATTTTCTGGCAATTGCGTACCAGAACATGGCCTGGCGGTTTACGTTTTCCAATGTTTTTGATTTTTCATTCTATTGCCAGATTTCTTGTCGAATTTATCAGGGTAAATCCAAAAGATGTTTTTGGCATAACGCAGGCTCAATTTGTATCGCTGGCTATATTCATAGGTTCTATAGTATATTTTGTTGTCAAAAGGAACGATTTAACTATATTATTAAGTAAAGGGAACAAAAATGTCAGAAATTAATTCAGTAAACGCATACACGCCGCCGCCAATGATCGAACAGCCTGAGGCGAATAGCCGAAACAGTGGAGATATCGAGCAAAATATAGCTGAAAACGCTTCTGTTGAACAAGCAGACACCGGCAGCAGCGGAACGTCTTCGCCCGTTCCAGATTTTCCCGGAAGCGTTAATTTTACGGCATGAGATACCGAAAATGTATACATGGCGGTTGATGCTGCAACAAAAAAAGAATTTAACAACAATATAACTGAGCAAAAAAAAAATATAAGCGAAATGGATAAAGATATTGCCGCTTATAAAAAGGCAATGTCGCAAGATAAACAATTGACGCCGTTTTTTCATCTTGGGATGGCGTCAAAATATATTCAGCAGATAAACTTATATTTAGATATGAATGCCTTATCAGAAAGACTGATGGGAGTTAAAAACAGCACTTATCTAGATACTTCAAAAAAATTGTTTTCAAAGATTTTTACCGAACTTGAAAAAGTTGTAACGCTGGGTTTAGACGAACCTCTTAATCATAATAAAGAAGAGCTTATGAGGCTGAAGCCCTTTAATCCTAAACAGCGGCTAAATTTATGCATGCATTTAAAAAAATCTTTAGACAAACTCATTCAAAGTTACGGCGAAAATACGAAATGGAAATGGTCGTTTCCCGAATTCTGGGGTAAGCTCGCTGTTATCGCTAAAAATATGTTAGATTATCGAGAGCTTCAGGCAATAAGAGATCCGAATGAAACTTATTATTACGATCGCCAGGAGATGTTAAAATTCATTAAAGAAATTCTTCTTGACGCATCGGGGCATATGCGCGATAAATTTGAGCTCTCTACAAAATCGACTGTAGATTTAATCTTTGCTATTAGATTACTGGAAGATCTACGTCGTATTTCAAGTCTTACCGGAGACCCCGAGCTTGTGAAAAAGAGCAAAAGCGGAATAGACTCATACCAGTCTCGGTTAGAAAGTATAGAAAAAGACAAAAAAGAAAAAAAGAAATAAAATTTTTATTTCTTTTTTTCTTTTTTGTCGATAAAAGACATAAAGACCGATGAATCAGAATAATAATGTCGAATTGGAGATCTCATAACCCCACGTTCGCCTTTTTGCCGTATAATAAGTTCCAAAGCCGCCGATGACGAAGAAAACTCAATTTGACCTTCAATCTCATTTAAGGGTAGTTTGTTTTCAACAGGAAAATGAAATCTTCCTTCCAGAATAAGATTATCTTTGGAGACATCCCATTTCCATAATAAAAGGTTTTCATTAATCTTATTTTGTTGTTTTTTCATAGTAATCGGTTTCTTTATATGCAAATTTTCAATGCCGTATACTCTTTTAAATTCTTCGTCGAATTCAAAGTAAAGAGAAAAGTATGTTTTTTTTATAAAAGGGGCGATATTAAAAATAAACGCCATGCCTTCTAAGTAGGCTTTGCCCTTTGTTTTTTTATCTATTGCCGAGCCGCAAGACGACCATATATATTTTTTATAAAGAAAGCTTTTATGAAATTCTCCTAAATAAAGCGAAGAATCTTTATGTTCTATTTTTTTTACGTTTCTAATTTTCTCTTCTTTTCTTTTATTATTATGTATTGTTATTTTTCCGCCTCCTTTATATTTGCCCATATTAGAATAAAGTGATAATGGAAAGGGTCGATTTTCAAATAAATTTTTTATTTGTTCCAGAAAGGCGCCCGGTTCATTTCTATTTTGAGCGACAAAATTATATTGTATTTTACGCGAATTTTCATCTTTAATTATTCCTTTAATATGAAGAGAATTATTATTAATCGTCATTTCAAAGAGCTTTTCTATCTGAACCCTTACTTCATGGTTATTTCTTTTTATTTTAACGCTGTCTATTGATACTTCTTGAACTATAAAAAAAGGACGATTTTTTTTATAGGCTCTGGTGTTTTCTATGTAAATGGCCCTTATAAGCAATTTTTCCCGAGATTCTTTCTCAGAATTAGAAGTTCTAAGCTCAATAATAAAAGCCTGTTTTTCTCTCAGGCAGCTTGAAATAAACGTGAAATTTTCAAAGTCGGCCCTAAAGATCTTTGGCAGTTTTATACCGTATATTTTTTCGCGTTTTTTAAAAAGTAAATTCACAGCTCGTTGTCTTCTATGAGACCTCGGGTAGCGTTATCTGTTTTAATTTCTTCGTGTCCGGCTTTATCGTCTGTGGTATCGGCTGAAGAAGGCTCTATGATGCCGCAAAAAAGAAGAGCGTCTTCTAGCGAAGCGCTCTCGTTTTTTTGAGGAATTTTTAATTTAGGATCTTCAAGGCATCTTAACGCTGACTTTATCTTTTCGTTTTGAGGATCATTTACCGCTTCAGCAACAAAGCGGCTCCAGCTTTCTATCGCTTTTTGTTTGTCTCTATTTAAAACAAGTTCAACAAAGCCTATTTGATACAAATTGATTTTCATTGACGGCGCATATTGAAGGGCTTTTTGAAACGCATTAACGGCTTCCGTCGGTTTGTTTTGCTTAGTATAGATTTGCCCCATGCGAAAATTCTCAATAGCGGGAGACGCCGAAAAAGGCTCTGCCCTTTTGTAATAATCTAGCGCTGTATAATAATCTTTTCTAAAAAGAAAGATATCGCCTATTATAGAAAGGGCCTCGCCGTGATTTGGTTTAGAGTTTATAACTTTTAAAAGCGCTTGTTCGGCGGCCTCGTATCTTTTCTCGAAAAAATATTTTTTCCCTTGGTTGAATTGTTCTTCAGACGCGTCAGAAACCGACGAAAAATTATTTTGCGCCGCTATAGAAGATATTGTTAAAATGATTATAAGAAATCTTTTCACCCATTTTCTTTTCGACATTATTTTATATTCTCTTTAATATTTTAGCGTTAAACAATAAATTATAATTTTAAATCTTTTCTCTCAGGCAGTTTTGGCGAATTTTCTTTAATATTGACGCAACTATTCATTAATTTACAGTTTTTTTATTATTTTTACAATAAAAAGTGGCTGCTTATATGAACCCTTTAATAATATTATAATGTTTTTAAGATCAAATTTTACTATAGGGTGACTCTAGTTTGTGGGTTTATTATTAGGCTTTGCGTTTAATGCCATAAAATTGCGATTACCCCTTTAGCCGGTTTATATTGAATAATTGTTTACTTATAAACTTATAGATAAGATATGGTCTTATAAATATACGATAATTGTTAGCTAAAACTTTTATCTTAGTATATCATAAGGAGATTTAAAAGATGAAGAAACTTTTAATGTTAATTATGCTCATGATAGCGAGCATTTCAGTTATGAACTGCGGTTCAGGACAAACTAAAGAAGACGCTCCAGCTGCAGAATGCGCTGAAGGCGAAGAGTGCCCAAAAGCTGAAGAAGCTCCAGCAGAGTAATCTAATTTAATAAAATTAGAATAAATTTTTAAAAACCTGAATATAATATTCAGGTTTTTTTTTAAATATCGCTTTGATTATCTCTCTTGACAAACAGTGAAATTTGTAGAATATAACCAATTAAAAATGAAGAAAAAAATAAGGAGAACATATGGCTTCTAAGTTAAAATTACAATCCGGCGTTCTTTCGGGAGAATCTCTTCAAGAAGTTTTTCAATTTTGCAAAGAAAATGAATGCGCCCTTCCGGCCGTTAATGTTATAGGCAGTCACGGTATAAGCGCGGCCATGTTTGCTGCAAAAGAAGCAAAGAGTCCCATTATTATACAATTTTCTAACGGTGGAGCTCATTTTGCAGCCGGCAAATTCTTGAAAAATGACGATGAAAAGGCCGCTATCGCGGGGGCCGTATCAGCCGGTCATTTTATTAGGGTTTTATCAAAATATTACGAAGTACCTGTTATTTTACATACCGATCACGCGGCAAAAAAACTTTTACCTTGGGTTCAAGGTCTTATTGATTACAGCGAAAAATTCAAAGAGAAACACCGCGCTCCGCTTTACAGTTCGCATATGCTTGATTTATCTGAAGAACCTCTTGAAGAAAACCTTGATATCTGCAAACGTATTTTAACAAGAATGAAGCCTTTAGGCATGCTTTTAGAAATGGAGCTTGGCGTAACAGGCGGCGAAGAAGACGGCGTCGATAATACAGGCGTTGACAATTCAAAATTATACACCCAACCTTCAGAAGTATTAGCGGCCTATGACGCCCTGCAACCGGCCGGGCAGTTTACTATAGCGGCTTCTTTCGGCAATACTCACGGCGTCTATAAACCGGGCAACGTTATTTTAACCCCTAAAATATTGAGAAATTCTCAGGAACTCATTGAAAAAGAGAGAAATACTGATAAAAAACCTGTAAATTTTGTTTTTCACGGCGGTTCGGGTTCAAGCGCCGAAGAAATCAGAGAAGCGGTATCTTACGGCGTTATAAAAATGAACATTGATACCGATACGCAATGGGCCTTTACAAAGCCTATTAAAAACTATATGGACGAGAAATCTGATTATTTAAAATCTCAAATAGGAAACCCCGAAGGCGAAGATAAGCCGAACAAAAAATATATAGACCCCAGACAATGGGTACATTTAGGCGAAAAAGAAATGGCAAATCGTCTTATTCAGGCTTTTAAAGATTTAAATTCTTATCAAAAATTTGATTTTTGAAAACATACAAAATTCATATAACCGGCGTTGTTCAAGGCGTCGGTTTCAGGCCTTTTCTTCATAAAATAGCCAAAGAAAATAAAATTTTAGGATACGCCTTTAATTATACCGGGGGGGTTATTGTTGAAATTCAGGGTGATGAAAAAGCAAAAAGAAAATTTATCGATGATATTAAAGAAAAAAAACCGCCTTTGGCCCAAATAAATTCTCTTTCTTTTACAGAATGCGACTTAAAAACTATATTTTCTGACTTTGAAATTCGTTTATCTCAAGCCGCGGCCGAAGGCGCATCAGAAAAGGTACCTGCATTATTGCCGCCCGATATGGCCGTTTGTGAAGACTGTCAAAAAGAGATGAGTTTATCTTCTGATAAGAGATCTTTTTATCCTTTTATTAATTGTACCAATTGCGGCCCCAGATATACCATATTAAACCGCCTGCCTTATGACAGAAAAAATACCTCTATGGCCGAGTTTGCTATGTGTTCCCGGTGCAATAAAGAATATACCGATATTCTTGACAGACGCTATCATGCCGAACCGACCTGCTGCCCCGAGTGCGGCCCGCAGGTTTTATTAAAAGATAAAAACGATAAAACAATCGGGCTATCTCAAGAGGCGATAAATCATTTTGTTCTAAAAATTAAAGAGGGATGCATCTTGGCCCTAAAGGGCATAGGCGGTTTTCATTTGTTATGCGACGCGTCAAATAATGACGCTGTTAAAAAACTGCGCGCGCGAAAAAAAAGAAGCGACAAACCTTTTGCCGTCATGTTCCCTTCAATAGAAGTATTAAAAGAGCATCTGGTTATAAATGAAACAGAAGAATCATTTATACTTTCAAGGCAAAGGCCCATTGTGATCTTAAAGAAAAATCAAAAATCAAATTTGGCGCAGAATATTTCGCCCGGTTCAGATACTATCGGGGCTTTTTTGCCTTATTCTCCGCTTCATATTTTAATCTTAGACAAATTTAACGATCCCATTGTGGCAACCAGCGCGAACATAAGCGAAGAGCCAATCATTAAAGATTATGAACTCCTAAAAACCAGGCTAAACGGCGTGTTTGACTATGCTCTTGATCATAACCGAAAAATTCTTCACGGCTGCGACGATTCTGTTATGCGCGTGTCAGAAAAAATTCCTATTGTGATGAGAAGAGCAAGAGGTATGGCTCCGGGTTTTTTTCACCTGCCCCGAAAATTACAGAATAATGTGCTGGCTGTAGGGGCTCAGCAAAAAAATACTATAACATTTGGCATTGAAGATAAGGTTATCATGACCCCTCATATAGGCGATCTCGGGAGTTACTTTGCCGATAACTTTTTTAAAGATAATTACAACGCTTTAAAAAATATTTATTCTTTTGAACCCGATCTTATCGTTTGCGATAAACATCCGCGTTACTTTACCACAGAATGGGCGCAAACGCAAAATATACCGATGGTCTCTGTTCAGCATCATTATGCTCATGCGCTTTCATTGATGCTTGAAAATAATATTAAAGAAGATGAAACTTTATTTTGCGCCGTCTTTGACGGCACCGGTTACGGCGACGATGAAAATATCTGGGGAGGAGAATTCTTAAACTGCTCTTATAAAGATTTTACAAGAGAGACATATTTTCATTATTTCAGACTTTTGGGCGGCGAGAAGGCGGTTAAAGAGCCGCGGCGTGTCGCCCTTTCTCTTTTATTTCAGCTTTATGAAGAAAAATCTCTGCAAATGCCCGAGATTCAAAAATTTAACTTTTCAGAAAATGAAATAGCCGCGCTTTATTCAATGTTTCAAAAAGGAATAAACTCGCCCTTAAGTTCGTCAGCAGGAAGGCTCTTTGACGCGGCTGCGTCATTGATGAATCTTAGACAAAACATTTCTTATGAAGGCGAAAGCGGGCTTTTAATTGAAGATCTTTATGACTATAAAGACGAATCTTCTTTTCAATATCATATTGATAAAGGCATTATTTCATGGCAAGGCATTGTCGAGGGTTTAATTGAAATTAAAGATGAAAAAAAAGCGGCAACCATGTTTATCAATACCCTGGCGCAGATAATTGTTGAACTGGCAAAACCATATGAAAAATTCGGCATTTCGGGAGGGGTTTTTCAAAACAGCGCTCTTGTTTGGCGCATAAATAAGTTAGCCGAGAAACATCGACTGAAGCTTTTTACCCATATTCATTATCCGCCAAACGACGGAGGTATCTCTTTGGGGCAAATTGCCTCGCGCCTTTACAGCCATTGAGTTTTGCAGAAGTTTAACCCTTTATCTGAAATTTCAAAATAATCTTCTTCGGGTTCAAGAACAAAGCCCTTTGATTTTAGGTTTTCAACAATGTTTCTTATCATAAAGATACTGATTCCCAGGGTTTCATTTAAACCATAAATTGATAAAAAGCAGTTTGCGGATGTCTTTTCGTAGATTTCAAGCAGTACAAGTTTATCCGGCTCTTTCAAAATCTATTGATTCCTTCGGCAGATTTTGGCGTTGTCACTCTAATGGCCCCGTCGCCCGGTACGGGACATTTGTTTTCGCATATACCGCAGCCGATGCATAACTCTTCAATAACATAAGGCAGCATGACTTTGACTTTTTCATTTTTTTTGTTAAACGATATTTCGTTTCGAAATTTAATAGCCTTATCGCTTGTGGGGCACATTTCTTCGCATACTATACAATTGATTGACTCTGCCCATGGGATGCACCTGTCTTTATCAAAATAAGCGGTGCCGATAATATATTTTTCTTTATCGGTTTTTTCATATTTTTCAAGAGCGTCTGTAGGGCAGATTTTTGAGCATAAATTACAGTTTTTCTCGCAGTAACCCAGGCGTGGTATAAGGCGAGGGGCAAACATGCCCTCAATGCCCGTTTCTAAAAAAGCCGGATGAAGGGCGTTTGTGGGGCATACCTTCATGCACTGGGCGCATCGAATACATTTTTGTAAAAAGTCTTCTTCGTCTCTTGAGCCCGGCGGACGTATTATATAAAAACTTCCAATTTTTTTATTCGCGTTTACTTTCAAAAAAGGAATAAAAAATAAAGAGGCCAAAAAACCCTGCAATATTGTTTTTCGGGTAATTTTTGTATGCTGATTTTCTGTTTTTTGTACCGTTATTTCGGGTTTTAAGATTTTATTTTTAATAAAGTCGGGCGCGGTAAACTTAAAAGCAGCCGCCTGCGATGGGCATACCTTTAAGCATTCAAAGCATTTTATGCATTCTTCTTCAAGCGTTTTTTGACCGTTATCAAAAATAGCGCTCATGCGGCAGCTAATCTGGCACTTTTTACAGCTATTGCATTTTTTGGGATCGACAATTCTTCGAAATATAGAAAATTTTGAAGATATGGCAAAAACCGCGCCTAACGGGCACAACGATTTGCACCAGAATCTTTTGTTTATTATAGACAATAAAAGTACGGTTAAAAAAACAAAAAAAACGGGAACATGTTCATAGTAGGTAACGCGGTTAAAATCAAGAAAATGATCTTTAAAAAAATCAAAAACCGGCTCTGATATAACATTAACCAAAGGAACATAATATAAACCTTCAAAAATAATTCTAATAAGTCTGTCAAAATAAGCGTATAGAGTAACCGCATATGATCTGTAGGCCATAGACAAAGGGTCAACAACCCCCGAAATATGCACCCCCGCCAATGCCGTTAAAAGAGATATAATTAAAACGGCATACTTTAGACTTTTTAACTTTGCCGCTTTTTTATCATATTCAAAAGACGATGATTTTTTTCTTATAAGGGCCCTATCAGAAGCGTCAATGGTAATTCCCATGGGGCAAATCCATCCGCAGAAAAAACGTCCAAAAAATATTACCGTTAATAAAACGACAAAAGATATAAAAAATGTTTCAGCAAATTTCATGGTCGCTAAAGAAACGCTTAACGACAAATGAAAAGAAAGCGTTGTAAAAAGATTATAAAAAGAAGGTTCGTCAACAGGATCTCGGGCGTAAATTAAAAAAGATATAAAAAAAAGCCAGAAAAGAAACTGGCCAAAAGCCCGCATTTTAGACCAATAAGAAGCGTTCATATTATTATACGGAGAAAATATAAAATATGCCGGCGTAAGCAAGAGATTTTTTAAGCATTGAAATAAAAAAGCTGAATACAGACATGAGCTTCTAAGCGGCCACAGAGTTCACAGAGCGCACAGAGAAATTTATCTGTAAACTCTGTATTCTCTGAGTTCTCTGTGGCTTCAACTAAAACCGCCTTCCTATGTATAAATTAAATACAAAAAAAGCCTCCGTTAAAAAAAACAGAGGCTTATCGAATCAGAAAGTATCAAGAAGTTTCAAAACCAGCTTTGACGAAAAATTCGCCTGAGCCAGCATCGCCGTACCACTCTGAAGTAATATCTGATTCTGAGTGAACTCGATCATCTCTTCGGCCATATCGGTATCGCGTATTCTTGACTCTGCCGCGACCATATTTTCATAACCCGATCGAAGAGCGTCAATGGTGATGGCCATTCTGTTATATGACGCTCCAAGATCGGCTCTTTGTTTGTTCAATATGTCTAATGCCTGATCGACAACGCCAATCATACTGTTAGCCTCTCCCACGGTAGATATAGAGGTTCTTTTGCCCCCGTTATCTACCAGGCTAAAAGCCTGAGCATTCATTGTCGCGACATATGCCCTTATTCTTTGGTTTTGATTCGGACCGACATGAAAAAATATCGTGCCGGTTTTGCTTCCCCGCGCTAAATTTCCGTCAAGAATTTTTAGGCGGTTAAACTCAGCCTGCGTTGAAATTCTGTTAACTTCATCGATTAGCTGTGAAACCTCAACCTGAATTTGGGACCTGTCGGCCTGGGAATAAATTCCGTTAGCCGCCTGAACCGAAAGCTCCCTGATGCGCTGTAAGATATCGTTTACCTGTCCCATGTTGCCTTCGGCAACCTGAATAAACGAATGTCCCATAAGCGCATTTCTTTCGGCTTGTTTAAGCCCGCGAATTTGCGTGCGTATTTTTTCCGAGACGGCCAAATTTGTGGCGTCATCCCCGGCTTTATTGATACGCATACCGGTGGCCAGTTTTTCCGTTGAACTCTGCAGCCGCGTATATGTCTGGTGCAGCTGCCTATTCACGAACATGGCCGAAATATTGTGTCGAATCTGCATCTTTTCCCTCCGTGTGGTTTTACGCCCTTTTTGACCTCCTTGTTTGTCAGTCTTAAAGTTTCCTTTAATTTAAGGGGCGTTTTTGACCCATTTTCTTAGGGTCAAAGAGAAAACGGAGATTCCGCAGTCTCTTTAACCCCAAGAGGGGGGTAAAACCTTTCACAGCGAGAAAAAATGCTTTATATGTCAAAGAGCAAAGGCCAGCTCGAATATTGAGAGGGCATGAACGCGGGCCGGCCCGCAAATCGAAAACCCGCCCATTTTAAGAGCGTATTTTTATCCTTATCGTATAGATCTCGGATTTTTAAACTATTAAACTGAATATAGATTATTTTATCTTATTTAAAGATAGGGCGCGTTATTTAACGCTACATTATGCCTCATGGAGATATGAGGGGTATTTGCTTTTTTTTTGTTTTTTTTTAATTATTTTGCGACACGAAGATACGTATCAACAATATTTTTTATAGGCTCTATCGCTTTAGGCGACGATTGTTCTTCAAGCCATAAAGCTAACTGTACCGATAAATTGTGATTTTTATTAAATTCGTGTTTTAATACATACTCGGCTAACGGATATTTAATAATCTCAAAAAGCTCTTCAGCTACATTAAGATATTCAGGATCTGAGCCAAGGTAAGAGGCAATGCACGCAATTAATTCATGCTTTTTCATGTCGGCTATTTCTTTAGAAATAGCGGTTTCGTTGTCTCCCTCTATTTTATCGTCAAAACCCGAGCAAAAGTTACATCTTAATTTTGCTTTGGCGCTTTTATCAACTGTATTAGACTGGTATGTATTTTCGGTAATTTTTTTTCTTTCTTTCATAAGATTTCCTTTATGCGCGGTAATTCTCTTAATATTTATATTTTTTACAATATTCAATTTAATACTATAAAATTAAAAATAATTCGTCAAAAAATTTACGTTTTTTTTAAATTTATTTGACAATATTAGTAATTTATAATATACTTTTTATCATAAGAATATATGCTTGGTTTAATAAAAATTCAATAAAAATCGAGTTTTTTATATATACTTAAATATGAGATAAAATTATGGTTAAAGAGATAACGTCTGAAGAATTTGAAAATATAGTATTAAAAAGCGGGCAGAGCGTTGCCCTTGATTTTTATTCGACAGAATGCCCCCCGTGCGAGTCGTTGGCGCCAAAATATGCAGATATTGCAGATCGTTTTTCAGAAAAAATAACTTTTTATAAAATGTTCAGGCAAGAAAACCGCGATTTGGCCCTGAAACTTGGGGTTACATCGAGCCCTACCGTATTATTTTTCAAAGACGGTCAAGAAACAGGCGAAAGACTTTCGGCTGCCGTTAAAAAAAGAGAAATTATAAACGAGCTTGAAAAAATGCTTGAGCCGGCCGATTTTGAAAAATTAAATCAAAAAAGACCTCTTGAAAAAAAACAGGCCGATTTGCTTATTTTAGGCGGAGGTCCGGCGGGGCTTTCGGCCGCTTTATACGCGGCCCAGGCGAAGTTAGATACCGTACTTATTGACGAGGGCCTTGCGGGCGGGCAGGTAAGCACCACTCATATGATTTCAAATTATCCGGGAACCGGCAAGCCGATAGCGGGATACGCATTGGCCCACAGCATGAAAGTTCAAGCCGAAGAGGCGGGGGCCAAAATTATTTCTGCCGTAGACGTAAGCCGGGTTGAATTTTCTGAAACGGAGCAAAATCATAAAATTACTTTTGACGACGAAATTGAATATGAGGCGAAAGCCGTAATTTTAGCGATGGGCGCCGAACCGAGACTCTTAGGAGTAAACGGCGAAAAAGAGCTCAAGGGTAAGGGTATTTCATACTGCGCCACATGCGACGGAAAGTTTTATGAAGATTTAGAGCTTGTCGTAATAGGCGGAGGTAACTCGGCCATTGAAGAGTCGCTTTTTTTAACAAAATTTGCGTCAAAAATTACCATTATACACCAGTTTGCCGAACTTCAGGCAAATAAATTGGCCCAGGAAAAAGCTTTTGAGAACGGCAAAATAAACTTTATTTTTGAGGCGGAACCCAGAAAATTTGAAAAGAAAGAAAATAAAATGATTGTTACGTTTGAAAATTTAAAAACAAAAGAGACATCAGAAATTATTACTGACGGAGTATTCGTTTTTGTGGGCATGTCTCCTAAGCTTGGCTCAATAGCCGAAAAGCTTAATACAAACGGCAACGGATATATAATTACAGACGAAGATATGCAGACAAATATCAAGGGCGTTTACGCGGCCGGCGATATAAGGCAAAAGTCTATTAGGCAGGCGGTTACAGCGGCTTCAGACGGATGTATCGCCGCGATAACGGCTGAAAGATATATTAATAAACATTAAAAAAATGGGAGAAAAAATGAACGAAGGTACGTTAAGCGAAAAAATTCAAATTAGATACTTAAAAGAAGCCGGCTCAAACTGCTGTTTATCATGCGGGGGAGCGTTAGATTTCGCCGATTTAAAAGAAGGCGAAACCATGATAGATTTAGGCAGCGGACGAGGTCACGATGTGATAAAAGCGGCCGACATGGTAACGCCTTCAGGCCATGTTTACGGCATTGATTTTACCGATGAAATGATAAAAACAGCCGAAAAAAACATAGAAAAGTTAAAAATAACAAACGCTAAAATTCTTAAAAGCGATATTTCTAACATTCCGCTTGAATCTGAAACTGTAGACGCCGTTATTTCAAATTGCGTTATAAATCACGCTCTTGATAAAGAAAAAGTATTTCGCGAAATTTTCAGACTGCTAAAAACTGGCGGCCGTTTTATCGTATCAGACGTTATAAGCGAAAGCGAACTTCCCGAAGAAGTTAAAAACGACCCTGAAGCATGGGCAAAATGCTATGGGGGCGCGATACCAAAAAATGACTATTTTAGCGCCGTTGAAAACGCGGGTTTTAACAATATTGATATTCTTGAAGAGTCGAATTCTTATGAAAAAGGCGGCGTCTTGGTAAGAAGCATTACAATACGATCATATAAAAAATAAAACAAACAAAACAAAACAAAACAAAAAGGAGAAAAGATGAAATCGCTTGTTAAGAAAATTGAAGAAAAAAAGAACACCACCAAAATAGATAAGAAAGAAAATAAAGAAGAAAAGCCAAAGACGGCGGCGCAATGCTGCGCCAAGACATCGAAAGTTATTTCGGGCTGTCACGATTAATTTTTTTACTTTATGGGTGGGGCTGTGTAAAAAGTCCATGATTCTTCTCGACTTTGCATGCCAGTGGCAACTGCGTAACGAAGAACATTGATTTACTGCACCCTGAACGGCCTCGAAAGGCGCGATTTGTAAGTTACTGCACAACTCCATCCATAAACCAAGTTTTCTAATGAAAAAATCAAAATATACGTTTACAGTTAACAAAAATGACGGTCTGGTTTTAATGAACTATATGTCAGGCGCGGTCGACAAGATTGAAAAAGACGAGGCCGAAGAGTTCCTGAAAAGATATGAATCTGATAACTGGTCAGATTATGAACATATGGTCCATTTGTATAAAAACGGATATTTGTGTAAAGACGAAACAGAAGAAAACCAAAATATCCGCAAAAAGTATATTGAATTTTCTGAAGAGTATGAAAATACGCCGGTACAGCTTATTTTTTCAACCACGTATGCCTGCAATTTTTCGTGCTCTTACTGTTTTCAATCTGACTATAAAGAAGACAATGTTTTATTAAATAATGAAATTATCAATAGTTTTTTTAACTATATTGAAAAACGATTTAATGACGAAAGTCAAAGGCCCTATATTACTTTATTCGGGGGCGAGCCGCTGCTTAACGGAAAAACCTACAAAGACGCTCTATTGTATTTCTTAAAAACCGCTAGAGATAAAAACTATGAAATCGCTATCGTAACCAACGGATATACCCTGTCTGAATATGCGCCTATTTTTAAAGAAGAAAATATAAAAATCAAAGAAATACAGGTTACCTTAGACGGCGATAAAAATATGCATGACGGGCGAAGAAAAACAAAAACCGGCGGCGAAACTTTTGAAAAAATCGCGGCGGGCATTGACGCCGTTTTAAAATTGGGATACCGCGTAAATTTAAGAACCATCATTGATAAAGAAAATATTAGCAAACTGCCTTATCTTGCCCAATACTGTGAAGATAAAGGCTGGCTTGGTTACGGCTCAAAATACTTTGAAAGCACAGTCGGCAGAAACTATGAATTATACGGCTGCGGCAAAGGCGCCAATTTATTTGACCGCTTAACAATGTGGCAGGAGTTTATAAAGCTTGCCGAAGAAAATCCTATACTAAAAAGATTTCACAAACCTCAATTTCACGGAATACGTTATTTGTCAGAAAACAAAGAGCTTCCCATGCCGGTTTTTGACGCCTGCCCCGCCGGTAAAAAAGAATGGGCCTTTGACGCAAAAGGAAATATATACGGATGTACCGCCTCTGTTGGCGTTGAAAAATATAAACTGGGCAGTTTTTTAGACGAAAATGAACCTTTAAATACCGATCAAATTGAACAATGGGCCTCAAGGGACGTTTTAACGATAGAAGCCTGTAAAAACTGCGCGGTCAGCTTATCTTGCGGCGGCGGGTGCGGGGTTATCGCCTGCAACGAAACCGGCAAAATATTAAGCGAAAATTGCCGACCTGTAAAAGAATTGATTAAATTAGGGTTAGAATATTATAACATAATCTAAAAGAGAGTAAAAAATGAAAAAAACAATAACAATAAAAGAATTCAGCGAAGAACTAAAGGTTCGAATTGAAAAAGATCAGACAATTGACTGCTGTAAAGACGAGATTCTTAAACTGGCCGAAGTTGCAGCCGATAAAATTGGCTCTCAAGAGATTGAAGTAACCTGGCAAGAAGCTTAAGAATTTATCGTTTTCATGCTTGCTACGAGCGTGTGAAGAATATAGATACGCGCAGAGATTAAACAATTATCAATAAAAAATGGCTTTCTAAACAGTCTTGATTATAATATTTACCATTGAATAATTTAGAGGAAGTAAACAAATGGCGTTATTGGTACTTTTAAATAACTGGATGCACGATTTTAGCGCGGCAGGCTGGATTTTTTCAACCTTTGTTATCATGAAACTTATACAGCATTATCAAAAAGACGATAAATTAAAAAACGCAATAGTTCCCGTGTTAAAAACCATGAAACTTTTAATGCATTACTCGCTGGCTGGCATCGTCATTTTCGGAATAGGAAGAGCCCTCGCTTATAAAGAATATGAATGGAGCGAAGAAGCGGGAGACAGCCAGCTTATTTTACTTGCGGTAAAGCATGTTGTATTAACGGCGGTTTTTATATGGGGGGTTATTTATTACAGAAAAGCTTTAAAAATTATAAAAAGCTCTTAGAGTTTTGTATAAATTTAATATCAGGTAAACTTATGATGGTTGAATATTATAAATGGTTTAGAATTTTACATTTCACCGGCGTCATTTTCTGGATGACAGGCGTCTATTCATGGCTTAAGCTGGCCGAATTAATCGAAAAAAAAGAATATACGCCGGCCGATCATGAAACCTTAAAAAGGGTTTTCGGCAATGTCTTTATACTGGGCATTCACGCGGGAATTATCATGGCTTTATCGGGCGGCATCGGCATGCTGTTAACCAATATAAACCTTTTATCGCAAGGCTGGATCTACATTAAATTCTTAACGCTTACCATGATGATTTTAGTTTCAATATTTCAAACAGTCGGCGTTTACAAAGGCGACATAACCAAGCCTTTCGGTTATGCCGCTTATCACAGCATTATAGGCATGGGCATTATGATAATCTTGGCCATGGTAATATTCAGGCCGTTTTGAGTATGACAAAAACTATACTTTACGCCGTATAAACTATTTTAATACTACCGATCAAAATGAACGAAGTAGGCACGAATACATTGGGTCTGGTTTTTTTGGGCGGCTTAGCGGCCTCTTTGAGCGCCTGTGTTTACCCTTTAATTCCGATTATTACCGCCATTTTTGGCGCCGCTCAAATTAAAAGCTGGCATAAAAGTTTATTTTTATCGGTAATTTATGTAACGGGAATGTCTATTACTTATATGGCGCTGGGCATTGCGGCAAGTCTTGGTGGCTCTGTTTTTGGCTCATATATGGGTAACAAGTGGTTTATTATAGCCTTCGGATGCATTTTCTTCTTTTTAGGTTTATGGTTTATGGGCATTTTACCCATAAAATTACCAAATTTTGCCGATAAATTACAAGTTAAGAAAAACAATAAGATTCTATATCCGCTTATTATGGGTATTTTTTCAGGCTTTATCGCAGCTCCCTGTACGGCCCCTTTATTTGGCGCCGTTTTAGCCGATATTGCCGTCAAAGCCGCAGAAAATCAAAGCATCATACCCGGTACAATGATGGCTTTGGCGTTTAGTCTCGGCATGGGTATGCCCTTTATTTTAATAGGGGGTTTTGCCGTTAGACTTCCTAAACCCGGCAGGTGGATGCAGGCCGTTAAATATTTCGGGGCCGCAATATTGTTCACAGCCGGATTTCATTATTTTCAAGATTTAGGTTTTGACTTTCCTCCGGCGAAGGCTGAAATATCCTTGGCAATTACCGGTTTTTTTATTTTTATTGTCTTTTTTATTCTTGCAGAGCCGCTGGTTGATCCCGAAATGGATAAGACCGTGAAGAAATCTCATGTTTTAACTTTTTTATTAATTGCCGCTTTTGGCCTCTTTATGGCCACATCGCCTTTAGCAAGCCGATCATCGGGCGAGATTGAAAAATCTCCCCTTTCATGGAAAACTTCTCTAGAAGACGGGTTAAATTCTGCCGAAGATAAAAATTCAATATTATTGATAGATTTCTGGGCAGAATGGTGCGTAGCCTGTCACGAAATGGATAAAAAACTTTTTGCCTCTGACGAATTTATTGAACTGGCCAACAAAACCAACGTAGTCTTAGTAAGGCTTGATTTTACCGACGAAAGCGATAATAATTTAAACCTGGCCCAGAAATATGATATAAAAGGGCTGCCTACAGTCGTCATTACCAACTCAAAAGGCGAAAAACTTGAAGATCTAATAGGTTTTCATTCTAAAGAACTTTCTTTATCTGAATTAATCAAGTTTTTTGAAAAACACGCCGGTAAAAAATAGGCGGCGGCGCTGATGGTAAAGAGCCTTTTTTCTAAAAGTTCTAAAACATTAAAATCAACAGGTAAAACAGGCGGATGGTTTGATATTCACGAAAGCTATTTTGGCCTCGATAGAAAACTGCCCTATCTGGTGGTTTACGGTAAAAAAGACGGCCCTAATTTTATTGTTACTTCTTCAATTCACGGCGACGAGTTAAACGGCATTGGTCAAATTCATCATGTTTACAATTCAATTGATCCTGAAAATTTCAGGGGGCGCATGGTTATGCTGCCGGTTGCCAATATTCCCGCTTTTCAAATTCAAAACCGATATTTGCCCGACAGGCGAGATTTAAACAGACTTTTTCCCGGTAATTCTGAAGGCTCTGAAGGAAGGCGCCTTGCCAATATCATATGGAACACTTCAATAAAAGACGCCGATTTCGGTTTAGACCTGCATTCGGCAAGCTATAACCGCTGGAACTTCCCTCATATTCGGGGGAACATGAGATTAGAAAGGGTAAGGTATATGGCAAAATCTTTTGAGGCGCCAATTGTCATGCACAGCCAGGGGGTGTTAGGCTCTTTAAGACGCGAGGCGACAAAAAGAAATATACCCTTTGTTTTATTTGAAGCGGGGCAGATTAACCGCTTTGAAACCCGAGCCTTTGAAGCGGGCATTTCGGGAATCTGGAACCTCTTGCACGCTCTTGATATGATAAGCGTAATTCCCGAACAGGTGCATAAGAAAAAAGGCGCGCATAAATATTACAAAAGATCAACATGGATGCGAGCCTCTTGCGGCGGATTGTTTTACGCTCTGGTAAAACCAGGCGATGTCATAAGAAAAGGTCAAACTCTGGGTAAAATATATTCTCTGTTAGGCGAGTTGAAAGACGAAATAAAGGCAGAAATAAGCGGCAGAATTTTAGGGTTTAATCTTCACCCGCAGGTAATGCCCGGCAGAGCGTTGTTTCATATTTGTTATGAGAAGTATCCGCTTTAGCGCAGCGGGTATTTTACCTGCATAGAAGCGAAACAGACGGCTCTTTTTTTTCTTGACAAAGAGTTGTTTCTTTATTTAATTTTACAAAGATGATTTTAGAGAATCCTCGCAATAATAAGATTGTATTTTTAAAATTATTTTTCGGTATTATTTTCTTTCCATTATTAATTACGATTATTTCATATTTATTATTATCTTTTAATATAAATGAACCCTATATTAATATTCTTTCTATAGGGGTTACTTATGATTTATTAATTTTCGTTCCGATTATCTATTTAATTCTAATTTGGAACTCTTCAGTTCCCAAGACTACAGTAATTCCTGTTTTTTTTCTGGTCATTTTAATTGCCTCGTATATTATTCCGTCAAACAATCAAACGCACCTGAGTTTTATAAAAACATGGGGTCTGCCAGTAATTGAAATTATCGCTTTTTTAATCATCTTTAGAAAAGTTCTAAAGATAAATGATTTATATAAACTTAAAAAAGACAAAGACGTTGATATCTTTTCAATTATTAAAAATGTTATTAACAGTATTTTTCCGGGCACTGTCGGGGCCTATCTTTCTTTTGAAATGGCTTCTATATATTATGGTCTAATCTGTTGGCGAAAGACTAAAAATGATTTTATAAAATTTTCATATTCTAATAGCGGTATAATGCCTGTAATTTCTATTTTCATTTTTTTATTGGTATTAGAAACTACAATTTTACATCTTTTGCTTCATAAATGGAACAACTTTATTGCATGGGTTCTAACAGGCTTAAGTTTATATACTTTTATTCAAATAATCGCAGTATTAAAGTCAATTATATTCAGACCAATTGAAATAAGGCACAATAATCTTCATTTAAATTATGGAATTCTTCGTAATTCAAAAATTCCTATCGAGAATATAGAAAAAATTGAATTAGAAAAATCTATTCATATTGATTCTTTCTCTCCATTTAAAGACTTTGAAGATACAAATATAATTCTTTTTTTGAACAAAAAATGCAAGCTCTATGGTTTATTTGGTTTTATTAAAGAGTACGATTCAATGTCAATCTTTGTTAATAATCCGCAAGAATTTAAAAATATAATTTCTGAACAAATAAAAGGCATTAGAGTTTAATAAATCGTATATTCAAAACCGAAATGCCTGTTAATATCTTAAATCCTTTGTCTAATCGCCGCCAGCTGCGCGATTATTCGGGGCGAATGCGGCAATTAATGGAGATTTTTCTATGCAAATATAGATTTATGGGAACATGAAATGTTCTTGATTATGGTTTCTCTGGTTTTTTGTTTCTACTAAAATATAATAGTTAAATATATTGACGACTTATAACAATAATTTCATTTTGTCAATTGTTGCAATGCGAGAGGTTCCAGTAAATTATTATAATGCGCCTTGTGGCAAGTCGTTAAAAATTATTACAATACTAGCTTCTCTTTTGTTAATTGCGGGAAGTATAAAACATTTTCTTGATTCGTCGGGTAATGAAAAATATTCTAATTTGATTGGCTTACTTTTAATTATTCTTCTTTTTGGATGCTCTTTATTTGCTATACGAGGTTATTCAATAACTCTTGAAAGGCCAAAAGAGTTTTTATCATATCTTGATATTAAAAGAAGATGACGCCAATTGAGTATTAAAATTTTATGAGAGAACAGATATGCAGAAAATAGTGAACATTAGACCAAATATAACCTATCAATTGAAGATTACTTTAACAGACGTTAATCCGCCAATATGGAGAAGATTTACGGTAAACCCTGAGATAAAATTTCCTGATTTTCATAAGGTTTTACAAACAATAATGGGCTGGACGAATACACACTTGCATCAATTTCGATTTAATGATTTAATTTATGGTTACGATGAAGAAGAACTCGACGATGATATTATAGATTATCGAAATATAAAACTTAACAAATTAATTAAGCATGAAAAAGAAAAGATAATTTATGATTATGACTTTGGAGACGGATGGGAACACGCTATAATTTTAGAGAAAATTATTGATAACAAATTAAATCAGCCGCCGTCGCCAACATGTATTGACGGCGAAAGAAGTTGTCCTCCTGAAGATTGCGGCGGTCCATATGGTTATGAAGAACTTTTAACCGCGCTTAATAACCCTAAGCATGAAGACCATGAAGAAATGCTAGATTGGGTTGGCGACGAATTCAATTCTGAAAAATATGATATTGAATATGTAAATAAAATGCTGAAGATGAAAAACTTTGGTTGTATCAGTTTTACTTGAAACTTTAATCTAAAAAAATATAAATCTATCCCTCAAAAATAGATTGAAAAGCTGAGACAATATTATACTTTAAAGCGTCACGGCAAAACAAGATGAATTTAGAACAAATTATTGAACAATTTGAAAGCGACCGGGAATTCAATAAAAATATATCATATGAATATACCGTTGAAGAAAAAAACGCTGTTTACGAAAGTTTTCCAGAAGAGTTAGACGCTAGATTAAAAACGGCTCTTGAGCAAACAGGCATTCATAAACTTTATTCGCACCAGAAAAAAGCTTTTGATTTTTATCGAGAAAAGAAAAATTATGTGATTACCACCCCTACGGCTTCGGGTAAAACTCTGGCGTATTTTTTGCCCATTGTTCAAGACAAACTTGAAAACAAAGAGGGCAAGCATTTGTTTCTTTTTCCTACAAAGGCCCTCTCAAGAGATCAGGAAAATTTATATAAAAACTGGAAAAATCTTCTTCAAGAAAACTGGAACATGAATGTTTTTGACGGCGATACCGCGCCCGACGAAAGAAGAACCGTTAAAAAAGCCTCTGACTTTGTTCTTACGAATCCCGATATGCTGCATTCGGGAATCATGCCGCATCATACATCGTGGAAAGATTTTTTCAATAACATTAGAACCATTGTCATTGACGAAATGCACATCTACAGGGGCGTATTCGGATCTCATGTCGCCAATGTTTTCAGGCGTTTAAACAGACTGCTTAAACATTACAAGGCAGACCCTATTTATATTTTTGCTTCGGCTACGATAAAAAATCCTCTTGAATTGGCTTCTGGGCTTTCTGAAAAAAAATTTGAACTCATCGACGAATCGGGGGCCTCAAGCGGCGGCAAAAAAATCATATTTTATAACCCCCCTTTAATTGGCTCTGAAAATATCAGAAAAAACTCTTATGAAACCGCCGCAAATATAGGAGAGATTCTTATTCAGAACAATATTTCGGTTATTTTTTTTGTTCGCTCGAGAAACCGGGCCGAGCTTTTATCTTACTTAATAAAAAGCAAACTGCCTGGGTCATACCAGGAAAAAATAAAAAGTTATCGCGGGGGATATCTTCCCAGTGAAAGAAGAGAAATTGAAAGACAGTTAAGAGAAAACGAAATTACCGCCGTAATTTCAACCAACGCTCTCGAGCTGGGCATTGATATTGGCATGTTAAAAGCCGTCGTTTCGGTTGGGTATCCCGGCAGTTTCAGCTCGCTTATGCAGCAGTTCGGCAGGGCCGGAAGAAAAAACGAAAAAGCTCTGGCGTTTTTAATCGGAAAGTCAAACGCCCTGGATCAGTATATTTTGAGTCATCCTGATTTTATCATAAACAGCAAGGGCGAAGAAGCGGTGATCAATCCCGATAATTTAATTATTTTTATGGATCACTTAAAATGCGCCGCTTATGAAACCCGTTTTCATGAATCTGACGTTTTCGGCGAGATACCCGTTAAAGAGCATTTAGATTATCTGGCTGAAAATGACGTATTGCTTTCAAAAGACGAATATTATTTATGGATGAAAGATATTTATCCGGCTTCTTCGGTTTCTCTGCGCTCGGCGGCTCAGGATAATTTTGTTATCGTCGATAAAACAAAAGCGGGAAGCGAAACCGTAATCGGCGAAGTGGATAGTTTTTCGGCGCCGACTTTAATTCATGAAGAAGCCGTTTACCTGCATCAAAATAGACATTACTACGTAAACCGGCTTGACTGGGATAAAAAAAGAGCCGAAGTTACCGAAATTAAGTCTGATTATTTTACTGACGCGCATTCAAAAACAAACATTAAAATTCTCTCAAAAGATGAAACTAAAAATCGCAATAATATCGTATTAAATTACGGAGAAGTAACCGTTACGACTAAAACTATTTTATATAAGAAGATAAAATTGACAACCGGCGAAAATTTAGGCTGGGGCAAAGTTTATACGCCTGAAATTACTATGCATACGCAGGCCGCTTGGATTGAGTTTGACGATGAACTAAGGCATACAATGCCCGAAAAAGGAAGAGGGGGCATATTAAACCGCGCCGCTTATCTGCTAAAGCAAATGTCAATGCTTGTGGCTCTCTGCGATAAAAACGATATATCAGTCTTAGGCTTATGCGAAGAGCCTCAATTTAAGCGTTATGCGCTGGTTTTTTACGATAAGTATCCGGGGGGGGTCGGGCTTTCTTATAAGCTTATGTCAAACATAAAAACAGTATTAGAGCTTTCTTTAGAGGCGTTGAAAAAATGCTCTTGTTCTGAAGGATGTCCTTCTTGCGTCGGAGTATGGGAGATACCGCCTATTGACGAAGCCAATTATACTGAGCGTATAGAGCGCGAACAGATACAAGAAATTGCATTTAAAAAAGAAAGCTTAAAGCTTCTAGCGACTCTTCTTGAGCAAATCTAATAAAAAATTTTAATGATTATTCTAAAAATTGAAGCGGGACGCAAAAAGGTTGACGTCGTCAATTATGATTCTGTATTGCCATATTAAGGGTTAAAATGAGTTCTGAAATGCAAAAAATTGAACTGCCGCCGATGCCGCAGGTAGTGTCAAAAATTATTCAGATGGATGAAAATAATATTGACTTATCTTCAAATCAGATTCAAAATATTATTTCAGTAGATCCTGGTTTAACGGCAAAAATCTTAAAGCTGGCCAATTCTGCCTTTTATGCCCGAACGAAAAAAATTGATAACCTTTCGCAGGCGGTGACGCTTTTAGGGTTTAAAACCATTAAAAGTCTTACTCTTCTCGTTTCTGTCGCAGGCGCAATCGGCAAAAGCGGCAGCCAGTCAGAAATGCAAAAAGAGCTATGGATACAAGCCGTACTCACCGCTTATATATCTAAAATAATTGCCGGAAAATGCGAATATGCAAAGCAGCAAGAAGAGGCTTTTTTATACGGTTTATTAAAAAATATCGGCAGACTAATCATACACAACCGCTTTCCTAATTCTTATCAAACAATTTATAAAAAAAGTTTTAACGGCCTTTATATCGAACAGCTTATAGAGGCTGAAAAAGAAACATTTGGCTTTACCAGCGCCGAAATAGCGGCCGAGGGCATGAGAAACTGGAATTTTCCCGAAAACTTAAGCAAGGTTTGTGCTTTAACAACCAATGAATACGATAAAGTTTTTGAAGAAGCCGGTATATTTGCCGTGATTGCGGTTTTAGCTGAAATTATTGTTCTCTTGCAAAGCATTTCTAAAGATGAAAATCAATTAGAAAAAGATGTTTCTGATAAGCTTGAGGCTATTTTTAAAGAATACGCAAAAAAACTGAACTTAAATGAAACAACGATAACCTACCTAAGAGGAAATCTCAAAAAACATATTCAACAAGACGATTTTTTTCAGTTTTGCGAAGAAATTTTTACAATGTAAAGTCTAAATTTTCTTTTAAACGATTAAATGAACTTAATTTATAGAGTTTATTTTATTGTTTAGAACTTTAATTTTTTCTGAAACCGAATTGCTTGTTTCATCGTCAGCGTCAGAAGATATAATTTGTCTGTAAATTATCAAAGCTTCTTTATATGAGCCCATTGAAGCATATATATCCGCTTCTTTTTGCATATATTTTATTCTTTTTTTCTCGTCTTGAATTTCTGCCTGCAACCTTTTATATGAAGAAGCCGCCATTTCGTATTTGTACAGTTTTTCTTGTATAATGGCTATTTTCTCAAGAACATAAGAGGTATGACCGCTTTCAGGATATAATTCTAAAAAATCCTGATAATAAGAATAGGCTCTTTTAATCAAATCGTCTTTAAGCATATTGTCTGCGACGCTTAAATAAATTTGCTGTTGTTTTTCAAGTACGCTTTCGGGTTGTTTTTCATTCTGCGAAAAAACAGTGTTTTGATTAAGTAAAAAATAAACGCTTAATAAAAGAATAAATTGAATGAAACCGTATTTTTTTAATATATAACTCATAAAATATTTATCGGACAAGAAAAAAACTTATAAAACTTTTTTTATGTCCGATAAGAAAAATATGAACACTATAAACCCGCAAATACAAGATTATATTTTGCAAGAAAAGACTTCGCCTCGAAAAATTAAAAATTTAATTCTGATAAAGAAATTTATCGATAGAATGGCCGATAAATTATTTCTTCCCGAAGAAGAAATCGCTAAGATTGAGAAAAAATACGGTGTGAAACCAGACTTGCAGTCGTGGGGAGATTATTTTCAAATAGAAATTATGCGAGACCATCACAAAAAAACAGACGAAGAATTTGAAAAGATTATTCAAACGGTAATTTTTGACGTAATCGCCTCAATTTTAATTTTTACCGGTAAACAGAAAAATTTTATAGATCATATTAAAGAAAGACAGTTAGAGGCTTCGCTGAAAAATTCTCAGGAGTTGACGGCAGACGACGAAGAGTCTTTACATATGGGAATTCTTTTACAGTACTTTCAAGAAATGGGGCTTTCTATCGACAATATGACCCGCGAAGATTTCACGTTTTTTGAAGAATTTTCGACAAAACAGGCGATGTAAAGCCGCTGTTTTAATTTGAGGGGCTATAATTTTTTGAAATCACAAAGCCTGTATAAAACTTTTAAAAGAAAAAAAAGTTTGACAGAGCTTTAAGTTTTTTTTAGTGGGTATTAGTTCATAAATTTGGCAAAAAGAAAATAAATTCTTATCTTAAGAACCGAAAGATATCAAAGAGGTAAATAAAATGGAAAATATTAAAATAAAAAATGTAGACGATAATAAGGCCGTCGTAAATCTTACCGGCAGGTTAGATGTCGCTATATCGGGCCAGATTGAAGAAACTTTGTTAGACGTAATTGAGAAGCAATCTATTAAATATATGGTTTTAAATATGGAAGACGTCGAATACATGTCTTCGTCGGGGTTTAGAGTAGCAATCGCTCTTTTAAGAAAATTAAGAGATAATGAAGGCGTTTTAAAAATTTGCAGCCTGAAACCGGCCGTAAAAAGAATCTTTGACGTAATAGAGTTGACCTCTCTTTTTGAGATTTACGATAACGAAGAAGAGGCCCTTGCTTCATTACAGTAATGAAATTATTAAACTAATTCTGAAACAAATATTAATTTCGCTCTTATTGTCTTGTATCGTCATTAATAATTCATGCGCTGAGAGCGAAGGCGAAAATAATAAAACTGAAGAAAGAATTACCAAATCTGAAATTGAACTGTTACGGGGAAGATATAACCCGAAAACATCTGAAAATTTTGTAAAAATAACTTCTGATTACGCGTTAAAAAAGTCTCTTTATTTAAATAAAGAGGCTTTTGAGGCCTTTTTAAGAATGGCCGAAGCCGCAAAAAAAGATAGTATTAACATTTATATTTTATCGGCAACTCGCGATTTTAACGCTCAGAAATCTATATGGGAGGCAAAATTTAACGGCCAAAGGAAAGTCGGGGGCAAAAATTTAAAAAAATCTATTATAAATAAAAAAGACAGAGCTTTAAAAATTCTGGAATATTCTTCAATGCCTGGCACGAGCCGGCATCACTGGGGCACCGATTTTGACATTGCCTATTCAAATAAAAACTACTCAAAAGCCCTTACCAATGAGGCCTATGAAAGCGCAGAAGGCAAGGCATTATATCTTTGGCTGGAAAAAAACGCGCATAAATACGGTTTTTGCCAGCCTTACCAAGATTCTCCGGAAAAGAGAAACTCTAATATTAAAAGAGGATATTTTGAAGAAAAATGGCACTGGTCGTATGTTCCTTTGGCAAAAAAGTATTTAATATTATATAAAAATAATAAAGACTTATTCAAACCCGTAGGCTTTGAGGGCGATTCTTTTTCTGAAGAATTTTATATGGATTTTGTTTTAAACATCAGCGGCGATTGTTTATAAAGAATGAAATATCAAATTAAACCCGCAGGTTATGTTTATGGATTTTCAATCCAAACGGTGGTGTTATTGTCTTCAATAAGGTATTCTTTTATGATTCTTTGTATATCTTCTTTTTTTACTTTTTGCAAATTTTCAATATAAGAAAATAATTGCGTATAATCATTCATTAAAAGTTCATAGTATGTTAAAGAATCGGCTAAGCCGGCGTTTGAAGCCAGCGAATGAACCATTGCCGCCGTAACATTATTCTTTATTTTTTCAAGCTCTTCTTCAGAAGGACCTTCATTTGCAAGTTTTTCAAGTTCTTCTTTAATAATTTTCTCAAAAGGCTGATATGATTTTTCGTCATAGGTTCCGGCAAAAATACTAAAGCTATTAGGCAGCTTTTTACCGGGGTTGCCGTTGTAGGCAGAGACATATGAAGCCAGCTTTTCTTCAATGACAAGACGTCTGGTAAGGCGCGAAGTCTGTCCGTCGGTTAAAAGGCGCTCTAAAACTTCAAACACAATATCGTCTTTATGATTAATGCTCGGTTTGTGCCATCCTGTTATTATATAAGGTGAGTTCTTAACTTTTAATACGGCTGTTTTTCGCCCTTTTTGCGTTTCAAAAGATATCGGCGGAAATTCAGGCTCTTCTTTGGCGGGTATCTTTTCAAAATAGTTTTTTATGACTTCCAGGGCGGCTTCAAATTCAATGTCTCCTATAACGGCAATAACCATGCGCGAAGGTATATAGTTTTTTTCAAAAAACTCTTTTGTTTCCCGCCATTTTAAAAGCGGTATATTGCTCATAAATCCTATTACGGGTTTACCGTAAGGGCTCATGCCATAAGCCGTTTTTAAATACATTTCATACAAAAGAGACGACGGTCTCGATTCATATCGCATTTTTCTTTCTTCGACTATAACATTTCTTTCTTCGTAAAACTCTCTAAATACGGGATTTAGAAACCTTTCGCTTTCAAGCCACGCCCATAACTCAAGTCTGTTTTTCGGAAGTTTTATCTGGTAATTTGTTACATCGGCCGAAGTGTAGGCATTGTAACCGGCCTGACCGGCTAAGGAATAAACTTTTGAATCTTCTTCGCTTAGTATAAACTTTTGAGAAGCTTTTTTTACAAAATTTTGTCTTCGTGAAATATGCTCTAATTTATCGTTTAATTCTTTCTTCTGGTCATTTGTTAAAAGAGGATCTTTTAACGATCTTTTCAGATGGTCTATTCTTTCTCCGTCTATTTTAATTTGCTCTAAATAAGTTTTTTCGCGGTTATAATCTAATGTGCCGAGTTTTTTTGTGCCCTTAAACAACAAGTGTTCAAGAAGATGCGCCGTACCCGCCTGATCAAAAGGTTCGTTACTGGAACCGACCCCTACTTTTAAGTAAGCGGCAATAGTAGGAGTATAACCGTTTTGCATAAGTATTACACGAAGCCCGTTTTTTAGGGTATATTTGCGTATTCTTTTTGAAAATTCTTCTTGCAGTTTATCTATCTTAATAGTCTCTTTTGCGCTTTCGTTTGAGAATATATTATTGTTGTATAATACCGTTAATATTATACAAAGAGCAAAGGTTTTAGCTGTTTTTTTCATTGTGGGTATGATTATTTAGTCTCTTACGTGAAACTTAAAGGTTAAAGGCTTCTTTTGTCTCTCAAGTTCGATAATTAACTGAGACGGAGGATTTGTTTTTATCGTCTTCCATAGTTCAAACATTCTTTCGGTATCTGACAGAGAGTGCCCGTTTACCGAACGTAAAATGTCTCCGGCGCGGGCGCCTAAACTGTAAAAAACATGGGTAGGCTTTAATTTATGCAATCTGTATCCGGTTATTTTACCGTTTTCCATTTTGGGGCCAAAGGCGGCTCCCTGGTAAATGGCGGCTTCGTTGCCGAGTATTTTACTTTTTAGTTCTTCTTTTGATATTATTTTTTCAATTGTACCAGCGCTCTGTGACGAAGCGGCCGGCGCAGCCGGTTGGCCGGGCATATTTTTTTCGCCGACTTCTATTTTGCTGACGACTCCGCCGCGTCTGACTTTAATGTATTCTCTGCCGATATAGATAACGCGCGCCGTGCCTATTTTTTCGCCTATGCCATATTCTTTATTAGACTCTTTAGAGCCCGTGATATTTACTACCGCGCGGGCGAAAACCGCGGGACCTTCAAGCGTGCCTATTAAGGTAAAGGCCTTGTCTTCTTCAACAGCAATGTCTGCGCCTTTCGTTTGTATCGAAACCTCTGGTTTTTCAAACATTGTTCCGCCGACAATCTGCGTCGGATCGTAAACCGCTCTTTTATTGGCGACTTTTGCGGCTCTTAATTTATTTTTAGGCTGCATAGATACGGTATCGGGATCTGTTTCGCTGATATAATGTACGGCAACGGCGTCAGTTAAACGCGCAGAACCCAGCCCAAAGAGTATAGCCGCGGCATAAGCCGTAAGACTTTTATTTTGTCTTATTTTCTCAAAAAAACTGATTAAATGCTGCTTAATTTGATCAGGCGATATCTGCATATTTATAATATAGAATAAGCGATTAAGCCTGTCAAGATATTTTATTTTCCTCAAAAACGAAATTTCTTCGTTTGGCTAGAAATCCGGCTTTTTGAATAAAATCTTCGGCTTCTTGAATACTTTTTAACCCATGCGATCTTAAGACGTTTTCTTCGATAACCGGCGAATTTATATCATCGGCGCCCCAGTAAAGTGCAAGTTCGCCTATTTTTGGCCCAGCCACCAGAAGAGACGTTTCTATATGAACAATGTTATCTAAATATAACCTGCATAAGGCGACCATCTTCAAATATTCATTTGCCGAGACGTGTCTCGTTTTAAAGTTTTTTGTCTGCGGTTGAAATGTCCACGGTACAAAAGAAAGCAAACCGCCTGTTTTATCCTGAAGATTTCGAATTCGACTTAAATGATAAATCAGTTCTTCGTCATATTCTTCAGAGCCCCAGACTATATTCGCCGAACCCGGAAGTCCGTTTTCATGAGCTTTTTTCATTATCATTACCCAGTCGTCGGGGCTTATCTTCTTTTCGCTTAATATGTTTCTCATTCTGTCGGTTAATATTTCGGCTCCCGCTCCGGGAAAGCTATCCATGCCGGCGTTTTTTAGTTCCTGAAAAATTTCTTCAAAACTTTTTCCTGTTTGTTTTTGCATGTATAAAATTTCTACGGGCGAAAACGCTCTTATATGAATATCAGGATATTTGTTTTTTACCGCAGAAAGCGCGTCTAAATAATAAGAAAAAGGCAAATTGAGATTTACGCCGCCCTGTAAAAAAAGTTGTTTTGCGTCAAGAGCATAGGCTTCTTTAACTTTTTCAAGAATCTCGTCTGGCGATAAAGTATATCCTTTTTCTTTTTCGGGCCGCGAGACAAACGAACAAAAATTACATTCGATTACGCATTGGCTGGTATAATTTACAATTCTAAAAACGGTATATGTGACAACATCGGGGGATGTTTTTTCTTCTCTGATAGAGTGGGCGGCTATGCCCATTTTTCGAAAATCTGCGTATCTCCATAGAAACAAGGCTTCTTCGGCAGAGATTCTTTCTTTACGAAGACATTTGCCTAGAATCTCGTCTTCTAATTCTTTTATCGCTCCATCGGTTTTATTTTTATCTTTTAAAATATCTTTATATATTTGTTTATCTAAAGGGGGAGCGCTTGATGTGGGTATTAAACTCATATTTCTTGAAATGATTTATTAAAGATATAATAGAAAAATATTTTGAGCCGGAAAGTGTTTTTTTGCGCCGCTCGTTGCCGATAAATATATATGATATGGCGGCCTGGTAAAATTAGGGTCTTTATTTAATTATGAAAAATAAGATTTTATATTCATTGATAATTATTTACGCTTTCACTTCATTAGAAAATATCTTTGGATACCATTTTAAATGGGAAAAGAAAGCAAGCGAACCCGAATTTGAAATTGACATCCCCTCAAACTGGCAGTATACTTATATAACCAAAAGAAACGGAACCGTCGTTACTATCACAGACGGTATTGCCGTTATAGAGGTTCGAAGCGTTCAACTTGATAAGGCTTTAACGCAAAAAGAGCTTATTAATTTAAAAGCGGCGAGAATGTCGGCTCGTTTTAGTTATATTCGCCTTTTATATCAAAGAAAGGCTGCCAATCATCGCGAAAGATACATTGCCGCCTGGAAGGTTGTTCATAAAAACAAACAATATACCGAAAAAACGGCTTTTGTTTTATTAGAAGACAAACTTTTAGCTTTATCTTGTCTTGTTTTGTCAAAAGATTTCTCAAATTATCGCGTTATTTTTGATAACGCCGCATACTCTCTTGACTTTTCTGAACAGAAACCCGTTCCCGAGCCTGTTGCTGAAGAAACTCAGGAACCCGAAGAAATAAAAATTCCTCCCGAAGACAAGTTATATTTTACCGAAGATTATTTATATTTTAACCGGCCAAACAGTATGTATCAGGTATTAAACCCTAAAAACGGCAACCGCACAGTTAAAACCGGTTATGAAATAACAGAAGAGAAGCCTCCCGAACCCCCAAAGCCTGTTGTTCCTGAACCGACTTTTGTTCAACCGATACAATTGCCTGAAGCGGCCCCTATTCAATTGCCTTTTGATGAAGAACCGACAGTATCGCCCGCAAAGCCTCAGGTATCTCAGCCGCAACCTGAGATGCCGTCGTTTGAACCGGCTAGCGAGCCTTCGTTTGAGCCTGTAGAACCCATTGAAGAAGATACCTTGGCCCCAATGCATTAAAAGTCTTTTTAAGTAATTTGAAGAAGTTCAATTGCCGATAATAACATAAGTTTATTTATGAAGAAATATAAAGTAAAAATTCTTGCCGTTTTAATTGTTTTTATTCAATTGGGCCATTTAGCGGCTGAAGAAAAATCCCAAAAAATACATCCTCAACATATTGATTTCAATACTCTGGCCCTGAATATTAACGAGCTTTGGGCGGCAAAAGATTGCGGTTATCATATTTCAAATGATTCGGGGTATATGATGGTGTCATTTGCCTGCGAAGAGGGATATAACGCTTTTGATAGAAAAAATTTCTTGGATATATTATTCTCAAACGGATTTATTTTAAAAAAAGAAACGTACCAAATTGAAAAAAGACAGGGAATTTACCTGTATAAAATGGAATTTCCCGCTTATAGCGGTCAATTCATTTATTTTAAGATTTTTTTTAGAGACGCCTCTTATTTATGGCCCAAAACCCCAATAGAACGAAAATTAATAGCTATTTATGCGCATGACTTGTATCGGCACGACGATTTAATTCGCTGGCAGACTCTTGGCATTCCCATATCTTACGGAGTTTTAGCCGATAAGCCCGAAACAAGTTTAATCTGCGAGAAAATCAGAGAATATGAACAAGAGCTATGGCTTGCTCTTCCTTTAGAGCCTCTTGTTATATCGCCCGATAAAGGCGAATTTATATCTGTTGAAGAAGCGCATGATAAAGAGAAACTTAAAAGCTATTTAGACGAATCGTTAAAACAAACCGGAAAGGTTTTAGGCTTCAGCAATAAGATGGGCTCGAAATTTATGAGCGAAATATATGTTGTAAGACAACTTTTAACGCTGATGAAAGAACTTGATATTCATTATTTTCTTGATACATGGACAACAAAAGACAGCAGAGGACATGAAAGCGCGGCTATCATGGGCATGAACTCATATAAGCGCGATATTATACTCGATCACAGGTTGTCTGACGAAAATCTTCAAAAACACTGGCAATGGTTTGAAAAAGCGATAGGTCAGAATGAAACCGGAATTATTGTTGTTCACGCCGGTCATCTGAGAGCTTTTGAGTTTCTAAAAGAGAAAATAGAATCTCTCAAAGATAAGGTAGATTTTGTATGGATAAGCAAACTGCCCCGGCTCGAAAAATAAATACTTAAGTTAATTATTGGGGTTTTTCAAAAAGCAGTCGAAGTCTTATAAGTTTTGCGTCTTTATCTTCATTAGAAAAAGACGCGGCCGACAGTTCAACCGACCATTTCAAGTTAATATTTTCTTGAATCGAATTTGCCGATAAATCTTTAATATCAAACGTCAGCTTGGCTTTGCCCGATATATTTAACGTTAACGCTTCATTCTCGTAAGAGATACGAAACCCGTTATTTAAATATGTAATGGGGCAATTAAAAGGATTATCGTTTTCTCGAATATCGTAAACGTCTCCGGGTTTTAAGAGCATAGAGAAACTGCCCTGAATACCCTCTTTGATGCGTTTTTTCTTTCTAGACAACCTTAAAAATATAATTATTGCGATAGCTATGAAAGATAAAGTAGCTATTAAAATATAGATTCTTTGGCCTTTTGTTTTATCAAAAAGGGAACGAAGACTGATTTGACTTTTTAGAATAACGGGAACTTCAAAATAGGTTATATTTTCGTCGGCTTTGATTTTTAAGACGCCCTCAAATGAAGAGCCCTGCGCCGCCTTGTATGTTAAGATAATTTCATTTTTATGATTGTCAAACGTATATTTTTTAGGGTTGTTTTTTACATCGGGAACATAATAAATATTTTTATTAGATAGATATATCCATTTTTTATTTTCTGAAAAAAAATCTGGCCGCGAGCCTTCAACGTAGATTTCTTCAATTATAACTTCAGCGTCTGATAAAGAGATATCTGATTTAATTTCAATTTTTTGGGAGCTTACTTTCTCGCCGGTTGAAAAATGGCCAAATATTCTTTTTTTTGAGGCGGTTATTTTTGGTCTGATAAATTCAAAAAAGATAACCGAATAAATTCTTCTTTTTTGCGCGTAAGAGTATATATCTAAAACGCATGCCTTTTGACCAAATTGAATCTTGTATTTTTCTATTTGGGCCTCTGTTAAGATTTGAGCTTCAATATCGCGCTTAGTTGTATAGTTTATCTGAAAATGGCGAAAACTTTCGGGGTCTTTTGCGCCTGAAAAACATTCATAATTAAATAGCTTTATTTTCGGATAACTGAATTTTTTTTTATTGTCAGAAATTTTTATCTCCCCCGCGTTTGTAATTTCTGTTTGGGGCCTTAAAATTTTAATGATATCAAAAATATTCTTTTCTTCAATAATTCTGTATTCCGAAAAAATATCCGCGAAATTTGAAATAAAATGCAAAGTATTTCTTTGGTATTGAATAAAAATAATTTGATATTTATATTTTTCATCAATCAGGCGGGCAGTTTTTTTCAGGCTATCTATGTACTTATCTCGTTTAAAAACCCCTGAATATTCGCGGGGGAACGAGGCGCGAGTTAAAATAAAAATCTTTTTTGGCTTATCTTTTATCTCTTGTAAAAAATCTGGAAGAGCTTTTGGCAGCGAATCTTCTAAAAGATGATTTGTAATTTTTATCTTATTCTTTTTCGTTATTTTGTTTAATATTGAATTTAATAAATTATATTTTTCGTCGGGTTCTATTTCATTTTCAATAATGAAATAATATTGGTCGCTAAAACGCTTTTTACTTGACGCCTCAATAGAGTTTAGCGAGAATAAAATTATAAATAGGGTCAAATAGATGCGCATTAGAATACAGCGCAAATAATATTTGATAAATTGTCAATGTATTTCAAAAAAAATGAAATTTAAAACGTTTATATTATCCGCTCCGTCGGGAGCCGGCAAAAATACAATTATCAATGAAATCTTAAAAAGAAGAAACGATATACTTTATTCTATTTCAACGACTTCGCGAATTCCAAGAGAAAATGAAATAGACGGCTCTCATTATCATTTTATAAGTAAAGAAGAATTTAAAAAAAAAATCGCCGCCGGCGAATTCTTAGAGTGGGCCCTGGTTCTTGATAATTATTATGGAACTTTTAAAAGCGAAATAGACAAAATATTCTCGCGAAAAAAACACGCCATTCTTGATTTGGATATACAAGGCGCTCTTAAGGTTAAAGAAGAAAATTCTGAAGTCGTTCTTATATTTGTGATGCCGCCGAATATGAATGAACTAAAAAAGCGTCTTCAAGAAAGAAGAACCGATTCTGAGGCCGAAATTGAAAAAAGATTAAAATTAGCCGAAAAAGAAATGGAAGCAAGACAGAAATATGATTATATTCTGGTCAATAAAAATTTGAATGAAACTGTTGAAGAGCTTGACAGTATAATTTCTGAATGCGCAGTAGTACCATAATGAAAGAAAAAAAACCAGTATTTATACTTACCGGCCCCACTGGATGCGGCAAAACCGAAATAATCGAAAATCTGCCCGATGATCTGCCTATTGAGATCATCAGCGCCGATTCAAGACAGGTATATAAATTGCTTAAAATAGGAACGGCGATGCCGTCTGACGAGGTTCAAAAAAAATACCCGCATCATTTATTGAATTTCTTATCTTTAAGAGAACGTTTCTCGGCGGGTAAATTTGTAAAAGAATCATTAAAGCTTATTCTAGAAATTCACGAACGAAATAAGATACCCGTGGTTGTAGGCGGCACTTTTTTCTATATACTTTCTTTATGGGATGGTCTTTTAAAAGAACCCGAAATTCCCATTATCTTAAAAAATGAAGTCGAAGATATGACATATCGTGAAGCATGGGAAGAGCTTTCAAAGTTAGATCCCATTTCGGCCGAAAAAATAGGAAAGAATGACGTGTATAGAACCAAAAGAGCGCTTCTTATCACCATGGCTTCAGATAAGCCTTTTTCAATGCATTTTCGAGAAGGGGGCATTTATAACGAATTTAATTTTACGGGCTGGTATCTTGATTTGCCGCGCGAAGAGTTATATGAGCGCATAAATAAACGAGTTTATAAAATGTTTGACGACGGTCTTTTAAATGAAATAGACGAAGTCTTTGCGCATAAGTATTCATCTGTCGATCCGGGGCTTAGAACTATCGGTTATAGAGAAATTTTAAGATTTTATGAAAGATTAAACCCCAAGCCTTCTTCAATAACTAAAATATTGCCTGTCGTATTAAACGATATAAAAGAATTAATTTCAATAAGTACAAGAAGATTTGCCAAAAGGCAGTTGACATGGTTTAGAAACGAAAGCAGACTGATTAAGCTTGAAAAAAAAGACGCTCTGCAGACCGTTGAAAATGCGATAAAAGCGGCAATCGTCTCGTAAGTTTACTCTTTTTTGCCCTGAATAACGCTAATAAGCGTATTAAGAATCATTAATAATATAGACAGAACATTGCCCAGCCCAAAAAACATCCGAAGTGATGCGTCAGAGGCGATATCGGCATAAATTCTGCCAGCGATTGTTATTTGCAGCAAAACCAGATGAATATAAAATCGGCCGCTGTATTTTACTGGCTGTCTAAAAACCGCCGAAAACACAATGGGAGCATGCACAAAAATCATGCTGAATACAAAACCTAGAAATATAGAATGCAGGAAAGCGTCATAAATAAACCCCGCTTTTTGAAAATCATATTTGAGAATAATTAAGCTTCCCGCGATCGACCAGAAATATCCGAAGACCAGACCAACGGCGGTAAACCGGGTTTGGCCCGAAAGCTTGATTGTTTTTTTAATGATATCGTTAAAAGAAAACCATATTGCCAATAATATTAAGCAGACGCTGAAAACAATAGAAGCTGTCTGTAATGAAAAAATTGAGTAAAAAATTGACGCTGAAAAGATTGTTATTAAAATTTGAAAAATAATGATATGAGTTCGGGAAACCGGCAGCATGCGCGTCAACTCTAAGCGCTCGCCCAAAATGGTTACTATGAGAAAACCCATCCAAAATAAAATGACAGGAGAAAAAGAATAACCGGCGGTTAAAAAAACATTTCCAAGAAAATAAATTAAGGCGCCGAGGGCCATCGTTTTATTAAAAAGTTGATTTTGAAGATATGTTAAGTAGACCATTCCCAGAAAGTTAACAAGGCTTCCCGCGGTAAGAATTAGAATTCCTAATTCTTTTAACGAAGGCGTTAAGGCTAAAAAACTGCCTGCCGCGATTAAAATGGGCGCAAAAAATATCCATCTTTTATTTAACGCCGTCGCTCGTTCTAATGAGATAAGAGTTCCCAAAAAACCTGTTATCATCAAAGGCCCGTGATTTATAAGATCAATGGGTATTGCTGGCAATTGCCATCCTAAACGCTGTAATGAAGTATAAAGGGCGCCTAAAAATAAAATAAATATAAAAGGCAGAAAAAATATATTTTTTTTCATGAGCCCCATCCTAATTTTTTTCTGGCGTCAGCGCTCATTTTTTCAGGGCTCCATTCAGGTTCCCATACTAAATTTGTTTCGACATTTACAATGTTCGTATGTTCTTTTTTCAGGGCCTTGACAATTTCATCGCAAATATGCTGATGCATAGGGCACCCGCGCGAAGTCATCGTTAAATCAATAGATATTTCATTTTCTTTAATCTCTACGTTATAGATTAACCCTAAATCGACAATATTTATCCCGATTTCAGGGTCTATGACATTTTTTAGAGAATTGAGTATTTCTTCGGTTTTCATTTCTATTTTCCGATTTCTTTATTCTTTACAGCGGGTCAAGAAAACAATTTTTTACCGTCAATGGAAGAATTAAATCCCTCTGAATTATTAAAGCAGCGTCTTCAAAAATTAAATAATATTAAAAGCTTAGGTATTGAGCCGTATCCTAATTTATTTGAAAAAGAAAAGACAATATCTCAGATCACTAAAGAATACTTTTCTTCAGAATCTGTTCCAGAAGTTTCAGACGTTAAAATCGCCGGAAGAATTACGGCAAAACGCCCGATGGGAAAAGCCGGCTTTCTGCAGATTACCGATATCTCGGGGAAAATGCAAGTTTACGCGAATGACAAAACATTACCCTCAGAAGAACATGAAGTTTTCATGGAACTCGATATTGGCGATATCATAGGGGCCTTAGGCGAGCCGTTTAGAACCAAAACAGGCGAAGCAAGCATAAGAGCCCGCGAAATAAAGCTTTTGGCAAAAAACCTTTCGCCGATTCCGGTTGTTAAAGAAAAAGACGGCAAGGTGTTTGACGCTTTTGCCGACATAGAAACAAGATACAGGCAGCGCTATCTCGATCTTATTGTAAACTCTGAAGTAAGAAATACGTTTCTAATGCGATCAAAAATAATTTCAGAAATTAGAGATTTTATGAATTCAAAAGGTTTTTTAGAAGTTGAAACTCCTATGATGCAAAGTATTGCCTCGGGAGCCGCCGCAAAACCTTTTAAGACTCACCATAACGCTCTTGATATACCGCTTTTTATGCGAATTGCTCCCGAACTTTATTTAAAAAGATTATTAGTGGGCGGTTTTGAAAAAGTTTATGAACTAAACAGAAATTTTCGAAACGAAGGCATCAGTACAAAGCATAATCCCGAGTTCACTATGATGGAAGTCTATCAGGCTTATGCAGATTATTCGCATATGATGAAGCTTGTAGAAGATTTATTTTTGCGTTTAGCCGAAAAAGTTGCGGGGGGGCATGAAGTAAAGTATGGCGAGCATACAATCTCCTTTAAAACCCCATGGCCGCAAAAAACCTATCTTGGCATTATTAAAGAAAAAACTAATATTGACTTTAGCGTTTATCTGGGCAATGAAAATCCGCCGTTAGAAGAAGCTAAAAAACACGCCGAAGCCGTCGGTGTAGATACAAAAAAATGCGCCGAATTCTGGGAAGTTGTTGACGAGGTTTTTTCAGAAAAGGTTGAAAATGAATTAATTCAACCCATTTTTATTACAGAATATCCGAAAGCGATGTCACCGCTTTCAAAAAACATACCTGGGAATCCCCATCTTGTAGAAAGGTTTGAGCCGTATATTGTCGGCAGAGAAATGGGTAACGCATTTTCAGAGCTTAATGACCCCATTGAGCAAAACGAACGATTCAAGCAGCAGCTGCAATTGAAAGCCGAGGGAGCTCATGAAACCATTGAAATGGATGAAGATTATATTGAGGCCCTAAAAGTCGGAATGCCTCCGGCGGGCGGTTTAGGAATAGGAATTGACAGACTTGTTATGCTTTTTACAAATTCTTCGTCTATTAAAGATGTAATTTTATTTCCGTTGCTTAGGCCGAAGGCTTAATCAAAATAAAATTTGCCGAAAAATAAAAATTAATATAAAATAAAAAAGGACATAAGTATGGGAAAAATTTCTAAAAAAACCGCTCAGGGCGTTCGGCCCGAGCCCAAAGTCATTCCGCTTAAAATGCAAGAAAATGATAATCTTTTGATTTTAGATCAAAGATTGCTGCCGCATAAAACAGTATGGGTAGAGTGCAAAGACGAGATAGATACGGCAAGGGCCATAAAAGATATGCTTGTAAGGGGGGCTCCCGCTATTGGCATCGCCGCCGCATATGGCTTTTATCTGGGAGCAAAAAAAATTGATAAAGCGGGAAAGCTATTAAATTTAGCCGCTCTTCAGAAAATTAAAAAAACTTTAGATAATAGCCGGCCGACCGCCGTAAATTTATCATGGGCGACCGAATGCATGCTTAAAGTAGGCGAACAATGGCTTCGTCATATTTCAGTGGCCGAACATCAAAAAGAAAAAAATACATCGTTAATTCTTGAGCTTTTTAACGAGGCTGTAGAAATACATACAGAAGACGCCGAAAGATGCTACGATATGTCGGTTGTCGGCGCCGAATACATAAAAAATACGTTGAAGAAAAAAAAGTATAGAATCTTAACCCATTGCAACGCGGGTTCATTGGCAACCGGGGGCATCGGCACTTCTTTAGGCGTAATACGAATGCTGCATCTTGAGGGAAAAGTAGAAAACGTTTTTGCAGACGAAACAAGACCCTATCTTCAAGGCTCAAGACTCACCGCATATGAACTTATGAAAGAAAAAATCCCCGTCACTTTAATTACAGATTCAATGGCCGGTTTTTTAATGCAAAAAGACATGATTGATTTTGTAATCGTAGGCGCAGACAGAATCACAAGGCGTCATGACGTCGCCAATAAAATCGGAACATATTCGCTTTCTGTTCTGGCAAAAGCTCATAAGATACCTTTTTTTGTGGTCGCGCCTCTTTCTACCTTCGACCCAAGACTTGTCTCAGGCGGAGAAATACCAATAGAAGAAAGATCTGCCGACGAAGTTCTTAAAGTAGGCGAGCACCTAATTGCGGCAAAGGTTCCCGTATTAAATTATAGCTTTGACATTACGCCAAGAGAGAATATTACCGCGTTATTTCATGAAGAAAGCGTGATTAGATGAGCTTAAAATATTTATCTTTTGAAGTTATTGAAAACGGCATAGCTGTTATTAAATTAAACAGGGCGCCTGATAATTCTTTAAGCGTCGAAATGATGCAAGAGATTATCGAGCAATATGAGAAAGCCGAAAAAGATGAAAACATCAGAGCCGTTATCTTAACGTCGGCCATACCGGGGTACTTTTCAAACGGGCTGGATATTGACGAGCTTTTAGGAGCTTCTATCGAAGATAAAAGAAAAGTGTTTCAAACATTATACGAGATGACGACTCTTATTTACAGTTTTTCAAAACTAAATATTGCCTTGTTAAACGGTCATGCCATGGCGGGAGGCGCCATCTTAGCTGCCGCCGCCGATTTTCGGTTTTTTATAGACGGGCCCTATCGAATATTTTTTTCTGAAACAAAAATAGGGCTTGGCATACCTTCGTCGATTATTCAGATTATCGAGTCAATCGTGGGGGCGCAAAATGCAAAAAGAATTGCTCTTTTAGGCGAACCTTTAAAAGTCGACGCTGCCCTTGAAACGGGCTTAGCCGATAAAAAATTTTCAGAACAAGATTCTTTTAATAAAACGCTGCGTTTTGTAAAACAAATCTTAGCGTATCCCGATAAAAGTTACCGTAAAACAAAAATGGCCATGCGTAAAAATATTATAGAGAATTTAAACACCGAAACCGTAAATACGATAAAAGAATTTTCTGATTTTTTTGACGAAAACTTTGAAGAAGCTTTATTAAGTATTAAAGAGAAGAGACGTCCTAAATTTAATTAAAAAATACTTGATAATTTGTTTGTATAAATTTTAATTGTAATGTTGTGGAGGGTACATGAGATTAAAATTTATATTTCTTGGAATATTTATACTTCTTCCGATATTTTCGCTTTTGGGTGAAGAGTTAGTCGACAAAAACGAAAAATCGTATATCATCAAAGTCACCAGTAACGAAGCTTTTCTCGATAAATCATTTCCTAAAACGGCTATAAATCAGGAAATTGAAATATATAATCCGGGCGAGAGACTGGTGCATCCCATAACAAATGAAGTAATTGAAATAGATACCGTTATAGGAAAAGCCTATATCAAAAGCGTAAAGTCAAACTACAGCGTATTTTCTATACCCAGCGAGTTGGCGGGCAAAATAAAAGTAGGGCAATATGCCTTATTAAAAGGCGCCGCATCAGACAGAGCAGAAAGACATTATTACAGGCTGTATCAAAGCGAGTCGGCAAAAAAATTAAAGAGCCCTAACCTTATGAATATCAGTAACAGAGCTTTTTATTTTAATAAGAATGATTATTTTCATATAGCAAGATTCTATTACAGACGAGATGTTCGATCTATTTTTGGACCTTTTGCCGTAGATTTTTTAAGCTTTGGTTTTCAGGGGGGCTACGGAAGAACCATAATAGAAAGCTGTGATTCTATTACCGAAGAATGTCTTGAAGAAAAAATAAAGCCCAACTTTCTTCAGGGATTTTTTCAGGCCGGCATTCGTTTAGGAAGCTGGATTGCCGTTTACGGAGGCTTTGGCGTAGGTTTAGGAGACACAAAAGGAGCAAACAGCGGAACAAATATTGGCGCAATTTTGGGCAATAAAAAATCTGTATATTTAGATGTCGGATATTATCGTTTTGCCGATTTTATTGAGTATACTACAGTTGAGTTCAGCGGAGTAATGACTTCGGGTTTTGATTTAAGCATGGAATTTGGCGTTCAAAAGTTTCCCAATAGAGAAGGCGCAGTAAGCAATTTTGAAACAGTAGATCAATTTAATTACGGCATGTTCCAGCTTGGCGGAAAATTTTATATCGGCGATATATTATACTTGAAACTATTGGCTGGGGTTAGCGGCGTCAGCACAAAAAGACTGGGTCCCATGATAACTCTTGAAACAGGCATTTTGTTTTAAGAGCCAAATGCATGATAACATTTAAGTTTAATGATATAATAAAATATCTTATTTTGCTTATAATTATCTTTTTTATAGGCAGTTGCTTGGCCTACTTTTATAAAAAAGAAGAATATTATCTTCCAAGAAATAGTCCAAATTCGGCTATTGGTCACTGTATATTAACGGCAGGAACGCATCAGGGTTGGCGCGTAAAACATATTCGTTCGTCAACATATACAGCAGAAGTTGAACCGAAAGATAGTTTTTTTATAAAGATCAATCTTCATGTTATCGAGCAAAGAAAAATTATTACCGAATATGTCGAAAGCAGAAATTTAATGTATGACGGCGAAAATATTCATAGATCATATTACAAATGGGTAGATAATTATATGGCGTATACCAAAAGATGTCTTTCAAAATTAAGAAAGGCGAATCGTAAAAAGAAATAGGTGTTGATTAAATATATTCGATGAAGCTTTCTGTTTCAAATAAATTAAATACTTATTTCAATGGCAGTCTTTCTGACGCAGAAAGTAAAAATAAACAAGAGCGACAAAAAGTTAAATCAGCTCTTAGCATAAAGCAAATTAAAAACAAATTTCAATTTCATACAGAAAACGCAAAGGTATCGCTGAAAGCTCCTGGCGAAATGCTGTTTGTTGACGAAAACGCCGTTAAAAAAGAGAAGATTTTATTTTTTGACGTAGAATGCGTCGATTTAAGTTTCGGGCCAAATAACATACCTTTTCTTATTGGCATGGGTTATTTTATAAAGAATGACTTTATTGTTGAACAAGTTTTTCTCGAAAGCCCGGTTGACGAAGATTCGATGCTCTCTTTTCTTGATAAGTTTTGGCAAAAGTTTGATTATATTGTAACCTATAACGGCAAGTCGTTTGATGTTCCTTTAATTAAGTCAAGATTTCGTTATTTTCAAAAAGAGTACCCCGACCATTTTATGAGGCATTTTGATATATATCATATATTAAAGCGTATTTTTCCTCAAAAGAGATCTCGTCTTGTCGACTATGAAAGCGCGGTTCTTCAAATAGAGAGAAAAGACGATTTACCGGGCTCTTTAGCCGGGCAGGCCTATTTTGAATACCAGAAGCAAAATAACGAAACTCTTATGCAGAAATTATATAAACATAACGAAACTGATATCTTATCGTTAGCGGCATTGTCGATTAAGCTTGACGCCGCCATAAAAAAAGCCTTCCATGGAAAACAAAACAATGGCGAAAAAAACTGGGCCCTAAAGATTTATAAACTTAAAAAACCCATCCGCAGCCCTGATTTTATCATTAAGAATATTTCAACTAAGGCAGATAAAGATGCCGAAGATATGTATTACATGGGCCTCGCGCATAAAAAAAAGAAAAACTATTTAAAAGCTTATGGTCTTTTTAGAAAATCATATAAAATGGGAAATTCAAAGGCTCTTGCCGACGCCGTTTTGGTGTTGTATTTTTATCTAAAAAAGCATGAAAAAGCTCTTGCGTTAATTGAAAAATATTTATCTGTCGAAGAGGCTTCTGTTCAAGGCAAACTTTTAATGATGCGCGGTAAAATATTAAATAAATTAAAGCCATAATTAATGAATCGTTCTACTTATAAAAAGCGTCTTGCCGGGGCCGCCTCTCAAATGCCGCCCGATTCTGCCATGCTTTTAATCGCGTCTGAAGAAAAAGTTCGAAACGCAAATATAATGTATTCTTACCGGGCTCATTCTGACTTAATCTATTTGACCGGTTTTAACGCGCCTTGTTTTGCCCTTTTTCTTGATTCAAGCGGCGAGATTCAGATCTTTTTTACGCCTAGAAACGACGAGAAAGCCAGATGGGAGGGAGAGGGGCTTACATCTCAGGCAATTGCCAATGTTCTTGAAATTGATAAAGAAAAACAGATACATCCATATGAAAATCTTTGGGAGACATTAAAAAAATTATTAAAAAACAAAGAGACGCTTTACTTTTCTTTCGGAGAATCTCAAGAAAACGACCAGAAAGTCATCAATGCAATAAAAGAAACAACAATTGAAGCAAAAAAGGGCGATTTTGCTCCGACGCGCCTTGTTTACGCGAAAGAAATTCTTCAAGAAATGCGTCTAATTAAAAAACCAGAAGAAATTGCAATTCTTAAAAAAGCGGCGCAGATTTCAGCAGAGGCGCATAATCGCTTAATGCAATATTGCCGCGAAAAAATTTCAGAAGGTTCTTTATATGAATATGAAATTAAAGCCTTTATTGAATGGCAGTTTCAAAAAAGTTATCAGACTGAAATTGCGTACCCTACAATTGCGGCGGCGGGCAATAACGCCACGATTCTTCATTATACCGATCTCTCGTCTGCTGTACGAAAAGACGATCTCGCGCTTGTAGACGCAGGCTGCGAAATCGCCGGATATGCGTCAGACATAACGCGAACTTTTCCCGTATCGGGCAAATTCACGCCGGTACAAAAATCAGTCTATGAAGTTGTATTAGCGGCAAATAAAAACGCCATTTTTAAATGCGTTTCTGGCGAAAATTTAGACTCTGTTCATAGCGAAGCCGTAAAAACCATTGTAGATGGTCTTTTAGAATTGGGTTTGTTTAAGAAATTTTTAGTAAAAAAAGACGGTAAAAGCGAAATAAAAAGCTCGTATGATAAAAATGAAATTATTGAGAATGAATATTACAGGGTTTATTATATGCACAATACCTCTCATTTTTTAGGCCTCGACGTGCATGACAGCGCAACGCGTTATATTAACCATAAGCCCCGAATGTTAGAACAAGGGATGGTCTTTACCATAGAACCGGGAATTTATCTGCCCAAAGAATATGACTTCTTGCCAAACGAATTTAAGGGAATCGGCATTCGAATTGAAGACGATATTTTGTTTGATGGTAGAAAAGGAGAAAACCTAAGTATTAAGGCTTTGAAAGAGATTTCAGAGCTTGAAAGTTGATTTTTTTTGTTTACAAATGGTTTTTCTTAATATTTCTGTAAAAAAGTGTTCTATTTTGCGTCTAAAAATCGTCTTAATATCAGAGGTATTTTGTATATCATGGCAAAAATCAAAAGAATATTTAATCGATATTGTCTAAAATCAAAAAAGTTATCGTTTTATATTTGGCGATAATATAATATCATGATAAAAAATATTTTAAAAATAATAATATCAGTTAGCTTGTTACTTTTTTCTTTTTCTTGTTTTAAATCAGAACAGTACGAAACTTACAATTATAATAATTCAGATACCGATACAACTACGCAAACGTCTTCTTGCGGTAACGGTATTAAAGATACGGTTTTAGGCGAAGAATGCGACGACGGCAATAATGTAGACGGCGACGGATGCTCATCTTCTTGTCTTTGGGAAGGTTCCGCTCCTGTTTGCGGCAATGGCGTTTGCGAAGCGACAGAAACCGTTACGAATTGTTTAGTAGACTGCGGTACCGGCGGCTCCGTATGCGGCAACAGCATACAAGAAGCCGGCGAAGTTTGCGACGAAGGCGGCGTTCAGACTGTTACGTGCGAGGCCAATTGTACGTTACCGTCTTGCGGCGACGGTATAACAAATGCCCTTACCGGCGAACAGTGCGATACTTTTGGTTTTCAAACAGCAGGTTGCGAGACGAATTGCTTACTTCCTGCTTGTGGTGATTCTATTATAAATCTAGCGGCAGGGGAATCTTGCGATTCAGGCGGAGTTCAGACCTCTCTTTGTGAGGCCGATTGTTCTTCTCCCGTTTGCGGCGACAGCGTGACCAATACTTTAGCAGGGGAATCATGCGATTCAGGCGGCGTTCAGACAGCTCTTTGTGAGGCCGATTGTTCTTCTCCTGTTTGCGGCGATAATGTAACCAATACTCTGGCGGGCGAGGCTTGTGATTCAGGTGGAGTTCAGACCTCTCTTTGCGAGGCCGACTGTTCGTCTCCCGTTTGTGGCGATAATGTAACCAATACTTTAGCCGGCGAGGCTTGTGATTCAGGCGGCGTTCAAACAGCTCTTTGCGAGGCCGATTGTTCTTCTCCCGTTTGCGGCGACAGCGTGACCAATACTTTAGCCGGCGAATCTTGCGATTCAGGCGGCGTTCAGACATCTCTTTGCGAGGCCGATTGTTCGTCTCCTGTTTGCGGCGACAGCGTGACCAATACTTTAGCAGGCGAATCTTGCGATTCAGGCGGCGTTCAGACATCTCTTTGCGAGGCCGACTGTTCTTCTCCCGTTTGCGGCGACAGCGTGACCAATACTTTAGCCGGCGAGGCTTGTGATTCAGGCGGCGTTCAGACATCTCTTTGCGAGGCCGACTGTTCGTCTCCCGTTTGTGGCGATAATGTAACCAATACTTTAGCCGGCGAGGCTTGTGATTCAGGCGGCATTCAAACAGCTCTTTGCGAGGCCGATTGTTCGTCTCCTGTTTGCGGCGACAGCGTGACCAATACTTTAGCAGGGGAATCTTGCGATTCAGGCGGCGTTCAGACCTCTCTTTGTGAGGCCGATTGTTCATCCCCCGTTTGCGGCGACAGCGTAATAAATACTTTAGCAGGCGAGGCTTGCGATTCAGGCGGCGTTCAGACCTCTCTTTGCGAGGCCGACTGTTCATCTCCCGTTTGCGGCGATAATGTAACCAATACTTTAGCCGGCGAATCTTGCGATTCAGGCGGCGTTCAGACAGCTCTTTGTGAGGCCGACTGTTCATCTCCCGTTTGCGGCGACAGCGTAACCAATACTTTAGCCGGCGAATCTTGCGATTCAGGCGGCGTTCAGACCGCGCTTTGTGAGGCAGACTGTATGGCTCCGACGTGCGGCGACGGGGTTGCCAATAATTTAGCCGGCGAAGCCTGTGATACTTTTGGCCTACAAACATCAACATGCGAAGCCGATTGTTCAGCGCCAAGCTGCGGCGATGGTATTCTGAATTTAGCGGCCGGCGAGATCTGTGATGATGGCAATACTATAACAGAAGCCTGTCTTTACGGAGAAACTTCCTGCACTATCTGTGATTCATCCTGTGCAAATATCGCAGGCGCGACATCTTACTGCGGAGATTTCACGGTAGATGGCGCAAACGGCGAGAATTGTGACGACGGCAATACTGTAACCGAAGAATGTCCTTATGGTTCGACGGGCTGTACGGTTTGTGATACTGTATGCCTTTCTGTATCCGGTATAACTTCTTATTGCGGCGACGGTTTTGTAGACGCGGCAAATGGCGAAGCTTGCGATGGCGACGGAGCCGGTCTTGGCGGCGAGACTGCTACCTGCAACACCGATTGTACGGTTCGCGTCTGCGGCGATTCTATCGTAAACGCAACAGCAGGCGAAACCTGCGACGACGGCAATGCTATTACTGAAGAATGTCCTTATGGCTCTACCGGGTGTACGGTTTGCGATGCATTCTGTAACGATGCTGCCGGCGCAACCTCGTATTGCAGCGACAGTATTACAGATGGTTCAAACGGCGAGACCTGTGATGACGGTAATACTGTAACAGAGGCATGCCTTTACGGCGAAACATCCTGTACTGTTTGCAATGATGTATGTGTATCGACAGCCGGCGCGACATCTTTCTGCGGCGACAGCTCTATAGACGGCAGCAATGGCGAGAACTGTGATGACGGCAATGCCATAACAGAAGCCTGTCTTTACGGCGAAACATCCTGTACTGTTTGTAATGATTTATGTGTATCGACAGCCGGCGCGACATCTTATTGCGGCGATACCGTGACTGACGGCGTAAACGGCGAAACCTGCGACGACGGCAATACTGTGACCGAAACATGTTTATATGGTCAAACGTCATGTACAGTATGCAATGCAACATGCGATTCTACCCCGGGAGCTACCTCTTTTTGCGGCGACTCTACAATAGACGCAGGCAATGGAGAAAACTGCGACGACGGTAATGCAATTACAGAATCTTGCGCTTATGGATTAACTTCCTGTACCGTGTGCGATTCGGTCTGCTCGTCTATCGCAGGGGCCGTTTCTTATTGCGGCGACAGCGTAATAGACGGCATTAACGGCGAGACCTGCGACGACGGCAATACGATAACAGAATCTTGTACCTATGGCGACACATCTTGTACGGTATGCGACGCGGTATGCGCATCAATTGCGGGCGCGACCTCTTTTTGCGGCGACGGTATTATTGATACTATAAACGGCGAAACCTGCGACGACAGCAATACTCTTGCCGGCGACGGATGCAGCAGCGTATGCGCCATCGAATGGGGCACTAACCCTATTGTGACAGATTTAACGATAACAGGAACGCCAACCGGCGGTACAGGCAACTATCAAGCGGGCGACTCTGTTACCATCTCATGGACAGCCTCTGACAGCGACGGAATTTTCGGATATATGGTAATGTTAATGCCCGATATCGATTTTCAAAATGCTCCTGACGGACCGCCGCCGGCTGTTTATAGCACAGGTTTTGATATGGATGAATTTTTACCGGGAAGTACAACCAGCCATACTTTTACATTGCCTGACGCATACGGGCAGTCTTATTATCCCGCTATTTTTGTTATAGATAATAATTTTATGTTCGGCAATGGCGGAGTTACAATAGCGCTTTTTGACTCTATTAATTCAGGCTCTAATTTTTCTCTTCTATTAGGAGATCCTGACGACCCTGCTTCGCCGTATATTGAATCAACGATACCGGTTTCATCGATAAGCTATGAACCAAATGGCTACTTTTGTTCAGACGGCTCTACCCAACTTCCCGAACAATGCGACGACAGTAATTTATCAGACGGCGACGGATGTTCTTCTTCTTGTTTATTGGAACCTCCGGGTACGGTATGTACAATGGGAACGCATCCTTTACAAAATATTTCGACAAGCATGACCGCGTTAGATGTAGGTCTTGGCGAAAAAGCTACTATAACATTGACTGCCGATTATAGCTGCATTGAATCGGCCGAGGTACAGCTTTATGAACCAATATCAATGGAATATAAATACATTCAGTTAAAACAGACAGGAATCGGTATTTTTGAAGCAGAGTTCCCTGAAAATATTTATTTATCAGATGGTACATGGGAAGTTCAATTGATATATATTATGGATGCTGATTATACAAATACTTATTATTATACGCCGTCGATATCGGCTCCGGGTTTTTACGCATACGAGAAAAACTGGACAGGAAGTATCGACACTACGGTACCTTTAATGAATACGATTACGACAACAGGCGGCGTTACAGATACTACCGCTCCCGTTATGAATAGTATTGTTGTAACAGGAACTCCAAGCGGCGCTAATTACCAGATAGGCGATAAGGTAACCATTACAGCAAACATTACCGACGATTTATCAGGAATTGGTCAGGTTTTCTTTTCTGTACCAGATATATACGGAAATAATCACGGGGTATGTTTACCTACTTTAGTTGCGCCAGATACATATGAATGTCAAATTACTTTAGGCGGCGAAGGGCTGGTTTCGCCTGCAGATATTTATGCTAGTGTTTTTATAGAAGACGTTGCCGGTAATAATGAAGGTTATTTTTACGTAGACTTTGTGAGTCCTGTTAATTATACAACTATGACAACCTTTTCTGATTCTGGCATTGCCATTAACTTTTTAACCATGGATGTTCCAATGCCTCCAATGTATGCTACTTTAATTGTCAATGCTCCTGAATTAACTGCCACAGTCTCTGAAAATAATATTATCTGGTTTGATTTTGACGTTATTGCGGGCAAATCATATGTTGTTCACTGGAACGATACTTCTGAGGGCGACGGCAGCCCGACCGCAGATGTATTTGTCGAGGGATATGACGCCAATAATAACTGGATTTTGGGCAATTATATGGGATATATTAACGGTTCCGGGTTTACCGCTTTTGCTTCGGGTAAAGTTTATTTGAAAGTAGAACCTTATAGCGACGGCGATTTCGGAATATGGGTAAGAGAAGTTATCTGCGGCGATACGCTCGTTGATTTTGGCGAAGGCTGCGATGATGGCAATATTTTTTCAAATGACGGATGTTCCAATATCTGTCAACCCGATACCGATATGAAGCCTCCGACCATTGATCTTGCTACCTTGACTTTTTCAGGTACACCAACGGGGCCTATGGGCGGTTATCAGGTTGGCGATCAGGTGACCATTAGCGCTGATGTTTATGATTATTCAGGCTTATCGATAGTTGATTTTTATATCGATGACGACAATATCACCAATAATCACGGCAGCTGTTCAGCGATAAATATAGGCGGCAATACATGGGAATGCACTATTACATTGTCAAATTTAACCTATACAGGAACAGAAAGTATTCGTCCTTATGCTCAAGATACATGGGGCAATACCCAGTATTATTACATGAATTCAGGCATGTCGCCGACAGATTATATTGACTGGAGCACGGGACTCTCGGTACCATATCCCATTGTTTTTGTTCCTTTTGACGAGCCCCCATGCGGAAACACAGTTCTTGAACCGGCTTTTGGCGAAACCTGTGACGACGGAAATACATTTAACGGCGACGGATGTTCAGCTTCTTGTCAAATTGAAACAGTCGACCCGTTTGAGCCGGCAGACGATACTTCAGCAGGCGCAACGCCAATTGTTTTGGGAACAACAGAAACTGGCCACTCAATTGATATTGCAGGCGATGAAGATTATTATATTTTTACAGTAGCTGACGGTCAGACTGTTTATATTGAAACATCGAACGGCAGCGGCGGGTGTGATATGGATACTTATCTGTATCTCTATGATACCGACGGAATAACTTTGATTGATTTTGACGATGACGGCGGTTTTGGCCTTTGTTCTCTTATAAGTTATACTAATGTATCAGGTCTTCCCCAAGATCTATATTTTATGGTTGCCGGTTACAGCGGTACCTCTACTGGCGCTTATGTAGTTACAATCGTGAGCCCTGTTTGCGGTAATAACGAAGTAGAAATAAGCGAGACCTGCGATGACGGCAATACAACGCCCGGCGACGGCTGTGATGAATTCTGCCAGATTGAACCCGTTTGCGGCAATAGCGTCGTAGAACCGGGCGAGACTTGCGACGACGGCAATACCGTTTCAAATGACGGGTGCGCCGCCAGTTGTTATGATATAACGCCTCCTGTAGTAAACTTTGGTACCCTTAATGTTTCAGGTATCCCGACCGGCATAGGTGGAAATTATGTAGCAGGCGATGTGATTACAGTATCCGTCAATATTACCGACGAATCTGCGGTAAACTCGGTTAGTTTCTCTGTATCTGACGATGTATGGAACTACCATGGCGGCTGTGGGGCTACCAATGTATCTGGTAATAATTGGGAGTGCAGTTTTTCTTTGACAAATGATATGGTTACCGGTACCGAATATATTTATATTTATATTGAAGATGTTCATTGGAATTCGGATACTTTTTATATGAACTCCGGTTTTTCTGTTACAAATTACTACCAGTCGTCAACCGGTCTTGCGACATCTGATCCTATTATGTTTGTACCATATGAAAAACTCCCAATAGATCTTATGGTGAATGGCGGTTATCAGGTCATTGATGTAAATTCACAAGTTTACGCCAAGTTCAATGTGACTTCAGGAAATACATATACAATTTACTGGGACGACTGGTCAGAAGGCTCTGGTTTTTATTTTGGCGACATAATGACTTCGGCATATTATTTTGATATGACGCCAATTTTTGAGCTTGCTGATTCGGGATATTTTAGCGGTCAAGCCTTTATGGCAACACAGTCAGGCGAAGTTTATATTATTCTTGATCCTATGATGATAGGCAGCGTAGCCGTAATGGTCGATTCTATTGATGAGCCGCCGCCTGTTCTTCTCGACAATTTTGAAACCGGTACGTTTGGCTCATGGGTGGCTACTGGTCTTTGGCATATTTCAACGGTACGTTCATCTGACGGAGTTTATTCGGCTAGATATGCAGACGATATAACGGGAGCCGACCCTTTCGCAACATATGATACCGGCGCTGCAAATAGCGGCATCATTGAGTCCTCTTCATTTGTTGCAGGTTCAACGTTGGCTTTTGACTATTTTCTTGATAACGAATGCGGTTTTGGTTCTACATGCGGTTGGGATACATTGAAAGTTTATATTTCAAGCAATGGCGGAGCGAGCTGGGATATTGTAGACGATTTACCGAATAATGCCGCTAGCGGTATTTTACAATCAAGAATGATTGATACATCGGCCTATAATGGTATGAGCATAAATATAAAATTTCAATTTGATACCGGCGATTCGGCAGGAAACGCATATGAAGGCGCGTATATTGATAATATAAGATATCAATAAATTTTAAAAAAAAGTCTTAATTTATTTTCCATTTTCTCATCTGCTCAAAAGAGACATATCTATTTTCTTCGAAGGATATTAAAAAAAATTGGTTTTTGCTGATGAATATATTACAATAGAATCGTATTATATAAGTAGGTGAAAAAATATAATTTATAAAGAGTATTGAAAAATGAAATTTTATACAAATATTAAACTGTTCTTATTTTTAATCTTATCGGTATTTTCGGTTTCTTGTTTTAAATCTGAAAAATATGAAATTTATGACGTAACATCTACTCCTGTTTGCGGCAATGGCGTTATTGAAACAGGCGAAGCGTGCGACGACGGTTCTTCAAACAGCGATGCGGTTGCCGACGCGTGTAGAACGACTTGTGTATTGCCTTCTTGCGGCGACGCGGTAATTGATACGGGCGAGGCTTGCGATGACGCCAATGGTATTGATACCGACGATTGCACTAATTCATGTCAACTGGCGACCTGCGGCGACGGCATTACCTGGTCAGGCGGTACGGGAACAGAAACCTGCGATGACGCAAACGGCATTAATACCGACGATTGTACAAATTCTTGCCAGATTGCAGCCTGCGGCGATGGTATTTTATGGTCAGGCGGTACGGGCACAGAGACGTGCGACGACGCAAACGGCATAGATACTGACGATTGTACAAATTCTTGCCAGATTGCAGCCTGCGGCGACGGCATTATCTGGTCAGGCGGCACAGGAACAGAGGTCTGCGATGACGCCAATGGTATTGATACCGACGATTGTACGAACTCTTGTCAGATTGCGATCTGCGGCGACGGCATTACCTGGTCAGGCGGTACGGGCACAGAGACGTGCGACGACGCCAACGGCATAGATACTGACGATTGTACGAACTCTTGCCAGATTGCGACCTGCGGCGACGGCATTATCTGGTCAGGCGGTACGGGCACAGAGACGTGCGACGACGCAAACGGCATAGATACTGACGATTGTACGAACTCTTGTCAGATTGCAGCCTGCGGCGATGGTATTATATGGTCGGGCGGCACGGGAACAGAGGTCTGCGATGACGCCAATGGTATTGATACCGACGATTGTACGAACTCTTGTCAGATTGCGACCTGCGGCGACGGCATTACCTGGTCAGGCGGTACGGGCACAGAGACGTGCGACGACGCAAACGGCATTAATACCGACGATTGTACAAATTCTTGCCAGATCGCAGCCTGCGGCGATGGTATTTTATGGTCGGGCGGCACGGGAACAGAAACTTGCGACGACGCCAACGGCATAGATACTGACGATTGTACAAATTCTTGCCAGATTGCAGCCTGCGGCGATGGTATTATATGGTCGGGTGGCACGGGAACAGAGGTCTGCGACGACGCCAACGGCATAGATACTGACGATTGTACGAACTCTTGTCAGATTGCGACCTGCGGCGACGGCATTACCTGGTCAGGCGGTACGGGAA
>Ga0224501_10000063_pt1 | contig 120145 bp, 113 predicted proteins | sample SF_Oct11_sed_USG_4_FD_169105 | JGI IMG/M metagenome (GOLD analysis project Ga0224501, IMG submission 169105) | Sediment microbial communities from San Francisco Bay, California, United States - SF_Oct11_sed_USGS_8_1 | ecosystem: Environmental > Aquatic > Marine > Sediment | place: USA...
CAATGTAACGGAACTTGAAAGTATTGTAGATAGAACAGTTTTTAACCCTGCTATTGATACTCTATTTTTCCCGGGTACAGTTGCCAACTATTACTGGTCGTCGTCTACGTATGTTGGTAATACTTCTTTCGCGTGGTACGTCCACTTCTCCAGTGGTGGCGTGGGCTACAGCACTAAGTCCCATAGTTTCTATGTGCGTTGCGTTACCAACTAACAAAACGTTTTCAACTTACAAAACGAAGTTTTGTTAGTTGAAATGTTAAATGTTGAATTTTTAGTTTTGAATTTGTGCCCGTGAAGGTGACGATCCGGATCGTCACCTTCACGGGGTGTGAATCAGGCTCAAAGAGCGGCCGGGGTTTGAGAGTTTATTTCGATAAGAATAAATTATTGTTGACATCGTTGTAAAATTTATGTTCATTACATGTATTAGATAATGAAATCAGAGAAGCTGTTGCGAAAAATTATTAATTCGCAAAGTAATATACGTTTTGAAGATTTTATTAAATTAATAAAAGAATATGGTTTTATACAAAGCCGTGTAAAAGGCAGCCATCATATATTTAAGCATCCTGAAGTTGAAGAATTAATAAATATTCAAAATGCAGAGGGTAAAGCGAAACCGTATCAAATAAAACAATTTATATCGATTATAGAAAAATATGATTTGAAATTAAAAAAATGAAAGATTACCATATAAATATATTTTACAGTGATGAAGATAAGGGATATATTGCCGATATTCCTGATTTGAAATATTGTTCCGCGTTTGGCAATACGCCAGAAGAAGCTTTAAAAGAAGTTGAAATTGCGAAAAAATTATGGCTTGAAACCGCAAAAAAAGACAATAAGGCAATCCCTGAACCTAAATATAAGCCTATTCTATATCAAATATCTTAAACATATATTAACGCTTGCCGGCAAAAGATGCCGCCTTTAAAATAAGACCCTGCCCCGCAAGCGTAGTTGGCCAAAGGCCTGTGATTTTCAGATATTTCCTGAAAATCAAAATCGGATGATTCAATAAATTATAGACTTTTGATATCAATAATTATTTTTGACTTGTTGTGGAATTCAGATTTTATTATGATCCAATAATTGACAAACTGCATATACAGAAACATAATGTTTCTATTGAAGAAATTGAAGAATTTTTTAGTGAAAAAACAAAAAGATTTAAACGGCAAAGAAAAGATAAGAGTATTGTTGCAATTGGGAAGCTGGCTACAGGTAGATTTTTAGAAGTGATTTTTAGGCGAATGTCTAAAAATTTATTATTTATTATAAAAGCTTATGATATTACGGATAAAGAGACTATCAAATTTTTAAGCTTAGGAGAATTCGAAAAATGAAAGTTATAGAGACAAAATATATTAAAATTTCGTATGTTATACCTGAAAATAAAAATGAAGATAATAAAATAAAAAAAATTATTGAAGAAGTTAAAGAAGAAAATAACAATTTTAACCCTTCTGAATGGATATCAGATGATATAGATTACTTTCAAGATGATAAATGAAATTAAAACCATTGATTGAGTATTGCCTCAAAATTGTATCGCAACGGCCTTTGGCCGTTACCTTGGCATCAGGCTCAAAGTGCAGCCAGGGTTTAAAATTGAAGTATAGAATGTGCAAAATATAAAAAGAACTTGCAAAATTAGAGAAAAAATACAGTATAGCCCTATATAATAAAAAAATTAACAAGTGTACCAGAAATTTATGTTTATACGAAAAAATTATAATTATTATAGGAGAATAAATATGAAAAAAACAATAAAAATAAGTGTAATTGTGGCATTTCTTTTAACAGCAGTTGGTTGTTCAGAAAAACAAAAAGAAAAAGAATTTACTGGAGTATTTACTTTTGTATCAGGTACGGTACTTCATAATAGTCATCCGGCGAAAGTTGGCATGAATGTAACCCAGCATGATATTATAGAAACTAATGAAAAATCGGGAGCTATTATTCAGTTTGAAGACAGCGCCTTAATTACTTTAAAAAGTAATACCAAACTTGATGTAAATATGTTAGCTAAAGGCGAAGAAGGCAAAGCTATGATTAACATAGCGCAAAACTCGGGATCCACATTTAGCAAAATTACGCCAAATAAATCTAAATATTCTATAAAAACGCCTACTGCGGTGGCGGGTGTTAGGGGAACTTCTTTTTCTGTAGAAGTATCTGAAGATAAAAAAACTGATATTAAACTTTTACAGGGCAAAGTAGCGGTTAAAAAAACCGCGCCTGATGCCGCTAAAAAAGAAGCAAAAGAAACACAAGATATATTTGTAGAAGGCGCGAAAGACGTGGTTTTACTTGAAGCCGGGCAAAAAATAGAAAGTACTGAAAAAGAAATTTCTAAAAAAGAAGAGTTAAAATCTGAAGAAAAAATAGAGTTAGAAACATTAAATAATATTGCCTTTGTAACAGAAGAAAAGTTAAAAGATACCTCTATATTAAAAAAAGAAATTGAAAATATAGCCCCTTCAAATGTGCAAGAAAATATAACCGGTGTTGAAGCAGAAGAAAAAAAAGAAATTATAGAAGATAAAAAAGAGGTAGAGAAGCCAAAAGCAAAGGCAGAACCTAAAAAAATAACCTTAGATGATCTTCGTAAAAAATACGGTCAGCTTTCGCGCATTAAAACAAAAAGCGGTAAAGAATATATAGGCGCTTTTAAGCAGGCTGGTAACGAAATGAAAATAACAACTATTGATGGTATAGTAAGCGTACCAGTTTCAGATATTGGTAAAGTATCGCCTTATTAAATATTTTCATTTATCATCGCGAAAAATAAAGGCAGCATAATTTCATGGTGTCCGGTAAAGTGATAGCCGTTGCCTTTTTTCACGGGTCTGCTTAAAATATTAAACTGCGGACGATATTGTAGCATCATATCAAAATTAGCCGTAAAAAAATTATATGGTTTTTTTGCAGAATTTCGTGCGATTGTAAGCGCTTTTAAAAAAACTTCGGGAATAATAACAGCCGAACCAAAGTTTAAAAATACACCACCATTATCTAAATTAGGTAATAAATTGGTAAACTTATCAAAATCGGCTAAAGACGCTGTACCAATATCTTCACCGTTTATTTTCGGGTTTTGATAGATAATATCGGTACCAATTGCCGCGTGAACAGTTACCGGTATATTAAGATTATAAGCGGCAGCCAGTATTGAACTTTCTTTAAAGGGCAAGTTTTTTTCTTCTATTAGTTTGCCGGCTGCCCATCCGTATCCTTCTTTTTTATATTTATTTAATGCTTCATAAAAAAAATCGCCAGTTTCTTTTATCATCCCGAAAGTTCCGTCTTCAAGACCTCTGGCTACATCTTCTGATGTTTTTCCCTGAAAGGCAATTTCGAAATCGTGTATAGGTCCGGCCCCGTTTAAAGCGATATGATTAATAACGCCTTTTTTCATCGCGTCAATTAGTAAAGGCGATAATCCAGTTTTTATAACATGAGCCCCCATGCCTACAGAAATAAGTTTGCTATTTTTATTTGCTTGAATGATATTTACAACAAGTTCTTTTAATTCGTTAACCTTTAATATTGATGGCAGTGTTTCTAAGAAATTTGAAAAACTTTGGTTTTTTTCGGCTACTTTTGCGAAATTATCAATAGAAACTTTATTTTCTCTTTCTGAAATAGAAAATAAATTTACATTCTCTCTTAAATTTTTCACAAAGCCTTTTTTCGTCTTTAAATCAATTCGGCAAGTTGTTATTTTAATACATTGACGTTGACATTCTAAAACAATATTTTTTACTTTCCTAAATATGAAAAATATAAATGATAAAGTGTTTTTCGTAATGTTTCCGGTTTTATTATTGGTTTATTTATTAAGTTCAGATGTGTCTTTAGCTGAATCTAATTTGCTTTTATCAAAAGAAGAAAGACTGGCCCTAAAAAGAGAAATGATAGAAATGGATATAGATATTCGAAATTTAGCATCTATGATATCAATGGGGAATATTAATGAAATACGGCGTATTTTTTATACGTCTTCTTCTATTAGAACATTTCAAATAAATGAGCATAAAGACGGTATTAAAAGAGCTATAAAAAAAATTAGAGGCAGGGGCTTATTGTCTTATCTTTTAAATATAAATAATGAGTCTTTAAAAATGTATAATTATATTAATGATAATATTAAAGAAAAAAAAGAAATAAACTGGGAAGTCATAAAGTCATCCTATAATAGAATGATAGAAAATTGCAGATATTGTCACTTAAAGACACTCCCAGATTCATATCGTGAATAAGTAAGTATGTTTCAAAAATATTATAATTTTCACGAACAAAGAAAAAAATTCTATGAAAAATTCGGTTTTATTCATTTCTTTATTTCTATAGGCGCGTTAATATTTTGGGTTTTTGCATTTAAAAGTTCAATATTAGACGCAAATAATATTCCCACAAGTTCCATGGTACCTACATTAAAGGTGGGCGATTTTTTATTTGTAAACAAGATGCGTTACACTCTGCGAATACCTTTTACAGAATACGAACTTTTTCGCATAGATTATCCAAGGCGGGGCGACATTGTCACTTTTTTACCGCCAGAATCTTCTGGCATTATTGATAAAACTTTAGTTAAAAGGGTAATTGGGGTACCGGGAGATACCATAAGAGTTGAAGATGATGAAATATACGTAAATGATATGAAATATCCCGTAAGAAAAGTAAAAAATTTATCTATACTTGAAGAGTATGAGTATCCGTCAATTTATCGTGAACTTGACGAAAAATATGAAAATACAGGCGGTGGACTTTACAAAGAAAGTATAATAGATCCGATAACAAAAGAGGTTATAGTAGATCATTATATGTTAAAAAATCCGCGTGAGGCTTTACCAAGCGTGTCTTTAAATCTTAGAAATCCTAAAAAAATATGGAAGATACCCGCGAAAAAATATATGGTTATGGGCGATAACCGCGATAATTCTAGTGATTCGAGAGATTGGGATCTCATAGATCTTGAAAAAGTTCAGGGAAAAGTTTTTATGATTTATTTTTCTGTTAACTGGGGTTCACGAGTTGACGCTATAAACAGCATGAGAGAGCCAGAAAATCCTTTTGTTAATGTCTATTATCTTTTTAAATATGGCGGTGGTGATGCTTTTGTCAGATGGGGTCGTATTTTTGATCGCGTTTATTAAATTTTAATAACTTCTTATTTATTGAGAGATATTAAATTTTCGCCGATAATTATCTAAAATAAAAGTTATGGTTCAAATTTATGCATAGCAAAAAAATTATAGTATTATTCTTTTTTTTAATAAGTTTTAGAAATATATTTTCTGAAGAAATTGATATAAAAATTCAACAGGTTAATGTAGAAAAGTATCCAGTTGTACGTGCCGAAGTTTCGGTATCTCATATTACCCCAGTACTAAATTTGAATGAAAATAACTTTGATGTTTACGAAAATGAGTGGAAAGTTGAAAATAAAAGAGTAATTACTTCAATATCAGAAAAAATGTCAAAAAAAATCACTATTTTAGTGAATGTGTCTGAGACTTTATCTGAAGAAGAATACACAAAACAAATAGAGGCAGTCAAATTATTCATAGAAAAAACTCATCCTAAAAATAAAATAGCAATTATTAGTTTTAACGGTGCAGTTGATAAAGTATGTGATTATTCATCTAATAAGCAGTTATTATTAGACTGCTTAAATTATATTTCTAGAAAAGGTAATAAATCGGTTTTATATGAAGCTTTAATAGAAGCTGTTTATTTGGCTTCAAAAGAATCTGAAATTGGCAGTTCCATTGTTTTATTTACAAATGGCGACGTTAAAGAATCTTCAATGACTATGAAAGATGTTATTTCATTAACAAGAAAAAAATCAATACCCATTTATATTGTTGGCATTTCTTCTAAAGAAAAAATTAACGAGATGAGTAAAATTAGCGCCATAAGCGGAGGTCAAATTTATTTTGTTTTAAAACCTGAAGAAATAAAAAACATTTATCTATTATTAGCCGAACTTATGGATAATACCTATTTGATTGAGTATTTAAGTAAAGCCATAGAAACCGGTTTTAAAAATGAAATGGTTGAGTTAAAAATTGTATTAAAAAAAGATAATATTGAAGCTTATGATTCTTATAAATTCTTTATAGCTGATAATATCATTTTTGATTTTTGGCATAGAGTTATTCATAAAAAAGAAAATCTTTTTTACGCGGCTTTTATAATTATATTGCTCCTAATTTTATTAATTATTTACAAAAAGACCGGCAGCCAAGCTGAATATGAAGAAACAGAAGAATTTGACAGCAGGTTTATATATGAGCCGGAACAACCAGAAAAAAGTTTTAAAGAAACTATTATTGAAGAAAACAATGAATATATTCCAGAAAAAAAACATGTAGAAATAGATGCTCATAAAGCAGTTTCATATGATGTTGTTAAACCGGTTTCTCAAACGACTATAGAAAAAAGTGATACAGCCATACAATTTGCCTACCTTTTAGAAAAAGAGGGTGTTAATATGGGTAAAAAACATGGTATCTTATGGAGGGTCGCGACTATTGGCTTTGATGATGAAAATTTAATTGTAATTAAAGATCCCGATGTTTCTTATTCGCATTCAAAAATAGAAAGAAGAAATGATAAATTTTATATTTTTGACCTTATATCAGATACCGGTACTTTTCTAAACGGAAAAAAACTACTACGGCCAAAAGAAATAAATGATTTTGATGAAATAACAATAGGAAGTTCAAGATTTATTTTTAGAAAGATATTAAAATAAATATAACTTTATACCATGAACTTAGCTTTATATGCCGTCAACGAAAACCAATTTATAGAAAGAAAAAATTCAGAGAAGACTCACAAATATAGGTCTGAATTCCAGCGTGATAGAGACAGAATTGTTCACTCAAAAGCGTTTAGAAGACTTGAATATAAAACACAGGTTTTTGTAAATCACTGGGGCGATAACTTTAGAACACGTCTTACTCATTCTATTGAAGTATCTCAAATTGCAAGAACAGTTGCTCGTTCTTTGGGTTTAAATGAAGATTTAACAGAAACTATCGCCTTGGCTCACGATTTGGGCCATCCGCCGTTTGGCCACGCGGGCGAGCGGGGCCTTCATAAAATGATGAAAGAGCATGGGGGTTTTGACCATAATGATCAATCATTAAGAGTTGTAGAAATTTTAGAGCAAAGATATCCTAATTTTGACGGGTTAAATTTAACTAAGGCTACTTTAATGGGTCTTCAAAAACATAAAAAACCCGGAGGATTAAACCATTCTCTTGAAGCGCAAGTGGTCGATTTGTGTGATGAAATAGCATACAATAATCATGATTTAGATGATGGTATAGAAACTGGTATATTAAAAATATCAAATTTAAATGAAGTAGAAATTTGGGCAGACGTATGGACCGAAACAAGCCAAAAGAATAAGAATGTTTCTGAAAAACGGATAGTTAGAGAAAGCATTAGACAATTAATAAATAAAATGGTAACAGATTTAATTGAAAATACAAAAAGAAACATCGAAAAATATAAAATAAATTCTGTGGATGATGTATTAAATTTTAAAAATCATGAAGAAAAAATTTGTTGCTTTTCTTCTGAAATTTCATTAAAAGTTTCTCGTTTAAAAAAATATTTATATAAAAACTTATACCGCTATCCCGATATAGAAAAAATGAATACAAGAGCAGAAGAAATAATTCATCGGATTTTTAATTTTGTAACACAAAACAAAAATGTTTTGCCGCCAGAATTTCAAGAAATGCTTCAAACTGAAAATATTTATAGGGTATCTGCTGATTTTATAGCAGGTATGACCGATAGATACGCGCTAAGCTGGAATAAAGATATATTGGGTTTAAGTTAATTTATCGAAATTATATACCTATAATTTATTATAAAATATAGGTATATAATTCTAATTATTTATTTTATATTAGAAAGCATATCCAACAGAAACTTCTAAATCGACTCCGCCAATATATGCCACAATTCCCGTAAATAGATCCATTATATCGTCAACAGTAGGATTACTTGGGGTTGTTGTGCTATCATACATTACGGGATATCCATATCCTATTCTAAATACCGCATTTAGTCCACTATCTGATATTTTCCATCTTTTTCCAAAGTTAGCACCTATCCATAACATTGAATAGTCTAATGTAAATTCTTCTTTCTGATTTGTCAGAGAATTATCCCACTTTCCTGTGCCATTGCCAACAAGATATCTACCAAAAATTCCCATAAAGCCTGATGATTGCATTACGTTTGAAAAATGCCATCTATAATGCAATGCTCCACCATAAGCTGTACTTGTTGTATCGCCATCTGAGCTGCCAGAAAAATATCCTTCTGCCACAATACCATGCGCACCGCCTAATAGTTTTTCAAAGTTTACAGTGTAACTGCCGGTACCAAGACCACCAAGATTCACATTCACAGCCATAGTTTTTTCTGAACTTCCTTCGCTTGCCGCGGGTGCTGCTTCAGCTTTTTCTTCTGTTTCTTGTGCAAAAATACCATGCGAACTTATTGCTAGCATAATACTTATTACTAATATTTTTTTCATGTTTATTTATCTCCTTTTTTTAGTCTAATTTATTTTTAATATGCCCTTTATAAAATCAGTACTAAAAAATAAATTAGTTTTTCCATTAGTTGAAAATATTTCATTTTGTCAAATATATTTATTGTTACTTTATGATTATTGTGTTAGAGAATATGGCTATTATGTTTTTTTTTTAAACATTTTATTATTATTTAATTTATAATGACATATGTGAAATAACTGCCTGAATTCATCAGTTAAAAAAGTTTTATAGGGTTATACTATTAAAGTGAATCTACCGATTATTTTATTTCATTAGAATTATTTTTCACAGAAATGTTATTAAAAAAGAATAATTTAATACTTTAAAGTTTTTATTAAATAAAATGTTGTGAGTTAAATCTTCTTACCCGCTAGCTTTTTTTTATATTTCTTAGAAATTGAAAAGTATATTAATATACTAATAACAACAGCGGGAAAAATTTCATAAACTTCAGCTGAAAGTCCCGTAAAGTTCCAGATTACAACAACAAGTAAAGATGTTAGCTGTAGCGTAATTGCTTCCCATTCTTTAATTTTTATATTAAATATATAAATTATCAAAACAGGTAAAAAAGCTGAAGCTAAAACGGACCACGACAAAACTACAAGATAAAAAACAGATTGATTACCCAAAAGCGCTATTAATAAAGTAGCTAGTGTTACTATAACTGTGGAACTTTTAATTAAATAATATGGCATGTTTCTTTTTTGAAAAATATCATGAGTTAAAGCGGCTGAGCAGCTTAAAATAAGAGAATCAGCAGTAGAAATAGTTGCCGCAAAAATTCCCGCCAAAATTATGCCGGCAAGAGGGGCGGGTAAAATTTTAGCCGCAATTGAAGGCAGCGCAAGTTCTGCGTCAAAACCAGAAGCCTCAGGAATTAGTATTCTAGATAGCAAACCTACCATAGTGGCAAATAAATAAAAAACAATGTACCATGAATAATAATAGATGCGGGCCTTTTTCATATTTTTCGAAGAATCTAATGCCATAAATCTCACCATTATATGAGGCTGTCCCACCACTCCAAAGCCAGCAAACATCCATCCGATAATAAATAAAATAGGCCCGGCAATATTGCCAAGCGCTAAATTTGTAGGGAACAGACTATTAAAATCTCCTTCGATTGCAGATAGTTTGTGATAAACAGCAGTAAAGCTGCCTATCTCGTTTAAAGCCGCAAAAAATAAAAATATCATCGAGAAAATCATAACTATTGACTGTGCAGCGTCTGTCCAAATTGAAGCTCGAATACCGCCCGAAAAACAATACAAGAGAACAATAATACTGCCAATGACAGCGCCCGAGGCGATATCCCAGTTAAATAATATATGAAGCGCTTTTGAACCCGCATTAAACTGCGCGGCCGCGTATGAACCCATAAATAATAGAGATACAATGCCTGAAATAAACCTAAATTTCTTAAAATCTGTCGCAAACCATTTACTTAAAACTCCAGGGTACGTATGCGCATTTACCGCCTGTGTTTTTTCGCGGAGTTTTTTATGTATTAATAACGAAGCAAAATAATCGCCTAATATCCACCCTATCATAAGCCAAATAGCAGAAAGTCCCGAAGAGTATGTATAACCAATAACACCTATAAACATATATCCGCTATTATTGGTTGCCACTGCAGAAAGTGCCGCTAACCAAGGTTTTATATTATGCTCTGCTAATAGATAGTCTAAGGTTGTTTTTTTTCGCGCTTTTAGAGATGAAATGCCAACAATAACAAAAAAAAGTAAAAATATTAAAAAAGTTATAAGCATTTATAAAAAGTATGATTAAAACCTAGTGTCAATGTCAATGAAGTTTTTTCTACAATTATAATCACCAATATTGTTTAGGTATTTAATCATTTTGCTTTAGATACTTTTTAGTTACAAATTCGGGCAATGGTAATTTTTTTAATTTAATGGCGAGTATTCCTGTTATAATTAGAACCATACCTAATATTTGAAAAATATCTAATCTTTCATTTAAAAAAATATAGGCCCATGTTACCGTAAACGCGGGGCCCAATGAGCTAACAATTGTAGATTTTGAAGCTCCAATTATTTTTACGCCGTATAAATAAGCGACAAAAGGAATAAATCCGCATATAAAACCCAGTAAAAAAGCAATAAGCCACACCTGCCAGTTTGAGGGGTAGGTTCTGTATCCAAAAAAAATTACGAATAAAATAGAAACAAATATCATGCAATAAGTAATAACTTTTATAGGTGATACTTTCTTAACGTTTTTTTCTGCCAATACATTGTAAACGGCGTAAAAAAAAGCGGCTAAAAAAGCAAACCAGATACCGCGTTTATCAATACCTGTTAAATTTGATTCATGTATTTTAATAACAAAAAGAAGTCCGCAAAAAGTAAGTATAATAGATATTATTTTTGATGATGTTAGTTTTTCTTTTTCAAAGAATGTCATCATTAAAACAGTAATAGCCGGGTATGTGTAAACAAGAAGCGAAGATACAGAAGCATCAATATATTTTAATGAATAAAAAGAAAAAATAATAGGTAAAGCAAGACCAAAGGTTCCCATCAATGAAAAATTAATTATTTCTTTTTTTTGAAAAGTAAAAGCCGCTTTACCTTCAATTATAAAAAGTGCGATAATAAAAAACGGCAGTGATATAACAACCCGCATAACAGCTAATGTTATAGGATCAACACTGTAAGTATAGGCGGTTTTTACAAGAATTGATTTAAATGATATACCAATAGCGGCAATAGAAATTAAAAAGTAACCCGATGAAAGTAATTTTTTCATTTTGTCTAAAGTGTATCTATTTTTACACATCGTAAATCGTTTTATATTAGTTAATGTCATAATAATATAATTTTTAATAAGAGATATCTTTTTATAGAACAATCATGATAATTAATAGTAAAATTAATTTTTGTTGCCATTTTATCCGATATTTTATATTATCTATTGTATGAAAAAACGTGTATTTTTCATATTTACATTATTCTTTTTTATAGGCTCACAAACAGCGGCTGTGAATATAGCGCATTGTGATATGTATAAAAAAATAAAAATAGAAGTTAAAGAAAAAAAAACGTCATGTCATGAAAATGAAAATGATAAAGCATTAAAAATAACTGAAAAATGTGGTTTAAATTGTAATTGCACGATATCTCAAACCAAAACAAATGATATTTTTACCTCTAATGAAATAAAATTAAGCCTTAAAAAAGTAAAGGCCGCTAAAACAGCTGAAATATTTTTTTCAAAAAATAACAAAACAAAACAATTTCATGAGCAAAAGCAAATTTATATACTCTCTTCACGGGAACAGCCTCTTTATATTAAGCTAAATTCTCTAATAATTTAAAAACCTCCCAGAAAGATTTTTACGGTATATCCGAAAATTTTTATGAAGGAGGTTTTAAAAATGTATTATAGTAAATATGGTATAGTTAAAAATAAATTAATATTCTTAACACTGGTTTATTTTATAAGTTTATTTTCAGCTTTTGCGGTAGACGTGTCTTTCTTTATTAAAGAGGCTTTTAAAAATAATCCATCTTTAAAGGCAAATGCATTTGAAGTTGAAAAAGAAAAAGCGGCTCATGATTCTGAAAGTTTATTTTTAAATGCTACTAATATAAACCTTGGTTATAATAATATTCCTATATCAAACATTCCTTCATTAGATTCTCATATGATGTCTAATGTTTCTATTGGTATATCTCAGAATATTGCCTTTCCCTGGGAAAGCTCTCTAAGAAAGTCGGCAGCTTATGAAAAATTTATTTCTGAAAAAGATAAGTTTACTCATAAGAAGAATGTTTTTGCTTATAATATTAGAAATATCTATGAAAAACTCATGTTCTTAATTGCTAAAAAAGAAATATTGAGAAAAAACGAGAAAGCGCTGGAAAACATATTAAAAACATCACGAGCTTTGGTTTCAGTAAATAGAATGGCGAGTTCGCAATTATTAAAAATTGAAGCTGATATTTCTTTTATTAATAGTAATATATTAAAAATTGAGGCCGAAACAGAGAAAAAAAAATACGAGTTAAATCTTTTATGCGGAGTCTTTTTCGATTGGGTAAATATAAATCTTTCAACAGCAGATTGGATTTATCTAAGCGATAATATTATTGTACCAGAAAATATTGACGTTGAAAATACAGCTTTATATAATCAATATAAAAATTTTTATGAAAGTCAAAAAACAAAAGAATCATTAGGGTATGCTTCTCTTTGGCCTTCTGTAATGTTAGGCATAAATTATTCTATAAGACAAGAAATAGCCGGTAAAGATAAAGGCGAAGATTTTATTTCAGTAAACGCTTCTATGCCTTTTCCTTTACATTATGCTTATAAAGAGAAATACCAAATAATAAAAAATGAAAAGGCGGCGCAAGCGGCGTATGAAAATTGGCTAAATATAGAAAATGATATTAAAATGAATTGGCAGGGAGAAAAAAATAAAGCTTTGTTATTAAAAGAAGCTTATAAAATTATTGAAAAAGAGGTGCTGCCAAAATACTATGCTTCTTATATGTCACAGGTTTCGTCTTTATCAGCGGGAAATTTAACTTTAATAGATGTTTTAGATTCTTACAGAAGATATTTAGAGGTTTCTCTTGAAAAAGTAAAAACATACTATGAATTAAGAGAGTCAATTTTAAAATTAGATTATTACAGCGAAAATTATCCGGCAAAAGAAAATTTGAGTAATAATAATTAATAAAAGGAGATAAAAATGAAAAAAACAATTTCAATAACTATCATGGTCATTTTAGCCGTGATATTTTTAGGGGTTGCCGTTAATTCAAATGTTACGGCTCATGAAAATGACGAGGTTTATACTTGTCCCATGCATCCTGAAGTTGAAAATAAAGAAACGGGTGAATGCCCTAAATGCGGTATGGATTTAGAAAAGCATTCAGAAGTGGACCATGATCATGATGATAAAAAAGATAAAGATGATCATAAAAAGCATGATGATCATAATGATCATAAAACAAAGAAAGAAAAAAAATAAGATTTAGAATTAGAAAACAATTATGTTGAATTTAAAGGAGCTTTAATAGTTATTTGGCAAGTTGTGTAAAAAGCCGCATCGATAATATTTGTACGCCGGCCTTTGAGTGAAAATGGCATACAAATCACTCGGCGACCATCTTTTTACACAACGCCTTATTGAACAGCCCTTACAAAATTAAAGCTTCTTTAAATTAATTTTCGCTAAGATATGACTATGAAAAAACTAATTTATATAATTTATGTTTTAACAATTGTTTTTTTGATTCATTTTGCCTGCTCTGAAAAAGAAAAAAAAATTGAAGAAACCGGTTATTACACATGTCCCATGCATCCTCAGGTAATTGAAAATAAACCGGGTCGCTGCCCTATTTGTAAAATGCATTTAAAATTTATAAAATCGGGAGAGTCTTTAGAAGAATCTCATGAGAGTCATAACCACTCAGATGAAGAGATACAAAAAAATAAAGAAATAGAAAATTCTGAAAGCGAAAATACTAGTACTAAAACAAGTAATTTTCAATTTTCACTTTCTGCCGCTGCTCTTGGCAACGCCGGCATCACAACATCACCCGCGGTAAAAAAAGAATTTGAAATAAACTCAGTTTTTTCGGGTCATGTTGATTATAACGAGGGGCCGCAAAATTTAGTGGTAATAAGCACAAAATATGACGGATGGATTGAAACGTTAAATGTTTCAAAAGAGGGCCAGTACATTAAAAAAGGCGAAACAATTTTTGGTATATATAGTCCGCAAATATTAGCAGCGAAAGAAGAATATCTTACCACATTTCAAAGTTTAAAAGAAATATTTCATGGGCAGGGTAAGTCTTCAAAAGATTTATATGCAGACCCTACTTTAGTTTCGGCCAGAAGAAAACTGCTTTATCTTGACGTACCCCAGTCACAAATTAATGAAATTGAAACAGAAAATAAAGTAACGAGAACAACAAATTTCAAATCACCAATTACAGGAACAGTAGTTTCAAAAAATATGTTACAGGGAGCTTTTATAAAATCGGGACAAGAGATATTGCGCATTGCCGATTTAAGTAAGTTGTGGGTTTATATTCATATTTTTGAAAAAGATCTGGCTTTTGTTTCAAAAGGTCTTTTGGTAAATATTAAAAGCGCGGCTTATGCTCAAAAAGATTTTACGGGCAAGGTAGATATGGTGTATCCTTATCTCGATAGAAAAACAAAAGATATTAAAGTAAGAATTGAAATAGATAATAAAGAAAATCTGTTAAAACCCGGTATGTTTGTAGAAGTAAATGTTAACAAAAAGTTAAAAGGAAAGAATATAATAATTCCCGAAAGCTCGCTTATATTTTCAGGTGAAAAAAAATATGTGTTTGTTTCTTTAGGTAAAGGAAAGTTCGAAATAAGACCGGTACACACATTGGCTTTTTCAGATGGATTTGCGGCTGTAGAAAATAATCTTAAAGAAAAAGACCTTGTGGTAACGAATGGACAGTTCTTATTAGATTCAGAAGCCTCATTAAAAGAGGCTTTGCAAAAAGGTTCACCTAAAGAACATGTTCATTAAATAAAAGAGTTTGATCATGCGAAAAATAATAGACTGGAGTTTTTCAAATAGAACGCTCGTTCTCTTAATGGCAGTTGTAATTCTTATCGCAGGTATTTGGTCCATAGAAAAAATAGAAAAAGATGCCATACCCGATTTATCAGACACACAGGTTATTATCAAAGCCGATTATCCCGGTCAGCCTCCGCAGGTAGTTGAAGAACAGGTAACGTATCCACTAACCACCCGAATGCTTTCGGTACCGTATTCAAAAAATGTTAGGGCTTATTCTTTTTTCGGTTATTCGTTGATATATATATTGTTTGAAGATGGTACCGATATATACTGGGCAAGAAGCCGTGTTTTAGAGTATCTAAACGGAATGCAGGGTAAACTGCCCGAAAATACAACACTAGAGCTGGGGCCTGATGCAACATCAATAGGATGGATTTATCAATATGTTTTAAAAGACAAATCTGGCAGACAAACACTGGCAGATTTAAGAGATATTCAAGATTTCTTTTTACGATATGAGCTTACGGCTGTTGAAGGGGTTAGTGAAATTGCGTCTATAGGAGGTTTTCAAAGGCAGTTTCAAATAGAAGTAAATCCGGAACTTTTATATCAATACAATATAAGATTAACTGATATCGAAAAAGCGCTTAAAAAAGCAAATATGGAAACCGGCGCTCGATTATTTCAACAGGCCGAAACCGAATATATGGTTTTAGTGAGAGGATACATTCAATCGGTAAATGATATAAAATCAATACCAATTAGAATTGGTCATGAAGGGGCCGTACTTCGCATGGAAGATATAGCTCATGTTAAAGAAGGCCCTGATATAAGACGGGGTATTGCCGATCTTGATGGTGAAGGCGAAGTAGTAGGCGGCATTGTTGTTATGCGTTCGGGCGAAGATGTTACTAAAACCATCAATTCAATTAAAAAAAGATTAGAAGAAATTAAAAGCGCGCTGCCCGAAGGTGTAGAAATTATAACAGTATATGATAGATCAAAAATAATTAAAAAAGCTGTTTCAAATTTAACCTTTAAGCTTATTGAAGAGCTTTTAGTTGTTTCAATAGTTACAGCGTTCTTTCTAATGCATTTTAGATCGGCGGCTGTTGCCTTAATTACTTTGCCATTGGGAGTTTTGCTTTCATTTGTACTAATGCGGGCGTTAGGGGTAACGGCAAATATCATGTCTTTAGGGGGCATTGCTATTGCCATTGGTGTTATGGTTGATGCCAGTGTTGTTATTGTAGAAAACACTCACAAACATCTTGAAAAATTACAAAATATTAAAAATAATACCGATGTATATTGGCAGGCCGCGAAAAACGCTACATACGAAGTGGCTCCCGGGTTATTCTGGTCAATGATGATAATTATTATCAGTTTTACGCCGGTATTTGCTCTGCCTGAGCAGACAGGCCGGTTATTTACACCTCTTGCTTTAACAAAAACTTTGGCAATGATTTCAAGTTCTTTTCTCTCTATAATTTTACTGCCTGTTTTAGCCGGATACTTTGTAAGGGGAAAAATTCCTTCTGAAGAAAACCATCCGGTAAGTTCATTTTTAATTCGAATTTATATGCCAACTTTAAAATGGTCATTGGATCATAAGAAATTTGTTTTTATTGCTTCTTTTATTATTTTACTTTTCAGCTTTATTCCGCTTACGGGATTAAAAATTCCTTTTTTAAATAAAAATTTAATAGAACCAATAGGCAGTGAATTAATGCCGCCGCTTGAAGAAGAAGACCTTCTTTGGATGCCCTCAACTAATATTCCGGGTATTTCTATTTCAAAAGCCAGAGAAATATTGATGAAAACAGATAAGCTTATAAAGTCAGTTCCTGAGGTAAAAAGCGTATTTGGTAAAATAGGCCGCGCCGATACGGCGACAGATCCCGCGCCATTAACCATGATTGAAACAACAATTTTACTAAAAGATAAAGAAAAATGGCGGCCCGGTATGACAACAGAAACAATATTTGATGAAATTGATAATAAAGCGCGTTTACCGGGTTTAACGGCGGCCTCTTATGGAATGCCCATACGAACAAGAATTGATATGCTCGCAACAGGCATTAAAACACCTTTGGGTATTAAACTAATGGGCAATGATTTACAAAAACTTGAAGACTTGGCCAAACTTCTTGAAAGTGAAATAAGTAATGTAAAGGGTGTGCGAGCCGTTTATGGCGAAAGAACAATGGGAGGCAATTATATTGTTTATGATATTGACCGGTATAAAGCCGGTATTTATGGTCTTGAGGTGGCCGATATTCAAAATGTTCTGGCAACGGCGCTGGGGGGCAGAAAAGTTACCGATATTATTTACGGCCCATACCGTTGGAGCTCTAATATAAGATATATGCGCGATTATCGCGAATCTATTGAAAATTTAAGAAATATATACATTCCTCTGCCGGGTAAGGGAGGTGGTAAAATACCCATTTCACAGGTGGCCCATTTAAAAGTTGAAAAAGGTCCCGCGGCCATAAAAACCGAAAATGCCCGCAAGACTTCATGGATTTATATTGTACCCGAAACCAATGACATGGGGGCGCTGGCGTCTTTATTAAAAGATAAATTAAACAGTATAAAAACTGAAAAAAAATATGGCTGGCCCAAAGGGTATACCTATGTTATAAGCGGGCAATTTGAACAAATGGAATTAGCGGCAGAAAGAATGAAAATACTAATTCCGCTGGTTTTAATAATAGTTTTTGTGATATTATTTTTACATTTTAAAAATTCATCCCACCCAATATGGATTATGGTAACAGCCTTATTTTTCGCGCCGCTAGGAGGATTGTGGTTTATGTTTTTTGCCAGCTATAACCGGTCTGTGGCTTCAGATGTTGGGTTTATAGCTCTAATTGGTCTTGCGGCCGAAACTGGCGTTTTAATGCTTATTTATCTGGACGAAGCATGGGCACGATATAAAGATAAACAAAAATTGATTACCGTAAAAAATTTAAGAGATGCGGTTCTTGAAGGCGCTGTTTTAAGGGTAAGACCAAAGATGATGACAGTATGTACGACTATTTTTGGTCTATTGCCTATTTTTTGGGGCGATGAACCGGGAAATTCAGCTATGCGAAGAATAGCGGCGCCCATGGTTGGCGGTCTTATAACGTCTACCATAGTAACTCTTGTTTTACTGCCTGTTATATTTGAGATATACTATAAAAAGCGTTTTAATTAAAAATTAAAAAGATTTATTTATGATTCAAGAAGATTATATTATGCGACAAATTAATCAAATTCATAAAGTTTTTGAAAAAATATTAAATTTAACAAAAAGAAATAATTTTGATAAAGCCGGTGACGTAATAAAAACAGCGGTAAAAATTTTAACAGGTTTGAACATTCAGCTTGTTCCCGCTTTTAATATGAAAGAGCTATTAGTAATGATAAAAAATTATGATAATAATATTGATACTGATAAAAATAAACTTTTTTCTGTGTCAAAGTTAATTCATGAGCAGGCGAAAATTGAAAATTTTTTTGGTAATCTTAAAATAGCGCAGGAATACCAAAAAAAAGCAATATTGTTTTTAACCCATATTTGTAATTTAAATAACTCTGATTTTACAGAAGATGAAACAAAAATAATAAACGAACAATTTATATTTAGTAAAAAAATAGGTTTATCAGAATCTTTGTTAAACGATTTTAATAGTATTTTAAAAAAATAATATATGCTATGAATTGTTTTTAAACAAAGCAGATTCTTCTAAATCTAAAAGAAATTTTAAATCTTTCTCTAATATACCAAGCTGTTGATATAAAAGGGTCCATGTATTGCAGGCTCTTTCAGGAAGCTGATATTTATTGGTTATGTTACTAATTGAATCTAATAACTTTATTATTTCATCATGTTCTTTGCTGGCTTTTTTTATTTCGCTTTCTACATTATTTTGTTCTTTTGACGTTGTTAATTTAAGAAGTATTTCATCTTCCTTTTTTATATGATTTATAAATAGTTCTGATAAATTTTTTAATGAAGCTGTTAATCCTTTGGGACATTCATCGTGAGATGAATGTACATTTTCAACTTTATCAGATAAAAATATCAGTTGTTCAAACCTTTCTTTAAGCGCAGGGCGAATTTCTGATATTATGTGCTGTACTATTTCTTGTTTGGGTTTTTCTTTTATATCGTTTATGTTATTCATTATTTTACCTACTAGATTATTTTTTAAAAATTATACAGGAGGTAAAATGTTTTTTTTATAAATACAGGAAAACATCAACGATGTCTCGGAAAGGACATCTCATTTATAATTTTAGATTCATTTAAAATAAATATATTTTTTACTCTAATAGATTCTACATCAAGTGCACAATGACTAATTCTTTAATATAATTAATAGTGATGAAGATTTATTATTATATAAAATATCTTTCCCACCACCAGTAGTTTTTTAGCTTGAATTATGCGTTATAAAGAGTAATCGAAAATTAAGTTAAAAATAGAAATTGACAGTGTATAATAGCGAGAAATGCTCATAAACTTAACAATGAAAGAAAATTTATTATTGAATATCAATAAATATAAAAATAAACTGGGTATTACTGAATTTCGCGCCTCTCAGAAAGAAATAATAACAGATATTTTATCGGGCCGGCATTGTTTGGTTATTATGCCTACAGGTATGGGCAAATCGGTTTGTTACCAGCTGCCAGCCTTAGTTTTTGATGGTTTGACTATTGTAATATCCCCTTTAATTTCATTAATGCAAGATCAAACTTCAACATTAAAAAGAAGCGATATTAGCGCGATTTTTATCAATTCATCTTTATCTAAAGAAAAGAGATTAAGAACATATAAAGAGCTCGCAGATGAAAATTATAAAATTCTATATGTTTCGCCTGAACGGTTTCGCAAACCAGAATTTATTGAATCTATTAAAAACCGTAATATTTCATTGCTGGCAATTGACGAGGCCCACTGCATAAGCCAGTGGGGGCATGATTTTAGGCCAGATTACACCAAAATTAAAGAATTTCGAGAAAAGATGGGCAATCCTGTTACTATTGCCTTAACAGCTACGGCTACCAATGAAACACAAAAAGATATAATAAAACAGCTGGGCCTTTCAGAGAATGAAATTAAGGTGTATAATGAAGGAATTTGCAGACCAAACTTGTTTTTAAGCGTAAAAACAGCCGTAGACGAACCCGCAAAATTTCAATTTATTATCAATGAAATAAAGAAAAAAAAATCAAATACTATTGTTTACTTTAATTTAATTAAAAGTATAGAAAAGTTCAGCCAGCTTTTAGATATCAATCATATTCAGCATGAAATATATCACGGAAAGCTACCTTCTGATAAAAGAAAAAGAATACAAAATAATTTTCTTAATTCAGATGATGCTATATTACTGGCCACAAACTCTTTTGGAATGGGCATCAATAAACCCAATATAAGAAATATTATTCACGCAGAACTACCTGCTTCACTTGAAGCCTATTATCAAGAAATTGGCCGCGCCGGTAGAGACGGCAATTCTTCTTTTTGTACCGTTTTTTATAATGAAGACGATTTAGCGGTTCTTATGGATTTTATTGAATGGCAAAATCCCGATAAAGAGTTTATTTTAATGGTCTATAAAAAAATGAAAAATATGGGCAATGAATTAAAATCTATAGATTTTGAAGATTTGCAGTCTAAAATGGTTTTTAAAAACAAGGGCGATCAAAGATTGCAAACTGTATTAAATCTTTTTGAAAGATATAATGTTACAAAAGGAGATACAGAAAAACATTCTCTTACAATAATTAATGATCTTCCTAAAGAGCTGCAATTGCAAAAGCACTTCAAACAAAAAAAGAAAAACAGTTTAAACCGATTATATCAAATGCTTCAATATGTTAAAGCAAAAGAATGCAGAAGAAAGTTTGTTTACAAGTATTTTAATGCCGCATTTGAAAAATGCGGCAATTGTGATATTTGTAATTTATAGAAATAATTTTTAGAAAAAGGTTAGTTCTGTAGCGGCTACCACAGAAGGCACGTATGGCGAAACCAATGTAGAATCAAGACCATCGTAACCAGCGGGAGCTGATGTTGCAGGGTTGCCTGCGGCATCAACACCTTTTGCTTGTACAGCATCCCATGTTTGAACAAAACCGGTACTGTCAAAATAAGCTGGATTTACAATACCGCGTATTTTTTGAAAGTCTATTACCCAGTCATCATCAGTACCAGCCTGATCTACATAATTATCTATAAAGTTTGTAAATTCAGTTTCTGTAAAATCAGCGTTTTTCTCACAATATGACTCACATATAAAATGTTCAATAAATAATATATACTCCGATAAGCTTAATTCAGGGCCTGAAATTGTCTCTCCTTGTAAGGATAAATAACTGATAATACCGTCTTTTTGTTCAGCTGTTAATGAATTAAATTGATTATTAATTTCATTTTGTATCATATTGTATGATACATCCGTAAAAAAATTAGAAACAGAGTATGTATCAAACATATTGGTTGTATCTGATATGTTCCCTTTCGGCAGAGCTAAATCAAGAACAGCAATGTTTTGAGACAAGCTGCCCTGAGCGCGAAAATTGTATACAATACCAATGCCATCGTCTGTTATGCCTAAATCTGGAATTTGTGGATGGTAACTGGCACCTTTTAAGTTAAAGATGTCACCATTTTCAGTGTAATTAATAACAATTTTTGTTGGCGCTCCCGAATCACCCATATTATCAATGTCAGAAAGCGTAACATCTAAAGATCGGGTAGTGGTTTCTCCATAGCCCCCGTCAAAGATAATTTGTGCCTTCATATTTATATTATTGGGGTCATTAAAAAACAAACTGCCAAGCTGAATCATTCCTTTGGCAACTTTTTCACTATCTTGCGAAAAATAAATGCTGGCGCCTTGTTCTTCTGTAGTCGAGCTGTTAAAAAATACATCTACCTGATGATCGTACCCATTGGCGGCACCCGCAATTACAATTCTACTTGGCTCTGTAGCAGAAGTAGGTTTTAAATCATAACTGCCTTCGGGTTGTGTTAATACGTTTTGCATATGACCCATAATTTCTTTTACCAGCTCAGCCGCTCCTTCGCCAAAAGCAATGTAGCCTCTAACGCCTTCATATACACCGCAGGAATGTCCCGTACAGCTAGCGGTTGTTGCCTGTAAATTAGCTGGCGCCGTAAGTTTATTGGTTGTTGGTTCAGGGTTTGAACTTATAGAACTAGGTATGTTGGGTATAGATGCCGTAAGGCTCATTTGAATTTCATCTTCAACAATTTCTGTCTCTTCTTTAGCGGCGCATGATTGAATTAAAAGAAATAAGCTTATTAAAAATAAAAAAGCTGTTCTTTTTAATACTTCATTATTAAATATTTGTTTTATATTGGTTTTTTTCATATTTGGTACCTCGTTGTTGATTTATTTTTGAGTTTTGAATGTATGTTACTTATACGTATTTTATACACGTTATTAAACAAAATATTACATATTTTTTTAAGAATTGGCAAAAAAAAGTCTGGTAGTCGAATTAATCATAAGAAAATTAGCTCATGGCTTTGCCATGCCTACCTATGGTTAGCTTCGCTTGCGAAGAGAGAGAATTTTTAATAATGATACTATCTTTGGCCCACCCATTTACAATTTTACCAATATTTAATTTATTTTCAAGGTAGTCTTATTATTTAAATTGTCTTTCAATGTCGCATCAAAAATTCTTATTAAATATATTATTTATATTTATTGTATCGTGCGGTTCTACGCAAATAAAGAAAGAAGAAAATATAAATGAAACCAAAACAGTTCAAAATTTGACAGTTAAAGAGAGTGTTGAATTAGATAAAGAAGATGAAACGAAAGTTGCAAAAGATGAAACCGACGAAATCAATATACAAATTAAAGAAGCCGAAAGCAATAAAAATATTGAGAAAACTTCAAATATAAATGAGAAAGAAAAAGTAATTATAGATGAAGAAAAAAAAGAAAATATAGTAGAAAATAAAATTAATATTGAAAATAAAAACTTAATAAAAAATACTTCTAAAATTGCGGTTATTTATGATTCAATTTCAAGCGGTACTGATAATTTTGTTTTTGAAATCTCGAAAAAATTAAACGCGAATATTATTAAATTAAATACGAAGCTGAATACGGTTAATTATATTGGATGGATTTATGAATTTAATGGTATAGAAAACATGAATCAAATTGAATTAAAATCTTTAGAATTTAGTATAAAGAATTATGATTTTATAATTATGGTATCACCTGTATGGTTTTACAGACCCAAAATACCTTTATGGCCAGTTATACAAACAAAAGATATATATAACAAAAAGATTGTAGTAATTAATATATATGAGGGACGTTTTAATAATCGTGAAGTTAATAAATTTTTTCAAACAATAAAGAATAACGGAGCAATTTTAAAAGATAAAGAAATGATTAATAGAAAAGATTTTTTTAATATTGAAAAAATTAAAAAGATAGAAATAAATAACTTTATAAATAAAAAAACCAATACATGGTTAGAGTATTTGAAGAGTAATAATTAATCTTTAAGTATGTTGACGCTTTGTCTTTTTTTGTTGAATTAACCGATGGCTTCTCTTGAAGAACTTCACAAAAATTGGGAAAATGAATTTTCAGACATTCCCTTAGAGGCTTATTTTAAGCAGGATCTTTTAAGGCAGGGTATAGCTTTCGATAAAAACGCATTTGTAAGCGAAAGCTATAAAAAGAAAGATTATTTTATATTTTCTTTTGACAGAATACCATTGTCAGAAATGAATCAAAATGAAAACTTAAAAGCGCCCGAAGAAATTAGATTTTCAGGCGGTGCTTTTGAATTAAAGAAAACAGTAGTTTCGGTAAGAATTAATCCATCATCAAATTATAAAATAAAATTATCTGAATCTAAAAAAATGCGATGTTTATATTTTTTAGATGAGTACATTGCCGATATCGATTTTGCGCCTGTTCCAGAATATTATAATAAAACGTATAAAATGCCCAAACCCATAGGCGAGATAGCTCCTGTTATAGAATGGGGATATTTAATTTATCTTACAGTATTTAGAAACTGTCAGTATTTTGGTAAAGAAGAAGAGTGCCAGTATTGCGATATAAATCATAATTGGCGCCAGCAAAAAAAAGCCAAAAGACCGTATACGGGTGTAAAACCTATAGAATATATTTTAGAAGCTTTAAGCGGTATTGATAAATATGATAACGAAGCCAAGGCCTATACTTTAACAGGCGGTTCAATAACATCTAAGTTAAAACAAAAAACAGAAGTAGATTTTTATCTTGAATACGCCAAAGAAATAAATAAAAAATTCCCCGGAAGATGGATATCAAAAATAGTTACTCAGGCTTTTAATAAAGATGATTGTAAGAAATTTAAAGACGCGGGAGTTGAAATATACCATCCAAATTATGAAATATGGGATGACAGGTTATTTAAATTAATATGCCCCGGCAAAAGCCGCTTTGTAGGTAAAGAAGAATGGGTAAAAAGAATTTTAGATTCTGCGGATGTATTTGAAAGTAAAAACGTTATACCTAATTTTGTGGCAGGCGTTGAAATGGCAAAACCATACGGATTTAAAAGTGCCAACGAAGCGGTCTTAAGTACCTCAGAAGGTCTTGAATTTTTTATGAGCCGAGGAATTTCACCTCGGTTTACCACTTGGTGCCCCGAACCCTATACGCCGCTGGGCAATCAGGAACCGCCGCCTTTAGAATATTATATGAAGCTTTTAAGAAGCTATAAAAAAATTCACGCAAAATACAAGCTGCCTATACCTCCCGGTTATGGTCCCGCAGGCCTTGGCAAGGCTGTTTTTAGTGTATCAGCTTTTATGGATGTATTATAGGAAGAATTGTTAATTTAATGAAAAAATTAGCGACGCAGGGACTCGAACCCCGGACACACGGATTATGATTCCGTTGCTCTAACCAGCTGAGCTACGTCGCCCTTTCTGTGTTTTTTGATTGGCGCGGGCAGGACTTGAACCTGCGACCTTTGGGTTATGAGCCCAACGAGCTACCAACTGCTCTACCGCGCAATATGTTCTTATATTAGACTAAAATGGTTTTTTAGATAGGGCGTCAAGAACAAATCAATTAGAACAGTTGTTTGAACTAAAATATAAAAATAGCCTTGACAATTATAAGAAAATATAATAGATTTGATATAGGTTTTTCATGGTAAAGAGTAAAATTGAAGTGATGAAAAATATTTGTTTAAGAATATGTATTTTCATCTTTTTGTTAGTAAATATTAGTATTTATTCTCAGGAAGAAAGTGATAAAATAAATAATAAATCAGATACAAAAGCGGAATTTAATATATTTGATGAAACGCGTAATAAAATTTTAAGATGGCGATTTAATCCGGCTGATATTTTAGAGATAAAAAAGTATTCTAATCAAGAAATTATAGTGAATGATAATCCTATTCGCCGTAATTTTTTTCATAGAGTGATATTAGAAGTTAGAGAAATAAATAATAAAAAAGGATATTTAATGAAAGGCCGTTTCTTTAGCAAGCTGCGTCAAATTGAAGAAAATAATGCTGTTTATAAAGAAGAAATATCATATCCATCTATGTTTTATTTGGCGCCCACGGGAGTTATGGATATTTCAGGGGAATATTTAATGCCAAATGTAAGAAATATTCCTTCATTTCCTGAAGTTTTAGATCCGGGTAATTCAGAAAAAAAAATGAAGCCAAATGATACATGGTTACTACCGGGCTATTTAGCAGAGAAAAATGAAAAAATATTTGTAATTCCTTTAGACGTTAAATATGAATATAAAGAAAAAAATCAAATTAATACACCCGATGGCCTTAAAACTGTTCATAAAATACATATAAATTATCAAATAAACTATAAATTAAATGAGCCTGGTACATTAGCAGAAGAAAATGTATTTGGTTTTGCGAGTGCCGTTTTGCTTTGGGATGAAGAAGAAAGCATTCCATATGCCATACAAGAAGAATTTAATATTGTTACTGAAGATAACAAGGGCAATAGTATAGAAATAAAAAACAAAACCAAAAGTATTTACAAAAAAATAAAGCCAATAACAGCAAAAGAGTTACGGCAATTGGGTAAACAAATTGAAGAAAAAACAGCAAAATTGCCTGAAAATCAAAGACCAAAAATTAAAGAAAGTACCCAGGGGCTTATTATTGAGCTACCCGATATTTTATTTGAATTTAATTCTTCTAATATAACAGAAAAAAACAAGTTAGTATTAAATGAATTAATAAGTATATTAAAAGATTATTCTGAAGCAAATATTAAAATAATTGGACATACAGATAATAAAGGTTCAGTAGAATATAACTTAAACCTCTCAGAAGAGAGAGCGAAAAATACTGTAAATTATTTGTTAGAAAATTCAAACATTGTTCCAGAAAAGCTTAGTTACGAAGGCATGGGCTCTACCAGACCTATTGATAATAATAATACAGAAGAGGGAAGGCAAAAAAATAGAAGAGTTGAAATAATTATATTAGATAAATAAATTTAATATAATTATTATTTCATTTTATATTTTTTCTTAAATTTATCTACACGGCCCGCGGTATCAAGAAGTTTTTGCTGACCAGTATAAAATGGATGACACGCAGAGCATATTTCAACATGTAAATCTTTTACCGTACTTCTTGTAGGATATTTAGCGCCGCACGCGCACTGTATTGTTGTTTCAATATAATTTGGATGTATTTCTGCTTTCATAATATATCGTCAAATATGATATTTGATTCAGGCCGTCAATTTAAAAAGAACTATAACAAGCCAATTATTTAAAATTATTTGTTAGTATGATAGTAAAATATTTTTTGGCTTTATGGCCGTAACGCTAATAGTAGGCGCTCAATGGGGTGATGAAGGCAAAGCAAAAGTCATTGATTATTTATCAGAAAATATTGATATTGTTGTACGATATCAAGGCGGCGCCAACGCGGGGCATACTGTTGTTGTAAACGGTGAAAAATATATATTTCATTTAATTCCTTCAGGAATTTTATACCCAAACACAATTTGTGTTCTTGGCGGGGGGATGGTTATAGACCCTGAGGCCTTTTTTTTAGAACTATCAAATTTAAAAGAAAAAAATATTGATATAGAAGGCCGCATAAGAATTGCCGATAACGCGCATATTCTTTTACCGTATCATTCATTAATTGATAGATTAAGAGAAGAAAGTGAAAGTATAACGAAAATAGGCACCACAAAAAGGGGTATTGGCGTTTGTTATGCAGATAAAGTTAACAGAACAGGTATTAGAATAGGTGATTTAGTTGAAGAAAATTTTTATAAAAACAGACTTCCGCGAATAATACAAGAAAAAAATATATTATTAAAAGAAATCTATAAAGATAAAGAAATAAAGGTATCACAAGTTGAAGATTTATTAAGAGAATTAGGTCAAAAACTAAAACAATATTTAATAAACGCGCCCTATTATTTAAATATGGAAATTACATCAGGTAAAAGAGTTTTATTAGAAGGCGCCCAGGGTACTATGTTAGATGTAGATTTTGGTACTTATCCTTACGTGACTAGTTCGAACCCGACTATAGGCGGCGCACTTATTGGTTCTGGTATAAATTATCGTTTTATTACAGAAAGTATAGGTATAATGAAAGCCTATGCTACAAGAGTGGGAGAGGGACCTTTTCCTACTGAGGCTTTTGGTGAAGATTCTGAAAAACTTCAAAAAATGGGCAATGAATTTGGTTCTACTACAGGAAGACCAAGAAGATGCGGATGGTTTGATGTTGAAGTTATAAAGCACGCGGCAAGAATTAATGGGTTAACCGGTCTTGTTTTAACAAAGCTGGATGTATTAGATGAATTTGACAAAATAAAAATAGCTGTTGGTTATGAATTAGACGGTAAAAGAATATCTTATTTTCCTTCTTGTGCCGTTGAACGTATTAAAGTAATTTATGAAGAAATGCCCGGCTGGAAAGAGTCAATAACCCATTGCAAGAAATTTTCAGATCTTCCCAAAAATACAAGAAAATATATAGAGGCTGTAGAAAAATTTTGTGGTGTTCCGGTAAAATGGGTGTCTGTAGGGCCTGATAGAGAAAACACAATTAAATTAAAATAAATTAATAATAATTTATCATGAAAGTTAGAGAACTCTTTGAATACAGAGTGTTTACAATTTCGAACTTTCTTTCAATGGTTAGAATTTTTCTAGTGCCATTGATTTGGTATTATTTAGAAAAATCAACAACAGATCCTGAATATAACTATTTTGCCGCAGTTATAGGTTTTATAATGGTGTTAACAGATTATTTTGACGGATTTTTGGCCCGCAGGTTAGGTCAAGAAACGCCATTGGGACAATACTTAGATCCGGTTGCCGATAAAATTACCATAATTAGCGTTGCTTTCATGCTTTATGAATATAAAGATTATCCTTTATGGATAATTGTTGTTGTCATTATTAGAGAAATTATAGGTACATTTGGGGGAGGTTATTTACTAATAAAGAGAGAAATTCTTGGCAGACCAAATTACTGGGGCAAAGGCGGGGTAGCCATGGCAGCGTTATCTGGTTTAATGTATGTTTTAGAACTGCCTTATAGAGAGTATACAATATACAGTATGGCCGTATTGTTTATAGGGGGGACCTTTTCGTATATTAAAAAGTATTGGAAAACGGTTTTATATGATAAAAAAAATTAAATATTATAATTTTAGTTGAAATATTGATATAAATTTAGTAAAATTAAAGTCATACATATGAAGGTTATTAGATTTATAATATCGCACTCTTTAACAAAGAAATATATTATGGCTTTAACCGGTTTGTTTTTAATAACATTTCTTGTAGTACATTTAATTGGAAATTTGCTTTTAGTCATTGATACTACGGGAGCAAAATTTAACGAGTATAGTTCAGAATTAAAAAGCAGTCTTTTTATTCAAATAACAGAGTTTATACTTATATTTGGGTTTCTTTTTCATGTTACAGATGCAGCTATATTATATATAAAAAATAAATCCGCGAGACCTGTAAAATATCATGTTCTTAAACAAGGCGAAAATATAAAGCTATCGTCAAATTTCATGTATATTACAGGCATATTAATATTACTTTTTCTATTTTTACACTTATACCAGTTTTTATTTCTGGGCAGGATATTAAAATCTGAAATTTTAATGCATGAACTGGTAATAAACGCGTTTAAAAATCCAATATATCTTTTTATTTACTTAATATGGCTAATTTTTCTTTTTTTACATTTAAAACACGCTTTTCAAAGCGCTTTTCAATCACTTGGGTTGTATCATAAAAAATATACAAATATTATAAAAAATATTGGCAGTATATATTCATTTATTGTGCCGGCAGGATTTGCATTCATCTCTATTTATTTATATTTAAATTAAAAGAAATTTTATGAAATTAGACTCAAAAATACCAAAAGGAAACCTAAGCGAAAAATGGGATAATAGAAAGTTTGAAATGAGGCTGGTAAATCCGGCTAATAAAAGAAAATTTGATATTATAGTAGTGGGAACAGGTCTTGCGGGCAGTTCAGCCGCGGCCTCTTTGGCCGAGCTGGGATATAATGTAAAAAGCTTTTGCTTTCAAGACAGCGCGAGAAGAGCTCACAGTATTGCTGCGCAGGGCGGTATTAACGCGGCCAAAAATTATCAAAACGACGGCGATAGCGTTTTTAGGTTGTTTTACGATACAATAAAAGGGGGCGATTACCGAGCGCGTGAGGCCAATGTATATAGGCTTGCTCAGTTAAGCGGCGGTATTATAGATCAATGTGTCGCTCAGGGGGTTCCGTTTGCGCGTGATTATGGCGGGCTGCTTGATAACCGCTCATTTGGCGGCGCTCAGGTATCAAGAACGTTTTACGCTCAGGGTGAAACCGGCCAGCAGCTGCTTCTTGGCGCTTACGCCGCTTTAAGCCGTCAAATTCATCTTGGCAAGATTGAGTACTTTCCTTATCATGAAATGCTTGAACTTGTATTAATAAACGGTCACGCAAAAGGCATTGTAACAAGAAATTTAATTACGGGAGAAATAAAAACTCACGCGGCCCATGCTGTTATCATAGCAACAGGCGGATACAGCAATGTGTTTTTTTTATCTTCTAACGCGATGGGTTCAAACGCTTCTGCAGTATGGAGAGCCCATAAAAAGGGTGCTCTGTTTGCAAACCCTTGTTTTACACAGGTGCATCCTACATGTATACCTCAAATGGGCGATCATCAGGCAAAGCTTACGTTAATGAGCGAATCTCTTAGAAACGACGGTAGAATATGGGTTCCTAAATCAAAAGAAACGGCAAAAAAACTTAGAGAAGAAAAAATAAAACCGGCAGATGTGCCAGAAGATGAAAGAGACTATTATTTAGAAAGAAAATATCCATCTTTCGGTAATTTAGTTCCGCGAGATGTTGCCTCAAGAGCGGCAAAAGAAATGTGTGATCAAGGTCTTGGCATTACTAAAAACGGTAACGGAGTTTATCTTGATTTTGAAGAAGCCATAGGCCGTTTGGGAATAGATGTAATAAAAAGCCGTTACGGCAATTTGTTTCATATGTACGAATTATTGATGGGTGACAATCCGTATAAAACGCCCATGAAAATTTTTCCCGCGCTTCATTATACTATGGGCGGTCTATGGGTAGATTACGATTTAATGACAACTATTCCGGGTTTATTTTGTCTTGGCGAAGCAAATTTTTCAGATCACGGGGCAAATAGACTGGGCGCCAGCGCGTTAATGCAGGGTCTTGCCGATGGATATTTTATTATTCCCAGTACTATAGGCAATTATTTAGCTTCTCTTGGTTTTGAAAAAGTAAACGCTGATCATCCAAACTTTGAAAAAGAAAAACAAAAAGTACTTAAACAAATTGAAAAATTCATGTCTATTAACGGCAAAAGTACGCCAGATGAAATTCACAGAGAGCTTGGCAAAATAATGTGGAACCATGTAGGCATCGCCAGATCTGAAAATGGATTAAAAGAAGCCATAAAACAAATTCAAAGCTTAAGAAAAATCTTTTATAAAGATTTAAAAGTTACCGGCGAAACAAACAATTTAAATGAAACGCTTGAAAAAGCCGGCAGAGTGGCTGATTTCTTAGAGCTGGCAGAGCTTATGGCAATGGATGCGTTAAATAGAAAAGAGTCATGCGGCGGACATTTTAGGGTTGAAAGTCAAAGTAAAGAAGGAGAAGCGGCTAGAAACGATAAAATGTTTACTTATGTAGCTGCGTGGGAGTATGCGGGAGAAAATAAAAAGCCAAAACTGCATAAAGAAAAACTCACATATGAAAATGTTACAATGACAACTCGATCATACAAGTAAAAAGGTTAAAAAAATATGACCATTAATGTAAAACTAAAAATATGGAGACAAAAAAACGCTCAAACTAAAGGTAAATTTGAAACCTATGTAATGGAAAATATAAATATACATCTTTCTTTTTTAGAATTACTAGACGAGTTAAACGAGAAATTAATTAAAAATGATGAAATTCCGATATCATTCAGCCATGACTGCCGCGAAGGTATTTGCGGTACATGCGGGCTTTTTATTAATGGCCGTGCGCATGGTCATTTAAGGGGTGTAACCACATGTCAATTGCACATGCAAATGTTCAAAGACGGCGAAACTATTGTCATAGAACCGTGGAGAGCGCGAGCCTTTCCTGTTATTAAAGATCTTGTTGTAGATAGATCGGCACTCGATAAAATTATTCAGGCAGGCGGGTATATGTCGGCCAATGTAGGCGGGGCGGCAGATGCAGACGCTATTTTTATTACGAAAGGTATTGCCGATAATGCTTTTGCCGCAGCAAAGTGTATTGGCTGTGGAGCCTGCGTTGCTACCTGTAAAAATGCTTCGGCAATGTTATTTACAGCGGCAAAAGTATCTCACCTCGCAATTTTACCCCAGGGCCAGTGCGAAAGAATGCGGCGCGTAAGAAAAATGGTAGACGAAATGGATAGAAACAGCTTCGGCAACTGCACCAATACATATGCGTGCGAAATGGATTGTCCTAAAAATATATCAATAGCGCATATCGCCCGAATGAATAGAGAATATTTACGTTCAGTACTTACATAATATCCCTTGACGATTTAAGGTTTTTTTATACTTATAACCGTGACCGAAAAAATCTTAAATATTAACCAAGAACTTGATTTGTTTCGAAAAAAAGTAAGCGAAAAAAACTATAGATACACTCCGCAGCGGGACGAAATAGCCCAATGGATTTTTAATGAGCATGGTCATTTTTCAGCAGAAGATATTGTTTTACAATTTAAAAATAAGGGCAAAAAAGCCTCACAAGCGACCATTTACCGCGTTATTCAAATGATGATTGATATGGGTTTTCTTATAGTGCATGATTTCGATAAGGGTCAAAAAATTTATGAGCACACAACCGATCATTCTCATCACGATCATTTTATTTGCGACAAATGCGGCAAAATAATAGAATTTTATGATAAAAATCTCGAAAACTTAAAAAATGATATAGCAAAACGGCATGAATTTGTAATGGATAGGCATTCGTTAAGAATATTTGGAACATGTAAAAATTGTAATTGAAAGTTTAGCAAAATAGTCCGGTTTTGACAGGACGACAAAAACCGGCCTTGCCTGATTTTATGGCTGAAAGTCTTTTATCAAGCATAGTTTTATGAGACTCTGGAATTTTTTCATTGATAACCTTTTCTGCTATATCATCCCAAAGTGAATCTAATATTGCAAATTTGGTATTAATATCCTGCTTTTTTATTTCTTCAAGGGCGCTTTCTATATTCATAATATCTATTATACTAAATTGAAATGAATTTGTAAAGTAAATTTAAATCAAAACTCCCTCGCCAACATATCAAGCTCTTCTTCAAAACCTTTTTCAAGAAAAAGTTATTCAAAAACAGAATGTTACTTTTTCTTGCCGCCAAGAAAAAGGCAGGCTAACGGCGTCCATGCCTTCGCCTGCATACAGCACATCGTGTGCTTATAACCAAAAAGCTTGTGCCGGCGAAGCCGGTGAACCGCCGCCGGTGCCTTCGGCTAGCTGCGCTTGCGGCCGCCATCGTGGCGGATACCGGCGGGATTGGCGCGTACCTCACTGTACGCGCTTTGTCAACATTAGGTTTTTGGCGTCTGATTGTTTGTCTGTTCAAACATGGCTGTTTGCTGATGTTGCGAAATTACCGCATCTTGATATAATAGGATTGCAGCCTTCACGATTATCGCCGGTTTTACCAACATAAAGTTCTATATCAGAATCACTACGGGCAATAACTACATAAACCGCATATTCCCGTTTCAAGCTTTCTTTGTTGATCTTAAATTTATGTGCCATGGTTTTTTGTTGAGTTGTTATTAAACCTATGTTGAAAATGTTTTATTTCCCATATAGACTATGAGCATTATGTATTTTCTTTTATTCGAATTTTATTTTGATCTACGATTAAAAGTTTTCCTGATATATCAATATTTCTTAATACTGGTATAACCTTTTTTACAAGAGTATTAATAGTTTCAACGTCTTGATTTTTTGGCCTTAAAACAATAATTCCGTGATAATCTTGCGGAGGATATTCACGAATATCAGAGAAATCTAAATCCATCGTTAAGAATATTCTATTTTCTTTTTTAGAAATATTTATTAGAGATTTATCATCAATACCCTGGATATTTTCATCAAAAACAAGGTGAGCGTCAAAACTATTATCTTTCAGAATATTTTTCAAATCTGTGGGCAGATTTTCATCAATTTTGAATTTCATGCAAATTCTATAATACGTTCATTTGCAATATCGGCTGCATATTGAATGGCCGCTAAGATGTCTTTATCTGTAATAGAAGGATAGTTTTTCAATATAACTTCTTTATCAATATCATTTGCTAAGTTATCTAATATTGTAGAAACCATTACCCGCGTTCCCTTAATACAAGGCTTTCCATGACATATATTAGGGTTAGAAGTAATATGTGATCGCCAATCCATATTTACATATTAAAGAAATTTATTCAAATAGTCAATTTATTTATGAGCTGCCAATCCAGTCGTCAATTGATTTTGACATATATTTGTTCTTACTTTACAACCAATCCCACGGCTATCACCCTACGGGCACGAGCGCCGTGGGCTAAATAAACTCCAATGGATCAAAAAACCCTCATCAAAATTTCATACTCTTCTTCAAAACTTTTCTTTTCATGATGCTTTGGTTGATTTTTAATATAATGAAATATTCTGCCAAAAGACCGTTTGTCTACAGTAAAAGCGCCGTAGGCCCTTTGCCATAAATATTTTATTCAAAAATTTTCTTATCTAGACCGCTTTGTCTTATAATTGAAACTAATGTACCTCGTTTTATTTCTTTGTGATTTGGTACGATAGCAGTGTATGTATCATCATTCAATTTTCTTTGTAAAACGATATGACTGCCTTTTTGACGGATTATTTTGAAGTCATGCCTTTTGAGAAGATCACAAAGAGTTTTTGAAGAAAATACTTTTAGTTTTCCCATTTAATCAATTAAGCAGAAATTGTCGTCACATAAGTTTCAGGGTGAAATCTTCTTTTCTTCTCTTCATCTGAAGAATTCTCAAGAAAAAGTTCTATTGCCTCTGTAAGATTTTCTTTTGCTTCTTCAACAGTTAATCCCTGGCTGGCCACGTCAAGCTCAGGACATAAAGCCACATACATATCATCCTCTTTTTGAAGTATGGCCGTATAATTATTTTTCATAAATATAATATATATAATTCTTTCTTTTTGTCAAATACAATATTATAATCTAAACGGCAGAAGGGGTTTTCAAACTTTTTTAGAAAAAGTTTAGCAAAATTATTTTGCAACCCATTTCTTTTTTGTAAAAGAAACGGGTTGCGCCCAAAGAAAACCCGAAACGGCTTGCATCCGTGCAAGACGTTTCTCCGAGGCTCGGTCATCCTTGACCTCGCAATTTCTTTCATTTAATTATTATTCTATACCAAAAATAATATGATAATCTAACGGCTGTAAACGCAGGGCGGAATTATAAAACTTTTTGATAAAAGTTTTTCAAAAACAGAATGTTACTTTTCTTTGGCAGCAAAGAAAAGTAACCAAAAGAAACTGCCCGCAATCGGCCGTCATCCATGACGGATATTGCGGGGTTTGGCTTCGGGCATCCATGCCTCGCTTTGTCAACGGTAGGTTTTTGACATTTGATTGTTTGGTTATTCAAACATGGCTGTTTGCTGATGTTGCGAAATTACCGCATCTTGATATAATAGGATTACACCCTTCACGATTATCGCCGGTTTTGCCAACATAAAGTTTTATATCAGAATCACTATGGGCAATAACTACATAAACCGCATATTCCCGTTTCAGGCTTTCTTTGTTGATCTTGAATTTATGAGCCATGGTTTTTTATTAAGCTATTCTTCATACACAGGTTCGCCTGCTTCTAAGTCAAATACCATACTTTGAAAGCTTATATTAAACCATTCTTTAAACTGATCCCATGTTATATTTTGGGGCCACAACGATTCATCTGTTATCCAGCCTTCTATTTCCTGTTCAAATATTACCATATAATTCTTTTCAAGATATTCATAGGCTTCTTCTTCATTAAAGAAATCAGCAGAAACAAGATATATTCTCGATGAATCGTTGTTTTGAACAGACTCTTCTTTTTCAGGTTCTTCATTAAATATATTTGCAATCATATCATGAAAAGCCTGTGTCGACGTTATGATAAAAGCGCTTCGATTAAGTTCATAGCCAATTTCTTCACCGTTCATATTTGCCTCACTTTTATAAAATTCATTACTCTGTTTTCTATTATTAACTCTGCTGAAAATAATTTTTTATTTGAACTTTGGCCGCCACGGCGCTCGAATCCGGCGGTGTGAAACTGCCCGCGGTCGGTTGGCCTTCTGCCAGATACTGCGGGGGCAATGCCGTGGCATCCGTACGATTGTTGTTACGAAAGATTTAAATATTATAATTGTTAAATCAATACTCCATCATCAGCACCTCAAACTCTTCTTCAAAACTTTGCTCTTCATGATGCTTCGATTGATTCTTCATATAGGCAAATATCCTTTCAAAAGACTGCTTATCTACCGTAAAAGCACCGTAACCTCTTTGCCAGTACAAATCTTCAATTTCGTGTGAAGTATAACCCTTTATATTTTTTACCGTGACTGAAATTGAAACTTTCGCGGGTAGCGACAATAAAATATGAATCTGATCAAGATAACCGTTTAAGATATGCAGCCTGCCGCCCCATTCTTCAACCTTATCTTTCGTGTGTTCTCGTGTCAGGGAATTTTAAAACTTTTGATAAAAGTTTAATAAAATCATTTGCAACCCATTTCTTTTTTGTAAAAGAAACGGGTTGCGCCCAAAGAAAACCCGAAACGGCTTGCGTCCGTGCAAGACGTTTCTCCTGGGCGCATACTTCCTGTATGCGCTTTCGCCCTTAAAATGAATATATCTTTATATCTTCTTTCTCTTGATCATACTCCCAGATTTCAACGCCTTTTGGGATCAAATGCCTGTAGCGCGAGATATAATAATTTGCCAAAGTTTGCGACTGGCCGTTTTTATCTTTTTTCTTTTTGTTCTCATCTTTTAAAACGAAAAATATTTTTCTATAGTCTTTAGGCGCAAGATGAAAATAATACATGGCTTCGTTCCATACCGACATTTTAGCGCTTGGCGCATTGTACCCGGCTGTCCATTTGTGCGATTTGCATTCTATAATGATTTTTTCTTGTTTCGAACCAAGGTCAAATTTATGCTCGCCTTTTTCTTTGCCGTTTGCGCTGATTTTCAATGATAAACCTCTTTCTAACGATAGGTTTAGTTTATTTTTAAAATACTCTTTAGCTTCATTCTCAAATAGCATACCTTTTTTTGGGTTGTCTGCGTTGTTTGATTTTTTTTGTTTGGTTGGCATGTTTTAGGTTTCTATATTTTGTCGCACCGGTGCGACAAAATTACAATTCATCTATAATATCTTCAATAAGAGCTTCAATTTCTGTAGATGCCATTGTTGGTTTTACTTTTTTAAATATTTCGATTTTCTTTTTTTCTCTTTTATGCGTATCTACTATTATTTTATCAATCGCATTGACGCCTTCTGTTATATGACGCATTTTTTTATGTCCAAATTCTACTGCTTTTTCTTTTGAAAAATATTTTTTATACTCATTTATTAATTTTAGAATACTGATGTATACATAAATTGTCTGCCTCGAAAAACCCAATTCTTCTTCGCAGAACTGGGCAAAAGTTTTATATTTAACCCTGTATAATTTTTTCTTATTAATTAAAAAAATGCTTTGAGCCAACTCTATAAAACCTGTTTCAATTTTATACCTCGCTTGAAAAGCTTGAGAAACCAAGTTATTAAATTCTGCCAAATCTTTCGGGTCTTGCTTTTTTAATATTTTATCATTTCTACCCATTCATGAAGCCTCCTAAAATATTTTTACATATTGTCGCACCGGTGCGACAAAACTATATTCTACTCATTCGGCGCTAAAAAATATATTGGCTTTAATGGCAGCATAGATTTATCTTCATCAGTCATTTTCTCATAAAAATCTATCCATAAATTAATGAACTTATTAATATCAATTAATTCAACATGAGTATGGGAATCGCGTGTAAATTGAGTTGCGTCTGATGTGAAACCGCCTGATGCTACAAATATAGCTATTTCGCCCTCTTTAGAAAGAACGCCCATTAACTGCTTTATCTCTTTTGCTGTAGCTTTTGTATCGGGTCGGTGTTTCACCTGAAGTTTTATTCGAGGATTTTTTGCGCCAAGTGGATCTTGATATGCAATAATATCGATACCGCCGTCTTTACCTTTAGGCGCTACAAAAGGGGTAAAATAACCCATGCCTCTTAGCAACGCGGCAACCAAGTCTTGAAATTCATAAGGATTTTTAGCATAAATATATTTTTTTAAACCTTCAAGAGCCTCCTCTTCTTTTTGTGTTAATGTTAAATCTTGTATATCACTTTCTTCTTCAACAGTTTCATCATCATCAATGTCAGATTTTTTATTTTCAAGCTGCCATGTTTTGTATGCATCTATGATTTTTTGTAAAAGCTTTTCTTCTGATAATTTTAATGCTTCAACGCCCTCAGGTGTTAAATACCAGATACCTCTATTTTTTCTAAGAAGACCAGCTTTCATACAGTTAATTGTATAAAAATGTAAAATAGATTCCCATCGAATATAGCCGGTTTTTTCATAACGTACTTTTTCCCATTCGCTTAATTCTACAGTTTCACTAATTTTTTCTACCACATCTTTACCGGGCAGTTGATTGCCATTTTCTTTTAATATTTTGAAAGCCGCATAAATAGTTTTCGCGGCGGTTTGTTTGCTAGGGGCTAATTTTGTCATTTGAGTCAATTTAAAAGATTATTTATCGCGATCAACAACTTTTCATTTTAGCCATATCAAAAACTTTTCTGGGAATTCTCTTTTATCCCGCAACAGGCTAATTAATTTTATAGACTTAAATTATAATTCCCGGTTTATTGCAAGTGTTAACAGCAACTGTTTCATTAGCTGTTTCTGTATCAATATTATCAATTTCAGTTAAAATTAATAATAAATGTTTGCCGTATTTCTTAGGCAGGGGGTTAAGATTATCAATATGTTCAATCGCTCCATCAAGCCATAAGCGCTCTTCGGGCGTTAGGTCATTTGATTTATATTTTTTAATAAACCTCTTTAATTTATCTAGTCTTATATTCATAATATTATCTCTTATAATACATCTCTCTCATTCTGTTAGCCACGGGTTGCTCGTACCGGCTAAGCCGGTGAAACCGGTGGCTAACAAAATATGAATTCTCATTATTTCCCCTTCAGTTCCAAAACTGCCTCAAACTCAAAAAATCCAATCGAACCCATTTTATGAACCAAGTCTTCTGCTTTATCCGCGACTATTTGTTTTTTATGAATAATCGTCTTTTCTAATATACTTTTTATTAAGTCAGGCTCTAAATAATGATGAAACTCTGGTTCATGTTTTTTTATTATATTTTCAAGAATTAAAAGAATCTTTTCTTCTCTAGTTTTTATGTTTTCTAAAATATACTTTAAAATGTTTCTCAATGCATGGCCTTCAAATAAACTTCTTTCTGAAATTATTTCTAATGTTTCAAATAGCCATTTTTTTCCAAATTGATCTGAATTTATCCACCACCAGATATTTTTAAATTCATTTCGCTTATAATTCTCTTTTCGCTTTTCAACAAGTACTTTTAGTCTTGTAATTATTTTTTTATCTACCTTGGTTTTATTTTTTTCAGGCAATGCCTGACCTATATATGTAATGACATGTTCTTTTAGCTCATTTTTTGCATTTTCATAAAAATCTTTCATTATTTTATCATCATAATTTATATAGCCACGCCAATATAATTCGATAATATGTTCAACAAATCTGTCATCCGGCTTTGTTGGCTTTGTTTCTTCATTAAGTTCCCCCAAAAAATTCTCATATTGTGGTTTTAATATTTCAAATACTAAATGATGTGGTCTGCAATATTTAATGAAAGTGTACATTACAGCTTGCCAGTGTTTATAATTTTCTTTTGAAAAAATTATATTTACCTTGCTTTTTAACCATACTTTGTCAAAATTAAATAATGCGTTAATTTTTGCCCCTAAGACAGATCTTACAATTAAGGTTTTTTCAAGTTCTAAAATATTTTCTATTTTATTTTTAACCTTGGGAACATCAGAAAAATTATTTGCGATATGATTTTCTTTTAACCATAGACAATATAAAATAGTATTTTCTAACGCATAACTTCTCACTCTATTTAACGCAGAAGAAAATGGTTCAAGCCCATTATCTCTTTCTAATTCAGGGTCTTTTGATTCTAAACCGGTTGAAATAATTTCCCATATTATATCGTTATTCTCTGATAAGAAGTTATTACTCTTACTTAAAAAACCTTTTCGAATTAACCATTGTATACTTTTACTCAATTCATTTTCAATTATAAAGTCATAGCTTTTAATTAGCGTTTTTATTAAACTAAAAATATTTTGCCAATCAAATTTAGTTTCTCTTGAAGCCAGCTCTCGATATGCATGAAATAGATGAGGCAATATTTCTTTATGAATATTCTTAAATTTATGAATTTCTGGTGTATATTTTTCATGATTATTTATGATGAGTTGTTCTATTTCTCTGCCAAGACCTACGGCCTCTGACATGCCAAAATCTTTTTCTTTTGGTTTGTATTTTTCAAGATAATTTATTAATTCATTAACTGAAAACTTTTCTAGCTCTACAATATACTTAGGGCTAATAGGCCCTGTCTCGTCATCACCAATATAGCTTGAATATTCAGGGTTTTCAGGCTTCCCATATTTTTCAACTAAATAATTATATTTATTTAGCCATTTGCCCTTAAGGTAATCGGCGATAACAGAAAGTTTTTTTAATTGTTCCCATTCAGTTAGCTCTATTTCGTCTTTTTGGGTAAACGGCTTGCCTGAAATTGGTGATATTGCAAATTTTCCGTTTTCTTTTGTGAATTCAGTAATATCATATTCATCAATAAATTTTAAAATTTGCGACTTATCTTTTTCGCTTAATTTATGGTAATACTGCTTCAATAATATAGCATATTCATTCCAAAGGCCTACTTCCCACATGGTTTTTTTGTTTAAAAGTATATCTCTTACTTTTTCTTTTTGCTTATGTATACCTACTAAATGAAATGCTATTCTAATAAAGACATGCCATTCTTTTATTATGAGTGAGCCATATATTTTTTCAAATTCATTTTGGTTTTTCTCTAATATAAAATCGCAAATATCAATAATTGTATCAATTAAAATATCAAAAATAGTATCCGTCGAGAAATTTCGCGCATCGATATTTTGCCTTGTGATATATGAGAAATCTTCAGGTTTCGCTTCTTCTTTTCGTTTATTTAAATTTAAGAATTTATCCAGCAAATTAATAAAAAATAATAAAGCGTTTATTTCGTCTTTTTCTAAAAAAGAAGGTTGTATATCGGTAATAAAGTTTTTATAATTCCATGAATCCATTTTGGCTCTTGCCTCGGTATTTTTATCATAATCACTTGAGGTTTTTGAGAGTTCTACAAAGCCTAAAACAACTTCAGCTAATTCAAAGGCTATTTTATTTTCCTTATTTGCAATAAAAGTTTTAATAAGTAAACTTAAATTCTTATTGTCATATGAAAAAATATATTCTTGCTTATTTAGCCAAATAATTTCTTTCAACATAATTTTTTTAGCATATTCTAGAGGCATTTTAGCTGCGGCATTTATATATTCAATATGAATGCGTTGGTTTTCAGTATCTGGAATATTTAGAATAATATCAGATACTTCTTTTGGCTTTTCATTTGAAATTCTTTCTAAATAAAAAGATTCACACCAATAAGGATAAGTTAAACCATTATCTTTTTTGATAGGCTCGGGCGGTTCAAAAAAATAATCATCTTTCAGATATTCTAACCAATTTTTATCAAATTTTTTATTAAAAACATATTCTTTTAGAATAGAATATTCAAGTATATATTTTTTGACTATATCATAGGCTTCCATAGATGGTTTCTCTTCAAGAATTTTATCTACTTCTTTTTTTATATTAAAAAACTTTTTCATATTATATCTCTGGGATGTCATTTTCTTTTGCCAAACTCCTTGAACGGTTCTTATGTTTCAAATTAATGTTCTCAAATTCATTAATAATAAACTGATCAGCTAGATCAAAATTTTCAAATAATAGCAATTTTATGCATAGTGTTTCATACCTTCTTATTTCTTCTCTTATTCTATTTTGTATATCTGACTTCTTTTTCAATCTTATATCCGATTCTTTTATTTTCTTAATTATTGATTCCATTGAAGTTATGTAATACCTACTTATATATTTTTGTCTATCTTTATAATTATATTTATTATTATAATCAATAAGTTTTTGTATAATTATATTACTTGTCTCAATAATTTTAAGAATATTTTCTTCAAAAATATTAAAACCATAAAATAAAGTATTTTCCGTAGTTAATATATATTTAATTATTATGGGTAGTATAGATTCGTTATATGCTTTTTCAAAAGTTCTAAAACCAAATACTAATTCCTGAGTTGGTGTTTTATATTCTTCATTATCTGATATACAACCATGAATATACATTACTTTTGGCCTGTTAGTATTTTTATGAGACTTAAATATGTTAAATAAATTTGGATATACAAATATCTCAATACCCTTATGTTGTTTGCCAAATTTTTCAATTTTATCAATAATATCGCTTTCAAAATTAGTTGTTATAATATAGTTTGCTTTACTTAACAAGATATCATCAATTAATTTTCTATTAAAAGGAAAGAATTTATTAAAATGTTTTTTTAATGATGTTTCATAGTTTTCAAAATTCATATTTATTAATTTATCTATATGTAATTTCAAATATTTTATACTGGCATTTTTTTCCTCTCTTATCTTTATCTTGCAATCCACAGAAATATTTTTGACACAGCCATACCATTTTTGAAGACCTTGATTAGACACACCTGCGCCAATAAAAATACTGAAATCTTTTTCTATAATTTCTTTAAAATCTTGAATATTATTTTTATTCTTTTGTAGTAGGGCTTCATCTAAATATTTATTCATCAAATCCATATCTAATCTTAATTATTGCTTTTTATACTCTCACCCACGGCTATAGCCGTGGGCTACTTTTCCCCCTAATTATTTTCAACAATTTTAATTTCTGCCTCTGTAAGATCGTAAAGCCGATACACCAACCTGTCAATCTCCCTGTCAGTCGCGTCAATCTCGCGTTGCACTCTGGTCTTCTCATGCGGCGTTGGTATTTCGGGCAGTCGCTTATTTAACGTTAACATTCTATCAACAAGCTGAACCATTTGGTTGTGCATCGCTTTGTCGTCGGGGTTGTCGAAGTCGATGACGCGAATGGGGAGTTGCTTAAATTCTGCTACTCTAATTTTTGGAAATAAATCATCAAATTCATTTTTTATATACCGAAAACAATAAACATAAAGTTTTGAGGCCAATAGACCTTGCGCATATTTAATATTCAATTTATGATTTTCTTTCAATTTTGCATTGTACAAACTTCGATCATTTATGAAGTCTTCATCTAAGTAAGTTGATATTAATGTTTCACCCAAGATTTCTCTTAATAAAATACGCTCACCTGAAAAATATTTCATATCCCTGGGCGCCGCCAGCCACTTACCATAACTAATAAAATGCTCGTTATCCCATAAATAGTTATATCGCGATACATGCTTGCCTCTTATTTCAGGAACAAATGTTTTATCCTTTTTATAATTAGCATGATATATTTTATTTTTTATTGTTTCTGCACTCTGACCTGTATACTTATCATATGGATTCACGCCTCTGGTTATATCGAAAATATCATTAAAAGTGAATTTAAGAGATTTAAATTTATCTATAATTTTACCTACTGTTTCATTTATATTTACATCAAAAACAAAATCAATATTTGAACGAAGTTTTTCTTGAGAATAATCATGCAATTTTTCAAATTTATTTTTGTATTCATATATTTTAATCTTGGTGTTTGCCTTTGATTCATGGTTTGCAGCAATAAAAACTAATGCATCTACAGAAGCTCCCTTAAAAACATTTGCTAAGTTTGGCACAATCTTTAGAAATGAAATTTTATCTAATAAATATTTTCTTAAATTTTTCATCATTAAATTTTTTAACCACGAATTTGGCGTTATAAAGCTTATCGAACCATTTTTCTTAGCAATTGTCACAGCTTGCTCAATAAATAAAGGATATAAATCTAACTGATATTGTGCAGAAACATATTTACTTTGAAAAAAATTTTTCTCATGAGTACTCAAACCAAACACATACGGCGGGTTCCCAATCACCACATCAAACCCGCCGCTTTTAGCATTTTTTCTTGAATCGTCGCGGTCGTCGAGTGAATCGCTTTGCGATTTGTATCGAGACACGCCGCGACCAAATATCTCCGGCCATTCTTCTTCCCAGTCAAAAACATTTATTTTTTCTTTCTCATCTTCGCTCATCGTTTCAAACAAATTCTGCTGAACACCCGCTTCAGACGGTCGCCGAGTGCCCCGAAGGGGTGTATCGAGGCGACGAGACGACTCAGGCGACCCATAAAAATCACTCCCTATCAACGAGTTCCCGCATTTGATGTTGTTACCCAAATCGGGCAGTACGCGTTCGTGAAAAATCTTCATTTGTGAATTGATGGTTTCTTTGCTTTCGTCTTCAAGAACTTTAAGCAATAGGTTTAGTTTGGTAACTTCTACGGCCTGCGGGTCTATGTCTACGCCGAAGATGTTGTTGGTTAAAATTTTCTTTTTTTCAGATGTGGTTAAATACCACTGATTGCCCGCGCCTTTGAATACGGCTTTCTTAAATTTTTCAGGAGTGTGGCTGGCGTACCAGTCTCTGTGCCATTTTAACAGGTAGTCGTATGCCGCTATTAAAAAAGAGCCCGAGCCGCACGCGGGGTCAACCAGCCTTAGCGGGTTGTGGCCCTTTGCTTCACCGGCAATCATTCGCGGAGTCTTGTTTTTTAACGCCTCGCCCAGTGTGTTTTCTACGATGTAATCGACTATGTATTTGGGGGTATAGTAGACCCCGCCGGCTTTTCGCACTTCGGGTTTTTCTTCTACAATGGCCGATTTGCCTTTGGGTACAATTACCTTGCCTAAAAATTGTTCGTAAACGTTGCCCAAAATGTCGGCCGATATTACCGAAAATTCATAGGGGCTGTCGGGATAATAAAGCCGCGATAATATTTCTTTTAATATTTTATCGTCAATGGTGATGCCGGGTGTTACCGTATCGGGCGGAGTGTTTATTTCTTTTTCTTGTTTGAAGTGAAATAGCCCCGAGTTGTATTTTTTATCTGCCTTATCGAAAATTGAAAACAGATTTTTGTATATTTCTTTTTTGGCGCATAAATTTCTCAGTTGTTCGTAATCTTCAATACCCCTGTCTTCGCAAATTCTTAAAAACAAAACGCGGTCTATGGTCAGTTGCACGGCATAATTGATTTCTCTGGTTGAAAGGTTGTTTCTAAGCGCGATGTTTTTGGCCAGCTCAAAGCGCCACTTTTCAATTTCTTTTAAGAATTCTCTATCTACGGTTGAGGTGCCTTTTTTGGCTTTGGCGTCGCGCGCGTAGTTGTCAAAACTTCCCTTAAAAATGGCTTCTTTTGAAAACGTGTTATAAAGATAATCCCAGTGCTTTTCGTATTCGTTAAAACTGCAGTAAAAAACACGGGCGGTAGAGGCCTTATCGTCAGGTTTAGGACGGATGGATGTATCGTATACGGCAAACTCTTCAAAGTCAGAAAGTATAGATAAAGGCAAACCCGCGCTCCACGCGTAACGTCTTATCTGGTAGGCAGAGGGTATTTCTTCTTTAATAAATACCGACGGTTTTTTAGCTTCTAAGAAAAATTTTCTTACCCCGCCAATTCTAAAAGAATAATCGGGCGCCTTCATACTGCCGCCTACTTTTACAGAGTCTTCGTGAATCACTTCTTTGTAGGCTTCGTGGTGGCCCTGTTTGTTGGCCATATCCCAGCCCAGGGCTTCAAAAAACGGATCTAAATATTCTTTACGTAAACGGGCCTCGTTATAAGTGTTTTTCTTGTAATCAGAAAAATGGGTTTGAAAGTTTTCTATAAGTCTTGTAACGTCTTTTGGCAATGCCATATACGCCAAAACTCTTAATTAAATCAGTAAGTCAAACTTTTCATGGGCATTGAAAATATCGGACATTACCGGTCTCCCAGAAGCGGCGATAAGACCGTGAAAGTTAAACACTCAATATTAATTAAGCGTACATCAATTTACCTTTGGCTTCAGGGATAGTGCGTCCCAACGATTTTGCGGTTTCGATCCATTCGTCAATGACAATTTCAACATTTTGAACCGCTTCCTGATATGTTTTTCCATCAGCTATACAGCCATCAAGTTCAGGTACTTCTGCGATGAATGAGTCGTCTTCTTTGCTCCAATAAATAATAAGTTCATATCTATGCTTCATCTGTTACTCCTAATTTATATTTTAAAATTATATTTCTTATTTGTTTAACCTGATATGTTTTGGCCATGTTACCTTTTGGCTGTATATTTATAATTTCTTACACATCATTTTTATAATAGATATGATGGCTGCCTTTAACGCGGCATTCAAAACCCAAATGTTCAAGAATAAAGGAAAGATCATTAAATTTTATGTTATGGTCACTGGTTCCTGATAATAATTTTAATAATATTTTATCAAAATTGCCCATTTTTATACAATTTTACCAAAATACACTCTTTGTCAATGCAAACTGTATATAATGATCTACTATTTGCTTCTCGTATAGCCATAAAGAAATTAATGTCTCTTTATTTTAGATTTTATCATTGTCAAGAATATAAAATAAAAAATGCTTACAACTCTCTTCTCGCCGGGTGAAAGAAAAGTAGCATATAGCTTTTGCTAACTTTTTTAAAAAAAGTTTCAAACAATAATTACCCCAAATCTTTGGCAATTTCAATATCTTTTCTTATATTACTTTGATATTGTCCTATTTCTTTTTTTCATCCCATTCAAAACGCATTTATTATTTGTATAATTTGCTCGTATATTGTAAATAAATATTTAATGATAGATTGCTCTTAATTAATCTTATGACATCTTTATGCAAAGCCACAAGCGCCAAATCTCTTAAATAAATCAGTAGGTCAAACTTTTCGCGGTCTTAAAAGGGCATTAAGAAAAATTTAGTTGACTCTTTGATAAAGAAAATAATAAATTATTAAAATGAAAAAATTGAATAGAGAAGAAATACTATTAATCTTAAAAGACTTACGTCCTTCATTTTCTGAAAAATATGGAATAACAAAGCTTGGTATTTTCGGCTCTATAGCCCGCAATCAGGCAAGTGAAACCAGCGATATTGATATTGTTTATGAAATAAAAAAGCCCAGTTTATTTACTGCGGTTCATATTAAAGAAGAACTAGAAAACAAATTTAATGTTCATGTAGATATCGTGCGTTATCGTGAAAAAATGAATCCTTACCTGAAACAAAGAATTGATGTAGAAAGTATATATGTATGATGAAAAGCTGGTTTTAATATTATTAAAACAAATTGCTGAAGCTATTAAAAAGGTAGATAAAATAACAGAAGGCACTTTATTTGATAAATATCCTGATATTGACTGGAAGGGAGCAAAAGGTTTTCGCGATATTATTGCGCATCAATATTTTGATGTCGATCATGAAGAAGTTTTTTCAATAATTCAAAATGATCTGCAGTCGATTTTAGATGCAATTAATAAAATAATGAATGACTTTGATTAATCATTTCGCTTGTCGAACGCGTTTCTTTTCAATGTTTGATCCGCAGACTTGACTTCATTTCAAACTAACATTTCTATATCGTTTCCTTCACAACTCACTTCTAGCCGAGCGCGTACAAGGAGGTAAGCGCCAAAAACTCGCCCTTAGAAAAGAATTGGTTTTGTTCAGGAACAAGATTAAAATTTTATTTAATAGACTATATTTCGCAGCAGCAATCGCACGGCCGGTTTTTTGACGTCCTGTCAAAACCGGCATTTCACACATCCTGTGTTCAAGATGCCACGGCCTTTCACCCGCGGTATCTGGCAGGAGGCCAGCAGACCGCGGGCAGTTTCACCCGCGGGTACAAGCTTTTGGTTATAAGCACAGGAAGTGCTGTATGCAGGCAAAGGCATGGACGCCATTAGCCTGCCTTTTCTTTCGCGTGAAAGAAAAGTGACAATATTTAATACCTGTAATGCTCTGGCTTATAGGGGCCTTCTACCGGTACGCCAATGTAATCGGCCTGTTCTTTAGAAAGTTTTGTTAGTTTTACTCCAAGTTTTGCTAAATGCAGGCGGGCGACTTCTTCGTCTAGTTTTTTAGAAAGTCTGTATACATCAATCTCGTATTTGTTCTGCCATAAATCTAGCTGGGCCAAAGTCTGATTTGTAAACGAATTGCTCATTACAAATGAAGGATGACCCGTGGCGCATCCTAAGTTTACCAGACGGCCCTCGGCAAGAAGAAAAATAGAATGTCCATCGGGAAACGTATATTGATCAACCTGCGGCTTGATATTTAATTTTTGAATACCGGGAAAGGTGTCTAATGCTTCTACCTGAATTTCGTTATCAAAATGCCCTATGTTGCATACAATGGCCTGATCTTTCATGGCGGCCATGTGATCAATTGTTATGATATCTTTATTGCCTGTAGTTGTAACGAAAATATCAGCTTCTTTTAAGGCTTCTTCTATCGTTGTTACTTCATAGCCTTCCATAGCGGCCTGCAAGGCGCAAATAGGATCAATCTCTGTTACCAATACACGGGCTCCAAATCCTCTTAAAGACTGCGCAGAGCCTTTGCCTACGTCACCGTATCCGCAAATAACAACTGTTTTGCCGGCTACCATTACATCTGTAGCTCTTTTTATACCGTCGGCAAGTGATTCTCTGCAGCCGTATAAATTATCAAATTTAGATTTTGTAACAGAATCGTTAACATTAATAGCAGGGAATAAAAGTTCGCCGGCTTCTTTCATTTGATAAAGGCGGTGAACGCCGGTTGTTGTTTCTTCTGAAACACCTTTTATTTTTTGTGCCATTTTTGTCCATTTGCCGTGGTTTTCCTGCAAAGATTTTTTTAATAGAGCGTTAACAAGCATAAGCTCTTTGTTATTTGTGGGTTTATCAAGTATAGATGGATCTTTTTCTGCGCTGGCGCCTCTGTGTACCAAAAGGGTCGCGTCGCCTCCGTCATCTACTATCAAATCGGGACCGTCAGAATCGGGCCATGTAAGAGCTTTTTCTGTGGCCCACCAGTATTCTTCAAGAGTTTCACCCTTCCATGCGTATACGGGAATACCTTCTTTCGCGACAGCTGCAGCAGCATGGTCTTGCGTTGAAAATATATTGCAAGATGCCCATCTTACCTCGGCGCCTAATTCGGCCAGAGTTTCTATTAAAACAGCGGTTTGAATTGTCATATGCAAAGAACCGGTAATTTTTGCTCCTTTTAGAGGTTTTTCGGTGCCATATTTTTCTCTTAATGCCATAAGCCCCGGCATCTCTTTTTCTGCGATTTTAATTTCTTTTCTACCATATTCAGCTAAATTTATATCAGCTACTTTGTAGTCATTTTCAGTTGTAGTCATAGTCATAGTTAAATTCTCCTTTTAATTATCTAACATCGATACATTTAAATATATCGATATTCTTTTAAAGCGTCAACTTTTTTTTAATGCGGTTGACGGGGTATCTTAATAAAAAAATAAAATTTATACAATAAAATTATTATTTAATACGGAGAAAATTAAAAATGAAAAGAAATTCTAAATTGAAAATTATAACATCAATTATTATATTATTATTATCTAATAATATTTGGTCCATAAAAAAAAATGATGAAGCTCCTTCTATTTTATTAAAAATGTATGACGGGAAAACTTTTAATCTAAGAAGTCATATGAAATCAATGAAAAGTAATGATTTCACAGCGTTTGCTTTTTTTTCGGTTACATGTAAACCTTGTAAAAAAGAATTACCAGAACTTCAAAAGCTGTTTGATGAATATTCAGATAAAGGGTTTAAAGTATTTGCTATCTCTTTAGATAATCCGGCGGATAATTCTCCCGAACAAGTTAAAGAATTTTTAGAGTCAATAAACGTAAGTTTTCCTTTAATGCTTGATACGTATAAAAAAGCAGGTAAAGCATACGGCATCGTTAAACCAAATGGAGAAGCAGTATTACCGGGATTATTTGTTATAGATTCAAATAGAAAAATTGTAATTGAACATATTGGTTATTCAGAAAAAACAATACAAGAAATAAAAGATTTAGTTTCTAAAAATTAATTTATTAATATTTTTTATTCGTGGCGTTATACTTTCCAACGGGTTTTACTAAAGGAATACGTTTTATTTCTTGAAGAGTCTTAGTATCATAAATTACTATGCCTCCTTCTTTTTCCCAAATAGAAACTAAAGCGTAATCTCCATTTTTTGTGAATTCAATATGCATTGCTTTTTTTTCATTGTCGGGTGTTACTTCAAATTCTTTTTTTAAAGTTTTTTTATTTATAAGTTCTATAGTGTTCGTATTTGAATCTGCCCAAATATGATCAATGTTTTCATGGGTTCGCGCGAAAAATCCTGAACCTTTAAGTTGAATATTTTTTAATACCTTCCATGAATTTATTTCTACTACAGTTAATGTAGGGCTACCAATATGCGGAAAAGCCGCATATTCTTTATTCTTAGAATTCCATAAAGCGGCTGAAGCTAAATGGGGCATACTAACTGTGTTTACCGTTTTTGTAACCTTTTTTTTTGAAATATCAAATATACTCATATGTTTTGCTTTTCTCGCGGCACCAATAAAGTATTTTTCGTCAGGACCAATAAAAAAATCTGAAAAAGGCTGATCTACAGGTGCCTTTGTTAAAGAAAGATCATTGTAGTTTATAAACCATAATTCAGGATTATTTCTAAAGCATACAATAAATGCATTGCCTTTTTTTAATGAATAAACAGCAGAAGGTGTACCCGGTGCGTCTATAACTTTTACGGGTTCCATAGTTTCAGGGTTTACAATAACAATACTTTCAGGAAGAGTATTTGCCGCGGCCAATAGCTTTCCATCAGGCGATATTGCAATATTACGAGTATTAATACCTACTCTTATTCTGCCTGCGTCTTTCCAGTCTACTAATGAATATTTAACAACCCATCCTGCCCTACCGCCTAGATACGCGTTGTGCATTTCTGAATCAAATTTTGGACCCCCATGAATAGCGCCTACATATACATTATCTAACAAGTTAAAAGTATCCCCATCCATAAAGTGTACCAAACCTTTGCCTCCTTCTACAATCATAAACAAATTTAACATGTCTATATTGGGTTTTATGGCTAAAGCCTTAGTTTCGGGAATATTTTTTGATGATTGAATTTCTTTAGTTCCCCATTTAATTTCAGGACCTGGAGTTCTAATAAATTTAATTATGGATAGAATTTCATTATCATTTAATTTATCATTAAACGGCTTCATATTCGTTGATAAGAGCCCATTTTTTATAATATCTAAAATTTCATTATCTTTCTTGTTTGCCAAAGTTTCGGGAAGTAAAGGAGGAGCGCTAATACCAAACCTTTCGGGATGATGACAAGAAGAACAATGTTTTAAATAAACTTCTTTTCCTGTTTTAGATTCTTTACAACCAGATATTAAAAATAAATTGATAATTATTAAAAAGAATAATAATCTATAGAAATATTTTAAGTTATTTTTCATGGTAATAAAAAAAGGAGGTTAATACCTCCCTTTTTTTAAAAAGTGTAAGTTAATTTATATTTATTTTGTAAACTCATGTCTTATATATGCTAATAACATCCAAATTTCTTCATCAGATAAGTTAGCATCGGTTCCTTTGCCATAACCGCCCATTTCACTATCAGGCTTACCGCCAGTTTTAGTAAACCAAAAAAGCTGCCCATCGGATCTGCTTTTTAAATAACCTGGTTTTGACCAGTCCATTGGTTTTGTTTCAAGATTTTTTGAGGCTATACCATGGCCGTCACCTTTCTTGCCGTGACATTTATTACACTTTCTTCTATATAAAGTTTCACCTCTTTCAATTTCATCTTTTGTTCCTTTTATAGGATTTGTAAGATTTTGATATTCACTAGGCGCGGTTGGAGTATCTTCTGCGAATAATGGCATTGTTAATACCATTACACCGAATATAGCAGTACTAATTATTTTTCTCATTTCAAACTCCTTTTACATTGATTTGTTTTGTATTTTTATTTTTTTTTCCAATAAATCTTTAGATATATATAAAAAAGAGGGAGTAAACTCCCCCTTTTTTTTTTAATTTTTAGCAGCTCTTAGTAAATATCATGTAATGTATTATACACGTTAAATTTACCTGTAGGAGTTACCATTTTTGCGTCTTTAATTCTAGATTTTTCTTTTAAAGTTTTGTCATCCATGATGATCATTTCACCTTTTTTATCCCAAAGAGCGATCCAAACTTCGTCGCCAGCTTTGTTATATTCAAAGTGAACAATTCTACCTCTATCACCAAGAGTAATTACTTTTGGTGGAGCATCAAGGTTTTTAATGTCAAAAACCGAAACACTTCGATGTGTCTTCTCATCTTTAGCTAATGGATGGTCTACCCAAAGATTGTTTGATTTTGGGTGTGTTTTAAGAAAAAGACCACCATCACCGGCTGGTTCAAGAGTTCTTACAACTTTCCACTGGTTAGGACCTGGATCTGTTCCTATTAAAGCAACATTAGGTTCGCCTAAGTGAGGTGTAGCGTATACCCAGCCAAATTTAGGATCTTTAAAGTTAGCACCGCGGCCAGGATGTGGTTTTACACCTGTTTCTACAATAGCGGCTCTTGTTCTGGCTTTTGTGTCAATCACAACAACTTTATCTCTCATGTTAGCAGCAACAAGAAAATATCTTTTGGTATGATCCCATCCGCCGTCATGAAGAAATCTTTCAGCGTTGATTCTTGTTTCTGTTACAGTACCTTGTGCAAGTTTACTGTAATCAACAAGAAGAACAATACCTGCTTCTTTAACATTTAGAACCCACTCTGGATTATGATGTGAAGCTACGATAGAAGCAACACGAGGTTCAGGATGATACTCATTTGTATCATAAGTATAACCTCTTGTACCAACAATTTTTAAAGGCTCAAGAGTTAAACCATCTAACATAACATAAGAAGGCGGCCAATAGTTACCTACAACGGCATATTTGTCTTCAAAGCCTTTGTATTTACTACTATCAATTGATCTTGCTTCAATACCAGTTTTTACTTCAGCTACTAAAGCAGGAGGATCCATCCAAAGATCTACAATAGTTGCTTTCGCGTCTCTACCAATAGTGTAAAGGTAACGACCTGATGCTGAGTATCTTAATGTATGAACGGCATAACCAGAGTCAATTACTGAAAACATTTCTTTGGTGTCACCGTCAATAATACCTATTTTACCCGCATCTCTCAAAATTACCGCAAACATATTGTCAAGATTTCTCTTGTGTATTGGTTTTTTAGGTCTTTTATCCATAGGAACATGAAGCTTCCAAGTAGCTTTAATATCTTTCATATTAAACTCTGGCGGAGCAACCGGCTCGTTTTGAATATATTTTGCAAGAAGACCTGCTTGAGCTTGCGTAATTTCACCTGTTGTAGCTAACCCAGGCATACCACCATCAGTGCCTTTTGCTATAATGTCGGTAAGTTTATCTACGCTTTTTTGAGTTGTCTTGTCTGGTGTAAGAGCTTTGCCTGTAGCACCTTTTCTTAAAGTACCATGACATCCACCGCATCTTTGAAAGTATACGGTATTTGCCTCTTGAAACTCTGCGTCTGTAAGTTCAGCGCCCGAGGGAGCTTTCTTACCGTCTCCGCCGCCTCCGCAGAAAAGAAATGCTGCGATTAGCATTGGTGTTAAAAAAAGTAATTTTCTTTTCATTTACTTTCTCCTTTTTTAATTACTTTGTTTCGGTTTTATATTTTAAGAATTTTAAGTTATGTTTACAATTATTGTTGTAACCTACAACTTTTTTTTAAAGAATATATCTTTTATCGAGTCAAACTGCTTTTTTGCAGCAAGCAGGCCAAGAAACCATTAAAATAACCTCTTATCTTAAAAAAATTTAGTATTTTATGATGAGTTATTTTGCTCGACACTAAAGGATATACTCCTTAATAATTTTAATTCTTAACCGAAATCAACTGATTGTAAAAAAAACATTAAATATAATGTCAACTTTTTTTTGAAAAAATAAACCTATAACTAACCAAGTTTATTTCTATATTAATTTATTTATTAATTCTCTTACTTATGTGAGTACTAAGCAAAACCTTAGTTTTTCAAGAAAAAACATAGTTTATTTAATTTTTTAAATTACTCTTATAGACATTATGTCACATAAAAAAAATTAAATTAAATGTCAATTTTTTTTAATTAATGTCAAATTTAATTTAGTTAAATCTTATTTACACTGTGTGTAATTACAAAAAATTAGTTTGTGGTTCAAGAAAATAATTTTAATCTTGTACATGAAGAAAAAATTTATATCGAGAAACTGGCTGCGAGAGCAAAGCAGGCTTCAGTGCAGCTTAGAGATATAAATACTAAACAAAAAAATGAAGCTTTATTACGACTGGCAGATTTTATTGATGATAAAAAGACAGAAATTGTAAATGAAAATTCTCAAGATATAGAAAACGCTCAGATAAATGGTCTGTCACAGGCTATGATAGACAGATTATTATTAAACGATAAAGTTATAAATTCTATGATAAAATCACTTCATGAAATTATAGCTTTAACTGATCCTGTTGGCTCAATTATTGAAGGTAGAAATTTGCCGAACGGATTAAATTTAAAAAAAATAAGAATTCCTATAGGTGTTGTGGCTATTATTTATGAATCAAGACCTAATGTTACAATAGATGTTGGCGCTTTAGCCGTAAAGTCTTCAAATGCAGTAATTTTAAGAGGCGGTAAAGAAGCTATATTAAGTAATAGAATTTTGTCGCTTCTTTTTCAAAAGGCTTTATCACAAGCAAAACTTCCCGCAGACGCGGTTTGCTTTGTAGAGAAACCACAAAGACAACTATTATATGGATTGTTACAGTTAAAAGATGATATTGATATAATTGTACCGCGCGGTGGCGAGGGATTAATTAGTTTTGTAGCAAAACATAGTTTAATTCCGGTAGTTAAACACGATAAAGGTGTATGTCATGTTTATATTCATAGTTCCGCTAAAAAAGAAATGGCCATATCTGTTTTAATTAATTCAAAAACTCACCGTCCGGGGGTTTGCAACGCGGCAGAAACATTAATTATAGATAAGAACTGGCCTCATTATAAAGATGCATTATCTGCTTTGCTTGATGCCGGTGTCAAACTTTACGCAGATAAAAAAACAAAAGAAATATTATCTGACTTTGATATTCACGATTTAACAGAAGAGGGATACAATAAAGAATATTTAAGTATGGATATTTCTGTTAAAATCGTTGAAAATTGTAGTCAAGCCGTGCAACATATTCAAACATATACATCGCAGCATTCAGAGGCAATATTGGCCGAAGATATAAGTGCAATTAATGAATTTGAAAAAAAATTAGACTCAGCGGCTATATTTATTAATTGCTCAACCCGTTTTCATGACGGTGGTCAATTTGGCATGGGGGCAGAAGTTGGCATAGCGACGGGAAAGCTTCATGTAAGAGGTCCTATGGGACTTTCAGATTTAACTACCATGAAATATGTAGTTTCTGGCGAAGGGCAGATTAGAGAATAATAGAAAGTTGAAATCAGCTATTTTCGGGGGAAGTTTTAATCCTGTGCAGAAAGCACACATTTCTGCTGTTCAATATATTTTAGATAACACAGATATTGATAAGATCATTCTTTTGCCCGCATTTATAGCGCCGCATAAACAAAAGGAAAATGATATTGCTGCTTTTAGGCATCGCTTAAAGATGTTAAGAATAGCTTCAGACACACTTATTAAAGATAAGAAAGTTCAAATTTCAATTATTGAAAAAAAACTTCCTGCCCCTAGTTATACGATTAACACATTAAAGAAATTATCTGAATTTTGCAAAGATGAAGAGCCATCGCTAATTATTGGCCGCGATATGTACAATATATTAGACGAATGGAAAGATGCAAAACTTTTAGCTGAAACCTATAGGTTTATTATATTAAACCGAAAATTATCAGATATTGAAAATGAAAAAATAAAATCTATGTTTAAATATAAACCTATATTCTTAAAAAATCCATTATGGGAAATTTCATCTACAAAAGTAAGGCGCCTATTTAAAGAATATTATCTAAAAAATGATAAGAAAATAATTGAAAAATTAAAAATTCTGCTGCCAGAAGAAGTTATACATTATATTTTAAAAGAAAATTTATACAATGATGCCTGAAGTCTTAAAAAAAAATTCTAAATCAGGATATTTTCGATTTTTAAAAAAATTTGATTGTATCGTTATAGGCGCAGGGCACGCGGGTGCAGAGGCCGCTCATATTACGGCTAAAGCCGGATTTCAGACTTTGTTAATTACAATGAATGTTGATACCATTGCCCAAATGAGTTGTAACCCTGCTATTGGCGGCGTGGCCAAAGGTCATATAGTGCGCGAAGTAGATGCCTTAGGCGGTATTATGGGCAAGGCTATTGATAGAACCGGTATTCATTTTAAAATGTTAAACCAATCAAAAGGGCCGGCAGTATGGTCGCCGCGGGCTCAGGCCGACAAAAAACTTTATCAGCAAGAAATAAAATTTTTTCTTGAAAATACTGAAAATCTTCAAATATTACAGGATACCGTTTCACAAATAATTGTAAAAAATAAAAAAGTACAGGGTGTTCTTACAAGCAGAGGTTTTGAATATTTATCAAATAATATTATTGTAACTACCGGTACTTTTTTACGCGGACTTATTCATATTGGCGAGTTTGAATTTAAGGCGGGAAGATTTGGAGACAAAAGTTCAGAAGACTTGTCTGCTTCTATTTTATCGATGGGTTTTCCCATTAAAAGATTAAAAACAGGTACACCTCCTAGAATTGACGGTAAAACTATTAATTACGAAAAAACAACTATTCAGCCGCCCGATAATGTATGGCAGCCATTTTCTTATGAAAATGAGTATGCTCATAAAAAGCCGAACCTAAAACAAATTAATTGTCATATAACATACACAAACCATAAAATGCATGAATACATCCGTAAAAATATTGGACGTTCGCCGCTATATTCAGGTAAAATACAATCAACTGGACCAAGGTATTGTCCTTCTATTGAAGATAAGATAGTACGATTTGCCGATAAAGAAAGGCATCAAATTTTCTTAGAGCCAGAGGGTCTAAATACTCAAGAAGTATACTGTAACGGTATTTCTACAAGTTTGCCTGAAGATATTCAGTGGAAATTTGTAAGAAGTATACCAGCTTTAGAAGAGGCAGTGATTATTCGCCCGGGTTACGCGATAGAATATGATTATGTTAGTCCCACAGAGCTTACCCCTTGGCTTGAAACAAAAAAAATAAACGGACTTTTTTTTGCGGGTCAAATTAACGGCACAACGGGATACGAAGAAGCCGCTGGGCAGGGTTTAATGGCGGGATACAATGTTATTCAAAAACTTTTAAAAAAACCTGCTTTCGTTTTGCAAAGAGACGAAGCTTATATTGGCGTTTTAATTGACGATTTGGTTACTAAAGGGGTTGATGAACCCTACCGAATGTTTACTTCGCGTGCCGAATATCGTTTGTTGTTAAGGCAGGACAACGCCGACAAAAGGCTCATGAAATATGCGAAAGAAATTGGTCTTCAAAAAGAAATATTTAAAGAAATGAATGAAAGGTACAAAAAATACTTTGAAGTAAAAAAACTGATTAAGAATACGAAAACTGATAATGTTCACATTAAAAAGTTAAAAGCGAAAGAAGTTGAAGTTCAAAAAGGGACTACAATTGAATCGATATTTAAAAGACCGCAAATTACATCTGACATTATTTCTTTGATTTTTGATTTTGTATCGTATAAAAAAAATGGCATAAAGCTTTCCCAAAAAGAAAAAGAACTCATAGCGATGGAAATAAAATATGAAGGGTACATTGAGCGCGAAAAATCTAAAACCAAGAGAAGGCTTGAAGCAGATCTAAAAAAAATTCCTGAAAAAATTAATTATGATAAAATAGAGGGTTTAAAATATGAAGCGCGGCAAAAATTAAAAAAAATTAAACCTTTAACTATTGGCCAGGCTTCACGAATAAGCGGAGTAGATCCGTCTGATATTGATGTTTTACTTTTATATATGAAAGCTTTAAATCTTAAATTGAAATATTAATACATAAAGTTATTTCATGGCTTGTTCTAAATCTTCAATTAAATCATCAGCGTCTTCAAGTCCGCATGATATTCTAACCATACCGTCTTTTATACCGCGTCTTTCTCTCTCTTCAGGCAGCATCGAAAAGTGAGTTGTTGTTATAGGCTGCGTTACAAGACTTTCTACGCCGCCGAGGCTGGCTGCTATCGTAAAAATTTTAAGTTTATCAACCATATCAGCTGTTTTTTTAGCGCTGCCGTTATATATAAAACTAAGCATGGCACCAAAATATTTCATTTGTTTTTTTGCAGTCTGATGGCCTTCAAACTCAACAAGCCCGGGATAATTTACTTTAAGAACGTTTTCATGAGAACTTAAAAACTCCGCGATTTTTAACGCTGTTTCGCACTGAGTTTTTACTCTTATATGAAGAGTTCTTAAGCTTCTGGCTAATAAAAAAGCTGTTTCAGGAGACATTATTTGACCTAAATTTTTTCTCCATGGCCAAATGCTTTCAATAATATCTTTTGAGGCAATTATAAATCCGCCTGTTAGATCACTATGACCGCCAAGATATTTTGTGGCGCTGTGAATGACAATATCGGCTGATAATAGCAAAGGGTTTTGATTTACAGGTGAAGCAAACGTATTATCAACTGCTGTTAATATATTTTTGCTTTTTGCAATTGTTGTTATTTTTTGTATATCTAATACTTCTAAATTAGGGTTTGTGGGTGTTTCAAAAAAAATTATTTTCGTGTTTGGTTTTATAATGTTTGATAAGTTATTAATTTCATTACCTAATAAAAACGAAGTGGTTATACCTGCTGACGGTAAATTTGATTCTAATAGTTCGTATGTTCCGCCGTAAACATCACCAATACAAATGATATGATCTCCCTGTTTGCATTGAGAAAGAAAAAGCGCGGCTTCAGCTGCCATGCCCGAAGAAAAAGCCAAAGCTGCTTCGCCTTCTTCAAGTGCGGCTATTTTCTTTTCTACCGCTTTAATAGTTGGGTTTAAACCGTAGCGGGTATATAAATTACCTTCTTTTTTACCCTCTACTACATCTAATAAATCGCGGGTAGTTTTAAAGCCGAACGTAGAATGATTATAAAGAGGAATATGAATACCTCCCTGTAAATCTAGTTCTTCACCAGCATGAACGCACTTTGTAGCAAATTTGTGTTTCTTATTTTCCATAAGTTAATTACTTTATTTTTATGTAAAATCTGTTGTCAATATTTATATATGATGTCTATTGATGTTTGGTTGATTGGGGCTTAGAAGATAGAATAAAATATTTTGTTTATCCAAATCCCCAGTATTCTGATGGTAAAAATATTTTATAGTTATGAAAATCCATAGCTATACTATTATTTTTTAGACTTCTAAACTTATTTATATTCGAAAATAATTTTATACCATACCAAAAAAGGTTTTCTTGACTTACTTTCTTTTTTAAAAGTCTATTTAAAAACATAAATATGGATATTCGTATTAATTGCGAAACTGTAACTCCTAAAAAGATCGCAGAATTTCTTATTAGCAATTCATCAACCCCATAAAGACATAATTGGTGTCTATGTTTTATCTTTGGTTTTCTAGCTCTTAATTTTTCTCGAATTCCAAGCATATTTTTTGTCCAACGCGGATTTTTTTTATTTGCCAATTGAAAAATGCAATATCTTACAATCCAAGAATATGATCTATTATGAATTTTCGCAGCCAACTTAACATTTTTCCAAATGGCTTCATCCAAAAGTACTTCCCAAATATTTTTAATCTCTGTTTTAGCCCAAAGCGGCTGTTTTTTACATTTCATATTAATGTAATACCCTTAAAAATTAAAATCATCCCTGTTTTTTTAAAAAAAAAACGATTTATTATTTAGAATTCTTTTTTTATAGATAAAACCAGCTGCGTTTTTCCATAGCTTATATATTTTCCTTTTCTTTACAAATAGAATCTTTTACGCTTATAGGTTAATTCTATATGGTAATATATATTTTACTTATGATGCTGTTTTTTGTTTTAATTGGTTTAATTTTTATACTACAAAAAACACCAGAGAGAATTGATAGAGCCGTTAAAGCTTTAAAGTCAGGTGAATATGAAATGGCCAGAAGTCTCTTAGATATAGAACTTAAAAAAAATAGAAGAAATACAAGAGCTAATTTTTATATGGCTCAGTGCTACGAAAAATTAAATCGTCACAACGACGCGTTAAAACATTATAATGAAGTAAAAGATTCTGAAGAGTTTGACGCTGAAGTTGATATACTATTAGTTTTAAGAAAGATAGCTAACTTATATTACTCGCAAGAAAAAATGAATGAAGCCTTTGAGTCGTATTTAGAAATACTAAAATTATATCCTGATGACATAGACGCGAACAGCCATCTTGGCTTTATGGCTTTGGGGCAAAAAGAATTTAAGATTTCTCAGCCGTTTTTAAAAAAATGCGTACATTTAGATATTGAAAATAAACAATTTCAATTGGCTTTTATGACGGGTTTATTTGAGGGCGGTCAGGAAAAAAAAGCTTTTGATATCATAAGAAATTTGTTAGAAGAAGATCAAAACAACTTAGAACTCAATATTTATTTCATAATTATGTGCCAGCACGATAATTTTGAAGAAGGTATTGAAAGAATTGAAGATATTGTTTTTTCAATTAAAGATAATAATTTTATTACACTTTTAATTCGATTGTATGTCTTTATATCTTATAAACTTGAAAAAACGGAAAATATAGCAAGTTTTATTAAGAAAGTAAAAGAAAAGATAGAACTTTCTGAAGAATTAAAACTTGAAACTGAATATTATTTAATGTTATCATTATTAAAAAATATCGCGCTTGAAGAAGCCAGAAAAATTTATCAGAAAATTATTAAAACCAAACCGAATTATAAAGATATGCAAAAAATTACGTCTTTTACCGGTTTTAACACAGAATTTGGTTTGCCGCAGGAACTTGATAAAAATATAAATGAAATATTTGAAAATACCGCTTTAAAAATTATTCCTAAAAACATTTTATTTTCTGTACTGGGTTTAAAAACTACTGAAAAAATAGAATTTGCTAAATATTTTGATCTTATAGAAGGTATGCCTATACTTAAAGATGATTATAAGGCGTTACCTGTTGAAAATTTATTTAAAAAATACGTTTCTCTTGATTCGGCACAATTTCAAAGGTTTGCTGAAAAAACTGTAAATTATTATAATCAAAATATAATAAAAAAATTAAAGAGTTCAGAAAAAGATGGAATTGATATTTTAGCTAAGAATAAACACAATGCCAGTATAAGAACTCTCTTTTTCTTTCGACGCTGGCCAGAGGACGCAAACATAAGTGATGTTTTTTTGAATAATTTAATGAATAAAGTTACAGAAATAAAGGCTATAGATGGCATTCTTATAAGTAATGGAAAATTAACCGTTGAAGCTCAAAAAAAAATTTCGTCTATGAAAAAAATTACAATTTTAGATGAAAAAATACTTTCTAAAATAATGCGTACATTTTTATAAATTAAGCTGTTTTTAACTCTACAGATAGTACTTTACTTATTCCTGGTTCTTCCATTGTAATTCCATATAAAAAATCAGCTTTAGACATTGTTTTTTTATTATGTGTTATTAATATAAACTGTGTATTTTTTTTAAAATCATCTAATAATGTTAGAAAACGGTTTACGTTTTGATCATCCAATGGGGCGTCAATCTCATCTAGTACACAAAAAGGCGATGAACGAACCATATAAATACCAAACATTAAAGCAATCGCAGTTAAAGCTTTTTCACCCCCCGATAAAAGTTTAAGAGATCGGGGCCTTTTTCCGGGAGGTTGTACTTGAATATCAATACCGCTTGTTAAGGGGTTTTCGGGGTCCGTAAGTGAAAGTTTCGCTTTGCCGCCCTGAAAAAGTTTTTGAAATACATCTGTGAAGTTATGTTGAATTTTCTTGAAAGAATCTATAAATAATTGTGCCGATTTTTCATCTATATCTTTTATTATTTTTGCAATATTGTCTTTGGCCGAAATTACATCATCAAGTTGTTTTTTATTATGGTCATATAGGTTTTTTATATTTTTAAGCTCATCAATGGCTAAAGGATTTATTGGGCCAAGATAATCTAGTTCACGTTTTAGTTCTTTAAGTATTTCTTTTTCTTTTTCAGGTATTATTTTCTTTTTTTCAAACCGCTCTTTTACTTGTTCGTAAGTTAAATTAAAATCATTATAAATTTCTTGTATAAGAGCTTCTTTGCTGCCTAAATAAGTTCCAATTTTTACTTCAAGGTCACCAACTTTTTGAAACAGATCAGAATTTTTTTGATTTTCCTGGTGTATTTTTTCAAGATATTCATTTTTTTTATTTTGAATTGAAGATATTTTTTTTTCAATCGATTCAATTAAAGATATTTCATTTTCAATACCTTTTTTAATATTTTGAATCTCTTTTGAAATATCTTTATGGTAATTATCAAGCTGTAAAATTTCAGATTCTATTCGTTTATATTGTTTTGTTAAAAAGTTTATACTGGTTTCTTCATGTTTAATTTGTTCTTTTAACCGGTTTTCTCTTTCAATAAGGTTTGTTTTTTGAGTTTGTATGTTTCTTATATCTCCTAATATTTGTTCTTTTTGACGCACTTGTGAAGAATAATCGGTTTTATATTCTTCTGTTTGTTTCTGCAGACTTTCTTTTTCAATTTCTATTTGCTTATTTCTTTTTTCTATTTTTTCTATGTTGTCATCAATTTCTTCTTTTTTTGAGTGAATACCACCTTTTTCAAATAATAAATGACGTAAACCTTCACCAATATCTCCTATTTCTTCTATTAGATTGTGCCACTTTTGTTCTTTAATGCTAGTAAGCAGATTATTTACATGTTCCTGAGCCGGTATTATAGATTTTTTATTCAGTAATTCATGAATAGCCGCTAATTCTTCAATAATTGCTAAAACTTTTGATAATACATGATTTTTTTTATTCGATTGTTCTTTTTCATGAATTACCCATTTATCTTTTTCTTCTTTTAATGACTTTAATAAATCTTTTACAACTTTTTCAAGTTCTAATCGTAGTGTTATGAGAGATTTTTGGTTCTCTTTAAATTCTTCTGTTAAGGTTTTAAAATTTTTCTCATTATTTTGTATTTCTTTTTCAAGAGTGATAATTTTTGATGATATTTCTTTTAATACACCTTCTGCGTTTTCAAGTTTATTATCTAACTGTAAAGTTAATTGATTTTGCGCGGCTGTTTCTTTTTTTAATTCATCCAGCCGATTTTTATGTTTTTGCATTTGTGATGTTTGGCTTTCTAGTTCACTTGTAAGATATGTTTTTCTTTTGGCGTTAGTTTCAACAGTTTTTTCCCATTGTGATATTTTTTCTCTATTTATTTGATTTGTCATATCTTTTTTATGTAGTTCTTTTTGATTTTTTTCTTTTTCTTCATCTAATTGTTTTATATTTTCTTCAAATAACAATACTTTTTGATGAATTTTTTCTTTTTCTTCTAATTTTCTTTGTAAATTTTCATTATTTTTTTCAAGATTTTTTTCTAATTCTACCAAGGCTAAATAGTGAACTTTAAGTTCATTTTCTTTTTTCTTTTCAATAAGCTGATTATATAATTTTGTTTTATTTGCCTGATCTTCTTTTAATTTAAGTTCCCGGTTTAATTCATTTTGAACATCTTTAAGGCGGGTAATATTTATTTGCGTGTTTTCTAAATTTTTTAAGGCTTCTTCTTTTTGCGCTTTATAACGTGATATCCCTGCGGCTTCTTCAAATATCATTCGTCTTTCTTCGGGCTTACTTGATAAAATCATATCCATTTTGCCCTGCTCCATAAATGAATAGCTTGATTTTCCTAAGCCCGTATCCATGAGTGTTTTTTCAATTTCTTTTCTTAAAACTTTCGCTCCATTTAAATAATATTGGCTTTGTCCATCTCTATACAAAGATCTGCTTATTTTAACTTCATCAGTATCTACAGATAATTTTCTGTTTTTATTATCTAATAAAAAGCTTACGGTAGCCATGCCCGATGCCTTGACTGTTTCTGTACCAGAAAATATTACATCTTCCAGTTTATCGCCTCTCATAGATTTTACCGATTTTTCACCGAGTACCCATTTCATGGCATCTAATATATTTGATTTGCCGCAGCCATTAGGGCCCACTATGGCCGATATAGATTTATCAAAATTTATTTTTACTTTTGTGCCGAAAGATTTAAATCCGGATATTTCTAATTCTTTTATAAACATATTTACTTTTATTTTTACTTGCTATGGGGTCATTATGGTACAATTTGCCTTATGCCTGAAAAAACAGGTTTATTTGAGGTAAAGGGCAAACTTGGCCACTATTTAGTTGGTTTTCAAAATGGGCAATATCAAATTAGTATACGAGATGAAAACCCAAAAAAGAAAGAGTATAGACCTTTAATAAGTTTACGTGACAGCATTCGCGAAGCTCACAGAATATTAGGCAATTTTATCTTAAAAAAAGGTAATATCGCTATTATTTATGGCGCAGGCTCACTTCCATTGGTACAAATTTTAGTAGAGCAAAAAAAAGAAAAAGGCGGCGAGCTAATTATTTTTGAGGCAGATCCTTTTTTGGCAAAGCATTTGGTAGAAACATATAATCATATTTATAAAGATATTCCCTTTATTACACCAAACAACCTGGCAAACTTATCCGATTTTCTAGAATTGTATTCTGCTGAAAATATGACAGGCTATCGTATAATATCATTGGCATCGTTAAAGAATTTGATGACATCTTTTTATGAAGATGCCGAAAAAATATTTAAAAATACTTTTTCTTCATTAATTTCTGATCTTTTAACCAGACTTGAATTTGAGCCAAATTGGATTTATAATTCTTTAGCTCAGATTACGAATTTTAGCAGGGCCTGGCCGGTTAATGAACTTTTTAATAAGGGTGCCGGATATACAGCTGTTTTAGTATCTACGGGACCAAGTTTAAGATTGTCATTAGACTGGTTAAAATCTATTCAAGATAAAGTATTTATTGCCTGTGTAGATTCGGCGTATAGGGTACTTCACCGTTATAAAATTAAACCGCATCTAATTATTAGTCTTGATGCTCAGCCATATACATTAAGGCATTTTTTAGGTCTTTCTATGGGTAATGAGGGTGCCTTTCCTATTCTTTATGCTGATGTTGTTTCAAACCCTCAGGTAGTTTTCAGATGGCGCGGACCTCTTTTGTTTGGTGTAACTGCCCAATACAAAGGAAGCAATCGAGTTGTAACTCCCGGTTGTGATTTTGTTGAAGATGAGGTTTTAAAAAAAAATTATTTGGGAGATATTCAATCTGGCGGCTCTGTAGCCACTAGTTTATTTGATCTTTTGCGTCTAATGAATTTTGATAGAATAATATTGACTGGACAAGATTTAGCGTACAGCTTTCGTGAAATTCATACTATGGGTACCCATCATTCAGATCTTTGGTTTTCATCAGCAACCCATCGGCTTGAAAGTATTGAAAATATTAACGACAAAATTACCAGAAGAAGGCACACTATTTATGAAAATTCAATAACAGGCAAAAAAATTTTAGCCGATTATGTTCTTTCTATTTACCGCGGATGGTTTTCTGCATCAGCAGAAAAAATTTCAAAGAATGTTTTTAATATGACTAAAGAAGGATTAATAATAGATAATATTCCAACAATATCAAATGAAGAGTTTAATCAGTTTAAATTAAAAGGCATTGATTTAAAAAACTTTATTTTAGATCCCCCAAAAAATAAAATTTTACTTTCTAAAGAGATTTTCAATTTTTATACATCTATTGAGAATTCATCATTTAGTTTAAGTCTGTTAGAAAAATATAAATTTTTAGAAAAAATCGGCAGAAAATTTTTAATTAAAGCCTTAAGAAGCGAAATTTCTGAAGAAGAAAAAAATAATCTTATTCAAAAACAGCAAAATGAGCAAAATAAATTTTGGCAGATGCTTATAAAAAAATCACGAGTATTAAAAAAATTAAATAAATCTTTTGAATCTTAAATTCTATTTATTTTGCGTCAACACCTGTTCGGCCTGTTTTTTTCTGTATTCTTTAAGTTTTTCTTCGAGCTTTTTGTTTTCAATACTTAAAATAGATACAGCTAATAACGCGGCGTTTTTTGCTCCCGCAGATCCAATACCCAAGGTACCAACCGGTATACCACCCGGCATTTGCACGGTAGAAAGAAGCGCGTCGAACCCTTTTAAAGCGCCGCTTTCCATAGGAACACCTAATACAGGCAGTGTTGTATGAGAGGCAATAACACCGGCAAGATGAGCCGCCATTCCCGCGCCCGCAATAAAAATTGCTATATTTTTTTGCGGGGCCTCTTCAACATATTTTTTTACCTCTTCAGGTGTTCTATGCGCCGATAAAATTTTAACATCATGCTCTATGCCAAATTCCTTTAAAATATCAGAAGATTTTTTCATTGTTTCTAAATCAGATTGACTTCCCATTAAAATAGCAACTTTTTTCATATTCCTACCTGTAATTTTATAATTAGATTGACTATTTTTATAAAATAAGTACACAGTAAATATTTATTTTAAGGTAGTTTATAAAAAAGGCTGAATTTAACTTCAAGAGTACAAAATCAAAAGAAGTTGACGGGTAGTATTCAAAACAAAGCATGATTTATTCCGCTTGATAAAAAAATGAAAAATAATAAAAACAGCAGAAAGAAAATAATAGCACAGCAAAATTTTGATGAAGATGAAATAAATTTATGGAAGTTATTAGATATACTATTAACCTACAAAGTTTTTATTGTATCAGTATTTTCTGTTTGTGTAATTATTATTTTTTATCTTTTATTAGGTCAATTTAAACAAAAAAATATTTCATATTTTTACTCATTTCCTCTTGGCAGTGAGCAGGAATATGATTTAATTAAAAACGAAATGGAGTTCATATTAAAGGTTTATAAAGGAGAAAATAAAAATAATAATAATTTCTTGAATGAAATAACAAAACTTGATCTCAAAATTGATGATGTGGTTAATAAAAATAAGAGCATATATAATACAAAAATTGTATCAATAGTTGTTCACATGAATATTTCTTCCAGTGAATATGATGAAAATTATTTAAAAATAAGACAGACTATTGAGAAAATTTTATTATATCCCTCGGTTGAAAAAATTTTAAATAGAATTTCAATGCAAAATAAGAAACATACATTACTTGAAAAAAGAAAAGAATTGGCAGATTTGTCTCTTTTATATAAAAATGATTTAATTTACTATAATGAATTAGCTGAGAGTTTAAGAAGTTTAAGAATAAAAGAAGCTGGTATGCTTAAAAAATCTTCATCAGTATTAAAAGGTATAAAAAATCCCGCGAATCAAGAATACTATGAAAAAAAAGTACCAGAAAACTTCTTTGACTCAACCATAGATGAACAAATATTAATGTTAAGTTCAATGATAAAAAAAGTAGAGCAAGATAATAAAAACGCGGATATAATAATGGATGATATTGAATTTAAATTTAGTTTTTTAAATGAAATTATAAGTAATGAAGTATTTAATAAAACAAAAGCTGTAAAAATAGCAGAAAATTATTTAAAAAATAAATTAAATAAAAATATAGATAATAATACACTTTTACGTGAAATAGAAACGTTTATTCTTGAGCCTTCTGAAGTTTTAGTATTTATCTTAGAAAAAAAAGAGTCAAACTTAAAAAATGCCTTTGTAAAGTTTATAATAATATCTATTGCCCTTATTATAATATTATTAATGTCCATATTTTTTCATCATGGGTATAAAAATTATAATAAGCAATTAAATTAAAAAATAGAGGGAGAAAAATGGTAAAAGAATTTATTGATAAAATAAAAACAAAAGAAATTAAAATAGGCATATTAGGTCTAGGATATGTAGGCCTACCCTTAATGATTCGTTATATTGAAGAAAATTTTAAAGTAATTGGTTTTGATGTTGACGAGCAAAAGGTAAAAAGTCTTTTAAATAAGAAAAGTTATATTGAACATATACCCGATGATTCTATAGAAAATGCTATTGAAAGAGGTTTTATACCTACCACTGATTTTAGCCTAATTAAAGAAGCTGACGCGCTAATTATTTGCGTGCCAACTCCGTTAAATAAATACAGAGAACCCGATTTATCGTATGTACTTTCAACTATGAAAAATATACAGCCTTATTTTAGAAAGGGCCATCTTGTTTCACTTGAAAGCACAACATATCCAGGTACCACGGAAGAAGAGCTAAGACCAATTATCGAAAGGGAAGGTTTTATAATAGGCGAAGATTTTTTTCTTGTATATTCTCCCGAAAGAGAAGATCCCGGTAATCAAGTATATAATACAAAAACAACTCCTAAAGTGTGCGGTGGTAGCACAAAAAAATGTCTTGAGGCAGGGCTAGCCTTATATGAAAAAATTATTGATAAAGTAGTACCTGTAAGTTCTACTCAAGCGGCTGAAATGACAAAACTCTTAGAGAATATTCATAGAGCGGTTAATATCGGTCTTGTTAATGAAATGAAAATAATATCAGATAAAATGGGTATTGATATATATGAAGTAATTAATGCCGCGGCCACAAAGCCGTTTGGGTTTAAAGCCTATTATCCGGGGCCGGGTATTGGTGGTCATTGCATTCCCATTGATCCTTTTTATTTAACATGGAAGTCAAGAGAATATGGTGTTCATACCCGATTTATTGAACTTGCCGGTGAAATAAACAGCTCAATGCCCGAATGGGTTGTTAATAAATTAACTATGGCATTAAACGAGGCGGGCAAACCGGTTAAAAAAAGTCAAATACTTGTGCTGGGTATTTCATATAAAAAAAATATAGATGATATGAGAGAATCACCTTCTGTTTTTTTAATGGAAATTTTAAGAGACAAGGGCGCGGTTGTTTCTTATTCAGATCCTCATGTTTTGGTCTTTCCTAAAATGAGAGAACATCAGTTTGATTTAAAAAGTGAAAATCTAACTCCTGAAAAAATAAAACAGTATGATTGTGTGCTCTTAGCGACAGATCATGATGATTTTGATTATGATATGATTCAAACAAATGCTAAAATAATTATTGATACACGGGGAAAATATTCCGCGAAACTACCCAATGTTATAAAATCGTAAAAAATAAAGCAGTGATAACAAACTACAATCATATTAAAGATAGAAAAATTAAATTTGGTCTGGCTGGGTGCGGCAGAATAAGCCCTAATCATATTGGCGCGATTGAAAAGCATTCAAATAACGCTCAAATAACCGCTGTTTGTGACACAAACGCCGAAGCTTTAAAAGAAGCTCAAAATAAAACCAGCGCAAAAGGTTATTTGAATTATCTAGAAATGGTTGAAAACGCAGATATTGACGCGGTTATTTTAGCAACTCCCAGCGGTATACATCCTTATCAAACTATTTTAGCCGCAAAAAATAAAAAACATGTTATAAGCGAAAAGCCCATGGCCGTAAAATGGCATGACGGACTGAAAATGGTTAAAGTATGTGATGAAAACAATGTTCTACTTTTTGTGGTTAAACAAAATAGACGAAATCAAACATTGCAAATGTTAAAAAGAGCCGTCGAAGAAAAAAGATTTGGTAAAATATATATGGTAAATATAAATGTATTTTGGGCAAGACCCCAAAGTTATTATGATCAGGCAAATTGGCGCGGTACATGGGAATTTGACGGGGGGGCGTTAATGAATCAGGCTTCACATTATATTGACTTAATTGATTGGCTTATAGGCCCTGTTGAAAGTATTCATGCTTTTACTTCTACCTTAGATAGAAAAATTGAGGCCGAAGATACCGCTGTTTTAAATATAAAATGGCGCTCAGGAACGCTGGGTTCTGTAAACGTGTCTATGCTCACTTACCCTAAAAATCTAGAGGGTTCTATAACTATATTAGGAGAAAAGGGTACAGTAAGAGTGGGCGGCCTGGCCGTTAATGAAATTTTACACTGGGAATTTGAAGACAAAAAACCTGAAGACGATAAAATTAAAGAAGCAAATTATGAAACAACTTCAGTCTACGGATTTGGACATCCATTATTTTATGACAATGTTATAAATACATTACGAGGTGAAGCAGAACCCGAAACAGACGGCCGCGAGGGATTAAAGTCATTGGAAATTTTAATAGCTTCTTATATGTCATCAAGAGATAAAAAAATTATTTCTTTGCCTTTAAATTTGTAATATGAATTATACAGCGCACGAAACAGCTATTATTGACCAAGGTGCCGTAATTGGCAAGGGGTGTAGAATTTGGCATTGGGTTCATATCTCTTCAAAGGCCGTTATTGGTGAAAACTGTTCTTTTGGTCAGAATGTTTTTGTGGGTAATAATGTAAAAATTGGGAATAATGTAAAAATTCAAAATAACGTTTCGGTTTATGATAATGTAACTCTTGAAGATAATGTTTTTTGCGGACCCAGTATGGTTTTTACCAATGTATATAATCCCCGCTCGGCAATACCAAGAAAAGATGAGTACATGAATACTCTGGTAAAAGAAGGAGCAACTCTTGGCGCTAATTGTACAATCATATGCGGGGTCATAATTGGCAAAAATTCTTTTGTTGCCGCTGGGGCTGTCATAAATAGAAATGTTCCAGATTTCGCGTTAATGGCAGGCGTTCCCGCGAGACAAATAGGATGGATGTCAGAATTCGGAGAAAGACTTGACTTGCCCCTTTCAGGTTCAGGTGAAGCTGTCTGTAAAAACACAGGCGACAAATATCTCTTAGAAAATAACAATTTACGCGTAGAAAAGAAAATTTCTTAAAGCATTACCAATAGCTTTGAATTTCAATATATTTTTATTTTGAAATAATTCTTTATGAATTATAAATATATATTCTTTGTACTGTTTATATTTTTATCCTTTTTTTCAAGGATAAACGCGATAACGCAATTTAATAGTGATTTAAATTGGTATTCCATAAAAACAGAACATTTTTGGATTCATTATTACGAAGGTTTCGAGAACTTTGCCGCTAAAACAGCAATTATTGCTGAAGAAGTACATAAAAATTTAAAATTGAAAATAAAATGGCAGCCGTTTTTGCGGACTGATATTGTCATTACAGATAATGTTGATACCGCGAATGCCTATGCCTCTGCAATTCCTTATAACCAGATAGTTTTATATGTTTATAAGCCAAATTTAGATGGAATTTTTCATAATTATGTTGATTCACTTAAACTTTTAATTACCCATGAATATACACATATACTAAATCTTGACAGCGTTTATGGATTACCTTCTATTTTTAGATATTTGTTCGGAAGAGTTTATTTCCCGAATTATTTACAGCCTCTTTGGATAACTGAAGGTAACGCTGTTTATCATGAGTCGTTAGATTCTTTTACCGAAGGGCGTAATAATAGTACTTTTGTAGAAATGATATTTCGCATGGCTGTTCATGATAATAAATTACAGTCTTTATCTGAAACATCTAATTATACCAGAAAATGGCCCTATATGATTTCGCCGTATATTTATGGCGGTTCATTTATTAAGTATCTTGAAATAACTTATGGTCAAGGTTCTTTTGAAAGATTACTGCAAGAAAATGCTGATAATATAGTTCCTTATTTAGTAAACTATAATGCCGATGATATCTACGAAAAAAGTTTTACCGAACTATGGAAAAATTGGCAGAGCGAATTGTATAAATTGCATAATAATCATATTGAATTAATAAAAAAAAAGCCCGTAACAATACCAAGCATTATCTCATACGCGGGTTACTCAATGGGTTATCCGCGTTTTAATCATAAAAATGACGCAGTTTTTTTCTTTCGTGATAATCCATATGAAAAAAGTATGCTTGTTAAATATGATATGAACGATAAATTTGAATCAAAAGGCGAAGAAATTGAAATAATTAATTCTCCTAACAGCTTAAGTGTTTTTTCAAATAATTCTATTTTAGTTTCAGATGTTGAAGTCTATAAAACACATTCGCTTTATCATGAGGCATTTTTATTTGAAAATAATCATAAAGTACAGTTAACAGAAAAATTAAGAGGCAGTTATATAGATATATTTCCTGATGAAAAAAATTGTATTTATATTAAGCAAAGTGAAAGCAAATTTTCTCTTATAAAAACCGATTTAAATTTTTCTTCAGAAAAATTCTTTATTAAAGAAACAAATATTCCCATCGCGTTTATTAAAATTTCCCATGATAGCAGGAAAGCTGTTTTTAGTTTTAAGGATAAAAATGGAAATATTGATTTAGCTCTTTTAAATTTTGAAACAAATAAAATAACAAGACTTACAAATGATCACTGGGATGATATACATCCTACATGGCATCCTTCAAATGATAAAATTTTATTTAGTTCAGATAGAAATGGAATTTTTAATTTATATGAATACGACTTAAAATTAAATGAAATAAAAAAATTAACGCATTTAATAGGCGGCGCTTTTCAACCCGATGTTTCAAAGAATGGTCAAAAAATAGTTTTTTCATCATATGAGTCAGATGGATTTTATATTTCACTAATAGATTATCCAAAATCCATAGAAACAATAAAAATAAAAGATTCAATAATATTAGAAAATTCTTTTTTTAATGAGATTGATGATGATTATATAGAATTAATTAAAGATAAAGGTTATGAAATAAACGATTATTCGTTCACTAGTTCTATTTGGCCGACAGCATGGTATCCCTTTTTTTATACTTTAATAGACGAAGAAATTGATAAAACGATTGATGTAGTATATGGTTTCAGCATAAATGGTATTGATTCTTTAAAAAGGCATGCATATCTATTTGAAATATCTAATTTTACAAAAACTAATAAACTCGATCTCTTCTTTCAGTATTCTCTATTACAGTATTACCCAACTTTTTTTCTTTATTATTTTAACGATAATCTATTTTATGGAAAAAATAAGCACTTGCAAAAATCTAAAGTTATAGAACCCGATATTTATGACCAGGGCATTGGTTTTGCTGTAAGTATACCTTTCTCATTTTACTATTCTAATCATGAGATTAATTTTTGGTATAATATTATTGAATCAATAGAAGAATATAATTATTATGAAATAAAAAGTGAAAAATATCTATATCAGGTTATTGGTTTAGGATATTTTTATTCTAATACAAAATTTTACAATTATTCAATAAGTCCCGAAGAAGGCAGAAATTTTAATATTGAGGCTACTTTTCATAATGCGCTAAGAACAAATAATATTCTAACTACTATAAATTTTGGTTATGCGGAATATTTACCGGGTGTATTCCAAAATAACGTACTTTTATTTAAAGTAAGATTAAATATAATGCCGCTTAATTTTAAGGATATTTTTTCTTTGGGCATGAATTTTGAAAATCTAAATTATAATTCTGGCTTAAGAGGTTATCCCTCTGACGCAAAAAAGGGTAGCAACTTACTTATGGGTACTTTAGAATATAGATTTCCGTTATTGTATCCAGAAATAGGATATAGTACATTTTTCTTATTTTTACGAGATATTTTTTTAACCGTTTTTTCAGATTTTGGTGATGTAGTAAATAATAAATTTTTATTAAAAAAAATTCATTACAGTTGCGGTATAGAGTTAAATTATCTTTTTAAAATTTTTTATAAGAATCCATTAAAAATTACAGTAGGTTACGCGAAAGGTTTTACATCGTTAGGTGAAAGTCAGATTTATATATCAATTAATCAGTTTATTTATAATGTAGAAAACTGGGATTACAAAATAAAAAATCAAAGTTTGTTCTTAAAATAAGATAATGGAAGGAAAAAAACAAAATTATCCTTATTTAAGTCCATGTTTTTAAAATAAAAGTAACTTGTCTGTATGACTTTAGTAAGATGATTGGCCTTTCGCTTAGTATAAATTATGTATAATATATTAATTATTGACGATAACCACAGCTTTATTGATTCTTTAAAAGTTATGCTGAAAGATTTTCCCTTTCAGTATGATTCTGTATTTCAATATGAAAGTGCCGAGAAAATGATTATAGAAAAGAAAACATATATTAATCAAAATGTCGTAGATAAATTATTAGAATATCATGAAAGCGTAAAGAAAAAAGAAAATGATTATAAACAAGAAAATTTCAATGAACCTAATAATGATGAAAATAAAAATATTTCATCTGCGAAAAGCAATAAATCAAATGAAATAAATGATATTTTAAAAATAGATTATCCTCCCTTTTTATTTGATGGATATTTTCTTATAATTATAGAACAAGATACAGAAAGAAACACTAAAGGTACTGATTTTATTCAAAATATGATTAATAAATATCCGAGTTTGACAAAGAGTGATTTTATATTGATGTCAAGCAAGGTTGAACAAACACAACCCATAACCGAACGTTATGGTATTACTTTCATAGAAAAACCCATAAAATACCCAGCGTTAAAACAATTTATAAAGCAAAAAATAAAAAAAACAGAAGATTTAAAAAAATTATGTGACTCTCTCATCGATACATACGCCGTAGAGATAAAATCAGTTGAGTTAGAAAAGAAAAAAGCAGATAGAAAATTATTAAAAAATAACAATAAATTAAAGCTTGAAGAAGAAATAAGCTCGCCGCCAAAGAAAAAAAACACAGCATCAAAAAGTACTTCTAAAGTTAAAAAATCAAATAAAAAACAGCCAGTAAAATCAGTATCTAAGAAGAAAAAATCTTAACTATTTTTCAATGTCTAAACTTAAGACAGATTATTTAGTTATTGGTTCAGGAATTGTGGGTTTAAGTTTTGCTATTAAAGCCGCCGATCACGGTAAAGTTTTAATTATTACAAAAGGGAAAAGTGATGAAAGCGCTACCTCTTACGCGCAGGGAGGCATTGCCGCCGCTATAGGAAAAAAAGATTTTCCAAAAAATCATTTTGAAGATACAATAAAAGCAGGGGCGGGATTATGTGACGAAAAAGCAGTTGATATATTGGTAAATGAGGGAGTAATGCGTGTTCAAGAACTTATAGAGTTAGGCATGAAATTTACTAGAAATGAAAAAGGAGAACTTGACTTAGGCAGGGAAGGCGGCCATACAAAAAACAGGATCATACACGCACATGATTATACCGGCAGAGAAATAGAAAACTTTCTTTTAGAAATGGTAAGAAAAAATACAAATATTACCATAAAAGAAAATCATATGGCTGTTGATCTCATAACAGAACATCATATAAGTAAAAATAAAAATAAAAATAAAAATGAAAAGGTAGAATCTTGTTTTGGCGCTTATGTATTAGATGACGAAAACGCAGATATATATAGTATTGTGGCAGATTTTACAATTTTAGCAACCGGCGGCGGCGGTAGAATGTATCCTTTTTCTACAAATCCTTCTGTAAGTACCGCAGATGGAATTGCTTTAGCCTATAGAGCGGGATGCCGCGTAAGAAATATGGAATTTATACAATTTCATCCGACAGCCTTATTTTATAAAATTGATCCTGTTTTTTTAATATCAGAAGCAGTTCGAGGATTTGGCGCGAAATTAAGGCTTCAGGATGGTTCCCTATTCATGAAAAATTATCATCCTGCCGAAGAGTTAGCTCCCCGAGATATAGTCGCCAGAGCCATAGATTTTGAACTTAAAAAAAGAGGAGAAGACTTTGTTTATTTAGATATTACGCATAAAAGTGATGAAGAGCTTGAAAGCAATTTTCCTAATATATATAATACGTTAAAAAAAAAATTTAAGATAAATATGTCAAAAGAGTATATTCCGGTTGTACCGGCAGCGCATTATATGTGCGGAGGGGTAATCGTTGATTACGACGGCTGCGCAGATTTAAAATTTTTATACGCCGCCGGAGAAACAGCTTCTACAGGAGTAAACGGGAGTAATAGATTAGCTTCTAATTCATTACTTGAGGGTCTTGTTTTTGCGCATAGAGCTTTTGTTCATTCTCTAAAATTGAAAGAAGAAAACGCAGAAAAATATAAAAAAGAATTTGAAGAACAAATTCCTGAATGGGATAAGGGGGGTGCGGCGAATTTAAAAGAGTGGGTATTAATAAAGCACGAACTTCAGGAGCTTCAGGATATTATGTGGGATTATGTGGGTATTGTTCGTTCAACACCGCGTCTTGAAAAAGCTTTGCGCAGAATAGATAGTATCTATAGAGAAATAAGAGATTTTTACAATAGAACTATAATAACAAGACCTCTTTTAGAATTAAGAAATATAGCTCTTGCCTCACAGCTTGTTATTAGATCTGCTTTAAATAGAAAAGAAAGCAGGGGGCTTCATTATAATACAGATTATGAAGAGAATACATCTCCCTCTAGAAATGATACTATTTTAGAACCGGCCATATACAAAAAATCACATTTTAATAATTGTTAATTAGATATGAAAAATCAAAAATACTTTATTGTGCTTGATTTTTTTAATAATTAATCGAACTTGTCTCTGATAAGATGCTTTACTGGTATGCAATTCAAACATATTCAGGTAATGAAGACCTGGTAAAAAGTAAAATAAATAAAGAATTTTTGAATTATAAAACATTTTTGCCAAAGCGGGAACTTGAAATAAGAAAATCGGGTGTATTAAAAAAAGTTACCCGATCTTTATTTCCGGGATATATTTTTCTTCAGTTATCCAGAAAAATTACTTATGAAGAAGTAGTTGAAATAAGCAAAAAATGCCGCTACGTAGGTTCAAAAACAGGAATTTTAAAGTTTCTTGGTATAAATATATCAAAAAATCAGGATAAAAAAGAAATTACTTCGGTAAAAAAACAAGAAATTGATTTTATTTTATCCCTAACTGAAAAAGGCGAAGTAATTACTTTTTCAAAATACATTAAAGAAGGCTCTAAAGTAAAAGTATTAGAAGGCCCTCTTAAAGGTAAAGAGGTGATAGTTAAAAAAATAAATCCCAGAAAAAAAAGAATAACTGTTGAATTTTATATGCTGGGCAAGAAGCATAATATAGATTTGGGCGGTTCGTTAATAAAAGAACTTGACATGGTGACTTCAGTTTAATTTTTAGTTTTTAGATATTCTAAAAAACTAACCAAAATTCATGAAAAAAAAATCTGTAAACTCTATGAAAAACGAACCTTTTGTTGAAGAAGATGACGAAATTGAAATAAATTTTTTAAAAATTTTTAACTATATAATTAACTCTATAAAAAATAGTTTTAAGTCTTTAATAATATTTACTATAATAAATATTAACAATTATAAAAAAAGTTATTTTCTTTTATGTATATCTTTTTTTCTTTTTTCTATTTTTATATTTTTTTCTGATATAATAACTATCACATACACTTTTAATTATCGAATACCAACGCTAACAAAACAGCAATATAGTTTTTTTGAGTCAATATTAGAAGAAAGAAATAAAAAATATTTTGATCAGAATTTTGTTTCAGAAAAAGAAACTTTCATTATTGAGAATATTTATAATATAAATATAGAATTAGTTGAAGCTTATTTCGATGAAGATGAAGATAAAGATAAAGATAAAGATAAAGATAAAGATAAAGATGAAAAATTTAAAGAAGATGAAAAAGATGAAAAACATAACTATATTAAAGTAGTAATTAAAGCTTTAAAACCCCAAAAAGATAAAAACCCATATGAATATCAAGAATTAATAAAACAAAAAATAGAGAATATTTTTATATTTCCTATTTTTGAAAAATATTATAACTCTTTTACTTATAGAAGTAGATTGAATATGTTTTTTCAAGAAAAATATCTTTTAACAGATAAAGGGTTAGATTATGAAAGAAATCTTTTGTATTATGAAAATTTGTTAAAAAGATTGCATGAAGTAAATGAACGTATAGAGGTTGTGAAAAAAAAGTTTCCAAGAGAGAAAGAAAAAGTCGGCGAAGATGTAATAATTAATATGCAAAGTAAAGATTCTACCAGAGGCTTATCTTTACCCGAAAGATTTTTTGAACAAGATATTCAAGAGCAAATATTGGGGGTAGATATTACAATTGGTAAAATAATAGAAGATGAAAAAAACAGAAAAGAAAATATGATAGAGACAGATTATAAATACAATTTGTTTTCAGCGTTAGTAGAAAATAGAGTTTTCAATACTGGCGAGGCAATTCAGTTTGCGAAAAATTTTAATTTTAATGAAATTAAACACATTAAAAATGACTTTCATAAATTAATGGTAGATTATGTAGAAACGATTTCGTATGATCCCCAGAAAATATTTAATCTTATATTTTCTAAAAAATATTCAAATATAAAATACTTTATTTTTAAAGTAGTGCTGTATAATTTATTATTTAATTTATTGATTATAGGGCTTTTCGTAGTATTTAAAAATATCAAGAAAATTAAAATAATAATTAAAGAATTGAAAAATTAAAAAAAGATATAATTTATATATTAATAATTAAATAAAAGAATTAGCATGTTTCGGCTGCGGTTCTAATTTCTATGTTTTATTATCCCGTGCGTTCAACTACTGAACGTCATGGCGAAGCTATATTTTTTATCCATATTATTTTATTTTTTTGTTTTTTATGCAAGAAAGCCAGTTAAAAATTTTACAATTATTAGAATCTAACTCTGAATTATCCCAAAGAGATTTGTCAAAAGCCCTTGGAATAAGTCTTGGCAAGACCAATTATATTCTAAAAGCTTTAATAGAAAAGGGCTATATTAAAGCTAAAAATTTTAAAAATAGTAAAAATAAATGGGGATATATGTATCTTTTAACGAAAGACGGGCTAGAAACAAAATCAAAAGTGGCCAAAGAATTTTTAAAGCGAAAGTCAGAAGAATATGAAGAACTAAAAAAGTATTTTAAAACCCAAGAAAGTTAATATAATTAATATTTTTTAAGGAGAATTAACTATGCAGTTTATAGATCTAAAAACACAATACGCCAAAATTTATGAAGACGTGAACAAGAGAATAGCAAATGTACTAGATCACGGACAGTATATTTTAGGGCCAGAAATTAAAGAAATGGAAGAGAAGCTGGCTGAATATACTGGTAGCAAGCATTGCATTTCTGCTGCCAGCGGAACAGACGCTCTTTTAATTTCTTTGATGGTGTTAAATATAAAAGCTGATGAAGAAGTAATTACTACACCTTTTTCTTTTATTGCCACGGCAGAAGTTATAGCTCTTCTTGGGGCAAAACCCGTTTTTGTAGATATAGATAAACAAACTTACAATATAGATTATACAAAAATTGAAGAAAAAATAAATTCAAAAACAAAAGCTATAATGCCGGTAAGTCTTTACGGGCAATGCGCCGATTTCGATGAAATTAACGAAATAGCCAATAAGTATAATTTGCCTGTTATTGAAGATGCTTGCCAAAGCTTTGGCGCTGTTTATAAAGAAAAAAAATCAAATGCTCTGTCAACTATTGGGTGTACAAGTTTTTTCCCATCGAAACCTCTTGGATGTTATGGTGACGGCGGTGCCATATTTACCAATGATGACGCGCTAGCAGAAAAAATGCGCCATATAAGGGTTCACGGACAGGATAAGCGTTATAATCATCCAATTCTTGGTATTAACGGCCGTTTTGATTCTATTCAGGCTGCCGTGATATTATCAAAACTTGAGTTATTTAAAGAAGAAGTTATATTGAGAGAGAAAATCGGTAAAAGATACAGCGAAAAATTACAAGATTCAGTAATCACACCATTTGTAAAAGAGCATAATACCCATGTATACGCGCAGTATACCATACAAGTTGAAAACAGAAATAAATTCGCGGCAAAACTTAATGAGAAGAACATACCTACCGCTGTACACTATCCTATTCCGCTGCATTTACAGCCTGTTTTTTCTTATCTTAATGAAGGCGCGGGTTCATACCCCGAAGCAGAAGCTCTCTCCCAAAAAGTAATAAGTTTACCAATGCATCCATATTTAAGTGAAGAAGATCAAGATAAAATTATCAATGCGGTTAAAGATGCCGTAATTTAATTTTATTAAAAAACGAAGGATTAGACTGCATTTCGCCTAAAGATTGTATTCAAACAGCCTTTAGAAAAGGTTGGATATCAGAAGAAGAGGCTTATTTAGAATTGTTGCATAGCCGAAATTTAACATCTCATACATATAATCATGAAATCGCGGTATCTGTTTATCATACAATAAAAAAGTATTTATATGTTTTTGACGATTTATATAAAGTACTTAATAATTTAACAAATGAAATTAGAGGTGAAAATGATATACGAAAATAAAACCAGATCTATTATTAAAGCTGTTTCATGGCGCATCTTAGCGACATTACAGACATCTATTATTGTTTTAATTATTACCGATAAAATAGAATTAGCTGTAAGTGCCGGCATTATTGATATTATTGTAAAAATGATGACGTATTATTTTCACGAAAGAATGTGGAATTATATAAAATTTGGAAAAAAGAGTAAACCTTCTTTTGTGATATGGTTTACCGGATTATCTGGTGCCGGTAAAACTACGATTGCTACAGAGGTATATCAAGAATTAAAAAAAAGTGAATTAAAAATTGAATATCTTGATGGTGATGTTATTCGCTCTATTTTCCCTAAAACAGGTTTTACTAAAGAAGAGAGAAACAGGCACTTGGGCAGAGTAGCTTTTTTAGCCAGTATGTTATCAAAAAACGGAGTTTCTACAGTGGCCGCTTTTATATCGCCTTATGAAGAATCAAGAAAATTTGCCAGAAGCCTATCTGAAGTATTTGTTGAAGTATACCTAAGCACACCGGTAGAAGAGTGTGAAAGAAGAGATGTAAAAGGTTTATACAAGCAGGCCAGGGAGGGTAAAATACAGCATTTTACCGGAATTAATGATCCGTACGAACCTCCTCAAAATCCCGAAATTTCTATTGATACAACAAATAAATCTGTTTTCGAAGCTAAGAAAATTATTATAGATTATCTAAAGAAAAAAGATTTAATTTAAAATAATATAAAAGTATTATTCTATTCAACAGCGGTTTTATTTACTGGTGGTCGGGAAGGACATCTTATAAATTAATAAACCTTCAATACTATTAAATATATAAAGGATTTTGTCATTCCGCACTTGATGCGGAATCTATTGAATTTTTATTCCATTAAATTCCCGCTGGAGTTTATGCCGCACTATGATGCAGTACGAGAAAGATGCTTGCAAAAAGAATTTTTTGGGCAAAACGTAAGAGTTTACCTTTTTGGTTTACGTACATATGATACAAAAAAAGCGGCGATATCGATTTATGGTTTGAGGCTCGTTTATTAAGAAATAAAATAGCTCATGCTTATTTACCCTTACAGTTAAAAGAAATATATGAAAATATTAAAAGAATATCTCATGAAATAATTCAAATTAAAAAAATAATCAAGGATAAAATAGAAAATGAAATTTAAAAACAAGAAAATATTAATAACGGGTTCAGACGGATTCATAGGCAGTCATTTAACAGAACTTTTGGTTAAAGAAGGCTTTAAAGTAAAGGCTTTTGTATACTATAATTCTTTTAACAGCTGGGGATGGCTTGATACCTTTTCAAAAGATATATTAAATGAAATTGAAGTTTTCACGGGAGATATCAGAGATCCAAACGGTGTTCGAACAGCCGTTCGTGACGTTGATTTAGTATTGCATCTAGCCGCGTTAATTGGCATTCCGTACAGCTATCATTCGCCTGATAATTACGTTGATGTTAATATTAAGGGAACATTAAATATTTTGCAGGCTTGCCGTGACTTTAATATTGAAAGACTTTTAGTGACATCCACTTCAGAAGTATATGGCACGGCAATAAAAGTTCCCATAGAAGAAACACACCCAAAGCAAGGCCAGTCGCCCTATTCAGCGACCAAGATAGGGGCAGATTTTATGACTGATTCTTTTTATAGAAGTTTTAATTTGCCCGTAACAATCGTAAGACCCTTTAACACATACGGGCCAAGGCAATCGGCCAGAGCGGTTATTCCAACAATAATCACGCAATTATTATCCGGCAAAAAAGAGATTAGGCTGGGCGCGCTGCATCCTACAAGAGATCTTGTTTTTGTAAAAGATACAGCGAGAGGTTTTCTTGAGATACTAAAATCTGAAAAAACAATAGGTGAAGAAATAAATATTGCCACTGAAAATGAAATTTCTATAAAAGATTTAGCTGAAAAAATAATAAATTTTATCGGCAAAAAGGCTAAAATAATTTCAGACGATATTCGAATCAGACCCGAAAAAAGCGAGGTTGAACGATTATTGGGCAGCGTTGAAAAATTAAAAACATTAACAAATTGGCAGCCGAAAACAACTTTAGACGAGGGTTTAAAAATTACTATTGATTGGTTTCAAGATAAAAAAAACTTAAAACAGTATAAGGCTGATATTTATAATGTTTGATAGATTAAACTGTTGCAATGTATATATTTTTGGATCAAGAGTAACCAATAAATTAGCCGATTCAAATATACCATATAAAGTCAATGTAATAGATTGGTCTTTTTTATCAGATGAGTTTAAGCAGGTATTAAGAAATCAAAAAAAAGAACCTATTGTATCTGTAAAATATTGAAAAAAAATGAGTAACGTTTTTAGCGAAATTATATCATTCATAAAAAATATCTACAAAGATAAAGATATTATACCTTTACATGAACCTACTTTTAAAGGTAATGAAGAAAAATATGTTTTAGATACCATAAAATCAACATTTGTTTCTAGCGTAGGCGAATATGTAAATCTATTGGAAAAAAAAATTAGTGCATTTACGGGAATGAAGGGCGCTGTGGCAACCGTTAACGGTACGCAGGCATTGTATCTCGCTTTAAAAATATCAGATGTACAGCCTAATGATGAAGTAATAACACAGCCGTTAACTTTTGTTGCGACGGCAAACGCCATATCATATACCGGCGCTTTTCCCATTTTTTTAGATGTTGATAAAAATACATTGGGTTTATCAGCGACTGAACTATTAAATTTTATTGAGAATGATTGCGAAAAAACAGGCGGGGTTCTGCTAAATAAAAAAACAAAGAGAAAAATTAAAGCGGTTGTTCCCATGCATACATTTGGGCATCCCTGCGAAATAGAAAAAATTGCCGCTATATGTGAAAAGTATGATCTTAGCTTAATTGAAGACGCGGCAGAAAGCTTGGGAAGTTATTATAATAGCAAACATACCGGCAGTTTTGGTAAAATTGGTATCCTTAGTTTTAACGGCAATAAAACTATTACAACAGGCGGCGGTGGAATGCTGGTTACAAATGATCTTAATTTAGCCGCGAAAGCAAAACATCTTTCTACTACGGCCAAAGTCGCGCATCCTTATGAATTTATTCATGACGAAACAGGTTATAATTTTAGAATGCCCAATATAAACGCGGCTCTTGGTGTGGCTCAAATGGAATATATTGATGAAATCTTAGAAAATAAAAGAAAGATAGCCATGCAATATAAAGAATTTTTTAAAAATATAAAAGGCGTTCAATTTGTTGATGAGCCTGAAAACACTAAATCTAATTTTTGGTTAAATACAATTCTTTTTAATGATCCCGATGATAAAATAAATTTTTTAAAAACTTGTATTGAAAATAAAATTATGGCGCGTTCTATTTGGCGCCCCATGCATTTATTAGATATGTATAAAGAAAATTATAAAAATAGTTTAATCAATACTGAATTTTTGTATAACAGTGGCGTAAATTTGCCTAGTACTCCGGTATTTACAAGCTAAATGGAAAAAATATTTTTAATAGGCGGCGGCGGACATTGTAAATCTTGTATTGATGTAATTGAAAAAGAAAATAAGTATGAAATCGCGGGAATCTTTGATATTCATATTAACAATAAAGAAAAGTTGTTTAATTATAATTATTTAGGAAGTGACGAAAAAATAAATGATTTTATGCATATCACAAATAAAGCTCATATTTCTATAGGGGCCATTAAAAATTGCGCCAATAGAGAAAAGATATATAATGAGTTAAAAATAAAAGGTATTGAGTTCCCTGTTATTATTTCTTCGTTGTCTTATATATCAAAATACGCGATCATTGAAGAAGGCTCTATTATCATGCATAATGCATTAATAAACGCAAGCGCGAATATACAAAAAAATAGTATTATAAATTCAAACGCTCTTATAGAACATGATGTTACTATTGGCGAGCATAGCCATATTTCAACATCAGCGGTAATTAATGGCGGATGTGTTATCGGTAGTAAAGTTTTTATAGGCAGTAATTCTGTTATTAATAATCAAATTAAAATTGCGGATAATGTTATAGTAGGTTCAGGCTCTGTTGTTATATCAGATATAAACGACGCGGGAATATATGCAGGCATTCCGGCAAAGAAAATAAAATAATAAGATGAGCGACAAAATTTTTATCATAGCAGAAGCGGGTGTAAATCATAACGGCGATATGTCTATCGCGAAAAAATTAATAGATGAAGCTGTTAAAGTCGGGGCCGATGCGGTTAAATTTCAGACATTTAAAGCCGACAATTTAGTATCTCAAACAGCTCAAAAAGCCCAATACCAAAAAAATACAACCGACGCAAAAGAATCTCAGTATACAATGATTAAAAAACTAGAATTAAATGAAAAAGATCACAAAGAATTAATGACATACTGCGATAAAAAAAAGATACAATTTTTATCGACCCCCTTTGATCATGACAGCATTAATTTACTGAATAAAATGGGTTTAAAAACTTTTAAAATTCCTTCTGGAGAAATTACTAATTTACCCTATTTAAGAAAAATAGGCTCTTTAAAAAAGAATGTTATTTTATCAACCGGTATGGCAAATCTTGGCGAAATTGAAGGCGCTCTTGAAGTTTTAATAAAAGCAGGCACAAAAAAAGAAAACATAACTGTTCTTCACGCGACAACGGAATATCCCTGCCCTATTAGCGATGTAAATTTAAAAGCCATGATTACTATAAAAAACGCTTTTGATATAAAAGTTGGTTATTCTGATCATACGCCGGGTATTGAAGTTCCCATAGCGGCCGCGGCACTAGGTGCCAGTATTATAGAAAAACATTTTACACTGGATAAAAACATGAAAGGCCCGGATCATAAGGCTTCATTAGAACCTGAAGAATTAAAATCAATGGTTAACGCTATTCGTAACATTGAAAAAGCCTTAGGGCATGGCATTAAAAAAGCAAGTGACAGCGAGATAAAAAATATCAGTATCGCGAGAAAAAGCATAGTGGCCTCTAAAGACATTAAAAAGGGTGAACCTTTTACTAAATTAAATATTACGGCGAAGCGTCCCGGCAATGGAATTTCACCCATGAGATGGGATGAGGTTATTGGTAGAGAAGCGATAAATAATTATAAAAAAGATGAACAAATATTCAAATAATATTAAATTTTTGTGGGATGATATCGGTATAAATAATTGGCAAAAGAGGGGCATATGGAGTTAAAGATAAATGAATGGAATGAATCATATAAACAGAGAGATAATTATATATTTTATCCACATGAAGAAATAATAAGATTTATTTCAAAATATATCCGAAAAAGAATAGGTTTGAATGAATTTATTGATATTTGCGAAAATGCTAGCCAGGCAAAAATATTAGATTTTGGATGCGGCATAGGGCGGCATATCAAATTATTAGATGAATTCCAATTGAATGGTTTTGGATTCGATATATCTGCAGAGGCCATTTGTACCGCAAAAAATAATTTCGATTTATTAGGCTTGACACATTTAAAAGAAAAAATTGTAGAAGCAAATATTATAGATTTACCTTATAAAAACGGAGAATTTTCTTTCATGCTGTCTCATGGTGTATTAGATAGCATGCCTTTTGTTGTAGCAAAAAAAGGCATGCATGAACTATATAGAATATTAAAAACTAATGGCTTTATATATTTTGATTTAATATCAAATAAATATCAAGAGGACAAAACAAGCGATTTTGAAGAAATTGTGAGAACTCAGCATGAGAAAGGTACAATACAATCGTTTTTTAATGATGAACGAATAAATTCTTTGCTTCAAAATAAATTTAAAATAATTGAATGCTATCAAATTGAAAAAGTTGACTTGATAAATGCTTCAGGCATAAATTCACGATATCATGTAATAGTTCAAAAGGTTGATTAATAAGAAAAATATTTAATCTTTACTTGTTTTAACAAATTATGAATATCTTAATAGAAGCTACCGGTAGTTTAACTTCTTATTACCTTATAAAATCTATAAAAGATGCCGGTTTTAGGGTCATCGGGTCAGATATTAATGATGATAATCATGCGAAATTTCTTTGTGACGATTTTATTATAATGCCAACAGCAAATGATAAATCATTATGGGAAATTATCCCCAGTCTATTAAGAAAACATAATATTAATATGGTCCTTCCATCATTTGATGAAACATTACTAGATTGGTCAGCGAAAAAAGATATAATGAAAGAAATGGGTATAAATGTCATTGTTTCGCCAATAGAAACTATTAAGATTTTCCAAGATAAATGGAGTGCATATAAATTTTTTACTGAAATACAAATACCAACCCCCAAAACAAGTTTAGATAATATATATTCACTTATTAAACCTCGGCAAGGCCGGGGAGGAAAAGGAATCTTTGAAAATGAAAAAGATAAAGTTATCTCTATGGATGGGTTGATCTCACAAGAAAAAATAATAGGTGATGAATATACAGTAGATGTCCTTTTTTCAAGAAATCATCGCCCTATATATATAGTACCTCGAAAAAGACTGGCTGTAATAGATGGGAAATCTACTAAAGGTATTGTAGTTAAGAATGGAAAAATAGATAATTTGATAAGACATGTTGCGGAAAAAGTAAAATTTATCGGGCCTATTAATTTTCAATTATTTGATACAGGTGAAAATTTAATTGTCATAGAAATAAATCCTAGAATAGCAGGTGGAATGGCCTTGGGTTTTGCCGCTACAGAAAATTGGATAACATTAATTGTTAAGAATATCGTAAATGGAGAAGAAATTAATCCTGTACCAATAAAATATGGATTACAAATGGTAAGATACTATAATGAATGTTTTTTTTAAGAATATCGACTGGCAAAATATTGAATATGTTGGTTTTGATATGGATGGCACTCTATATGATGAAATAGACTTTATCTCACAAGTATATTCAAAAATCTGTTCTTTTCTTAATGAAGGTGCGTTTGATTTTATGCTAAATCGTTGGCTCGAGAAAGGTAGTTCTTATTCAAAAATATTTGAGGAAGCATATGCTAATTTTAATATAAATTTAAGTATATCTAAGAATGATTTTATAAAAGAAAGTCTAAATATATTTCGAAGTTTTGAGCCCACATTAAAATTAACAACAAGAGTAGTGTATTTCCTGGAATTATATAAAAAAGAATATAAATTGTTTTTGGTGACAGATGGAAATCCAGATCTTCAACGAAGAAAATTTGAAACATTAGATTTATTTAGATATTTTGAAAATAAATATGTAGTTTTTACCGGTAAATATGGTATAGATTATGAGAAGCCTAGTACAAAAGCTATTGATTTATTAAAAATAGAACCGGCTAGAACTGTTTTTTTTGGTGACAGAAAAAAAGATGAAATTTTTGCATTATCCTCAGGTATGCAATTTCAAAAAGTATATAACATGATAGTTATTTAATGATTAAGAAGAAAATATTAGCATTTACAGCAATAAGATCAGAATATGATTTGTTAAGTAGTTTATATAAGCTTCTAAATGATTCTTCTGATATAGAGTTAAAACTAGTTGTTTCTGGTGCACACTTGTCAAAAAGTTATGGTTATTCGGTTGAAGATATTTTATCAGATGGATTTAGCATATTACTCAAAATCGAAACTTTACTAGACTCTGACTCAAAAATGGCTAGATTAAAATCAGGCTCAATATTATTGTTGAATAGCATTGATGTTATTGCAAATTATAATCCAGATATTATAATGTATGCTGGCGATAGAGAAGAAACCTTAATTGGAGCAATGATTGGCGGATATTTGGAGATCCCGACAATTCATTTTTTTGGCGGTGATCATGTCAAAGATTCTCATATTGATAATCCTGTTCGGCATGCAACATCAAAGTTATCGACTATTCATATGGTTTCCAATGAAGACCATCGCCTAAGATTAATAAAAATGGGCGAAAAAAAAGAAAGAATATTTAATATTGGAAGCATTGCTTTAGATAAATTTCAAAATTTCCATTCTATTTCAATGAATGAAATAAAAGAATATTTTCAAATAAAACATAATTTTAATAAATTTGCAATTCTTATCTTTCATCCCATTCCAATGGAAAGAAATTTATGCCAAGAAATATTTGAAAATATATTATTATCATTAAAAATGAAAAAGATAAATGCTTTTGTGAGTTATCCAAATATTGACCCTGGGAATAGGCAAATTATATCAGTCATAGAAAAATATAAGGATGATCATAATTTTATTTTTTATAAAAATTTACCTAGAGATGTATTTATTTCTATTTATAAGAATTCCCAATTTATAATTGGTAATTCTTCCTCAGGCATATTAGAATCAGCTTCAATTCCGATTCCAGCAATAAATGTTGGATATAGACAAACAGGTAGAAAGGCCAATAAAAATGTTTTGTTTTCAGGCATAACTAAACAAGAAATATCTAATGCAATAGAAAAGGCATTTTCTAAGGAATTCAAAAAGATATTGAGATTTACAAAAAATATATATGGCGATGGCAAATCATCTTTAAGAGCTTTCACGATAATAAAAAAGAATGATTTTAGAAATTTATTGTATAAAGATGAAGATATTTTAGAGATTATTCATGAATAAAATATTAGTTATAGCTGTGCATCCAGATGATGAAACTCTCGGTGCAGGGGGAACCTTGTTAAAACATAAAGCGCAAGGTGATAGTATACATTGGGTAATTGCCACAGATATTAAAATATCTGATGGTTTTAGTATCGAAGAAGTAGATAAACGGGAAAAAGAAATAGGCAATGTTAAGGACCTTTATCAGTTTGATACATGTCATCGTCTAGGCTTATCAACAATAAAAACAGATGAATATTCAAGTAATCATATTATTGCCATGATTTCTAGAGTTATTTTAGCACTAAAGCCCAATATTATATTTTTACCTTTTAAATCCGATGCACATAGTGATCATAGAATTATTTTTAACGCGGCATATAGCTGTACAAAGTCATTTAGATATCCTTTTATTAAAAAAATATATATGATGGAAACGCTAAGCGAAACGGAATTTGCGCCAAGTACGAAAGAAGATAGTTTTGTGCCAAATGTATTTGTAAATATTTCAGAGTTTCTTGAAAAAAAAATAGAAATAATGAAAGTATATAAAACAGAATTAGGGGTTCACCCGTTCCCTCGAAGCGAAAAAAACATAAAAGCTTTAGCAATTTATAGAGGGGCAACTTGCGGCTGTGAATATGCAGAAAGCTTTATGCTATTAAAAGAAATAATATAGGTAATTGAATAAATATATGTTACTTATATCAATGAAATAAAGTAACTTATATTTCTAAATTAATAAAAAATGAATAGTTTAAAACTTACACAAGTAGTTGTTCCAGCAGATTTTACTATAAAAGAAGCCATTAATAAATTAAACGAAAATACAAGACAGATACTATTAGTTGCCAATAAAGAAAATCGTTTATTAGGCACCATTACAGACGGTGATATTAGAAGGGCTATCTTAAAAGGCTTAACTCTTGATAAAAAAATTGAAGAAATTATGAATAAATCGCCTCTTGTTTTATTTGAAGCAGAAATTGAAAAAGCTGAAAAATTTTTATCTGAGCAAAAAATACGAGCCGTACCTATTGTTAATTCTCAAAAAAAAATAATTGATATATTATTTTGGGAAGAAATCGCTGGCAAAAAAATAAAACTAAATCAATACTCTCAAAAAGAAAATAAGGTTTTTATTTTAGCGGGCGGCAAGGGTAGCAGATTAAAGCCTTTTACGAATATACTGCCAAAACCGTTAATACCTATTGGCGAAGTACCCATCATAGAAATTATTATGAAGCGTTTTCAAAATTTTGGGTTTAATAATTTTATATTATCTTTAAATTATAAAGCAGAAATGCTTAAGGCTTATTTCGCGGATGATAAAGAAAAGTTTAATATAGAATATGTTCAAGAAAAAGAATTTTCTGGAACAGCGGGGTCGCTTTCTTTAGTAAAGAAAAAAATTAAAAACACTATTTTTGTTTCTAACTGCGATATTATTATTGATATTAATTATGATGATTTTTTTAATTACCATAAAAAAAATAAACATCATGCTACCATTGTAGGCGTTATTAAACATGTTAAAATTCCCTATGGGGTTTTAGAAATTAAAAATAATTTAATTGATAAAATGACAGAAAAACCTGAGTATGATTTTATGGTAAACTCCGGAATTTATTGTATTGAGCCCAATATTTTAAATTTAGTGCCTGATGATAAATTTATCGATATGCCGAATCTTTTATTAGAAGCTCAAAAAAAAGGATTAAGGGTCGGTGTATATCCCGTAACAAGCGATATGATAGACGTAGGTCATTGGGATGAATATAATCAGGCGTCCGCCAAAATGAAAAAAATAGTTTATGAAGATAAATAAAAATTTGCATATGTTTTAAATTAAATTAGGTATATTATTTTATTTATATGAAAGTTCTTTTAATAGGCTTAGGTTCAATTGGTAAACGGCATGCTTCTATACTTAAAAATTTTAGTAATACAGAGCTTTGTGTCATAACGAAACAAGACATAAAAGATTATAAAAAATTTAGTTCATTGGAAGAATGCTTAAATTTAAATGATTTTGATTGTTTTATTATTGCCTCAGAGACTTATAAGCATTATGAACAATTAAATTATATAAATAATCATGTTGAAAATAAATTAATTCTAGTAGAAAAACCTTTATATGATAAATACCAAGAATTAAATAATATTAAAAATAAAATTTTTATTGCATATAATTTAAGATTTCATCCCATATTAACTGAAATTAAAAAATTAATAGAAAACACAAAAATTTTATTTTTTCAGGTTTTCGTTGGACAATATCTGCCTTCATGGCGGCCTGAAGCAGACTATCGAAATTCTTACAGTGCGAAAGCAGAAAAAGGCGGTGGTGTTCTTCTTGATCTTAGCCATGAGTTAGATTATATACAATGGCTGGCCGGAGATATAGTAGACTTTAAAGCAATTAACGGTAAGATATCAGATTTAGAAATAAATTCTGATGATATTGTTACTGGCATAGGTAAAACAAATAATGGTACTTTTGTAAATTTTTCAATGGATTATATTAATCGTATACCCGCGAGACAAATTATTATGCAGACAACAGATAGTACAATTTGGGCCGATTTAATTGAAAATTCATTAAAAGTTAAGAAAAATGACGGATTTTTTTATAAAACAAATTATGAAAATTTAAATAAAAATATTTCTTATGAAAAAATGCACTATGAATTATTATATTCTTTGGATAAAAAAAGTCTTTGTACATTTACAGAAGCATCTCAAACCATGAAACTAATTAATGAAATTAAGAAAAATAATCTTTTTTAATTATGGGTCAAAAAAATAAAAATATATTATGCACTATTTGTGCCCGCGGCGGTTCAAAAGGAGTGTTGAATAAAAATATAAAAAAAATTTTAGAAAAACCATTAATTTCATATACAATTAACCAGGCAAATGAATCAGGTATTTTTAACCATATTGTTGTAAGTACAGATTCTGATGAAATTGCGTCAATATCAAAAGATTATGGCGCTGAGATTATTTTTAAAAGACCCTCTTATTTAGCAACAGATGATTCTGGCAAATTAGATGTAATAAAGCATGCGTTAATCAAAAGTGAAGAATATTATAAAAAGGAGTTTGATTATATAATTGATTTAGACGCGACTTCGCCGCTACGATTGGTATCAGATATAAAAAATGCTTATTCAATTTTTTTAGAAAATAATTATGATAATTTATTTAGCGTTATGAAAGCCCGGCGTTCACCGTATTTTAATTTAGTTGAGCTAGATGAAAATAATCATGTATTTTTATCAAAAAAATTAGAAAAGCCTATTGTTAGAAGACAAGATTCGCCAAAATGTTTTGATATGAACGCATCTATTTATATTTGGAAAAGAGAAGTATTGTTAACCAATAGCACATTATTTTTAGAAAAAACGGGCATTTATATTATGCCTGAAGATAGATCATTAGATATTGACAGCGAAACCGATTTTGAAATAGTAGAATATTTATTAAAAAAAAATGAACTTAAAAAATAAAGTTGTAATAGTAACCGGCGGTGCTGGTCTATTGGGCAAAAGTTTTATAGAAGCAATAGCAGATCATGATGGTATTGCAATAATTGCAGATATTAATTCTGAAGCGGGAGTGAAAGTAAAAGATGAACTATTGCGCAAAAATAAAAATTATAAAATTGATAATGTTAATTTAGATATTGTTTCTAAAACATCAATAAATAAGATGATAAATGAAGTTATTAATAAATATAATAAAATAGACGCAATTATAAATAATGCGTATCCGCGAAATAAAAATTATGGCCGGGATTTTTTAGACGTTGAATATGAAGATTTTTGTGAAAATGTTAATCTTCATCTGGGTGGATATTTTTTAGTGTGTCAACAATTAATAAAATTCTTCTTAAAACAAGAATATGGAAACATAATAAATATAAGTTCTATTTATGGTGTAGTAGCGCCCCGCTTTGAATTGTATAATGGGACAAAAATGACAACTCCGGTTGAATACGCGGCAATAAAATCTGCAATTATACATTTAACAAAATATATGGCTAAATATCTTAAAGATAAAAATATAAGAATAAATTCTCTTAGCTTAGGCGGTATTTTTGATAATCAACCGCAAAGCTTTCTTGAAGCATATAAGAAAAATTGTCTAAATAAAGGTATGCTAAATGAAAAAGATATCATAGGTACATTAATTTTTCTTTTATCAGATAAAAGTCAATATGTAAACGGTCAGAATATTGTTGTTGATGATGGGTTTACATTATAAAAAATAAGAAATAATAATTTTTATAAAAAAAGTAGAAAATGGAGAGAATATTATGAATTTAATTTACAGCAAAGAAATTTCAGAAAAAATAAATAATAGTATATTAATATGTGGTAGTGCAAGAAGCGGTACAACTATATTAGGTAAGTTATTGCATTCATTAAAAGATGTTGAATATTTTTTTGAGCCTAACTTTTTTCTTCCACTCTTTTCTAAATATAACGAATTGTCAAAACAAAGTTTTAGAGAACTATATGAATTGTTATTTTATGATCAGCTTTTTATTGATTCATTAGCAGGTAGAAATATAAATACAAACCCGTTTGATGATAGTAGCATATATGATGTTAAAAGCAAAGAAGATATCAAAAAGAGACATGTAAAATCATATAGAAGAACAGAATTAATAGAAATCTCTAAAAATAAAATTATTGCATACAAACATCCTGGCGCAATATTTTTTATAGAGCAAATTTTAAAGTTGTTTCCTAATAAAAGGGTAATAGTTATCAATCGGAATGCTAATGATATAATAAACTCTCTATTAAATAAAAAATGGTTTTCAAATGATAGTATGAATGTTAATGATTTTAGTAAAATTTTACCATATCCTATTAAAGTTATCAATAATCTAGTAATCCCTTTTTGGGTGCCAAAAAAAGATTTTGATTATTGGATAAATGCTTCAGAGCTAGAACGGTGTGCTTTTTATGTTTTTACTATATTAAAATCTATTATTAATATTAAAAAGAACTGTTTATTAATAAATTATGAAGAGTTTATTAAAAATCCTAAATTAATTTTAGATCAAATATTAAATTCTTTAAATTTATCTGTAGGTGAAAAAACGGTTAGTCTGTTAAAGGAAATAAAATACCAGAAAAAAGATAGAAAAGATTATCTATCAATGCTTAAATCTGATTTAAAAAATAGTATACTAGAACTAGAAATCGAAATAAGTGATTTTGAAAAATAAAAAAATACAATATAAATTATCGTTTGTTCATGTTAAGCAGCTTTGTTATTAATATAATTAAAGATAGAAAATATTTTTTATACTAAACATCTTCTCAGTAAAATAGTAGAAAGAGAATCTATCAATAAGTATAATTATTTTTCGAAATACAAAATATTTTATTTTACAATTGTTGCATGAAAGAAAAACTGAATTATATATTAATATTCTTATTCCTAATAAATGGAATAGTGTATTTTTTTTATCCTGAACAAATAAGACAGGAGCATAGTAATTTAAGATATATTAAATATGTTATTTTATTTGTTTTTTTATTAATAAATTTAAGTTCGTTTAAAATATTAAATATATTATTTTATTTATTTTTTATAATAATTTTATTCATTTTCTCTTATTTAGGAAACTCTTCTCATTCCTTTATTAAGTGGCTGTTATATGTACTTCCATTAAGTACAATAGTTTTTTGCTCTGATATTTATAGGTTGAAAAAAATTAATAAACTCATTATTATAGTGTATCTCTTTTCTTCATTTGTTGCTTATTACGAAGCATTTTTTTTGAATGGAATGTTTTCCAGATATCAGGCTTCTGGTGAGTTAAGAATCACCTCGATATTTGTAAATCCCACAACTCTGGGATTAATTATGGTCTTATTAACATATTATATATTAATGAATTTTATTATTACTATCAGTATAAAAAAAAAAAGAAGAGTTTGGTTTATTTTGATGTCAATAAATAGTTGGTTAATTATTATTTTTAGCGGTAGTAAAACAGCTATAGTAATGATGCTTATAATCTATGTCTTCTTTTTTATTTATAGGTTAAAAAAAAAATCATTAATGTTTATTGTTAATATAATTTTTTCTATATTTTTCTTATCTTTAATATACGTTGGTTTTTTTGATTTTGAAAGTATTCTTAATCCAGAGCATTTTGGCCTTGATATGAAAATCAGGGAATTTAAAATGACTTCATTGGAAAGCCGGCTAATCTATATTAAAGATTTTTTTATTGGTGTTGATAAAAATATTTTGTTTCCTTGGTATAATTCATATAGTTATGTAGATAATGCTTATTTAGATATTTGGGGGACTTTCGGGTTATTAAGCCTTCTCTTTTTTTTATTTCATAATATTGTCTGGTTAATTAAGGCATATAAAAAAAAAAGATATTTTTTATTTAATATGCTTTTATATTTACTTATCATGGGAACAGTAACTAATATTTTTTACCTTTCACAAATTGCATATATCTACTGGTATATCGTTGCTCTTATAAATTCGAATAAAAAAAAAGTTAAAATGAAATATGATCAGTAGAAAAATATTTTTTTTTTCTAAATCGATAATGCTTTATGGAATAGCAGCTGGATTAAACAAAGGTATTTCGATTTTATATATTCCATTTTTGACTAAATTCTTAACACTTTCTCAGGTTGGTATTTTTAGTATAATTCAAACAATTGCTCAAATATTATCAGCAGTACTTTCTATGAATGGCGCATCAGCAATTATCCGAGAAGGAGCAAACGACGACATAAAAGCCATTGAATTATTGAACAGATTCTTATTGAATACTTTAATATTATGTTCCGTCTTTATACCCATAGTTTATTTCTTTGATGGGACAGAGCCTAAAGAATATTTTATCGCTTCGATTTTAACACTTTCTGAAGCTGCCCATTTATTATTATTATCATGGTTACGTGTCAAAGACAAAGTAAATCACTATCTAATTTTTGTTAGTTTAAAAAGTCTGGGAATATTAGTTTTCTTTTTAATTGTATTATATAATCATATGCCATTTATTTATATTTTTGTAGTTCAAATACTTTGGAATCTTACTTTAAGTTTTTTCTATATATTCATAATTCATAGTAAAGCAAAATATAGAGGTATATTCAAGTGGGATACAGCATTTAATAGTATCTTAGCTTATTCTTTTTTTTTAATACCACATAATATTGCCCAATGGATTATGAGTGGTTCCGATAAAATTTTAATAAAATATATTATTGATAATAAAAGCGTAGGGATGTACACAATTTCTTATACGCTTTGTTTGTTACTAATGTTGCTAAATAGTGGTCTTGCGATTGGCCTGCCTGTGTTTATAATTAAAAATTATAAGTCTTGGATATCTAAAAAAAATAGACTTATTTTCTTGATATTTTATTCCATAGCTTCAATAATTATATATATTTTAATTTATTTTATCTTGTATATCGATAAGAATTATTTCGTATTTATTAAATTCTATGATAAAATAATTTATGATTTAATAATTTGGATTTTTTCAGGCATTTACTTCTTAGGCTCTTATTATATTTATGCCAATATAATATTTTATCACAGAAAAACCAAAGTAATAAGCGCAATAACATTATTTTCTGCCATATTTAATATTGTTTTATCGTTTTATTTGATTTATGAATATGGTATAAAGGGTGCCGCAATAGGTACTTTTTTTACATATTTAATATATTATTTATTAACATTTTTTTTCGCAACAAGATTGGAAAATGAAATAAAAATAGAAAATGTTTATCAAGAATTATTAGTGCATTGTATTACAATATTAATATTTTTTAATGGATACCATATTTTAGGTAAATATATATGAGATTAGAATATCGGGCATTGCTAAATGCTATTGAAAATGAGTATGAAATTGATAAATATACCATTTTAAGAATAAACCCAAGTTATAATTCAAAATATTTTTTTCCTCGACCGGCAAAACTGATTAAGTATTATAAAAAAAATAAATTATTGCTTTCTTATTTATTAAGAATTGTTTTATTACTTTGGCCTATTTTCCTTTTTCCTTTATTATTAATTATTAACGCTATACAATATATTTTTTTAAGGATTGTTTCAACATTTAAAACGAAAAAACAAAAAATGCCTTTAAATAAACTTTTAATTGGTGAAAAAATAATATTAGCGCTTTCACCAAAAGCTGTAGATATGGTTCAAAGAATAGAAAAGGAAAATCGTCCTATATATATTTTAAATTATAAAAATAGTGAATTAGATAATAAACTACTTAAAAATTTTTCGGTTCTTTCTTTTTTTGATAATATTTCTTTTCAAATAATTTTTAAGTCTTTAATTTCAAGTTTATACTTTAAATATTTTGTTGTTTTATTTAGAAAAAATCATTTAATTTTACAAACTTATGTTAGTTTTTCCTGGTTTTTAATATGGTTTAGTTTATCAAAACTAAACAATTATAATTTTGAATTTTGGTTTGTTAATCATTATGATAGATGGGCAATACTGATTGATAAATTAGAAAAAAAATCCAGAAATGTTTTTTTGCAGCACGGTAAATTGCCAGTTGATTTCATAATACCAAATAAAATAAAGAATATTAAAACAGCCTATGTCTTTGATAAAAGATCCGGAGACATCTTAAGAACCAATATAATTGTTGAAAAATGTGTATACTCTCAAAAATTTATATCAACTAAAATAAATCTATCAAAAATAAAAGTAGAAAAAAATTTAATGAACATATTAATAATCGGAGGACCTTTTACAAATGAAAAAGAAATTTTATTAATTAGAAATATATTTAAGAATTTTCAAAATAAAGTAAAAATATTTCTAAAGCCACATCCTGTATTTAGTAATAAAGGTTATAAAGAAATTTATAAAAATAAAAAAAACTTTCATTTTATAGAGGATAAAAAATTTTATCCAAAAGTAAATTTTGCAATTACAGAAAAATCTACTCTAGGTATAGAATATGAGATGTCAGGTATACCTGTTATATGGATGGACGGTAAAACTATTGATGAATTAATAAAGTTGATATCATCAACATATATGAAAAAGAGTATTCAAAATAATAATTATTAATAATTTGTATCTTTATTGACAGGTATAGAAAATACTAATATATGTTCAATAAAAAAAAATTATTATTATAAGAGGTATAAATGTTTAAAAATAAAAAAATATTAATAACAGGCGGTACGGGCTCTTTTGGCAAAGCCTTTCTAAAAAAAATTCTTCAAATGGAATTTGATGAAGTAAGAATATTCAGCCGTGATGAAAAAAAACAAGATGATATGCGAAATGAAATAAATAGTCTAAAAATAAAATTTTACATAGGCGATGTAAGAGATTATTATAGTATTGATTATGCATTAAAGGGAGTAGATTATGTGTTTCATGCTGCCGCGTTAAAACAGGTACCGTCATGTGAGTTTTATCCTATGGAAGCGGTAAAAACAAATATAAATGGCACAGAAAATGTATTAAACTCGGCTATCGATAATAAAGTAAAAAAAGTAATTTTTTTAAGTACCGATAAAGCCGTATATCCCGTTAACGCTATGGGTATTTCAAAAGCAATGGCAGAAAAACAGGTTGTAGCAAAATCAAGAAGCTTAAAATATAAAAATGATACAATATTATGTACCACCCGGTATGGTAATGTTTTGGCCTCTAGGGGTTCAGTAATACCTTTATTTATTAGACAAATAAAAGAAAACAAGCCGCTTACCATTACAGATCCTGATATGACAAGATTTTTAATGACATTAGACGAAGCTATTGATCTTGTCATATATACCTTTAAAAACGGCAGACAGGGAGAAACTTTTGTTCAAAAATCCGCTGCGGCAAGCGTGGGTAATGTCGCCGAGGCGCTATTAAAAATGTTTAATGCGAAAAATAAAATAAAGATTATAGGTACAAGACACAGCGAAAAAAAACATGAAGTTTTATTAAATAGAGAAGAATTAGCCAAAGCAATAGAATCAGATAATTATTATAGAGTTCTTCCCGATGATAGAGATTTAAATTATAATTTATATTTTAACAAAGGAGAAGAAAAAATAAGTTTAGAACACGATTATTCATCAGAAAATACGAAGCTTTTATCTTTGCAAGAAATAATAGATGTTCTGAAGAGTCTAGACATAGTAAAAAAAGAACTAGCAGACTATAAATCAAATAAATGAATATACTTATAACCGGCTCAGAGGGTTTTTTTGGTAAAAATTTATGTATATCATTAGAAAGAGAAAAAAATATAAATATTTTAAAATATGATAAAGAAAAAAATATTAATGATTTACAAGCATTTATAAAAAAAGCCGATTTTATTTTTCATCTTGCGGGAGAAAATAGACCCAAAGATGCCAAAGACTTTTACAAAACAAATTATAATTTAACTGAAAAAATAATAGAAAATCTTATTCACAATGAAAAAAAACCTTTTGTTTTTGCATCATCAACACAGGCAGAGCTTGATAATGATTACGGTAAAAGCAAAAAAATGGCAGAAGACGCGTTAATTGCGTATTCAAAGAAAAACAAATCAAAAGTATTTATATATCGATTAACAAATTTATTTGGTAAATGGTGTAAGCCAAATTATAATTCTGTTGTGGCTACGTTCTGTTATAATATTGCCAATGATCTTCCCATACAAATAAACAATAAAAATCAAGAAATTGAGTTATTATATATTGATGATGTTATTAATTCATTTAAAAATATTTTAACAGATAAAAAAGAATTAAAAGATATCTCAAAAATATTTTATAATATAAACAAAACAAAAAAAATAACTTTAAAAGAACTGGCAGATTATATATATGGGTTTAAAACTATTAGAGAAAATCATAAAATTCCAAATTTTTCTGAAGAATTTACAAGAAATTTATATTCGGTATTTGTATCATATTATAACATAAAAAATTTATCTTATAATGCTTTAATGAAAACAGATGAAAGAGGTTGGCTTTTTGAGCTTATTAAATCTGACTATTTTGGGCAGATATTTATATCAAAAACTCGTCCAGGAATAACCAGAGGCAATCACTATCATGATACAAAAATTGAAAAATTTTGCGTTATACAGGGTGATGGATTAATTCGTTTTAGATCTTTGCATAACAATAGCATAACTGAATACAAAGTAGATGATAAAAAAATACAAATTATAGATATACCCCCGGGTTATACACATTCAATAGAAAATATTGGTAGTAATGAAATGATAACCATATTTTGGGCGTTTGAAGAATTTGATATAAAAAAATCAGATACGCATTACGAAAAAGTAATACAATGAAAAAACTAAAATTGTGTACTATTGTAGGAACAAGGCCTGAAATTATAAGGCTTTCAGAAGTAATAAAAGCTTGTGATATCTATTTTGAAAATATACTTGTTCACACCGGACAAAATTGGGATTATACGTTAAATGAAATATTTTTTAAAGAGTTGAATTTACGTAATCCAGATCATTATTTAAACTCAGTAGGAAAAAACCTAGGCGAAACAATAGGCAATATTATATCTAAATCTTTTGATTTATTGTTAGAACTAAAGCCAGAGGCTCTTTTAGTTTTAGGTGACACAAACAGCGCTTTAAGCGCTATATCAGCTAAAAGATTAAAAATCCCTATTTTTCATATGGAAGCAGGCAATAGATGTTTTGATCAAAATGTACCAGAAGAGATAAATAGAAAACTGGTTGATCATATAAGCGATATAAACTTAACTTATACAGAGCACAGCAGAAGATATTTATTATCAGAAGGTTTTAGAAAAGAACATATTTTTGTAACCGGCTCGCCAATGACTGAAGTTTTAAACAAGAATATGATTTCTATACAAAAAAGTAAAGTTTTACAAAAATTAAAATTAAAAAAAGAAGAATATATATTAGTAAGTCTTCACAGAGAAGAAAATTTAGATATTGAAAAAAATATAAATGATCTTGTAATATCTTTAAATAAAGTAGCTGAAGAATATAAAATACCGGTTATCTACTCTACTCACCCGCGGTCTATGAAAAAAATTAAAGACATGAAAATAAAATTTAATTCAATAATAAAAAATCTAGAGCCGTTTGGATTTTTCGATTATAATAAACTTCAAATGAATGCTTTTTGCGTTTTATCAGACAGTGGAACCTTAAGCGAAGAATCAGCTTTGTTAAAATTTCCCGCCGTTTTAATAAGAACAAGTACCGAAAGGCCCGAAGCTGTTGAAAAAGGCACAATAATTATAGGCGGTATAAAAAAAGATGAAATGTTACAAGCTATAAATCATACTAGAAATTTAATTAAAGGTAATCATGAATTTATAATTCCGCAGGATTATATGGATGCCAATGTATCTATTAAAACCGTAAATATTATTCAAAGTTACACAAAAATTATTAATAAAGTTATTTGGAACAAACAATAATTTTACGTGAGCATTAATTGAACATACTAATTGTTACTAATCATTTTTGGCCCGAAAATTTTAGAATTAATGATTTGGCCGCATCGTTAAAAAAAAGAGGTCATAATATCACAGTTTTAACCAATATACCAAATTATCCTCAGGGAAAATTTTATAAAGGATATGGATTTTTTACAAAAAGCACAGAATATTATGAAAATATTAAAATTTATCGTTTTCCTTTAATACCACGGGGTAAAGGCAAAAATATCAATTTAATATTGAATTATATATCTTTTGCGTTTTTCGCGACACTTTTAGCTCCATTTAGAATTAAAGAAAAAATTGATATTATATTTGTTTATGAAACTTCTCCTGTTACTATTGGAATACCGGCAATTATAATGAAAAAAATAAAAAAAGCGCCTATTTATTTTTGGGTACAAGATTTATGGCCAGAAAGTGTTTTCGCGGCCTCTACAGTTAAAAGCGGTTTTGTTTATCAAATTTTAAATAAGATTACACAAAGCATTTACAGTTATTGCGATAAAATTTTGGTTCAATCTAAAGCGTTTATTCCCTCTATTCAAGAAAAAAATGTTTCATATGAAAAGATATTTTATTTGCCTAATTGGGCAGAAGATTTATTTGAATTAGAGACGAAAAATAAAACTTCTATATTTAAAGAAAAAAACTTAATACCTAAAGGCTTTATAGTAATGTTTGCGGGTAATATAGGAGAATCTCAAAATTTTCCTGAAATTATAAACGCCGCTGAAATTTTAAAAAAAAATAAAGATATTCACTGGGTAATCTTAGGTGATGGTCGAAAAAGAAGCTGGGTAGAAGAAGAAATTAAAAAAAGAAATCTTGAAGATAATTTTCATCTGTTGGGCAGATATCCTCTTGAATTAATGCCTAAGTTTTTTAAAAAGGCCGATGCTTTGCTTGTAGCTTTAAAAAAAGAATATATATTTTCATTAACCATTCCCGGTAAAATTCAATCTTATTTAAAAAGCGGTATTCCCATCGTGACAATGCTTGACGGCGAAGGTTCAAGAATTATAAAAGAAGCTAACGCGGGCCTAACGGCAAAAGCATCTGACAGCAAAAAATTATCTAATAATATAATAAAATTATATAATATGAATTCGAAAGAGCGAAAAGAAATGGGAAAAAATGGTAAAATATATTATAATAATAATTTTGAAAAAGAAAATTTATTAAATAAACTTAATAATTTATTTTTATCAAAATCATTAACTGGTATTGAAAGTATATGAATACTTATATTTTTTTATTTTTAGCTTTTATTTTATCATTAATTGTTTCTATTATATTAATTCCTATATGTAAAAAAACAGCTTTTAAATTTAATGTTCTTGATATACCCGATAAAAGAAAGATTCACAAAGAGCCAGTGCCTTATTTTGGGGGTATTGCAATATTTTTTTCATTTCTTTTGTCCATGGGATTTATATTTTTCTTTTCATCAAATCTTTTAAATGAGCAATTTACGACTATCGTCATAGGTGTTTCATTGATATTTATTGTAGGTCTCTTGGATGATATAAAAAGTATTCGTGCTAGACACAAATTTATTGGCCAGTTGATTGTATCAATATATGTGGTTTATAATGGTATTTTTATAAAAGAAATTACAAATCCAATCGGAGGTGGTTCCATAGATTTAGGAATTTTGGGTCCCATAATTTCTGTTTTTTGGATAGTTTCATTAACAAATGCAATGAATTTAATAGACGGTTTAGACGGCCTAGCCGCGGGAGTAAGTTCCATTGCAATTATTTTTATGACAGGATTTTCTATTTACTCTGGCAATTTTGTTTTTGCTGTTCTAATGGTGTCTTTTTTAGGAGGTTTATTGGGATTTCTTGTTTTTAACTTTCCGCCCGCGAAAATATTTATGGGTGACGCTGGCAGCTTAACAATAGGTTTTTTTCTATCTATTATGTGCTTAATGACTGATGGTAAAAGTCCGTATGCCATTACCATACTCATACCTTTTATGCTGTTAATTATACCAATAATTGATACCTTGCTCGCAATTATTAGAAGAACAAAAAATAAAAAGAATATTTTCTCTGCTGATAAAGAGCACATTCATCATAGAATATTAGAACTTAGTAAATCATATAGAAAAACATTATATATAATTTATATTATAAATTTCTTTTTTGGGCTTATAGCGACAGCGGCTTATTTTTTGCCTAATGAATACAGAATTATATTATTTTTTATATTAGCTGAAAACATTTTATTTGGAATGTATATACTTCACTTGTTTGAGACAAGAAAAAAATATTAAAATAATTATTGCCACTATATTTTAATATTAAATATTATCTAATTCATTTAGAAAAAGCACTATACAAACCTCTTGAATATAATAAATAAAGAATTATAATCAAATGACAAAACAAAAAAATTGTAAAATATGCAATAGTTCATCTCTTAGAGTTTTTGAGCATACAGCGACATGTAATAATTGTAGAGTTATTTTATATTATCCCTATCCCGATGCTAAGAGCCATTACAGTATTGCAAAAAATTGGACTCAAGAACGTGTCTTGAACTGGTACTCAAAATCATCCTTTTATAATCATCGAAATTTTACTAATATGTTGCTTTTTGTAATGGATGAATCTTTTAAGAGAAAAAAATTAACTATTTTAGATTATGGTGGTGGTGGTGGTCAATTTGCTTTAGTATGTAAATCTCATTTTCCGGAAGTCTCAGTTTATATTACAGATATTAGTGATTATTCTTTACTTAAAGAATGGCGTCTTCTAAATATTCAAATCCCATTTAGAAAATTTGCAAAAGATAAAACCAAGTTTGATTTTATCTTTTTGAATGATGTTTTTGAACATGTAGATTCTCCGGGTACTGTTTTGAAACAATTAGCAGGCAAATTAAAAGAGAATGGAAAGATATTTATAGATACACCAAAACAATTTTGGCTATATACCTTTACAAGGTTTCTGTCTAAAACTATATATAAAAAACTTCTAGTTGGAACTGTTACTATTTTCCATCTTCAAATTTGGTCAAGAAAATCATTTGAATTAATTGTTAAGAATAGTGGCTTAAAAGTTAGTAAATATAGAGAAGTAAGTGAATATACTATGCCTGCAGATCATTATTTAAAAAATATGAGTATTACTAATCCATTTTTAAGATTTATGGCTCTAATCTTTTATAAGAATTCGAAGTGGTTTGCAAAAAATAAAATTATTTCTGTTTTATCTCGTTAAATATTAGATAATTTCAAATATAAAATAGTAATTTTTTTCTATAAGAAATGCAATATGTCTATATATTTTACTCTACTTCGTATTTTTTTATAAGTTAAAGAATTTATCAAAGAAAATAAAATTGAGTAACAATATTAAAAAATCAAATACTTTTCAATTAAATCAAACAAAAACTCTTTCTACTGTATTAGTTTTATTCGGTTTAACAGCTCATTTCTCAATTTCATTATCACAGATATTTTTTGGGGTATTATTGTTTATTTGGCTTATTGATATATTTTCTAAACTTTTTTTGAATAAGTCTATATCAATGGAAAAAAAAGTTGCAGAATATTTTAAAGATTATCATGTTATTAAAGATATTTCTTTAGTTGTTTTGGTATATGTAATTCAAAAAATAGTTTACGTTATTTTTTCAGAAAATCCTTCAAAAGAATTTAATGCTTCAGGTGATATGTGGCTGATATTTTTCTTTTTTTTTATTTTTTATAAATTATATGATAAAAAACATGTTAATTATTTAATTATTGGCTTATTAATAGGCGGGGCATTAACTGGATTATATAATATTAAACTTTTAGATCCCAAAATTTTCTATGTGATATATAGAAGAGCGGGTGGTTTTAACAGTATGCATCCCTTAACATATGCTGGCATAACAGCTTTGACAATTATTTTGTCATTATATATGGTTATTAGTTCCATTATAAAGAAGAAATTATATATAAAAGCATTATTTATTTTTCTTTTAATCTTTACAGTTTTTGGTTTTTTTCTATCTAAAAGTGCAGGAGTCTATATTTCATTTTTTTTTATCATTTTATTTAATTTAACAATTTTATTAAAAAAAAAGATGATATTAATTTTATCTTTAATTATTCTATTGCCAGTGATGTTATTTAGCTATAGTAAAAGAGTCAGGTATGTTTTTGAAAGAACAACATTTGATTATTCAGGTAAAACTCAAAGTTCATTAGATCAACGATTAATTTTTTGGCGGACAGGTATTAAAATGTGGCTAGAACGACCCTTGCTAGGCACTAGCGAGACAAACTATATGAAAATATATCAGCTGAACAAATATCCTGAAGCGAAGGGCGTAGCTTCGACCGGCTCACACATGCACAACGATTTGCTTGATACCTTGGTACGATTTGGCAGCATAGGTTTTACTTTGCAATTAATGTTTTATTTATTCCCCGTCATAACTTTCTTTAGGCGAATGGATTATTTTTTAGAATCGGAAGAAAAATGGATGATATTATCTTCACTTTCTGCCATTGTCATGATGTTTTTAATGGGGTTAACACAGTGTCATTTTCGTGATGATGAGGTTCAAATTTTGTTTTGGGCGGCAATGGGTATTTTTTACCGCTCTATACATAATGTTGAGAACGACAATGAGAAAAGAAATATTTCTAAAACAAATAATAGAAAAATAAAAGATAATAAAAAATTAAAAGCAAATTATACATTATAAATATCTTTTGATCAATGGCATAATTGAATGTGGAGTTGATTTGATGACTTCTTTAATTCGTTATATGGTAAAAACTAAAAATGAAGTTAGTAAAAAATAAATATTTTTTAAGATGAAAAAGAATTGTTAGTAGTTTTGGTAAAAATGCTTTCTAAGCTCAATTAAAAAACCTCTTTACAACATGATAAAGTGCGAAATTATGTTATATAATAAAGAATCAGTATGTTTCGGCTGCGATTCTTTTTCTTTTTTTATCTGCATGCGTTCAATATGTGAACGCCATGGCGAAGCTTTCTATTGATTTGGCTAAAAATCATATTATTATCGAAACTTATATTAAAACAAAATAACCAGTAGCATTATCTATTATTGATATATATTCTTTAAAACTTAAAACTAACTATGAACAAAAAGGCTTTAATAACAGGAGTAACGGGACAAGACGGAGCGTACTTGTCAGAATTTTTGTTGAAGAAAGGATATACCGTTCATGGTATTAAAAGAAGAAGTTCGCTTTTTAATACCGATAGAATTGATCATTTGTATCAAGACCCTTATGACAAAAATATAACCTATCGTCTTCATTATGGCGATATGACCGATTCTACAAACCTTATTCGAATTATTCAAGAAGTGCAACCTGATGAAATTTATAATTTAGCGGCCCAGTCACATGTTCAGGTATCTTTTGAAACTCCTGAATATACTGCCAACGCAGACGCGCTGGGGGCGTTAAGAATTTTAGAAGCTGTAAAAATTTTGGGATTGACCCAAAAAACCAAGGTGTATCAGGCTTCAACCAGTGAACTTTTTGGCAAGGCCCAGCAAGTTCCACAGACAGAAAAAACTCCTTTTTATCCCCGAAGTCCCTATGCCGCGGCGAAACTTTATGCCTATTGGATAACAATTAATTATAGAGAGGCTTACAATATGTTTGCCTGTAACGGAATTTTATTTAATCATGAAAGCCCTGTTAGGGGAGAAACTTTCGTTACCCGAAAAATTACGCGCGCCGCTTCAAAAATTGCTTTAGGTTTGCAGGATAAAATTTATCTGGGCAATCTTGAAGCGAAAAGAGACTGGGGACACGCGAAAGATTATGTAGAAATGATGTGGCTTATTTTACAGCACGATACGCCTGAAGACTGGGTAATAGCTACAGGCAAAACTACTGCAGTGCGCGATTTTGTAAAACTGGCTTTTTTAGAAGCAGGTATAGAACTTGAATTTAAAGGCTCAGGCAAAGATGAAAAGGGTTTCGTTAAATCATTAAATAGCCCAAAACTTGATCACATTTCAAGTAGCTGGCGTGATTATCTTAAAGAAGGTCAAGAAATTGTATCCATTGATCCAAAGTATTTTAGACCAACAGAAGTTGATTTGCTTCTTGGCGATGCTTCAAAAGCTCATGAGAAACTAGGTTGGAAGCCAAAGTACGAGTTAAAAGATTTAGTTAAAGATATGATGACAAACGATTTAAAGCTAATGAAAAAAGATCAGTACTTAAAAAATGGCGGCTATACCATATTAAATTATTTTGAATAAAAACAGTAAAATATATGTAGCCGGTCATAATGGATTAGTCGGCAGCGCAATTTGCAAAAATCTAAATAAAAAAGGTTTTTCAAATTTAATTTATAAACCTAGCTCACAACTTGATTTAAAAAATCAAGCGGATGTAAAATTTTTTTTTGAAAAAGAAAAACCTGAATATGTTTTTTTAGCAGCCGCGAAAGTTGGCGGCATAGCGGCCAATAATACTTACAGAGCTGAATTTATTTATGATAATATGTCAATTCAAAATAATGTTATCCATTATTCTTATTATTATGGCGTTAAAAAACTTCTCTTTATTGGCAGCAGTTGCGTATATCCTAAAATGGCCCCCCAGCCATTAAAAGAAAACTCGCTTTTAACTTCAGAGCTTGAGTATACAAACGAACCGTATGCGATTGCTAAAATTGCCGGTTTAAAAATGTGTGAAAGTTATAACATCCAATACGGAACAAATTTTATTGCCACGATGCCTACTAACTTATACGGCTCTAATGATAATTTTGATCTTGAGAAATCGCATGTACTGCCGGCGTTAATCCGTAAAATACACTTGGCAAAACTTCTTGGTGAAAATAAAAAAAAAGCAGTAATTAATAATTTGGGGCTTAAATCTGAAAAAGATGTGGATGTAATTTTATCACAATTTGGCATTACGTCAAAAGAAGTAACCGTATGGGGCAGTGGTAAGCCATTAAGAGAATTTTTATATGTTGACGATATGGCAGATGCTTGTGTTTTTCTTTTAGAAAATATTCATTTTTCAGATATATCGAAAGATAAAAAAGAAATAAGAAATACACATATAAATATAGGCACGGGAATAGAAATATCTATACGAGATCTGGCTCATTTAATAAAACAAATTATTGGTTTTAAAGGAAATATTATTTTCGACAATACAAAACCCGATGGTACTCCCCGAAAATTAACGGATGTTACAAAGCTTCATTCTCTTGGCTGGCGACATAAAGTTAATTTAGAAGAAGGTATCAGTAAAGTATATGAATGGTATCGTTTATTATAAAGCCCAAATAAAATAAAATTACATTCTTATTAATGAAAAAAAAATATTTAATAACTGGCGGGGCAGGATTCATAGGCTCTCATATTGCCGAGGAACTGTTAATAAATAATCACGAAGTAATTGTGTATGATAATTTTAGCACAGGCAAAAGAGAAAACTTAGAATTTGAAGATGTTTCTAATTTAAAAATTATTGAGGCTGATATTCGTGATTATGAAAAAATTGAAAAAGCGTGCGATTCTGTTGACGGAATTTTTCATCAAGCTGCTCTTGTTTCTGTACCTCTTTCGTTTGAAAAACCCGCAGAAAGTTTTCAAATTAACGCTGCTGGCACCTTAAATGTTCTTGAAGCAGCAAGAAAAAAAAAAGTAAAAAGAATTTTAATGGCAAGTTCTGCCGCGGTTTATGGGAACAACCAGAATTTACCAATAAAAGAAACAGAACCAATTATACCTTTGTCTCCTTACGGGTTAGAAAAATCTATTGATGAATCTCTATGTAAATTTTATCATGAAGTATATGGTTTAGAAGCTATAGTTTTAAGATATTTTAATGTGTTTGGATGTAAACAAAATCCGTTTTCATCATACTCTGGGGTTATTTCTATTTTCTTAAATAATCTTAAAAATAATAAAGAATGTGTAATATTTGGTGACGGCGCTCAGAGTAGAGATTTTATTTATGTTAAAGACGTGGCAAAGGCCAATATATTGGCCATGAATGAAAAGAAAATAAATTATGGAACATACAATGTGGGTACAGGTATTGCTGTTTCTATAAACGAACTTTTTAATACAATAAAGTCGATATTTAAAAATGAAATTCATCCTCGGTTTGAAGAACCTATGTTTGGCGATGTAAAACATTCTTTGGCAGATGTTACAAAAATTAAAAATGATCTGCGTTTTGCATTTGATTATAGCCTGCTTGAAGGCTTAAAAAAAATTCTATCTTAATGCCAAAAATATTTATTTCTAATTTTCCTTTCGCGAGAGAAAGCTCTAAACCGTTAGATATTTTAAATAAAACCGGTTGGGATATTAAGATAAATACTTTAAATAGAAAATTAAAATCCAAAGAGCTGATAGACTACGCGCTAGATTGTGAAGGATTAATTGCAGGTACAGAAAATTTAGAATATTTAATTGAAAAGTCTGTAAAACTAAGAATTATTTCAAGAATAGGAATTGGCCTTGATTCAGTACCATTAAAACTTTGCAAAGACAAAGGGATAATGGTAACATATACTCCCGATGCCGTAACCGATGCTGTGGTAGAATTTACCATAGGCTTGATGATTTCTTTAACACGGCATATAGTAAAAGCCGACAGTGAAATTCGTAAAAATATTTGGATACGCCATATGGGTAAAAGAATAGAAGAATCTGTTATAGGTATAATTGGTTTAGGCAGAGTAGGTACTAAAGTATGTAAATATTTGCTGTCTTTTAAGCCTATGCAGGTTTTAGTAAATGACATTAAAGATAAATCAAAAGAAATAGAAACTTTAAGAAACAAAGGATTAAATATTTTAAGTTCATCAAAAGATGAAATTTACAAAAAAAGCGATATAATATCAATTCATACTCCGCTTACGCACAAAACAAAAAATATGATTTCAACTGAAGAGTTTAATTTAATGTCTAAAAATACTTTTTTAATAAATACGGCACGTGGCGGAATTATTGATGAACATGCTCTATATTCTGTTTTAGAAAAAAATCAAATAGCGGGAGCCGCGATGGATGTTTTTGAAAATGAACCATATCATGATAAATTGTGTGAGTTAAAAAACATAATATTGACACAGCATATGGGATCATTTTCGTATGACTGTAGAATGAATATGGAACTTCAAGCGTCAGAAGCAATTCTTGATTTTTTTAACGGAAGAATACCTAAGAATGTTGTTCCTGAAGAAGAGTATGGGTGGTAGTTAAGTTAGCTGTACGTCGCTATTAATTTATATGTTTTATTTATGATAATACAAGAAACAGCTAACATTGACAAGGGAGCTATAATCACATGAAGTGCAAATCCGTGTACCATTATGGCGGTTGTTTCGAAGAGAAAATTTTAGTGGCTGGTAAAATCTGGCGAGATATTAAACCTGTTTATTAAAATTGAGGGCGAAATTATTTGCGAAAATACTGGGGAAAAATATAATAATGATTAAAAAAGGTATAATTTTAGCCGGCGGTTTAGGAACTAGGTTGTATCCAGTTACATCTGCGATTTCAAAACAATTGCTACCGGTTTATGATAAGCCCATGATTTTTTATCCGCTTTCAGTATTAATGTTGGTAGATATAAGAGAAGTATTAGTTATTTCAACACCTCAGGATTTGCCAATGTATAAAAAAGTTTTAGAGGATGGCTCTAAATGGGGATTATCAATTTCGTATGCTGAACAGCTACATCCAAATGGATTGGCTGAATCTTTTATTATAGGAGAAAATTTCATTGAAAAAGACAATGTAGCTTTAATATTGGGTGATAATATTTTTTATGGTCAGGGTTTTTCTACAACATTAAAAAATGCCGCAAACTTTACAGAGGGTGCCGTAATTTTTGCTTACCCGGTAAAAGATCCTGAAAGATTTGGTATTGTTGAAGTTGATGAAAAGAATAATGCAATTTCTTTAGAAGAAAAACCTAAAAAACCTAATTCTTTTTATGCCGTAACCGGTTTATATTTTTATGATAATTCAGTTGTTAATATCGCAAAATCGCTTTCTCCTTCAGAAAGAGGCGAACTTGAAATTACAGATTTGAATAAAAAATACCTTGAAAACAAAAAACTCAAAACTGTTTTATTGGGGCGGGGCTTTGCATGGCTTGATACTGGAACACATGAAAGTCTGCTTGAAGCTTCGGAATTTGTAAAAACAATTGAACATAGGCAAGGCTTAAAAATTGCATGTCTTGAAGAAATAGCATATTCAAAAGGCTGGATAACAAAAGAGCAGCTATTAAATCAAGTTCATTATTTAGAAAAAACAGAATACGGAAAATACCTTAAAAGCCTGATTTCATGAAAAATATTCTTATTACGGGCGGTGCAGGGTTTATTGGCAGTAACTTTGCGCATTATATTTTAAATAAATATAATAATATTTCTATTATAGTTTTGGATAAACTGACTTATGCAGGCAATGAAGAAAACCTTTCAGGAATTAAAGAAAACAATCGGTTTCATTTTGTAAAAGGTGATATTTGTAATGTCTCTCTATTAAAAGATATTTTTCTTGAGTATAACATTAAAGGTATTTTTCACTTTGCCGCAGAGTCTCATGTAGATAATTCTATAGATGAACCAGAAATCTTTGTACGAACGAACGTTCTTGGAACATTTCATTTATTAGAAACCGCTAAAAGCTATTGGATGAAAGAACCTTTTAAATACAACGAAAAATATGAAGATACTTGTTTTTTGCATGTATCAACTGATGAAGTTTATGGCTCGCTTGGGTCTGAAGGATATTTTACCGAAGAAACTCCCTACGCGCCTAATTCGCCGTATAGCGCTACAAAAGCGGGTAGTGATATGTTGGTTAGAAGTTTTTATCATACATATGGTTTAAATACAATTATAACAAATTGTTCAAATAATTATGGACCTAATCAGCATGATGAAAAACTTATTCCGACAATTATTAGAAAAGCTTTATTGAAAGAAAATATTCCTATTTATGGTGATGGAAAAAACATAAGAGACTGGCTTTATGTAGAGGATCATTGTAAGGCATTAGATATTGTATTTCAAAATGGTCGAAAAGGAGAAGTGTATAATATTGGTGCTAATTGTGAAAAAACAAATATTGAAATAGCTTTTAAAATATGTGAAATCTTAGATGAATTAAAACCACTTGATAATAAAGAATCGTATAAAGAATATATCTCGTTTGTAAAAGATAGGCCCGGACATGATAAAAGATATGCTATTGATGCTTCAAAAGTAATTAATGAATTGAAATGGCAGGCAGGCACTAAATTTGAAAAAGGTATATTTAGTACAATAAAGTGGTTTATGAAGAAGTATCGAATTTAATTACATTTACTTTAAATGGAAAAAAAAATAAAAGAAAAAAAAATCTCTGTTATTGTTCCTGTATATAAATGTATAGAATGCTTAAATGATTTGTATATACAGTTAAAAAATGTATTGCTCTTAATATCAAATAATTTTGAAATAATTTTTATTAATGATGCAAGCCCTGATAACACATGGCATATTATAAAAAATATTGCTAAAAAAGATAAAAAAGTAAAGGGCTTAAATCTTTCTCGAAATTTCGGTCAACATCATGCAATTATAGCAGGAATTGATCATGTAAACAGTGATTGGGTTGTAGTTATAGATTGTGATTTGCAGGAAAACCCGGCAGATATAAAAAGACTTTATGATAAAGCGATAGAAGGTTTTGATATGGTATTAGCAAAAAGAATAACAAGAGAAGATACTTTTTTAAAAATATTTACATCTAAAATTTATTTTTATATATTTAATTATTTTACAGATACAAAAGCTAATAATGATATAGGAAATTTTGGAATATACTCTAAGAAAGTAATTGAAAGTATAAAAGAATTTAAGGAACAAAATCGTGTTTTTTCATTATTAACTAACTGGACTGGTTTTAATAGAGCAGTAATAAATATAACTCGTTATAAGAGAAAATCAGGTAAATCATCATATAATATAAGAAAATTATTAAAGCTAGCGGTAGAAAGTATTATTTCACATTCTAATAAACCCTTAAAATTTACAGTTTTTTTAGGATTAATATTATCATTTTCCTCATTTCTGATAGGTTTATGGCTAATAACGCAGTATTATATATATTCGATTTCGGTTAAAGGCTGGACAAGTTTAATTGTATCTATTTATTTCTTAAGTGGGCTCATTTTAGGTGCAATAGGTATGCTTGGTTTATATATAGGTAAAATTTTTGATCAAGTAAAAAATAGGCCTTTTTATATAATTAGCGATAAAATAAATATAAAGTAATTAAAATAAGTCATGGCATATTATAATCAAGATGAATTAAGTAAGATGGGCTGGAAAAAACTAGGTATAAATATTAAAGTTTCTACGAAAGCAAGTATTTATAATTATGAGCAAATTGAAATTGGTGATAATTCAAGAATAGATGATTTTTGTTTATTATCAGGTAAAATAAAAATTGGTAAAAATGTACATATTGCCCCTTATTGTAATTTAGCCGGGGGAGAAAAAGGAATAATACTTGAAGATTTTGTTGGCTTGGCATATAATGTACATATTTTTACACAATCAGATGACTATTCTGGTAGAACATTAACTAATCCAACCATTCCTGATAAATATAAGGATGAATATAAAAAATCAATATTAATTGAAAAACATGCAATAATTGGTACGGGTTCTATAATTTTTCCAGGTGTAATTTTGGCAGAGGGCACATCAATAGGTGCCATGTCGCTTATAAAACGAAGAACAAGACCATGGAGTATTTATTCAGGTAATCCGGCAAAATTTATTAAAGCTAGAAGTAAAAAACTATTAGAGTTAGAGAAAAAATTCTTAAATGAATAAATAAATCTTTAATTCTACTTTAGAGGGCACCAATGAAATATTCGTATGTTATTTTAACTATTTTATGTACTGTTTATGGTCAGCTTATGTTAAAATGGAGAATTTCACTAAATAAACATTTTCCTGAAAGTGCAAAGGATAAGATCATTTTTTTAATTCAGAATCTCCAGGATATTTGGATTTTAACAGCTTTTTTTGCTGCCTTTGTTGCAGCTCTCTCATGGATGGCGGCAATGACAAAAATGCAGTTAAGCGATGCTTATCCTTTTTTAAGCATTACTTTCCCGGTGGTGGTAATTTTAAGTGGATTTTTTTTTAATGAGCCATTGTCGGTTTATAAGTATTTAGGTTTAATAATAATTGTGGCTGGTGTTATTGTAATTAGTAGGGGCTAATAAATTAAAATTTGAGGTATAATTGAAATTGATCAATGGATTTAAATCTTACGCGCCAACTATGGCAAAGCAAAATACGGGTTTTGATAAAAAAAGTTATGAGTTCTTATTCAAACTTGAAGAGAAAAATTTTTGGTTTAAGTCGCGTAATCGGTTAATTATCTATTTTATAGGAAAGTATTTTGGCAACAAGGGACTATTTCTTGAAATAGGTTGTGGAACAGGATTTGTTCTTCAAGGTATTAAAGAAAATTTTTCTCAAATTAAATGCCATGGCAGCGAGATTTATACAAAGGGATTAAAATTCTCGCAAAAAAGGGTTCCTGACTCTGAGTTATTTCAAATGGATGCGCGGAATATTCCATTTAAGAATAAATATAATTTAGTAGGCGCATTTGATGTAATTGAACATATTGAAGAAGACGAAATTGTTTTAAGGCAGATTTATAAAACATTAAAAAAATCCGGCGTTGTTACTATTACGGTACCTCAGCACCAGTTCTTGTGGAGTAAGATTGATGAATTTGCTTTTCATAAACGAAGATATAACAAAAAAGATTTAATTAACAAATTACAAAAATCGGGATTTAAAATAATTAGAGCAACATCTTTTGTTTCGGTATTATTACCTTTTATGTTTATATCAAGATTTATAAATAAACAAAATACATTTGATCCTGTAAAAGAATTTCAAATCAATTTTATATTAAATAAAATTTTTGAATGGTGCTTAGCTATTGAACGAGTATTAATAAAAGTTGGTTTTAATTTTCCCTTTGGTGGTTCATTAATTATTGCCGCAAAGAAAAAATGAATATTGCATTTAATAAACCATTTATTACAGGAAATGAAGAAATATATATCAAAGACGTTTTATTAAAGAATAAATTCTCAGGTGATGGCCATTATACAAAAAAATGTCATCAATGGCTTGAAAAAAATATTGCAGCTAAGAAAGCTTTGCTTACGCCGTCATGTACAGCGGCTCTCGAGATGGCGGCAATTCTTGCTGATATTACACCGGGAGATGAAGTTATTATGCCTTCATATACCTTTGTGTCTACAGCCAATGCTTTTGTTTTAAGAGGAGGTGTTCCAGTTTTTGTCGATATACGATCTGATAATTTAAATATTGATGAAAAAAAAATTGAAAATGCTATAACTGATAAAACGAAAGCAATTGTTGTAGTTCACTATGCTGGTGTAAGTTGTGAAATGGATGAAATAATGAAAATTGCAAATAACTATAATTTATTAGTTATAGAAGATGCTGCACAAGCAATAGGGGCTTATTATAAAGATAAGCATTTGGGTGCTATAGGGAACTTTGGATGCTTTAGCTTTCATGAAACAAAAAATGTTAGTTCAGGTGAAGGTGGAGCCTTGATTATAAATGATGAACAATTCATTAAAAGAGCTGAAATCATTAGAGAAAAAGGTACTGACCGATCTAGATTTTTACGTGGTGAAATAGATAAATACACATGGGTAGATATTGGTTCTTCTTATTTACCAAATGAAATTACTGCCGCATTCTTATACGCGCAACTTGAGGCTTCCCAAAAGATAACTCAAAAAAGACTTAAAATTTGGAATACATATCATAACGCTTTTGAAGGGCTTGAAAAAAAACAAAAATTAAAGAGGCCAGTTATTTCAAAATTTGCTAAACATAATGCGCATATATATTACCTGATATTAGAAAATGCGGATATCAGAGAAAAATTTATTCAGATCTTAAAAGAAAATGGTATTAATGTTGTTTTTCATTATATTCCGTTACATATTTCATCCTTTGGAAAGAAGTTAGGAAAGTTATCTGAAAATTTAAAAAACACAGAAAATTTATCTGAACGTTTGGTAAGGCTGCCCCTATATTGTGATATATCTAAAAAAGATTTAGATATGGTTATTTTAGCAGTAAAACAGTTTTATAAAAATTAAAATATGCAAACAAATAAATTATTTAATAATTTAAGACATACTTTTATATTGAAAGAATTAAACTATAATAAATTTTATGAATATTTTTTAATTGCAATATCGTTTTTTTATATAGGATATTTAATATATCTTTTTTCATATTTTAATAATACATTTGATTTTACGGATGATAGTTTCTATTGGCTATCTGCAAAATATGCTTCAAATTTTTCTTTTGCTTTGTCTTTATTTGGTCACTATGTAGGAATTCTTTATGTACTTGCATTTAAGAATATATTTATAACCAGAATATTAGGCGCTATCATATTATTAGTAAGTTTTTATTATTTAGTCTTATCTAATGAAAAATTATTGTTAACATTGAATAAATCGGCTAGGCCAATAAATAAGAAAATCGTATTATTGATGACATCTTTTGTGCTTATTTATTATGGAAAATATTTTTTATTAAATCCTAGTTATAACTGGCTGGCATTGGTAAGTGTCGTTATTTTTTATGGTGGTCTATTTTCTTTGGCGGTACAGGAAGAAGAAACTGAGACTCAAAATAAATTCATATTAAAAATAATATATGTATCAATAGGGGCATGGTTATCATGGGCAGCAAAACCCACTACTGCAATTGGCGTTTTTGTTGTTTTTATATTATTTATGATTATTCATATAAAAATTCAATATATTAATAAAATAAAAATTATTCTATATGTTTTAGCTACTACACTAATATTTACGATTTTACATATTTTGGTTTTTGAGAAAGATATTTCAAGTTTTGTTAGAAAATATTACTTAGGAATAGAGGCCTCAAATATTTTGGGTGGTCATAAAGTTTCAATTCAAAATAAGCTTCTTGAAGTATGGGATAATTTAAAAAAAATGTTTAAATATTCTCTTAATAATACTTTTTCAATATCTTTTTTAATAACTATATTTGTACTCAAAATATTATTTTATAAAAGCGCTGTTTTTAAATTAGATAAAATAAAAAATATTAAAGCATATATTGTAACTGTCATGTATTTTTTTCTTTTCTTCACATTTTTCCCTATTTCTTTTCAAATAAAATATTTTGTTTTAGATAACAATTTTGCTTTAGTTGTCTTATATACTTGTCTGGTTCTATTAATTATTCAGGTTCTCAGTTTTGATATGGAATTATTTTTTAATTATAACAAAAAAAATATTAAAGAATATCTTCTGCAAAAACTTTATTTTATAGGCCTAATAGTAATCTTATTATTAGGGCCTTTTATTATAGTTATAGGTAGTAATAACAATTATATTTCTCATATGTATCTATTCACGTCCATCTTCTTTTTGGCTCTATATTTACTATTATCTATTAATTATTTTACAAAAAAATACTTTCCTCAAGTAATGATATTAATTTTTTTTTACATAATCACATGCTCTCTAGATAACGCGATGAAGTCTCCCTATAGAATGCCGAATTCTGTATTTGAACCGTCAAATAAAATAGAAATTATGGCAGATAAGAATAGCTTGTATCTAAATAAAAAAGCAAATACATATATCTCTTCACTGCAAGATATCGCTCTTAAGTTCGGCTGGGAAAAGAAAAATTATCTAATCGATTTAACAGGAGGAACTCCCGGCGCTATATTAATTTTAGACGCGATACCGCTGGGAGCGCCTTGGATTCTAGGCGGATATAACGGTAGTAAACATTTTGCAAAATATACTTTATTAAAAGATAACAAAAATAATCTAAATAAGGCATGGGTTTTAACGACCCCTGATGGTCCTATAAAAATCAATCCAACCATATTAAATGAAATTGGTTTAAGTTTTCCAAAAAACTACACAAGAGTTGGTAAAATCGATTTTCTATATCATAGAAAAGAAACACATGTATTTTGGAAACCTAACGCAGAATGATCTCAAAATTAAAACCAAAAAGCGAATTTGCTAAAAATGTTATTTCGCTTGCAAGTGGTAGCGCCATAGGAAGCGCAATTATTTTTTTGACCGTACCAGTTATTGCAAGGTTATACCTTCCAGAGGACTATGGTAAATTTCAGATATTTGCTTCAATAATTATTATATTTTCGGTAATTAGTTCATTTAAATTTGAATTAGCGTTGGTTTTACCAAAAGATCGGGCTGAATCAAATGCCGTATTGACTTTATCCTTATTTTTTTTAATTTTTACAACTGTTATTTTTGGAATTATTTTATATTTAACTGGAGCATCGATTCTTCGAATTATGAATGCTGAGGTACTTCAACCTTATCTTTTGACTATTCTATTTGGCATATTTTGTGCAGGCTTTATACAAATAGGGCAATATCTTTTTGTACGCGAAAATGCTTTTAAAAAAGCAGGTGCAAATAGGATTTTTCAGTCATCAATTTCCCAAGGAATGAAAATTGGTATTGGTTTGATGTGGCCATCATTTTTAGGATTATATATTAGTCAGCTAACGGGTTATCTAGTTGCCGGTTATCTTGCTTTTGCAAGGTGTAAATTTGATGTAGTATTATCCATACAGAAATTAACAAAAGTATTTTATAAGTATAAAAAATTTATGTATTTTACTACTCCTTCTGTTTTTATGAACATACTTTCTTTGAATTTACCGGTTTTTCTTCTAGGGAAATACCATGGACCAGAAGCCATAGCTTATTATGTAATGGCTGTTAAACTAATAGATGCGCCAATGGGCTTAATAGGCGGAGCCATTGGTCAGGTTTATTTTAAAAATGCGGCCGATACTTTTCATAAAGGCCCCAATGATTTTTTTACTCTCTATAAGAATACAGTTAAAAAATTAGCATTATTATTTATTGGGCCGACGATATTTGTTTTTTTATTTTCTAAAATTCTTGTACCTACAGTATTGGGAGAAAAATGGGTTCTGGCGATTTCAGTAATAGAAATAGTAGTATTTTGGAAGTTTTTTGATTTTATTTATTCTTCAGTTAGTACATCTTTAGCTACTTTAGAACGACAAGGCTTTGAATATGTTTATAGGGCTATTTTTTTAGTCGCTCGTTTTTTATCGTTATATTTATTTCAAAATAATTTTCATAATTCAATTATAGCATATTCTATTGTTTCTATATTATATAATTTAACTTATATTATAACAGTATACATAATAATTAAGTTAGATATTCATAGGAAAGAATATAACTTAAAATTATTCAAAAATAAGCGAAAATATGTAGCTAAATAATCAGACAATTTTTTCAAATACGTTTGACGAAATATAATAGTTTAAAAAGGCTCTGTATCTTTGTAGATTTTTATAGTATAGTATTTAAGGAGTATAGTATTTAAGGAGACGGCATGATAAAGTGACTTTGGGACTTTCATTCTAGTTATGGTAAAAGATAACTGGAGTAGATAGGTTTCAGGTTGAATATTTTGTATAGAGCATTATGACTCTGGTAAGGAGAATAAT